>Ga0316611_1000032_pt1 | contig 66236 bp, 49 predicted proteins | sample MIS2016202_MG_FD_207675 | JGI IMG/M metagenome (GOLD analysis project Ga0316611, IMG submission 207675) | Microbial mat bacterial communities from Middle Island sinkhole, Lake Huron, Michigan, United States - MIS.2016.202 | ecosystem: Environmental > Aquatic > Freshwater > Lake > Sediment... | reverse complement strand
ATGTCTTCTTTGCACGCACGTCAAGGGTCAGCTGAAGATGACGCTGACCAAATGTCAACTTCAAAGGTGCGTACTCCCTTGAAGTTCCTTTTCTTTTTTCGTGAGCTATGCAGTTGGTAAGGTACAATTGATTGAGAGAGAGCAAAGTAATTTGGCTTTGCAAAGAGCTAAATCGCTTTTTTTATCTCTCATTAGCTAACAACTTGCGTAGTATAGCACGCCGTCTGTCATTTGTCAAGGGGTTTGTAAGGGGATTTTCAAGGGATTTTCAAATTGACAACCTTGCCCCCCCCTGCTAGGATCAGCTAACCTTACAAACGCGCTAATTTAGGATGTCAGACTAAATATGTCCCCTATTTCCCTTCAACTACCGCTTACTTTTGAGACTAGCTTCCGCGTCCGCTACGCTGAGACCGATGCCCAAGGGGTCGTTCATCACAGCAACTACCTCGTTTGGTTCGAGGCCGGGCGCTGCGAAATGGTACGGGTGAGGTCGGGCCGCAGCTACCGCGACCTCGAAGACCTCGGCTATCTGATGGTCGTCGTCGATTTACAAGCTCACTATCTCATGCCTGCGCGGTTCGATGACTTGGTTCATTTACGGATCAGCCTGGTCGAGTGGCGAAGTCGGCAATTGGCTTTTGAATACGCTTTAAGCTTGCCTAACGGCCCGCTCCTCGTGACTGGCCGCACAAGCCATGTCGTTTTGGAACGCGCTACTCGCCGCTTAGTTCGCCTCCCTGAAGCCCTTAGACTCCTCCTTTGGCCTGGCTAAACAGAGGCTGGGCTCCGCCGCCTTTGGCGGCGGAGCCCAGCCCTTAGCCCCACCTTAAACTTCAACCCTAGCTTCCCAGCCCCCTCATCCGCTCCGCCAACCACGCATCCCTTACCTGCTTGGCGTGGTCGAAGAGCGCATCCAATTGCTCAGTCTCGTCCTTCGCTAAGTGCCCTCGCAGCTTCAGCAAAGCCTCAACCGCCGCGTCAACCCAGCCCAGCAGCGCCGCTTGATTGGTTAGGCAGATGTCACGGTGCATCTGGGGATCACCCGATGCCAAGCGGGAAACGTCCCGAAAACCACCTGCGGCCAACAAACTCATTGCTGACCAATCAGGACTCTGGCTGACTGCCTCGACCAGCGCAGTCGAGAGCAAAAAGGGTAGATGGGAAATCCCTGCGACATAAGCATCGTGCTGCGCGGACTCAATATAGTAAGGCTTCGCCCCAACCGCCTGCACGACCTCCTCCATCAATTGCCGTCCCTGCGGCGCGAGACCTGGGTTAGGCGTAAGGCAATAAACCGCCCCTTTGAACAAATCCGCCCTTGCCGCCGCCGCTCCCACCTGCTCCCGCCCAGCCATCGGATGCCCACCCATAAAGCCAACCCCTGGCGGTAAGAACTCCGCGGCCCACGCATTGACTTGCACTTTCGTGCTGGCGGTGTCGGTAACAACCGTTCCCCCAGCCAAAAGTGGCGCAAGCTCGCGCAAGAGCGTTTGCACCGTTTGGACGGGCGTAGCCAGGATCACGAGGTCAGCTTGCGCTACGGCCTCCGCCAAGCTCCGCGCCTGCTGGTTAATCGCTCGCCGCTCATAAGCCGTCTGGAGCATCTGCTTATCACGGTCATAGCCCGTAATTTGAACATCTCGCAAGGGCCCCGCTCGCGCCGCAGGCGTTTGCAAAGCTAACCCCAGCGACCCACCAATCAAACCCGTACCAATTAAAGCGATTCGGATCATACGCTCTCAACCTGTTTTAATGCGTTTCTGAAGGATAAACTCAGCCAGGAATAGGGTCAGGATCAGCCCGCTAAAGCTTCCCCAATTCAGCGCTCTCAAGCCCGCCAGCCCTGCGATGAGCGCGACCAAAAGCCCTAGTTCAGAGGCTTGCCGCCGAGCGAGTTTGAGGATCATGCGGGCGGTTTGACTTGGAACATACCGCTTATTGAAGACGTAGACAAAGGGCAACGCGCTGGCCGTCGTAGCCCAAAAGAGACCGCAGAAGAGCAGAAGATAGACAGGCAAATCGGGCAGAAAGAGCAGCGAAGCAGTTGGAGGCGGTACGAAAGCTAGGGTATAAAGGAGCAAAGTCGTGCCCCCAACGCCTTCCCAGACTAGCCCTGGCAAACCAAGTCGTTGCTGGAGCGGCTTGAAGGTAAGCAATCCTGCTAACAAAAGAAGGACAAGAAACATCAAGCGCTGCGGAGCTAGAAAGCGCGGATCAGCCCGCAAATCAGTCGTCAACAGCAGAGTAAGAACCGCTATCCAGCACAAACCAGCCCCCAATGAAGGGGGCAAGCGAAAGACTAAGCGCCTTCCTTGCGGGCCAGTCTGCGTGAACACTGTGTCCTTTTCGGCTGGCTCCTGAGCCTCTTTCGGATGTTGCATAAAGCTACTCTCCCAGGTCGAAATATTTGAACCAGCCGTGAGTTAAATCACAACTGGCTCCTCATTTTAATGGATCCTCTGCGGTTGTCAAAACGCCAAAGCTTGTTGCGAGCGACAGGCAGGAGGCCTATCCTACGCCTCCCTACGCCTCCTGCCTGCCTGCGGAATCGAATCTGCCTGCTGACTGCAAAATCATGTATGTTTAGGGAGGGTGGAAGAAGAGGGAAGAGCGGTTCAAACCTGCGGAGGATTAAGGCTGGGGAAAAGTAACTCGTGCTGCTCGCTGGCGGAGGAGATGGTCGGCTAAAACCAGGGCCAACATCGCTTCGGCGACGGGAACCAGACGCGGTAAAACGGTTGGGTCGTGGCGGCCATGCACTTCAATCGTAGCGGGATTGCCCGCGTGGTCGACGGTTTGCTGGGGCTGGGCGATGGAGGGAGTAGGCTTGGCGGCCAGCCGTAAGACAATCTCTTCGCCCGTGCTGATGCCCCCCAAAATCCCACCATGCCGATTGGTGACAGTGCCGATTTGCCCATCAGGGTGGCGCACAAAGGAGTCATTGTTCTCAGAGCCGTGCAGGAGAGCTACGCCAAAGCCTTCGCCAATCTCCACGCCCTTGATGGCTGGGATGCTAAACATCGCCTTGCCAAGGTCGGCCTGGAGCTTATCAAAGACTGGCTCGCCTAAGCCTGGGGGCACACCTCGCGCCCGCAACTCTACAATCCCGCCCAGCGAATCCTTAGCCTGCCGCGCCGCCGCGACCCGTTCAATCATCTGAGCAGCAACGACAGAGTCAGGGCAACGCATGATGTTGCGCTCGATCTCAGCCTCCTCAAAGACTTGGGCCCGCAAATCTCCCAGCGCCAGCGTGTAGCCGATAATCTGTACCCCAAAGGTCGCCAGCAACTTCTTAGCGATGGCTCCGCCCGCCACACGCCCCACGGTTTCACGGGCACTGCTGCGCCCACCGCCACGCCAGTCGCGGAAGCCGTACTTGATGTCCCAAGTATAATCCGCATGGCCAGGGCGATAGAGGTCTTTGGTCGCGGCATAATGGGCTGAATGAGCATCGCTATTCAGGACGAGCATCGCAAGCGGGCTGCCTGTTGTGCGCCCCTCAAAAAGCCCAGAGAGGATTTGAACCTGGTCGGCTTCTTGGCGAGTGGAGCTAACGACGCTCTGCCCGACGCGGCGGCGGTCTAACTCGTGCTGAATATCTGCAAGCTCAAGTTCAAGCCCTGCGGGGCAGCCATCAACGGTGCAACCTACGCCTGGCCCGTGGGATTCACCCCAAGTTGTCAAGCGGAAGAGTTGCCCAAAGCTATTGCCAGCCATTAGTTGCTCTGCCCTTCTGCGCCAAGCTGCTGTCCTGCTATTAGCTCCTCAACACGGGCTACCTTTAAGAAGTTAGTCTTGCCTTTGATTGTGAGCGGGTGGCCGCCAAGCAGCACGACCAAGTCGTGAGGTTGGGCAAAGCCGCGAGTCGTGAGGTTGTGATAAACGCAGGCGTTCAGGGCTTCCAGGTCATCAGTTGCCAAACTCAAAATGGGTGTGAGGCCCCAGAGCAAACTCAGGCGTTGATAAATCTCTTCATTGGGGGTAAAGGCCAAAATGGGCACTTTAGGGCGGTGTTGCGCCATAAGCCGAGCCGTTTTGCCACTGAAGGTGAAAGCCACAAGCGCTTGCACTTCCAAATCTTCCACAAGCGTACTGGCTGCGGCACAGATCGCGTGGGCTGTATCCTGCTGCCGAGCCAACTGGAGCTTCTGGCGGAGAACCTGCGAAGGCTGCACGCTGGACTCAACCGCACGAGCGATGCGATCCATCATCCGTACCGCTTCCAAAGGAAATTGGCCTGACGCAGTCTCGCCACTCAGCATAATCGCATCTGTCCCGTCAAGAATCGCGTTTGCTACATCGCTGGCTTCAGCACGAGTTGGTCTAGGATTAGCGACCATCGAATTGAGCATTTGGGTCGCCGTGATGACAGGAATCCCAGCTTCATTTGCGGCCCGAATGATGCACTTCTGGACGAGGGGAACTTCCTCTGGGTTAATCTCCACCCCTAAATCGCCACGGGCCACCATCAAACCATCAGCGAGCTTGAGAATTTCAGGCAAATCATCTAATGCTTCAGGCTTTTCAATCTTAGCAATGATGGGAACGTTTTTTCCATGCGCCGTGATATGATTCCTGAGATTGATAATGTCCGTAGCCTCGCGCACAAAGGAAAGCGCAATATAATCTACGCCTTGTTCCAGCCCAAAAGCCAGGTCGGTAAGGTCTTTCTGGGTCAAAGCGGGGATGCTAATATGAACTCTGGGCAGATTGATGCCCTGATTTTCCTTTAGCTCGCCCCCACAAACGACTTCAGTCGCAACTTCGTTATCGCCTGTACTCCGAACTTGCAATTCAAGCAAACCATCCGAGAGCAGAATCCGATCTCCAGGTCGAACGTCGTAGGGCAAAGTCTGATAAGTGGTACTGACTTTCGCAACTGTGCCAAGCATTGGCTTGGTGGTCAGGATAAAAGGCTCACCCGCTTTGAGCAAGATCGGCTGCTGATCTACCAAAGGGCCCGTGCGAATCTTCGGCCCCTGGAGGTCTTGCAAAATAGCCAGCGGAACCCCAGCGATCTGAGCCGCTTGGCGCAGGTTGGCGATGACACGGGCATGCGACGCATGCGTGCCGTGGGAGAAATTCAGGCGAGCGACGTTCATGCCCGCCGCAAGAAGCTGCGCCAGCATCTCAAACGATTCGCTGGCCGGCCCAATGGTAGCTACAATTTTAGTTCGACGCATAGCAATGCTTCATCTTTCGCCTCCAGCGGCCTCTTTCTGGTTTGCCAATGTGAATAATGTCTGGGGCGCGGCGGCGGGCTTTGCCCGCCGCCGCGCCCTCCCAGCTACCTACCCAACCGTTGTCCCGCTAGGAATCACTTTCCCCAGCGCCTGAAAAGCTTGCTGGCCGGTGCGCGGACGAATTACGACATTCCGCCCTATTTTCAGCCCCGAAGGCAAATCGGCGCGAGTACCCACCAGCGTCAGGCCGGTGTTCAACCAATCGGGAGCCTGTTTGTTAGACGTATTATCTTCACCCTCGCCTAGAAGCGTATCGCTTCCAATCTGGGCATCTTCGTCTATTATGCAGTGATCAACCACCGCACCTGGCCCAATCCAAGCGTTACTCAAGATAATTGAATCGCGGACCACTGCGCCTGGCGAAACGAAAACGCCTGGCGAGATGATTGCACGCGTAACATGGCCCTGAATCCGACAGCCATCGCTGAGTAAGCTGTTTTCGACTCGTGCTTCTGCATCAATATCAGCGGCAGGTTGTTGGGCACTGGTCGTATGCAAAACCCATTCTGGGTCATAGAGATCAAGGGCTGGTGTTTCGGCTAAAAGCGCGGTATTGGCTTCAAAATAGGATTGCACTGTGCCAACATCGGCCCAATAGCCTTGAAAATTGTAGGCATAAGCATTCACTTTGCCAATAATCTTAGGCAATAACCCACGGCCAAAATCTGCATCATCGTTGTTCGCCAGAAGTTCGAGCAAGAACTCTTTGCGAAACACATAAATGCCCATTGAAGCTAGACTACTAATGCTGCGGCGTGGTTTCTCTTCGAAGCTGCTGACATTGCCCGCCAAATCAACTGAAACAATCCCATACCGATGCACTTCGTGGGGGCTAACGCTATGGACCGCTAAGGTAACATCAGCTTTGCGCTCTTTATGCAACTGGAGCAGAGGCCGATAATCCATTTTATAGATATGGTCGCCCGCCAAAAGCAAAACGTTATCCACCGCTTGATCTTCGATAAAATCCCGATTGTAGCGCACCGCATCAGCAGTCCCGCGTTGCCAACCGCTGCCTTCCCGCGTCGGCGAAGGGTGAAGTAAGCGCATCCCGCCTTGCGCTCGGTCTAAATCCCAAGGTCGCCCCACCCCAAGATGCACATGGAGCGAACGGGGCCGATATTGCGTCAAGACTCCAACATTGTAGATACCCGAATTGACGCAATTGGAAAGCACAAAATCAATGATGCGAAACTTACCCGCGAAAGAGACCGCCGCCGCCGTGCGTTCAGCCATCAAGACACTGAGCGCGGGCGAGTCCCCGCCAGCCAAAATCAGTACTAGTGTTCGTAGCATAAACTGCCCCCGCTCTTAAATGGTCGCGCCGTCAGGCACATTTGTCGTCGGAAAATCCTCTACGTTCCGATCTGCATTGACCAGCACATTGCGCCCCAATTGCACCCCCGCAGGCAGATGAGCGCCTTTGCCAATCACGGTGATACCCGTGTCTAGCCGATCAGGTTGCAGCGCATTTGGGATACTCAGATTGTCGCCCTTGCCCAAATAAGCCCCTGACCCTACGACAACCTGCTTGTCCACAATCACCTTGTCCAGAATCGCGCCAGGGCCAATCCAGGCATCATTCATCACGACGCTATCCCGCACCACGGCTCCGGGTGAAACGTAGACTCCTGGTGAAAGAATCGAGCGGTCAACTGTCCCACGAATCGTACAACCGTTGCAAACCAAAGAGCGCGTCACACGGGCTTGGGGCCCGATTTTAGCCGCTGGGCGTTCCTCGCTGCGCGTCCGAATCAGCCAATTTGGTTCATAGAGATTGAGCGTGCAAGAGGAATCAAGCAACTGCATACTCGTTTCCCAATAGGCTTGAATCGTCCCGACATCGACCCAATAATCGTTAAAGTGATAAGCTAAAACTCGTTCTTCGCCCGTGATCATCGCAGGAATCACATGCTTACCGAAATCAATCCGTGGATCATCCTCGGTTCCCTCGCTCAACCGCCGATATAAGACACTGGCATTAAAAACATAAACGCCCATCGAAGCCAATGTGCCTTTATCTCGCGCTTTGGGCTTTTCGGTGAACGCAGTAATCCAATCATTTTCGTCGGTTGTCATGATTCCAAAACGGTCTGTTTCGTCCAATGGAACGTGCATCACCGCGACGGTAGCATCAGCCCGATTCTGCTGATGAGCTTCAATCATCGCGCTGTAATCCATTTTGTAGATATGATCTCCCGAAAGGAGAACCACTACATCGGCCCGATTATCCCGCACAAAATTGAGATTTTGGTAGACCGCATCGGCAGTCCCCTTGTACCAACTTTCCTCGCCCCGCCCCTGATAAGGCTGAAGCAGGCGTACCCCACCTTGATTGCGGTCTAAATCCCAAGGTCGGCCAATTCCAATATGATCATTTAAGGAATGGGGCCGATATTGCGTCAAAACGGCGACATTGTAAATGCCCGAATTGACGCAGTTGGAAAGTGTAAAATCAATAATCCGAAACTTGCCCGCAAAGGGCACGGATGGTTTGGCCCGCTTCTCCGAAAGCACACTCAACCGGGTGCCTTCTCCGCCAGCCATAATCATGGCGACAACGCGCATACATTTCCCCCATTGCTCAGGCATCTTCTGGCACTCGGCCTGATTTTACCCTGAAACGAGAGATAGCGCAATATGCCAATTTGCGACCTCTGAATTTGCAGGAAAAGAAGTTGGTTTTTTGGTTGATCTTGCAAAAAAAGAATCCGCTATTCTTCGCTTACTTCATTTTGCAATTGCATTTTTCCCAAAGGAAACCAAAACGAAATGATAAAACCCACGAGGATATGCTCTAAAGTGAGGAGGAGGAAAAGCGCTGAAACGCTCAGAGCCTGTTCTGGCGCATAGCCATAATTCAATAAAACTGCAATTAGAGCCGCATCGCGCACGCCAACCCCTGCGATAGAAATCGGTAAAACTTGAAGAATCGCAATGAGGGCTGATACGCCAATGACAATAAAAAGGGGAATAAAGACTTTTAGCGCGACAAAGAGGAGCCATAAACGATAGAAAGTAAACATCGCCGAAAGCAAAGAGGCTGCTGTGACGGCAAAAATCAGGCGCGGATGCAGGTTCAACGTTGCAAGTTGAGCATTCAAATTGTTCAGCGATTCCCAAAGATGTTTAGGCAAGATCTTAGGTAGCCCTTGCGTCAAAAGCCATTTACGAGGCTTACGCATCGCTAATCCAATAGTTACAAAAGCCAAACCTGTGCCCATTGTAAGAACTAAAAGCGTTTGAAGCTCTCGACTGGGCAATAATTGCCCTAAAGCAAAGATTCCAATGGTTGCCAACACAGCCATAACTAATAAATCGAAAAGACGATCTAGCATAACGCTAAATAAAGCGGGAGCTAAGGGTTGGCCACGGTCTCGCAAATACCAAGCCCGCACCAGATCGCCCGCTTGGCCAGGAGTCACAGAACCCCAGTAAATTCCTACAGCGTAGAGCAAAGATCCTGTGATTAGATCGAGTTCAAGTTTCAACTCATGAAGAATTTGTTGCCAACGCCAGGTTTTAATAATTAAAAATGGTGGTAAAAGGAGCAAAGAGAGCGTTATCGGCCACCAATCGGCTCCTCTCAAAGTTGTAAAAAGCAGATTAAGATCACTTTTGAAGAGAAAAACCGCCAGCAAAGTGGGGCCAATTAAGCGAAAGAGCCAGGGAATATATTTTTTCATAGTTTGAATTTAACTTTTCAAAACTTATTTTCGTCTCTTTGCATCCGCAAAGCGGCAAGTTGTTCGGCCAAAAGCCCAAACATAAAGATCACAATACTTCCCACAAAGAGCGCAACTGCCGAATTGGGAATGTGAAACCGAAATGGATCTGTGAGCAGAAAACTTACTAAAAACGAGAGCATGGCTAAAAACTGCATTAGCAAAGCTACAGGAAAATAGACTCTAAGTGGCGCAAAAAGGGAAATCATTCGCAAAATGATTAGCCCAAACTTTAGACCATTGCGCCAAAGCTGCTGGTTACTTCGACCAGCTTCGCGCTTTTGTCCCTCAATTGGAACATAGCCAACGCTATAACCCCCTTTTACAAAGGCTAAAGTACTTGTGGTCGGATAGGAATAGCGATTAGGCAAGAGATGAATATACTCTAAAATGACAGATCGCCGCATAACCCGAAAGCCACTTGTCAAATCACGCACAGGCTGCTCAACTAAATAGCTTCCCAAAAGATCAAGAGCCTGATTTCCCCATCTGCGAGCCAGCGTATCTCCTTGCGTCGCTTGAGTTCGTGTGCCAACAACTAAATCATAGCCTTCAGAAAACTTCTGGAGCAATAAGAGGATATAGTTTGGGTTCATTTGGCCGTCGGCATCTAGCAAAAGAATAAGATCGCCCGTTGCCTGGCGAATTCCTGTCTTCACAGCCGCGCCATTGCCCTTATTGAGCGGCTGCTGCAACACTTTTGCTCCCGCCAATTGTGCTTGTTCAGCAGTATTATCTTGCGAACAATCATCAATCACGAGGATTTCAGCGCTTGGTAACTGTTCTCGTACCTTCGCTAACAATTGAGCAATAGTTGCCCCTTCATTATAAGCTGGGATAACAACACTAACAGTAAACGGTAATTCATCTGTCTGGGTTTTTAGATAGTTTTCAGGCATTTTTTACTCAATTGAAATTTGATAAACCATCAAACTAAGCAATCTTGTATCTTTACTCACTGAGTCTATATGAGCAGGCATAAAGACTGGGGCTTCCAAATCAATTGTTAAACGATTTTGCCCCGCCAGCGCAGTAGGAATAGGTAAACGATAAATTCGGTCTTCATTAGAACGGATTGGAATGGACAGAGATTCACCGTTAGACCATTGAAGGCGAAGATTAGTTGATTTTCTTTGATTATTAGCGAGCGAAAGAGCTAAGATATTTCCTCTTTGAAGTGGTTTTGGTAAGGGCAAAACGATTTTTCCTTTGCTCTCAAGCCAACGATAAGTTTGTATCTGATTATCTGGACGTGAAATACTTTCTGCTAAAGAAAAACCCTCAAGATAACCCAAATCTAAATTATTGCCAAACGAGAGATGTGTTGTTTTCTGAGGCCGTAACCAATGCAAAGTTGTTTTCTGGACATTTTCACCCGCTTTCTCCTCCGCAATTTTGAACAGGTCTTTAGCTTTTCGTGACTCCCCAAGCTCGCGGGCTATTGCCGCTTGCGCGATAATGGGCCATTGACTATTACTCTTTCTAAGTGCATTTTTTGCTTCCTCAACCTGTCCTTGCGCTAAGAAAGCAAGCGCCAGCATCGCCCGACTAGGGGAAAAACCAGATTGAACCGCGACCATTTGCTGAAATTCTTGAATTGCTAAAGCGTAATTTTCCTTTTCATAAGCTCTAAAACCTGTATTAAAATGATTTTCACGTTTAATGGCCCGCCTAACCATGCTAGGATAATCACGATAAGTAAAAACTGCAAAAAGAAAACTACTTGTAACTAGCAGAAGTAAGAAGCTATGGGCTTTATGTTGCTGAAAAAGTTGAAACATTCCGCGCAGATCGCTCAGAAACCAAGCACTATAGAGCATTAGCGGCAACCAAATAGGCAATAAATAGCGCGGTTCGATGTGCATAATCAGCATCGCAAGGATATTATAGCCGATCCAGCCTAAGATAAGCCACCGAAAATGCCCTTCCCTAAGCGGAGCAGTTAAAGCCGCCAAGCCCGTTAGGGTGCAAAGAAACCACAGCAAATCGCTCAAAGCCCCTAAAAACCAAACTTCGCGCAATGGTCGCCCATTAAAACTACCTTTTTGAATAAAATCCTCGATAAATTGTGCTTTCCAAATATGTCTGAAATGTAAGGCTGCATTGCGCCAGAGCCGTTTCCAGAAAGCTCCAGGGTCTGCCTGAAACATCCTTTTGGTATCCGCTACCGCAAAGGGTTGGCGCTCGGCTTGCGGCATTTTCTTCAGAATCGAGGTACTTTGTTCCTCATAATCTGCAAGATGAAGCCACAAATTCACTGAGCTAATCGTATCAAGCAGAATGAATTGCTGATAAAGAATGTAATTTCGGACAGTCCAAGGTAGAATAACAAGCAAACAAGGTAGCAGAAAGAGCGCAAAATTTTGCCCAAACTTCTTTAATAGTAAAGCAAGAGCTTTATTTTTAGATTCTACCTGTTGTGTTTTTGGTTTTTCAAACGCTTCAAGGAAGAAAAATAAGCCAATAAAGGCCACACTATTGAACAAAGGGGAACGGGTAAGCGACGCAAGGCCAAGTAAAACGCCTGAAAGCGCTAAGAGATACCAATTTCGCTTGCGAGACCACCAGACAAAGAGCCAAAGATGCACGAGCCAGAGGAAAAGATAGAGATTTTCGCTGAGAAGATAAGCGGGAAGCTCAATAAGGGGAAACCAGAAGGTAAGGAAAACAGCAAAAATCAGGCCTGCTTTAGGGTTGAAAAGATGCTTTGCTAAAGCATAACCAACGGGAATGAGTAGCGCAAAAAGCCCGCTTTGCACCACTTGAATGAGAAAGACCCCATCAATATTACCGAGAATAATGCTTATTTTTAAGAGGAAAGCAAAGAAAAAGACGTGGAGTGGAGAGCGAATCAACCAAAAATCATCAATGTATTGCCCCGTAGTAGCAAAACGTAATGCTCTTTGGTAGTAATCGCCGTCGTCAGCCGAGGAAAACTGCGGAGTCGGTAAGCCAAGGGAAAGAAACCAAAGTCGTAAACCAAAACCAAGCACCACCAGTAATCCTAACACAAGATACGGTGGGCAACGGTAGAAAGGTCGCTGAAGCTTGAACATCTAAATTTTATTTGTGGGAACTAAGCGGGCAAGCAGAATCCCAAACTCAAAAAGAAGATACATTGGCAACGCTAAAAGCAGCAAATTGATAGGATCACCTGTGGGCGTAATGATTGCAGCTATAATTGTTACTAACAAAAAAGCATATTTGCGATAATTAGACAATTGCTTCGCGGTCACAAAGTCCATACGGGCTAAGATATAGATAATAATAGGTAATTCAAAGATCAGACCATTTGTCAATAAGAGAGTTGTTACGGTTTGCAGAAAATCCGCCAGAGAAGGCTGGTTGGCGATCAAGGGCGAATCACTGAAACTGATTAGAAAGCGAATTGCGGCGGGAACAGTAATAAACCAGCCAAAAACTAGCCCCAGAAGGAAGAAAAACATCACAAAAGGCATAGCCAGGAAGAGATAACGTTGTTCTTTGCGCTCAAGCCCTGGGAGCAGAAAGGCAATTGTTTGATAAACAAGAATCGGCATAACGAAAACAAACCCTATTGCAAGGGCTACCGATGTATAACTCGTGAATTGCTCGGCTGTGGCAAAAACTTGAACACGAGGATAGTTTGGGTTGCCTAAAGGGAGAGGCGTAAAGGCTTCAATGATATAATCTACGAGGCGAAAGGGGCCAAAAACTAAAAACATCCCACCGCTCATCCCAATAAGTAGCCCAATTAGCACTTTTACCAAGCGCATCCGCAACTCAAGAAGATGATCCATAAGGGTCATACTGCGCGGCGGGTCACCTGGAATTGGGTTTGGCACAGATTGCCCAATCATGAGGAGATTCTATCTTTGGGCTTTAGAGCGCTGGAAGGCAATTCCCAATCGGGTGCTAAGAGCTTTTGGGCCCGCAACTGAGCTTGCAAAGCCGCTACATCTTGCGTTAGAATTTGGATTTGAAGCGCAAGATTTGCTAAATCAGAGGAATTACTCGGCTCAACTTCTGCGACTGAAGAGCTTTCCTCCTTAGCAAGAGCTATTTCTGGTACAACCTTCTTTGCTCCAGGTCGACTTGAACCGTTTGCAACGCTAAAATTTGCAGGTTGCAAAGTGATTTCAGGGATTTCTGGAGCAGAAGAAGGCGAATTTTCAGGTGGCAAAAGTTCAAGGGGCTTAAAAAGCGAGGTAAAGGAAAGATTCGGGGAAGTTTCGGCGAGATTTAATTGCCGCTGGGCTTGGACAACTTCTTGGCGCAAGAGATTGATTTCTTGCTCCAGTTCCTGCCGCAATTGCTGGACAAGTTGCATTTCGGGAGCTTGGGTTTGCCAGGCGAGAAGGCGGCCTGTTAGTCGCCCCAGCGTGCGGGCCAGGTCAGGCAGGCGTTCGGGGCCCACAACAACCAGCGCCAGCACCGCAAGCAAGAGTAATTCAAACGGGCCAACACCAAATAGGTTCATGAAAAGCGCGACCAGCACGTTCAGCGAAGCGCGTGCTGGTTTTCTGATGGCTAACGCAAGATTAAGAAGCTACATGCTTTTGGATATAAGCGAGCGCATCGCCGACGGTGCGGATGTTTTCCGCATCTTCATCGGGGATTTCGAGGCCAAAACTTTCTTCCAACGCCATAATCAATTCGACTAAACCGAGCGAATCTGCGCCGAGATCATCAATGAACGAAGCATTCAACACAACTTGATCTTCTTCAACATCTAACTGTTCACCCACAATTTTACGTAACTGCTCTTCCAGATCGGCAGAAACCATTACGGAGGCCCTTTCTTAACAAAAGTTCGCTAAACTCACTTACCGGCTGCTCAGGAGAAGAACCCTAATCCTTATTTGACTTGACTTTGGCGCGGATAACGTTCAACAACCGTACCTAAAACCCCATTCACAAACCGCCCTGAATTGTCGCCCCCAAAATGTTTGGCTAATTCGACAGCCTCATTGATAATCGCTTTGATCGGGGTACGCTCAACAGAATCAAGCAGAATTTCAAAAAGTGCAATCCGCAAGACCGCTTTATCCACGCCCGGCATCTGCTCAACAGGCCAGCTTGGGGCCGCTTCGGCGATGATCTGATCTAACTGAGACCGCTGCTCCCAGACCCCGAAAGTAAGCTGATGGAGAAAGGTCTGACTCTCAGCTCTAAACTCTTCTTCCTGAAGATGTCGCTCTAAAACCTCTTCAAGCGCGTGGTTCGTAAGGTCAAGCTCAAAGAGGATTTGTAAAGCTACAACCCGAATACTATGCCGTAAGCCAGCCACGATAGATTCACCTTATTCCATAGTTTGGTAAACTCATTTAGCGTCAAAGCTGATGACTTGGTAAATGAGTTCAACGAACTTGCTTTCTAGGCTGAAACCCAAGCTCTTTTCCCGCGGAGGCCCCAGCTTTAGCTGTTGGGCCACGGCTAAAGCCGTGGAATCCTAGTGTGAAACCTCCTTTTCGATCTTGGAAGCAACAGCCCTCCAGGTGAAAGGGTTTCATAGTCCCGGATGGCTCTAAAAGAGGTATCCGTGGCTGCTTAGGCTTGGCCTTTGGGGCGCTGGAGCAACTTAGCAAGATAATTGGTTGAGACTTTGCCCAGGCAAAATTCTTTGTCTTCCAGCAGCCTAAGCTGAAATGGGAGCGTCGTTTTGAGGCCCGTGATAATACATTCACTCAAGGCCCGCCGCATCCGACTCAAGGCTTCAGGGCGGTCATTGCCCCAAGTGATAATTTTAGCCAGCAGCGAGTCGTAGGCTCCCGGTAAGGTGTAGCCCGAATAGAGATGCGAATCGACTCGCACACCGGGGCCGCCTGGCGGGAGAAAAAACTCAACTTCGCCACCTACAGGTAAGAAATCACGTTCTGGGTCTTCGGCGTTAATCCGACACTCCAGCGCATGGCCCCGTATTTTAACGTCTTTCTGGGTCAGCGTCAAGCGTTCTCCAGCCGCAATCCGCAATTGCCACTTGACCAGGTCGACTTCCGTGATTTGCTCCGTCACGGGATGCTCGACCTGAATCCGGGTATTCATCTCAATAAAGTAGTAATTATTCTGCGCGTCGACCAGAAATTCCAAGGTTCCCGCATTGACGTAACCAATCGCCCGCAAGCCTCGCAAAGCCGCCGCCCCCATTTCCTCGCGCTGGGCTTGACTCAAAGCAGGCGACGGCGCTTCTTCCAAAATCTTTTGATGCCGGCGTTGCAAAGAGCAATCCCGTTCGCCCAAATGAATGGATTGACCATAAGAATCGGCCAAAACTTGAATCTCAATGTGGCGAACATCAGTCATGTACTTTTCCAAAATCAGGTCGCCTCGCCCAAACGCCGCTTCAGATTCGGCCCGCGCCGTGGGATAGGCTTTGAGCAATTCGCTCTCTTCGTAAGCGACGCGCATTCCTCGCCCGCCACCACCCGCCGTCGGCTTCAACAGCACAGGATAGCCAATTTGCCGCGCAAGTTCCGCCGCTTCCTCAACATTGTGAAGTTCGCCATCAGAGCCAGGAATCACGGGCACATTGGCTTGTTGCATCGTGCGGCGACCAAGCGCTTTATCGCCCATCAAGCGAATCGCTTGGGCACTGGGGCCAATGAATTTCAGATTACAACGGGCACAGATTTCAGCAAAGTAAGGATTTTCCGAGAGAAAACCATAGCCAGGATGAATCGCGTCGCAGCCCGTAATCATCGCGGCGCTAATCAAGGCTGGGGGGTTGAGATAGGAACGGGCCGGCGCAGCAGGCCCAATACAAACTGCCTCATCCGCCAGCCGTACCGCCAGCGAATCGCGGTCCGCCTCGCTATAGGCAACGACAGAGCGCACGCCCAAATCTCGACAGGCCCGCACAATTCGCACCGCAATTTCGCCCCGATTGCCGACTAAAACTTTCCGAAACATAGGCTATTGCATCACCATTCCGCCATCCACCGCAAGGGTTTGGCCAGTAAGATAGGCCGCCGCATCCGACGCGAGAAAACAGATCAATTGAGCAACCTCGTGGGGCTGACCAATGCGGCCCAGAGGAATCGCGGCCAGCGCGGCGGCGTGTGCAGCTTGATTCATTTTGGCCGTCATTTCAGTTTCAATAAGCCCAGGAGCTACTGCATTTACCGTAATGCCTCGACTGGCAACTTCCCGCGCCAGCGATTTGGTGAAGCCAATCACGCCGGCTTTCATGGCTGCATAATTCGTTTGACCTGCATTGCCGATCAAACCCACAGCAGAAGTTAGATTGATAATCCTTCCATAAGGCGATTTCATTATTGAACGCAAAGCAGCTTTAGCACAAAGATAGACACTTCGCAGATTTGTCTGGTAAACAGCCTCGAAATCATCTTCTTTCATTCGCAATAAAAGCGCATCACGGGTGATACCTGCATTGTTGACTAAAATATCCAGCCGCTGATACGTTTCTAAGGTGGTTTTGAAGAGCTTTTCGACCTCGTTTGCCTGGCTGACATCAGCTTGCAAAGCTAAAGCTGTGCCGCCAGCCGCCGTAATTGCCGCAACAGTTTCTTGGGCCGTGCCTGCGTTGGTCTGATAATTGACCACCACCGTAGCTCCCGCTTGCCCTAAAGTCGTGGCAATCGCTCGCCCAATGCCGCGCCCGCCCCCCGTTACGACAGCCACACGCCCTGTAAGATCAATCTTCATCTATTTCTCCACGGCTGCAAAGAGCGTTTGACCATCAATCAAAACAACGTTTCGGCGATGTTTGCTGTTTTTTATGGTTTCGGGTGCAAATTCAGTTGAGGTTATCACGAGACCATGCGTAATATTTCGATGGCGCATATCTTGAAGTAAACTTTCAAGTGTCCCTGGGCGGACTTTGTCGGCGACGGAGAGGCGCAAGAGATAAGGCTTTTCTTGATAAACAAATTCAAGATCGAGATGTTTATCCTTATCAATGAAACGATAATCTTTGAAGGTAAAGCCTTTTTTCTTGAAAACATTACTGACATACGTGCCAAATTGAGGCAGCGCAAGGCCGCGCAAATCTTCCAGCGTGCGGATTGTGCCCGCGTCTTCCAGCGTTCCGCCCCGTTCCGCAATCCAAGCGCGGCGCTCATCCTCGCGCTGCTTCGAGCGCGAAGCCATTACTGTGCCAAAAGCAGGAAAGGGAAGCAACGCAAAGAGCGAAAATGAGACATAAAAGAGGATTAGTTGACTAAAGGAGAGAGCCATTGACGGGAGATCTTTTTGGGGCGCAGCGTGGTAGGGAGGGAAAAGGCCCGCCTTAATCAGCAAGCCGTAGATAGCAATTATAACCAAACCAATTGTAAAGCCAATCAAACCCAGCAAAAGACCGTGGAGCAAAATTTGCTTTTTGACGCGCCGCCCTAAAATAAGCCCCGCTGAAACAGGTACAATCCCTGCTAAAACTTGCCAAACATTATTGGCTAAGAAAAAACCACACCACAGAATCGCCATAACTAAAGCGGCCAGTAATGTTTCACGCCAGCTAATTTGCGTAAAAGCAAGCCGAATTTGATCTAAAGTGGGATTTTTTCGCTCTTTTTGAATATTCACACTCATGTTTATCTATCCTAAAACTTATTTTTTGCGCTGGCGGAGCATGCAGTAACCGCCTCGCACAAGAAAGCTAAAAAGAAACTGATTGAGGTTGCAAGCCAAGAAACCTATTTTTCAACCCCTGGATTATAGCACAGGCTGCGAGACACAACAAAGCGGCAAATCTAATGATAGATTCACCGCTTCAAAAGTGGTGCCGGAGGAGGGACTTGAACCCTCGACCTAACGATTATGAGCCGTTTGCTCTACCACTGAGCTACCCCGGCCTTTGGGCTAATTTTATTAGCCTAGAGCGCATTCTACCACAGGCTCCGCAGAGCGTCAAACGAGAAACTAACTAGGATGAAACCCAAGCTATTTTACCTCGGAGGCAACAGCTTTAGCTGTTGAGCCACGGCTAAAGCCGTGGACTCCGAGGGTGTGGCCTCCTCCTCGACTAGAGGCTTTAGCTGGAGTGAAAAGGGTTTCATTTCTACGGATGGCTCTAAGAAAGGCATAAGGGACTAGTTTCACTTGGGTTGCATTTCTGTGCCAAGCAAACCAAGCTGTACGGCAGCGGGAGATTGAGCGGTGGCAGGGTGAAGCTCCAGACGGGCCCGTTCAAACCACTGCACAGTATAAGTCTGGCCATTGCTCAAAGTCTCGTTTTGGGCTTCGCTGAGGGGCAAACCAAGCAAAGCCAGGTTTTCAGCTTCACTGAAGTTCTTGGAATCCCGCTGGGCATCGATTCGCAAGCCTTTGCTGCGCCAAGCCGCCAGCATTTCGCCACAAATGCTATGTTGGCTTTCGGCGAAGAAGCGACAGGTTGAGTTATTCGTCGGTGTCGCACGCGGGAAAAGCCACCAGTCGCGGCCTTGGCGTTGCAGATATTCCTCGCCCAGCCGCCCCAGCATCACAAGATCGCCTGGATGCAGTTCCAACCGATTACGTTCAAACCATTGCACTTGCTGGGGAATCCCATTGACCTTTTCTTCTCTCTGAAGACTGATTGGCAAACCAAAGACCGCTAAACCACCATTCTGCTGCCAAAATTGCCGAATCCGCCCAGCAATGCAAAAGCCCGTTTCCAGAAAACACTTTTGATCAGGGTGCATCTGTTCCCAAAGTAATACACTTAGCACAGCCATAGCATGAAGCTTGGTTTTCTCTTCGGCCAAATTAGCTCGATTGGGTAATTCAATCTCAAAGCAACCAATTGCCTGGTCAGCACACCATTGAATCGCCATACCAGTCACGGGATAGGCTGTCCACCCTTCTTCGCCTGCCATTTTATACCCTAAGATAGCCGCAATTGGTCGAGTAACGGTTTCGCCCACCGACCCCGATAGCACTAGCCCAGCGGGAGGATAAGCCGCATGATAGAACAAAACCCTTAACTTACCGTTCGCTTGGTCACGCAATTTGAGCAACCAGGCCGCAAGGGCTGCGGTTTCTGGCTCAGAGAATGGCGCAGAACCACCCGCTCCAACCTTTAAGCCCGTTCCATCATCGGTGTTAGATTGCCAATCATGGCTTGGCCAATTGCGATTAAGGTCGACTCCATGCGCGTTGTAGCGCGTTCCAGCCCGAAAACCGTCCAGATTCAGGATGGGAATGAGATAGAGGCTGGTATCGGGCGGGAGAAGATTCAAATTTGCCGCAAAATAATTTCCTAGATCACGAGTAAGCACCGCTGAATTCTTTTCATTCCCGTGAATCGCCCCAATTAAGACCACACTGCGATGTCCGTTGCCGAGTCGAAAGGCTTGAATCGCTTGGCCCTCCACGGAAGAACCGATGTTAATGGTTTCAGCATTTGCGAAACCTTCCACGGCATGGGCTACACGATGCTTAACTGGGATTAAGGTCAATGTAATCAGGAAGAAAAATCCAATAGTCCACCATTTTGCACTTCTACGCTCTTGTCGAAATAACATATCGCTGCTAATTTCCTTTCAAACGAAAGTTTTTCAGGCTAGGGCGCATTCTATCACATGCTGGCCCGTGCCTCAATCAGTTGCCAAAAAGCGGCTTTTGCTGGTAGGATAAGCGAGAATCGATTCTGTCCCAAGAAGGGCCCAAATTTCTTTGATTGACATTATTATTCCCAATTATAATGGTCGAGCGCTTTTGCCGACTTGTCTGGCAGCTTTGGAGGCCCAAACGCGCCAGGATTTTCGCCTTACCGTCGTTGACGATGGCAGCCATGATGATTCGCTGGCTTTTCTGGCCCAATATCCTACAGTGCAAGTGCTTGCGCTCCCGCAGAATCGCGGTTTGGCAAAAGCGGTAAATGCGGCGTTGCGAATCACGACGGGTGAAATCGTGGTTTTGCTCAATAATGATACCGAAGCGCATCCGCGTTGGCTGGAATGTTTAGTTGGAACGTTGGAACGTTACCCAAACTATGCTTTTGCCGCCAGCAAATTACTTCTTTTCGATAAGAGAGATATTTTTCATTCAGCAGGCGATTTTTACCAGCCTAATGGTGTGCCAGGCAGTCGCGGAGTCTGGGAAAAAGATCGGGGGCAATATGATGCGCTGGCCGAAGTTTTTGGGCCTTGCGCGGCGGCAGCGGCTTATCGGCGAACAGCCTTAGAGCTGCTGGCTGTGAATGATCAGATTCTCGACGAAGACCTTGTTATCTATTGCGAAGATGTAGATTTGAACATTCGCGCCAGACAAAAAGGTCTTAAAACTATCTTTGTGCCCCAAGCCATTGTCTATCATCGGCTGAGTGCAACTGGCGGCGGAACGCTTGCAAGTTACTATTGTGGGCGCAATTTTATCTTGGTTTGGGCCAAAAACACTCCTAAAGCGCTTCTTTATCGCTCTGGGCCAGCTTTTCTCTGGGCCCAAGTTAAATTTGCCTTGCAAGCCCTGTGGCACATTCGGGAGCCAGCAGCCAGGGCCCGTTTGCGCGGTCAGTTGGCGGGCTGGCAAGCGTTGCCCTTTTTTTGGCGAAAGCGTAGTACAATTAGGTCATTAAAGATTTAGTAATTGCACTTAATTGATATTTTAGGAATAGGGGGTTCTTTTGTGTCATCACAACAACCTTTGCTCTCAATTGTGATTCCTTCCTACAACGAAGCACAGCGTTTGCCCAAAACTTTAGCCCGCATTCAGGAATTTCTGGCGCAACAACCTTATCCTACTGAAATAATCGTCGTTGATGATGGCAGCAGCGATAAGACAGCCCAATTAGCTGCCGCATGTCCTGGCGTACAACTTCTTCAGCGCGACCATCGGGGCAAAGGGTTTGCAGTTCGTGCGGGAGCTTTAGCCGCGCAAGGGGAATATATTTTGCTTTGTGATGCTGATTTAGCTGTGCCCATCGAGGAATGGACAAAGGTTGAACAGCTTTTGCAAAAGGGCTATGACGTTGTGATTGGCTCCCGCGAAGGGGTTGGGGCAAAACGGATTGCCGAGCCGTGGTATCGGCATTTTATGGGGCGCGTTTTCAATTGGATTGTGCAGCAGATAGCCTTGCCTGGCATTCAGGATACGCAATGTGGCTTTAAGGCCCTGCGGCAAAATGTCGCCAGAGACCTTTTTCGGCGGATGCAACTTTATGGCGAAGATGCGCCACCAGTGCAAGGGGCTGCCGTCACAGCCTACGACGTTGAGTTACTTTTCCTCGCCTATCAAGCAGGTTATCGGGTAGCCGAAGTACCTGTAATGTGGCATTATGGCACTGAAACTAAAGTTAGCCCGCTGCGTGATTCTTGGCGCAACCTGCGGGATCTCTTTCAAGTGCGCTTAAATGATTGGCGCGGCCTCTATCGTGCGAAGAATTATCCTTCAGTTTCATCATCTTCGCCCCAGGGGCCTCTGCAAAGTGGGTTATTAGTCCCTGAAAAACAAGAAGATGAGGCTTAAAAGCCCTAGGCAAGGTAAAATCTGCGCGCAGAAGAGATTTTTTACGACGAGCGTAACTCATCTGTAACCCAAAAGTTTATACTAGCGCAAACCCTAAAGCGAGGTGTGAAAACAGAAAAAATCTTGGGTTTTAAGTCTCTTGCTCTTTGTCCTCGCCCACCTCAAAGAAGGAACGTTTATGGAAATCATTATTGCCAGTAATAACCTCTTCCGCCGCGAGCTTTCGTCGTTTATTCTGAGTGAAGCAGGCTATGTTGTCCACGAAGTAAATGACGAAATCACTTTACGTTACTGTCTTGAGCAGAGTAAACCTGATTTAGTCCTCCTTGATGATCCTATGCCTGGGATTGATAGCACCGATATTGCCTCTTACATTCATCAAAAGCAAGCTGTACCAGTCATGTTCATCACGAGTGGCTTTACCAACCATTTTGCCCAACCTAATTTAGGTATGCAGCAGGCCGATGATTATCTTTCGTGGCCCTATCAGCCTGAAGATTTGCTAAAGCATGTAAGTGCTTTGCTTTCGCGGTCTACAAAGAACAAAACCTTACAAGCGGCCTGAAAAGGGCAAAATTTGCCTTAATTGCTTTAACTTTGCCCCTAGAGCCACCGCTCCTGAATAGTTTAGGCTATCCGGCAGCGTGGCTTTTTTAGTTGATAAGCAGGCAAAAGACTAAAAAGCAATGCACGAACGAATTTATGCAGTCGAGGCGTTGATTCTTCAGCGCACAGCCTTGGGCGAAGCTGACCGCTTGTTGCTCCTGGCTACGCCAGAGGGAAAACAGCGGGTGGTCGCTAAAGGTTGCCGCAAAACGACCAGTCGCCTCGCGGGCCACTTGGAACTCTTTACGCAAGCACATTTGCTTTTGGCGCGAGGGCGGCAATTAGACATCGTAACGCAAAGCCAAGTCGGCCAAAGCTTTCCAACCTTGCGGGCTTCGTTGCCGCGTCTGAGCTATGCCTATTATGTAGCCGAATTGTATACGCGAGCAACCAGCGAAGCTGATGAAAATCTGCCGCTTTTTGCCCTTCTCCTCCAAACTTTTGCCGCCCTCGATGCTTACCAAAACCTTGACCTGGTGCTTCATACCTACGAATTACAACTCCTTAATGCGATTGGCTATCGGCCTCAACTTCACCAGTGTGTAGTCTGTCAAACTCCGCTTACTGAAGCGGCTAAACGCTTTAGCCCTCAGCTTGGCGGCGTGCTTTGCCCCCAAGATGATCTGGCTGACCCCCAAGCCCTCCCGCTGAGTCTGGCGGCTTTCAAAGTCTTGCGCTTGCTCCAGACTCAGCCCCTAGCCCAAAGTCTTCGCTACCACCTTTCAACCCCAACGCAAAAGGAAGTGGCTCGGTTGTTGCAGACTACTTTGAGCTTGATTTTAGAACACGACTTTGCATCATCACCCTTCCTCACTTCCCTCCGCCAAGCCCCTTTCAGCCAAGAGTAGAAACTCTCTGAAACCCCTTCAACCTTCATGGAAAGGGAGTCAACAGATTTTGCCAGCGGACTCCCTCAGCGGGCCTTTCTCCCTTCATTCCAGAAATATGGTACAATAGACCTGTTTAACACGCTTTATCGCCCAGCCACCAGGCTGGCTTGAATCGTTAGGAAGTAAAGTCTGCCATGTCCCTTCCAAATCAACTTCTGGCCCGCGATGAGCAAGTTCTTTACAAAGCTCGCCAGCACCTTTTTGTAGCCATTAGTCACGTTCTGGCGGGCCTCTCGCTCATCTCCCTTCTGCTTTCTACAGGGGTTACGTTCAATCGCGCCTTCGGGAATAACGCTGAAAGGGTGGTCGCTGGGTTGCGAGTTAGCGATCTAGCGCTTGTCATTATTGCTGTCATTAGTGGAATTGTCTTAGCAAGCACTTTTGGGGATTATCTGCGGTGGTGGAATGAACAATATCTGATCACAGATCGGCGGATTTTATTACTTCAGGGCCCGTTAAGTCAGTCAACAGTTGAGCTTTCGCTGGGCAAAATCACAAGTAGTAAAATTGAACAAAGTATGCTGGGGCGGATCTTTAACTATGGGCGCATTAAATTGCTGCTAGATCCGAAAGAAACCAACAATCTCCTTAATGTTCTCGATTTTGTCGCTCGCCCCCAGGAATTTCAGCGCATTCTACAGGAAGCTAAAAGTAATTATGACTGTGGATATGGCTACCTAGAGCCTGATGTTAATGAACTTACATCGCTTTTGGGGCGAGGAATCCTCACTGATGCCGAATTTAACCAAAAAAAGCGTGAACTGCTCAACCGAAATTAACTTCTATGCGTAAGCTCACCCCTTTAGCGACAATTAGCGCTTTCAATCAAACCATCCGTGACGCTTTAGTGCCCTACTGGATTACCACGGCGGAAGAATTTGTTACGGTGGCCAAGGGGAGCAACAAAAAGAATGGCAGTGGTTTGGCCGCTTTAGCCACAGTCCTTTCGATGCCCCAAGCGAAGGTGCGCGAATTATTTGATGTGGCCCAGAAAGTTTTTCCCCCCGACAGTGCATTTGCGGCGGAGACCGAACTTGAATTGGAAGTCGGGGGCGGCGCGATTTTCGACGATTTGCAGCTGCCTGAAGCCAGCGCTTTTGATCTTCCGCTTGAACTTCCTGCCGAAGTTATTTTGAATAAGAAGTTGCCGCCGCCAGCCCAACAGGGGAAACGTGATTCTTGTGTAGCCTTCTCGCTAATTGCCCTTTATCAGCAAGCCACAGGTGATTCTACTGATCTTTCTGAGCAATTTCTCTTTTGGAAATGCAAAGAGATGGATGGAATTCCTAATGTAAGTGCAACCAAGCCTGATGTGGCCTTTGCGATTTTGCGGGATGTAGGGGTTTGCAGCGAAAAGACTTGGCCCTATCGTGCAGATGTAATTCCAGGTAATTTTGGGCAAGGCCCCCCGCCAGCGGGCGCGATTGAAGAGGCAAAAAAACGACGAATCGTTGGTTTCAAATCCCTTGAGGCGAAAAATGTGCGCCAGTTGCAAGCCGTTTTAGCCAGTGGCAAAGCGATTTTGATTGGCTTATCGATTCGGGAACACTGGGTTACGACGGGGCAAGCCCGAACGTTAGGGCGGTTGCGGCGCGCGCTGCCTGGGGAAGACAATCGAGGGGGGCACGCGATGTGTCTCGTGGGCTACCGCGACGAAGCAGGCGTGCCAGGGGGCGGCTATTTTCTGGTTCGCAACAGCTGGGGCACGACTTGGGCCGCCGAAAACCCCGATGGGGCAGGTTACGCTCACATTCCTTATAGCCTTATCAATGAAGAGTGCATTATCGCTTGTGTAATTGATTCCATGGTAAGTAAAACACAGCTTAAAGCTGCAAAATTGGGAGGGGCTGCTGAGGAAACGCAAAAAGAAGTCGAGGCTAAAGAAGAGATTGTCGAAAAGTCTCAAGAACCATTTGATTCTCAGCGCGTTTATTCCAGTTTACAAATAATTCAAGACCAAATTATGGCATTGAGCAACCAATTGAATCAGTTTCAGACGCAAATTGTTCCAAAACCTGCTCTTCCAACTCCTGTTGTGGCGGAGCAGACTCCAGCGACGCAGCTTTTGAACTCTACTTGTCGCGTTTTAGACTCTGTTTCTCTGCTATTAAACTCTGTTTCCCAGAATATCAATCTCAGGCAACCCGTTCCTAAACTCACGGACCGCATTCTGAAGGCCGCGCAGCGCGTTAAAGATGCTGAAGTTCAAGCGCAAAGCCCTGCAAGTCCAGCGCAAATCTCTACAAGTGAGGCTCAAAGCCCCGAAGCTCAAGCTCAAAGCCCTGTAAGTGAGGTGCAAAGCTCCGTAAGTGAGGCGCAAAGCTCCAGTAAACCGCTTCCAAGAGCAAGCATTATGGGTCCAATCACGCTTCTTGCAGGGAAAAGCGCGGATTCAAACCTTCAATTGATAGCAAATGGGATTGATGCCCTCACAGGTAAACCGCTTTTGCAGCTTGATGCGGCAGCAGCGACTCAAATGGCGCAAGCTACACCTGATTCGAGTTATTTGCGCGACTTGCATAAGACTAAATGCCTTCAAAACAAGAAGCATTTGGGAACGATCTTTGGGGTCAGCGAAGATAAACTGGCGGAAAGTCGCTGGGCCGTGGTTGTCAATAGCGATGATGATGCAGCGCTTCTCAAAGCTCTTAGCCCGCTCATCGAATTTCGCAGCCAGCAGCAAGGGAGTAAAGTTCCCAAACTAACCTTCCAAGACGGCGAAAACTGCGGAGCCTGGCTCCAGCGCAACGTGCCTGAAGGAGCGGCTTGGGCAAATCGCCCACCTGTTTTGGTTTACAATCCTGGCGAAAGCTGTACGCAATGGCTGACGCGCCACCGCGTTTCGCAAGGGCCTGTCGACCCCAGTCGGGGCGTACCCTTTTATTTGATGCTTGCAGGCCGCCCAGGACCGCTCAAAGAAGGTGATACCGCCTTTATTCCCTTCAGTTTTCAATATGAACTTGATCTTTTCTGGGGAGTTGGAAGACTCTGTTTCAATGATGCAAGTGGCCAACATACTTATGCGGCCTATCAAAGCTATGCTGAACAGCTTGTAGCCTTTGAAACAGGGACTGCGGCCTTAGCGAAACAAGCAGTTTTCTTCGCAACGCGCCATGATATGGATAGAGCTACCGAGCGCAGTGCCGATGAATTAGTCAAACCCTTAGTCGAAGGGCACGATAATCTGCCAGGCATTGTGCTTAAAAATGGTTTTACCCAAACCGTTTTCTCAGGTAAAGAGGCCAGTCGCGCAAATTTAGCACGAATCCTCCAGGGCCAAAGCGGTGGAGGCACGCCTGCGCTATTTTTCAGCGCGACCCATGGGATTGGCTTGCCCGCCAGCGATGAGCGCTTAGTGATGCAACAAGGTGCTTTGCTCTGTCAGGATTGGACGGGAATCGGTGGGATTAAACGAGATCATTGGTTTGCAGGCGAAGATGTCACGGCCCAAACTAATTTAGCAGGCATGGTTGCGATCTGCTTCGCCTGTTATGGCTGTGGTTGTCCGCAAGAAGATGAGTTTATCTTCGTGACCAATGAGGAAAATCAAACTATTTCGCGCCCCAGCATCGCGCCTCATCCGCTCATAGCGCAATTGCCGCAGCAACTTTTGCTGCGGGGAGCGTTAGCTGTATTGGGGCACGTTGACCGCGCTTGGACTTATTCCTTCAGCGGGCCGAATGTCCCCGCACAATCGCAAGCGTTCGAGGATGTATTGGCACGGCTGCTGGCGGGCAAACGTTTAGGCTTCGTAACTGACCAATTTAATCTGCGGCAAGGGGCCCTTTCCTCCTTGTTGGCCAATGAAATTGAAAATGTCAGCTGTGGAAAGCAAGCTGTGCCCGCTAATCTGGGCCCACTTTGGGTGGCCCGCAACGATGCTCGCAATTATTGCCTGCTTGGTGACCCAGCAGTTCGCTTACCCGTCGAAAAGATGGTCGGCAGTAATGGAAAAACGCCCTAAGTAAAGGATTCTAAAGCTATGTCTTACGCAAGATCCACTTCCCCAACCGATGTTCTGCGCGAACAGGGGATTATCAGCCAGGTTTATGCCTGGATGACCGCAGGGTTGCTGGTGACGGGCGCAATTGCGCTCGCGGTGGCTGGTTCAGAGTCCCTGACAAGAATGATCTTTGGCAACCCCTTAGTACTCATCGGTTTATTCATCGCCGAAATCGCTTTGGTGATCGGGTTGAGCGCCAAAATTAATTCGATGCCCACGGCCTTAGCGACAGCGATGTTTCTAGCCTATTCAGCCGTCAATGGCTTGACGCTCTCCGCCGTTTTCATCGTCTACACTAAAGCCTCAATTGCCAGCACATTTTTCATCACGGGCGGAACGTTTGGGGCGATGAGTTTCTATGGCTACACGACGAAACGCGACCTAACGAGCATGGGGAATCTGCTCTTTATGGCTTTAATCGGCTTGATTCTCGCTTCGGTGGTGAATATCTTTCTCCACAGCAGCTTTATCTACTGGCTTACAACCTACGCGGGGATTCTGATTTTCGTTGGCTTGACGGCTTACGATACGCAGAAAATCAAAGGCTGGGCGGCTAAGGCACAGAGCGAAGATGACATGCATCGGGTGGCGATTCTGGGCGCTTTGAACCTCTACCTGGACTTTATCAATCTCTTCCTCTATCTCCTGCGGCTCTTTGGGAAACGAAATTAAGCCCTCAGTTGCGCTTTGCAGGTGGGCTGCGCGGCGGGCAACGCCCGCCGCGCAGCCCCTAACTTCCCACCAGAGTCCCGGCCAAATAAGCTCCCAGAGCCAGGCCGCAAGTCAGCATACAACCCCAAGCCAAACTGCCCAGTGCCTTCGCAGGTTTAGCCCGCTGGTGTTGCCAGGTTTGCCAACTTACAAAGATCGCAGGAAGCGCACAAAGGTAGTGAAGTGGTGTACCGATTCCGCCTGCGAAGATCATGCTCAAGCCCAACGCGCTCTGCAAACCCAAACTTCCCCAGGCCAGATAGAGCGCCAGCCGCGCCCCCCGATTGAGGGGCACTTGCCAATAATTTAGGAGCCAGAGCCAAAGGGCTGCCAGCCCATTGCTCAAAATTACTAATTTGCCGATGGTTAGATGGGCCAAAGTCAGAAACATAGCAGGTTCCTCTTCACTCGGGCCTGGGATTTCCCAGGCAATTTTTTTGACTTTTTTCCCTACTAAATCACTTAAAACCTCAAAGCGGGCTTTAAAAACCAAAATTGCCCCTTGACAGAACAATTGTTTGGTCATTATAATAGAGAAACTATGAACTACGAACGGTACGGGCCCAAAGTGGGTCGCCCGTACCAAACAGATGTCAACATCTGGAAAGGATCTTTCCAATGCGTACAAGCAAAGGACTTTCGTTACGGCAGGAGCATATCCTGGGTTACATCAAGGAGTTTATTCAGAAGAGAGGTTATTCGCCTTCGATTCGGGACATTCAGACCAGTCTTCAGATTTCATCAACGTCGGTGGTAGCTTACAATCTCAAAGCCCTACAAGAGAAGGGCAAGCTCTGCCGGGAAGGGAAAATCTCGCGGGGCATTCGGTTAGCCGAAATGGCCAATGGGCAGCAGGCTAACTCCACCGAGCGCGAAGTGCAGGTTGTGGGCGAGCTTCAGGCTGGGCAGCCTTTGCCTGCCCCCAATGAAGCCAATCCGAGCAAGGAAACGATCAAAATTCCTTCCAACATCACGGATAACCAACTGGATAAAGTCTTTGCGCTGCGCGTGCGGGGGCATTCGATGGTTGATGCGCTCGTGGACGATGGCGATATTGTCCTGCTGCGCTACCAAGAAACCGCCGAAGATGGGCAATTGGTTGCGGCCTTTATGGTTGAGGAAAATACCCTAACCTTGAAGAAGTTTTATCATGAGGACAACCAGATTCGGCTTCAGCCAGCCAACTCGACTCTCAAGCCGACCTATACGACTCAGGAAAAAGTCCACATTCAGGGGCAGGTCGTGGGGATTATTCGCTCCCTTGATTCCTAGCTCCTGCCGCTAATTTTTTTTAACGCGCTCGGCCAGACCGGTCAGGTTGAAAACCTGGCCGGTCTTTGGCTGTGGGGTAGGATAGGCATCTTGCCTGTCAGCTTCCGTGCTAGGCCAGAGCTTCCCAGGCTGGAAGCCTGTGCTACGCCCGATTTTCACAGGCTGGAAGCCCGTGCTAGGCCTGAACCGTGCCAAAAGCGGAGCGTACCATCCTTGCCCCCACTCACGAATGTCTCGCCATTTGGCCCCCAAGCCACCCCCGTGACCAGATCTGTATGTTCCTGGAGGGTATGGAGCAAATGGCCATCGGTGGTGCGCCACAACCGCACGGTCTGATCTTCCCCCGCGCTGACCAACAACTGGCCTTGGGCATGCCAAGCAAGGCCGCGTACCGCCGCCGTATGCCCCCGCAGCGTATGCAGCAGACTACCTTCCGCAACATGCCACAGCCGCACCACCTTATCCGTGCCCGCGCTGGCCAGCAGTTGCCCATTTGGGCTAAAGGCTACAGCGTTTACCTGGTCGGTGTGGCCCTGCAACATCCGCAACAAGCTGCCATCCGCCAGCCGCCAAACCATAACCATTTGGTCAAAGCTGGCCGTAGCCAGGTTTTGGCTATCCGGGCTATAGGCCACGCCATAGATATAGCCCCGATGAGCCTTCCAGGAGCTTACCAGGCTACCATCAGCCGCATTCCAGAGCCTGATTCGGCGGTCATCACTGACGCTCGCTAACCGCAGCCCATCGGGGCTAAAGGCGACACTACGGCCCCAGTTCATCACAAAGAGCCGCTTGAGCGGCAACTGCTGCCGCAATTGGCCTTCGGCGACATTCCAGAGCCGTACTGCTTTATCCCACCCCGTGCTGGCTAGAGTTTGACCATCGGGGCTAAAGGCCACACTGGTAATTTGCCCCTCATGCCCCAGCAGCGTGTGCAGCAAACTTCCGTCGGCCACCTGCCAAACCCTTAGCGTGGCATCTTCCCCGCCACTCGCCACCAAGCGCCCATCAGGGCTGGAGGCTAGACAAGTTACGCCTTTAGGATGCCCCACCAGCACCAAGCCTTGTTCGATCTTTTCCATAACAAAAGGCGGATTTTTCTCTGCGAGGGTGAAGAATTGCCGCCTATATTCCTTTCTATTCAAGCTGATTCAAACCGCAGCTTTTAAACTCCTGCGGCAAATTCTTAGCCACTAGATCAGCTAAGTCGTTGGCCGTTTCTGCTGGCAACTATAACACCATTTCAGAGTGCGGTGAAACTGATGGGGCAAGATGCCCATCCTACGTTGAGTGAAACTGACGGGCAAGATGCCCATCCTACGTTGAGTGTGAAACTGACGGGCAAGATGCCCATCCTACGTTGAGTGGAACTGACGGGCAAGATGCCCATCCTACGTTGAAATGAAATGATACCTTAGCTCAAAGAGCGACGATAGCGCCAGAGGCAAATCATCTGGTCTTCTCCCGCACTGACGATCATTTGCCCATCAGGACTCCAGCTGACACTCAACACGCCCGCCTTATGGCCCTGGAGCGTCTGGAGCAAACCGCCATTCGCCAGCCGCCAAATCCGCACGGTCTGGTCTTCCCCCGCGCTGGCCAGCAGCCGCCCATCGGGGCTAAAAGCCACACTTGTCACCGCCCCTGTATGGCCCTCCAAAACCTGCGCTGGCCCCCCATCTTTTAGCCCCCAAAGGCGGATAATTTGGTCGGCGCTGGCACTGGCCAGATATTGCCCAGCGGGGCTAAAAGCTACCCCTTTGACCTGGCTCGTGTGCCCCTCCAGCCCGTGCAACAACCGCCCATCGCCCACACTCCAAAGCGAAATAGTCTGTCCTGCAAAGCCTAAGTCGCCCCCCCCACTGGCCAGCAACTTGCTATCAGGGCTATAGGCGACACACTGAATCCCATTGGCCTGTTCCTCCAGGATGTGGCGCAACCGCCCATCCCCCGCTTGCCAAAGCATCACCGTGTTTTCAGCCGGCAACACCCCACTGCCGCCGCTGGCCACCATCAGACCATCGGGGCTCCAGGCCACACTCATGACGCTGCTGATATGGCCTTCCAGGGTCTGGTGAAGCCGCCCATCCCGCCAAAGGCGCACGGTATGATCAGCGCTGCCGCTCACCAAGAGCCGCCCATCGGGACTCCAAGCGAGGCTTGAAATCCCCCCAATGTGCCCGTGTAAGTTCCCTAGAAAGGCTCCATCAATGCTGCGCCAGAGGCAGATGGTCGCATCGCTACTCCCAGAGGCAAAAACGTGGCCTTGAGGATTATAGGCCACACTAGTTACTGCTTGGCAATGCCCTTCCAGCGTGCGCCAGAGGATAAACCGGGGCGGCAGTTGCCCACTCAGGACGGGCGAAACTACCGGCCCCACCGCCAGACTTCCCGGCTTAGGGGAGATCGAGTAGCCCGATGTATGCGAAGCCATGGCACTGTTCGGAGAGCGCAAGGGCACTGCCCCCATCAAAGCCAGCTTCATCGTTGTGATGTCCGGAAAGCGATCTTTTTGGGAAAGCTCCATCGCCTTGATCACCGAATCAGCAACATGTTGCGAGAGGCTGAGGTTAAAATGTTGCGGCGGGGGCAAGGGGTCCGGCAAGCGAGCCACGCGGTCCGTTGCGGTCAAGGGCATCCGCCCAGTCAGCATGTGGTAAATCGTCGCTCCTAAGCTATAAATGTCACTGCGGACATCGGTATGTTCTACCGTATGCCCCCATTGTTCCAGCGGTGCATACTCAAAAGTCAAGGCTCGCCGTGAGTTGCGGGTGACTCCCGAACCCTGTTTGAGCAGCCCAAAGTCAACCAATTTAATCAAACCTTCGGGCGTGAGCCGAATGTTGGCGGGCTTGATGTCCCGATGTACCAACGGGGGCCTTTGCCCATGAAGATATTGCAAAACATCACAGATTTGGGGAATATAACCCAGCACTTGGGCTTCCAACAACGGCCCTTTTTGCTTTAACAAGACATCTTCGAGGCTCTGGCCAGGGACAAACTCCATTACCAAGTAGCCATTGCCATCCGCCTCAAAGACCTCATAGTAATGCGGAAGATTAGGGTGTTGTAGCCGACTAAGAATAGCGAATTCATCCTGAAACCCCCGAATGCTATCCGGGTAAAAAGTCTCTTTGAGCGCTATTTGAAGGTCGGGACACCGCGTATCTTGCGCTTCGTAAACCGCGCCAAACCCGCCATGCCCAATTACGCGCTCGATGCGGTAGGAACCCACTAACGTTCCTGGGTTATGCAGATGTAACCCAAAGCGCAATGACCTGCCACAGGCCACACAGGTTTGGGCTTGATCGGGATTGGTTGCACCACAGCCAATCCCCATGCGCTGGTCGAAGCAAATAAGCACTGGGACAACTCCTCACAAGGCAGCCCATCTGGCCCAGCCAGCTTGGAGACCGCCACAGCCTGGCTTTAAGTTTATCCTATTATACATGCAGATGCTCCCCTTCTTGCCCTCCTTGTGGTAAACTGAGGGCTGGCATCATCCTTAGACCAAACTGATCTTCTAAAGAAAGCATAGCACAGCATCATGAAAAATATTGTTTCAAAAAACCCGCCGGAACCGCTGTCCTCTGACCCGTTCAGCTGGAGCAAGCGGCAGCGCAAAGGGAGATGGGGCCCAATTGCGCGGGAGCTTCATGGCTCGTATGCGTTTGTCGAGCGCAATCTGAATCTCATCAAACGTTATTGGGCTTGGGAGATAGTTCTCTTTGTCTATTCGGTGGTCAATGCTCTATCAATCACTTTTATCGGCAAGGCATCTGAGGAGATCACGGGTCAAGCGATGTCGCCCGAAGCCATCAATATCTTTATTCTCTACTTAATGGTTGGTGCATTAGTTTGGCACTATCTCTCGCTAGTCTTCGATGTAGTAAGTGAGGCTATCCAATGGGAACGCTGGGAAGGCACGATTGAATACACCTTTATGGCCCCCATTAGTCGGCTCGCTCATCTCTTTGGGCAAGCGATTTTTGCGATTTGCTATGGAACCTTGCATACGATTTTAATCCTGTTGTTTGTGGGCCTCTTCTTTGATTTAAACCTGAGCCAGGCCAACTTTCTTACAATGGGCTTAGTTTTGGTCACGGGGAGCCTAAGCTTTGTGGGGCTAGGGCTTATGGCCGCGATTTTACCTTTGCTATGGCCTGAAAAAGGCGTTCAAATGACGAATGTCATCAAAGCCTTGGTCTTATTGGTGAGTGGGGTCTATTACCCGATAAGTGTTTTGCCAGAGTGGTTGCAGCCGTTGAGCGCGATCTCGCCCGCGACCTACATGTTAGTGGGGATGCGGGCAGCTTTGCTGCAAGGAGCCACGCCTGCGGCGGTACTAGGCACTGCTTTAGGGCCACTGGGCCTCACCGCCCTTGTTACCGTGCCGTTTGGGTTGATCTTTTTTGGCTGGGCCGAAGTTTATGCTAAACGGACTGGGATTCTGAAACGCAGTGGCTAAGGTTTCGGCGCTCGACCATTTTATGCTACAATAGGTTGTTGTGAAAATTGAAGTGGCGTAGGTAGCTTGAGGCTGGTTTGCGATTGGGCATTTGAACGCATTGTATGTCTGTGTTACAATAACCGCAACGGCTTCTGGGCGGCCCGCTTCTCGAAACAAATTCTTCGGCCAAACGTTGGGGCAGCTAGGGACTACCAGATCGCTGCTAACTGGGACGGAAGTCAACGCTCACCTGGCTGGATAGAAGTAAATTCACACTAGTCAGCCAGAGAAAACGAGATTTGGTAAGGGTCATCGGAATGCGTAATCTTTGTAGACCAGAAAGGTAACAGGTGGCAAACAATATGGGTAGAGCCAAACAGGTTCAAACGCTCACGGGCTTTTTGATTCTTGCGTTCTTTCTTAGCTTGGGGGCTTGGCCCCTCGCTCAAGCGCAGGCCCAATCGTCCGTGATTATGGAAATTCAGCCAGGATCAGTACCGCAGAATAGCACAGTTACGATTAGCATTGTTGGTTTTCGGCCCGGTGAATTGGTAAATATCTGGCAGACCTTCCCAGATACCCGGTCCTTCAGTCTGGGCAACGTGACCGTAGACTCCCTGGGGCGATCCGTTCTCTCCTTATTTTTAGGGTCCGTTAACCCGACGGGAATTCACACCTTTGGGGCCCGGGGTTCCCAAAGCCGCCGCGAGACCACAGCTTCGCTTGAAATTACCCTGGGCGAAGGCAATGCGCCCAGCGAAACGGTCCAAATTGGGGTTAGCGCAACGGACGAAGGGTCCGGCACGACGTTTAAGTTTATTGGCGCAGGCTACAAAGCTAACGAATTGGTCTCTACCTGGGTGCGCTTGCCCAACGACCAAGTGATTGGCAGCGGCCAAGTTTATGCCAATGATGCAGGGATTTTTCGCCAACAGGTGAAACTTAACGCCAATTTTCCCGAAGGAACCTATTATCTCACGGGCTATGGCAATATGAGTGGTTTGACAGGCATCGTTTCCTTTGACTTTCGCCGCGTAGCGACGGTCCGGCCGGCCAGAGATGTCAAATTGACCATTTTGCCCGACCAGGTGCGGCAATATGGCAGATTCACCTTGGAAGGCGAAAATTTTGGCATGAAGGAAGACGTAAGTTCATGGCTCACGCTGGCTAACAGTAATACCGCGCTTCCCTTGTTTGACAAGGTGAAAACGAGCGACGATGGCTTCTTTGCCGTAGATCTTAACGTTTTGGCCACACCCGTTGGCACGCACACGATCACAGTTTATGGGAAAACAAGCGGCAAATACGCAACCGTTACGCTTGTCGTGTTGCCTTAACTCTCTAATCTAGCACGAAATGATTTTAAGGGCGACCCCTTTGGGCTTTCAAAGCCTAAAGGGGTCTTGCTTTAAGTAAGAAAGGAACTTTAGGTGCAAAAACTGCTTCTTTGGGATCTTGATGGTACACTGCTCCACACAGGAGGAGTAAGTGCGGAGGCAATGCACATGGCCATGACAAAGGTTTATGGGCCTGCGCCCCGCCGCGAACGCCCTTTTTATTCGGGCAAGACGGACCGCCAGATTATTCAAGAAACTTATGCCCTTTTAACGCCTGCCGACGTTCTTGAGCATTTAAACGATTTTATGGCGACCTATGAACTGGAATTATTGGCTCGCCAAGTCAGGCTTCGTGCCAAAGCCGCGCTAATGCCAGGGATTTTGGCGGTCTTGCAAGCGCTACAGCCGCAAGCGCTTCAGGCTCCCTTGACGGGCAATATCGCCCCCATTGCCCAGCTAAAATTGGCCATCTTAAATCTGTTGCCCTATCTTGATGTCGCGGTGGGCGCGTATGGGAATGACCACTTTGACCGCTCCGCCTTAGTGCCAATTGCGCTGGCACGAGCGACGCAGGCTTATGGTCATTCTTTCAGTGGGCAAGCCGTGGTCGTGCTTGGCGATACGCCGAACGACATTTTGTGTGGCAAAGCCAATGGAACCAGAACGGTTGCGCTGGCGACAGGAGCCTACTCGCTTCAGGAACTCCAGGCCCACCAGCCTGATGCTGCGCTTCCCGATGCTACCGACTTGGCCGCCACTGTGGCCGCTATTTTGGGCTAGGCTAAGGCGAAGGGATACAAGCGGGTTGTTCGCGCAGCCAAGGCTCATACAAGATATTGTTGCCGACGGAATCCCCTTTTCCTTCGGGATTCTTCTCTGGCTGATAGGGCCCAGTCGAGCTTCCCCACCAATTGTTCCGCATATCCAGAGCGATTTCACTCGTCGCACCGCGCCCTATTCCTTGCTGCGCCTGCGAATAAGAAGGCTTAGTCCAGGGAGTGTGTTCATCAATAAAGTTATTCGCAAACTGAAGCTCAAGGCTAGGGATTTGGCGCTGCTGGCTCCGTACACTTAAACCCGCATTCCCACCAAGCAACGCATTACAGCCAATAATGCCTTGAATTGGGCCATCCGTTGTGAGTTGGATGTTATTGGCTCCTCCCCACAGAGTGTTACTCTGAATATCTAGCTTGAGCGGATTGAAAGTACTTTGATTTTGGATGTTTATATTGGGCAAATTCTCATTGAGCTTATTACCACCAATTCGATTGCCGTGCAAAGTTACTGCTTCGCCATTGCTTGAAACGATATTTAGGGCCGCTATATCATAGGGAATGGTGTTGTCAGTCAGGCGACTATCGCGCAGCTCAAAAGGTGTATCTTTGATGAGAACTGCTCCCCCATTCTGTGAGAGGTCGCTCTGGCTAATCTTAATCTCTTTGCTGCCTTTACTGGCTAGGAGAGTGCCTTTTGAGCCACCACCCTTGATCTCTACGTTTTGAAGCTGAAGCGTACTCTTTGGCCCGACATAAAAGCCATCCCATTGTTGCCCCTTCGCGCCCAGAATGCGAACGGGTCGATCTGGCTGCCCCAGGATAAAGAGCTTTGCACCTGGCCCCTCTTCGCCCTCCTCCCCTACAAAGATTGGCACATCGAAGCCCAGTTGAATCTCAACCCCTGGATCTATGATAACCTCGGCTCCTGCCGCGATCTTGAGGGGATGCTCCAGTACAATGGGGCTTTTATCAATGGTCAAGTGGACTTGGCCCTGCAACAAGGTCACGGGCGGAAGCGTCGGGCTGGGAGTCAAGGTCTCGCTAGGGGTTAGAGTCGGCTCTTCAGTCGGGGGGCCAGCTTTACCTGTATCCATTGGATCCATAGTCAGGATCGGTAGACTTGTTGGGAACTTTGCAACGCTGGTCGCGGCCTGGAAGGTCACGGGCGGCAAGGTAGGGAAGGGTAACTGTGTTGGTAAAAGAGTGGGCAGAGTCTGCGTCGGGAAGCTCCGCGTCGGCAAAGGAGGCATCGGCGTTAGCGTTGGATGGGCTGGCCTAGGGCTACTTGTCTCAACCTGCGTTGGTACGGGTGAGGTTTTGGGCGGTAGAATCAAGGTCGCTTGCGTAGGTTGGGTCGATGGTGTTCCCCGCTCCATGGTTCCCCCAAGGCCTGGTTGCCCATTGGGGCCTGGATAGGGGGAAGTCGTCCCCGTTCCAGGCGGCGGATAGGTTTCTGGCCCAGCCTTTTGCGTGCTACTCAGGCTGGGAGTCGCCTTGAGATTGACCGTGAGGGTCGCGGTGGCTGTGAACGAGGAACTGGGTGAAGGAGTCCCTTTGGGTGTTGACGAAGGAGGAAGCCCCTCCTTCGTGGGAGTCAGCGATGCAAGTAACTTGCTTGGGCTGGGACTTGGTTTCGGCGTGACCCGCCCCACCGTCCCCGTCACGGTTGCGGTACTCCCCCCTAAAGCCACAATGGTCTGTTGTTTGCTGGCCGCAGTAGAAGCATTTTCAGTTGACGGCTTTTTCAGGAAGAAAGTAAGCCCTACAGCCACGACCAAAAAGAGGAGCGCCCCAAGCAAGACTATCGTATCCCGGCTGACCCGAATCGCAAGCGGTTGCCCTTCTAACTCCTCCTCCTCCTCCTCCTCCTCCTCAAAGGGATTCACCGCCCCAGGAGCTTCAAGGTATGGGTCTGGGAGTTTAAGATCTTCATCTGCCAAGAACTTATTTCCTTTTTCTCTTGAGGTTGCGGAAGAGAAGCCCGCCGGATCCAAAACTATGGATTGAGTTCCTCATTCGTATTCGTGACTAAGTAGATCACCCGCTCGCCGATGTTCGTTGTCCGATCTGCGGCCCGCTCTAAGAGGTGAACTACCTCTAGCATATCCACTACCGCTTCCAACCGTTGCGGCTCATGCTGGGCCAACGTAAGAAGTTCCTGCCGGACTCGCTTCTCCAAAATATCAACCTGCTCTTCTTCCTTGACCAGGCTATGCGCGGTGGCAATCTCCTGGCGCAGGAAGGCCTCTAGGCTAATGGTTAGCATCCGCCGCGCCAGCTTGCCCATCTCGCTTAGACCAGGAGGGGGTGTCACGAGGGCTGGACGACTCGTAACGCGCTGGAGCCGTCGCCCGATCCCCGCTGCGTAGTCCCCAATCCGTTCCAATTCCCCAGCTATCGCAAATGTCGTACTCAGCAAACGAACATCCCGTGCCACAGGTTGTTGCGTAGCGATGACCTTGATCACCTGCTCCTCGATGGCGTGCCAAGTTGCATCGATCTCCAAGTCGTCATGCACGACTTGGCTCGCTAAGGCCATATCCCATGTCTCTAAACTCTTCATCGCCCGCTCTAAGGCATGTTCAACCATACTCCCCAGGCGAAGCAAGTTCTCTCTAAGGCTATCTAGCTGCCGAATGTAATGCTCCCGCGTCATGGTCTATACCCCCAGGCCCTAAGCTGCTCCCAATTAAATTTGCCATGCCCTTATCTTAGCATAGCTTGCCCAAAATGTCTTCCGCCTCTTTTGCGGTTGTGGTATAATTATGACTTAAATCCAAAGGTTAAGAAGGAGGGCTTATGGTGGTGCCCTTTGTATCATCACCAGCTTTTATTGGCTCATGTGCCTAGACACATGAGCCAATTTTGCCCTCTCGTAATAATTTGACAAGCAAGCTATTATGTGCTATAGTAAGATTCAAGAGAAAACTATAGCCTTGGGCTAAGTTTAAATCCCCTCAAAAGCTCTTAGCTTCTGTTCGGCGGAAATGTGCAATCTTTAAAGACAACTAGGGAGAGGTTTACAATGATGGGTACACTTTTTTCGGCACAGAATCGTTGGTTTGGTCTGGTCTTTCTGGCGGCTTTTTCACTTTTAATCCTCCAAACGGCTACTGCGGAACGCTCTATTCCCCCAGCTTCCCCCACAAAACCCCCTGTTTCTGCCCAAGCTCACAACGCAACGCAACTGAACGCGCAAGGTGGGGTGCAATTGGACGTGATTTTGCCCAATGCTGTCCAAGCGGGGCAACTTATCACCTATACCTACGCCTATTCCAACACTGGCTCCAGCCTTAGTGAAAATTTGCTTATCAAAGCCACTTGGGCCGATTTTCAGGTGAATCAAGGGGGTTCGGACAAACAACAATTTTGCGCTGATAAAACTGGCCCCTGTAGGGCTCTGGTGGTTGAAGGGCCAGACGCGGTTAAAATTGAACCAGATGACCCCAATGCGCCTGCGCTTTGCAAACCTGTGACGGGCCAAGCCTTTTTCTGCTATCAAGTTGGCAAACTTAAAGCAGGAGAATCAGGTAAATTCAAGGTGATTTTGCGCGTAGAGACTAATACCTACCCGAAATCGGGGGAAAAGCTAAAGACTCCCTCTGGCTCAGGCCAACTTTTCGTGGGCAGTGCTACGACCCCAACCAGCGAAGATACCGCGAATGCAATGGTTGTTGGCCCCGTTTTTGATCTAAATAAGGAAGTTAGCTCCAGCACAAAAAAGGTTTACCCTGGCGAAAACGTTGATTTTAAGCTCCAGGTCGGGAATGCCATTGGTTCTAGTAACACTTTAAATGATGGGCAGGTGCGGGGCGATGCGATTGCCGCAACCAACATTGTGGTGGAAGATTACTACCCTGAAGGTAGCACTTTTGTCTCGGCAACGGGCAGCTATGAACTTGATGGGACTAAAAAACTCGTGCGCTGGAAAATCAGTCGCCTTGAACCTGGGAAAGATACTTTTCTCTCTGTCAGGTTTCAAAAAGACCCTAAAGATAACAAAAGTTGCACGAGTTTAGCCAATACAAAGCTCACTGTTACCAGTGAGCAAATGCCATTTGATGAAAAGGATTTAACCAAACGCCTCACAATCAGTGGGAAAAGTGCTTCTGCCGATGTTACAACCCCCCTGAAGTTCAATTCAATCGCTTCTAGTCCAAGCAGTATTCCTTTTGGGAGCGAAGGCTGGGTGAATATTAGCCTAAACAACTATTGGAATAAAGCGACTCCAGACGTTAAACTCGAATTCAACCTGCAAACTAACCTCACCTACCTTGAGGCCAAGCCTGCGCCATCGAGTGCGCCAATCGAAGCTGTCGGCGGGAAAGTCGTTTGGACTTTTGCGCTGACCGAAGCAACGATGCTCAAGCCTAATTTGTTGAACTTTCGCGTCAAAGTGCGGGCGGGCTTGAGCAACGATATAACCGTAGCGCCAAAAACCAGTAGCGCCAAACTCATCTTACCAACTACAATTCCTTCAGCATGTGTTGAAGCTAATTTTGCAACGGCTGGCCAAACGCCTCTGCGCTTATTTTCGCGCTTAGCTTTCAAGAAAGATGCGGGTGTTGACCCCAAAACAATAACAGGGGATTTTTACAATAGCTCTAAGGGGCAAAACTTTCCCTATTTTATCGAAATCACCAATAACGATCTCAGCGAAGTGAAGGGAATTTCGATTACTGATACTTTGCCGACTTCGCCAACCCAAAAAGGAGCTAAATTTAGCTACGTCGCTGGTTCAAGCTTTCTTACTGGCACGCTCAATTCGAGTGATCAAAGCCTTGAACCGACGAAAATCTATTCTGATGCTCAAAAGAATCAGGTTTTGCGCTGGGATAATGTAACCGTTCCCGCCAGCAGTTCCGTAAGGCTGCGTTATGCGCTGCGGGTTGATGGCCTAGAATATCAGCGCTATACCAACAAAGCCGACGTGAAGTTTGGCAAAGAGCTTCTTGAAAAGAAGAAAGACTCCGTTGCCGTCAAAATCAATCCCTTACTTTCGGTAAGTAAGAGTGTTGATAAAACTGAAGTCAAGCCTGGCGAAGCTGTTGAATTCACATTGCGGATGACTAACACAGAACAAACCACTTTGAAAGTGGGTTTGTATGATGTTTTAGGTGATTTCATCTTCGGGAATGTCATTAGAGGGGGGGAGCCAACTAAAATCACGGGTAAAACGAATGATTGGGGTTGGCCGATCAGTTCTTTGGGTAAAAACGATTCGGTCACGGCGGTTTTCACGGCTACCGTGCCCAATGAGTGCAAGGTTAGTAGCAAGCAATATGTCAACAATGCAAAGTTTTGGATTGAGTCCGAAACCGAACCTGGCAAACCCTACCCTGTTGACATTCTAAATAAACCTCCCACGGTCAGCGTTCTGGTCAAATGTACCCCCATAATTACGCCAACCACAACGCCGCTTGAGCTTTCGTTTACTAAGTCGCCTGATCGCAAGGAAGTTAGTTTATACGATAGAGTTGTCTATTCGGTTCAGCTAACAAACAATAGTAAAAGTACGTTTGTCAAGGATGTTACGGTTAAAGATACTTTACCTCCAGGCTTTACCTTTGAAAAGCTCGACAAAACGCTGCCGCTCACGCTGACTCCTGAGCTTACGAAGGAAGGGGAGCGCCAAAAGCTCACTTGGCAACTCGCTGGCGTGAAACCTGGGGCTACAACGATTAAGTACACCGCGAGGTCAGCCAATGTTGTCAACAGCTATACCAGTGCGCTTACGGTGACCACCAGTGATAGCACGGCGAAAATCAAGAAAAACGCCGAATGGGAAAGTATTGCTTCGGTAACGGTCAAGCCCCTCAGTACGATTTCTTCAGAGATAATGAGCGCGACGCTCAGTGAAAAGTGTGCCCGTCCAGGGGATAATTTCACTTCACGCTTGACCTTTCTGAATACGAACAATCACAGTTATCTGACAACCACAGTGATCTTAACCATCCCGATTGGGTTGAAATATGTTTCGCCCGCTAATCCCACGTTATACCCCAAATTGCTCAAAACTGGGGATGGGCTTTCGCAGCTACTCTGGGAAGATTTGATGATTCCTGCTAAACCAGCGAACAGCCTCGCGGCTCAAAAACGTTTGGAAGTGCAACTGGCGTTTGATCGCGTATGGAAAGATGTTAAAACAGGAGTCCTGGTGACAAGTCCTGATGGCTTGATTCCTGCCAAAGATAGCATTTCAGATGCTTTAGTGCCGGCTTGCCTGCAAACGAATCCTTCTGCATCGTTGATCGTAGATCGCCAAACAGCTTCCATTGGGGATGATATTATCTATACCATCACGATTCATAACCCTACAGGTGATGCCACAACGCTGACGATAGATGATGTTTTGCCCGATAATGTTGATTTTAATGGAATGATCAATGGGCGCGACCCCGATGAAAAAGCTGATGATAAGCTCAAATGGAAACTCCTGCGGGTTGAGGGTCAAAGCGATGAGACTCTAGTCTTTAAGGCAAAAGTCGTAAGTGGTTCTACGGGAAGCGATATAAGCAATAGCATCAAAGTTACTTCGCCCACGCCCTTTTTCACCGATAATGGTGATCTAACAAAGAATACCATCAAAATCGGGGATACAAAAAATGTGCTACTCAAGGCAGGGTTTAGCTCAAATGCGAAATGCGCTAACAGTGGCGAGGAAAAAAGCTACTTAATCCAAGTTCGCAACCCGAATACCTATGCCACAAACGTAACGGTAACGCTTCAGTTGCCTTTTGGCCTCGATTTCATGGGAATCGATGCGACGGCAAATACTTTCCCTGGCGCTCCCTTGCTGGCAACGACCAAAGATGGGCAAATTCGCTTGCGGTGGCAAAACTTGACGCTTCCCGCCGCCGCGAAAACTGACGGGATTTCGCTCGAAACGAAGCTCAAATTGCGCGTTGGGGCCGTTTTACAAGACCTTCAGACCATGATTTCGGGCACAAATCAGGTTGGGCTTCTTAGCCCCCTTCACACGGAAGAGGATTTGACCTTGCCCGTCTGCCTGAGCCAAGGGAGCAATGTTGTAGCAGCTTACACGGTTGTGCCAACGGAAGCCAAGGCAGGCGAAAAAGTGGTCTATCAGGTTGCCGTGAATAATCCCACAACTTCCGATCTCACGCTCAACTTGGAAAGCCAACTCCCAACAGGCTTTGCCTTCGCTGAAACGCTGGCGGGAGCAACCCCAAGCCTATCGGGAACTACCTTGAGTTGGGCCGATCTCAAGCTGGCCGCCGGGAAAACTTTAGAACTGCGCTTTACGGCCACGGTGAAGGGCGACACGGGCAAAAGCTACACCAGCCAAGCTAAAGTTCTCAATTCAAGCGGGAATGTTGAGTTCAAAAACAATAGCACGGCGGTGAAAGTTCTGCAAGCAGCGAATGTTGTTTATCAAGTCTATTTACCAATTGTGAAACGATAACCTTTCACTTCAGCTTGATTGGAAGCCGCTGGCTTTAGCCCGTGGTCTGGGCATAGGAGTCCACGGCTTTAGCCGTGACTCACCAGCTAAAGCTGTTGACTCTTTGGAAACCGCTGGCTTTAGCCCGTGGTCTGGGCAACGGCTAAAGCCGTTGATTCCAAGGTTGAGGAGGGGTTTTCATTCTAGGGGATTCATCGTAAGCGATTCGTTCCAAAAAGAAGAGCCAGCCTTGCAAAAAGGCTGGCTTTAGCTTTCCTCAGATTCTGAAGAGCTAAGTTCTAAGAGGCAATTTGTTGGGCCAACAAAATCGCTTGAGCCACTTCGCGCATGGTTTTCCGATTATTCATTGCAATTCGTTGAATCCGCCGAAAGGCCTCTGCTTCCTGCAAGCCTTGACTACTCATCAAACAGCCTTTAGCGATTTCAATCATTTGGCGGGTCTCAATCTTATCCTGGAGTTGGGCAACTTGTTGCAACCGCGCTTGTTGCTCGCGCCAGCGGGCCAAAACGATTTCAAGGCAAGGGCCTAAACCGCTTTCGTGAATTGGTTTAAGCAGATAGCCTAAAACCCCAAATTCTCGCGCTTTGGCGGCCAGTTCGGAGGTAGTGTAAGTTGTTAGCAAAATCACGGGGGCGAGATTTTCGGCCCCCAGTTTTTGGGCCACCTCAAGGCCATTCATTACAGGCATTTCGACATCAATCAGCGCGATGTCGGGCAAGAGTTGGCGCGTCAAGGTTAAAGCTTCGAGGCCATTGGGCGCTTCCCCAATCACCAGATAGCCAACCCTTTCGAGGATTTGCCGCAGATTAGCCCGAATAAAAGGCTCATCATCGGCAATTAGAACTCGTATATCTTTCATATTTTCCCCTGAAATGACCAGAAAAGACCCCGCTACCAACTTTGGAGGAGCTTAAAGCCAAGCGAAAAGCGAACTTAACTAAAAAGAAGCATTTAGAAAGCCTTTTTGCTCAGGGTTCAGCGCTAAACCTCCAATTGCTTTATCGCTTGTCTGTGCTAAGTAATAAAACTATTTCTCCTTCTCTAGTATAGAGGCCGTGAACAACTAAAAACAATGGCTATTATGGCCAAATTTTTCCTTGGGCAAATTGTGCAGGAGCTTTAGAGGCCACTGGAATAGTTGACAGGCTGCGGGTGGCCTGCTAAAATCTGCTCGCAGGTGCTTGAAAAATTGAAAGGCTCTTGGTGTGCAATTGCAAAAGCTTAGTGTGAAAAGGCAGGTTTTTTCCCTTTTAGGGAGAGGATTGGGGGGGTTGGTGGGCGGCTTATTGAGTATTTCGTGTACTATGCCAACACCGCCGCCTGTTAATTTGCCGACTTCGCCCGCGGTATTGGAAATTACCCCAGCGCCAACGCTTGATATTGAAGCTACCGCCACGGTTTTGGCGCTTAAACTCCGTCCGTCACCGACTCCGCTAGGTTTGTACCTGGTGCAAGAGGGGGATACGTTAGATGATCTGGCAGATCGCTTTCAGATCAATGCCCAAACGCTTTTGGATGCTAATAAATTGCCAGATCCTGAAGCGCTCAAGCCAGGGCAAAGCTTGATCATTCCAACCCCAAGCCCGAAACCTATAACCAACACGCTCACGGTGGTGATCAGCAAGACAACAAAGCTTACGCAAACTACGATCTTAACCACAACTTCAGCTTTGACCGCAACTTCAGCTTTAACCGCAACCTCAGCTTTGACCACAACCTCAGCTTTGACCGCAACTTCAGCTTTGACCGCAACCTTGCCCCTTTCGCCGACTCTTTCGCCTGCGCCGCTTGAAAATTCAACTACGCCAAGCCCTAAAAAGACTGAAGAGACCGAGGAAGAACAGCCTTGAGTGCTAATTTCGCTGAAATCCCGCGCTTGGTAGTTTGTCTTTCTGGCTCAGGCACTAATTTTCAAGCGCTTTTAGCTGCCATCGCGGCCAAAGAACTGCGGGCCCAAATCGTTTTGGTAGTTTCCAATCGCCAAGCGGCCTTTGGGCTGCGCCGCGCCGCACAGGCCGCAATCCCCACGCTCTATTTTCCGCTTGCGCCCTATACCAAAGCGGGGCTGGGGCGCGAGGCTTATGAAAGGGCTTTGGCCGAGCGTTTAGCACCCTACCAGCCAAATTTGATCGTTTTGGCGGGCTGGATGCATATCTTTGGCCCAGCTTTTTTGGCCGCTTTTCCCAACCAAATCATCAATTTGCATCCCGCTTTACCAGGTACATTTCCAGGAACCCAAGCGATTCAAGCGGCTTTTGCAAGTTTTCAGCGCGGAGAAATTACGCAAAGTGGTTGTATGGTGCATTACGTCGTACCAGAAATTGATGCTGGCCCCGTGCTTGTGCAAGCCAATGTGCCTTTTGAGCCTGATGATACGCTCGAAACCTTTGAAACCCGAATCCACCAAGCAGAACATCAAATTATAGTCGAAGCTGTAAGCCGTTTTCTGGCCGCTAAGGGCTAATTTTGCGGAGTTTTTCGAAGAGTTCGCGTTCCTGTGGTGATAGCTTGGTAGGTAAGAGAGCTTCAACACTTGCGTAGAGGTCGCCGCGTTTAGGCGCTTGAGGCATTCCCTGGCCCGCCAGCCGAAAAACTTTCCCGTTCGGGGTTCCGGCGGGGATATTCAGCGTGAGATTTTTGCCATCCAGGGTTGCAAGGCGGACTTCGCCACCGAGGATCAGGGTATAGAGATCAATTTGGAGGCGCGTCTTGAGGTCTTGGCCGGTGCGTTCAAAGCGGGCGTGGGGAAGCAAATGCACAAGCAGAATTAAGTCGCTTCGTCGCCCCGTTTGGGGGCTGACTCCGCCCTCCCCACTCAGGCGAATGCGCGTGTCGTTATCAGCACCAGGCGGGATTTTCACTTTGATGGTGCGAGGAACTCCACCCGCTGCGGGGGTGAGTTGAATCGTCCGCTGGGTTCCGCTGAAAGCCTCTTCCAGCGTCAAGTCAATGGTATATTCCACTTGTTGGTTATTCCCTCCAAAACTACTCCTCTCTGGGCCGCTGCTTTGAAACCCCCCGCCAAATAAAGATTCAAAGAAGCTGCTAAAATCACCTCCGCTCGAACTGGCGTAAGGCCCGCCCCAGGGCCCACTGCTAGACGAACCACTTGCCCCATAGCCGGGCCAACCTTGCCCAAACTGGTCGTATTTGGCCCGCTTCTCTTTATCCGACAAGACTTCGTAAGCCTCATTGATCTGCTTAAACCGAGCCTCAGCTTCCTTATTGCCCGGATTAACATCGGGGTGATATTTGCGGGCCAGCTTCCGATAAACTTTTTTAAGCTCTTGGTCGCTTACGTCGCGCTTAACCCCTAGAATCTGATAATAATCTTTAACATCCATAACGTTTCAAATGCTCAGACTTTTTGAAAAATGGCTTTAACCATTTAATTCTTAACTTTAGTTGGTTTGCCAAGTGAAGAAAACGAAAAGATTTCTTCCTAGAATAACGAAGCAGTTTTTTGCGCTACTAAAGCCTCAAAGGCGGTATCAAGCGGCAAATTCGGCTGTTGGGCGGCCTGGCGCGCTAATTGATCACACCGCTCATTTTCGGGGTGACCCGCGTGGCCTTTGACCCACACAAATTCTACTTGGTGCAATTCGCAAATTTTCAGCAACTGCGCCCAAAGGTCAGGATTAAGGGCTTTTTCCTTTGCCGACCTTCGCCAACCTTTAGCTCGCCATTTTTGCGCCCAACCCTTCATTATCGCGTCGACCAAATAGCGCGAATCAGTATAGAGCGTTACTTTACAGCTTTTTCTAAGGTCTTTCAACGCGATGATTGCGGCCATCAGTTCCATTCGATTGTTGGTGGTATGGCGAAAACCGCCTGAAAGTTCTCTCCGGTAGGGGCCAGCGCGTAAAATTATGCCATAGCCCCCAGGGCCAGGGTTACCCAGACAAGCCCCATCGGTATAAATTTGACACTCCGCTGGTTGAAGATTAGCGCTCATTTTGGCTCATTTATTAGGCTTTGAACGTAAAAGACCCTTCTTTAGGCCGCTTAGATTTAAGGCTATGATAACCTACGGAGGCATTTCACGCAAGATGAAGCTTGGGCGGAGAGGTTCTTTGCCGCAAACGCTGCGGGTTGAAGTTCTGGCGAAGGCGAGGGGTTGGCAAAGAAAGGCGCGAAGAAGCCCGACCATCATCATGAGAATCGGGCTTCTTTGCTTTAGGGTTTGCGCTAGTATGAAACCCAATTTATTTTCCATAGGAATCAACAGCTTTAGCTGTTGAGCCACGGCTAAAGCCGTGGATTCCGAGGGCCAAACCCCTGGAAGCCACGGCCCACCAGGTGAGGTTTCAGAGCCCCGAATGCCTCTTTTAGAGCCATTCGGGGCTGCTTTAGCCTAATTTACGCTGGTTTAAGTCGTATTAGGATTTAGTCAATTACCCAGGGCTAAAGCGCCTGGGCTTGCATCTCAACCCGAAGGTTGGACACCAGAGGCTGCTTGACGGCAGCCCACTTAATCTTAGTTGCGGCATTCCCATCCGCATTGCATAGGTCTAATTGTAATATCTTCAGTTCCAATTTAGTTAAGGAGCGGCATTCAGCCCAGGGCTAAAGCTCCTGGGGATCCTGCCGTAAGATTTAATGAAAGGCAGATAGAGCAGGTTAAGCTTTTGGCTTGGGGTTTCTGGCTGCTCCAGTTTGGCCTTTTGGTCTGTGTTCTGGTCAATTGTGCCATCGCTCCCCTGATCAACTCGTAAAATCAGTTGATTTAGTTGGCTATAATCCCAATAATGCGTGTCGTTGGCTGTAAAGAGCAGATTCGCAGCACTAAAGGTCTCTACCCCTGCTGCATGAACCGTTCGCACCTGCAGATCGTAAGTTTGGCTGCGATCATCTGTGGTATACAGAATCAGCTTCTTTTGCACTGCATCGACTTTGAGGGTTAGACTTTCATTCGCCGTGATGCTTAGATTCTGTACTTGGAATTGGCTACTTTGTTCTTGGTTGTCAACCACTAAAGTAATTGTAACCCGTTGAGTATGACTGGGGCGGTAGGTTAAGGCACAATCCGTAGCTGAAGTAGTGAGCAAATCCTTGCGATTGAGGTCAAGGTGGAGGCCTTCAACCGCCAAGGCACAGCCGGGCTTGAACTGCGAGACGGTGACCAAAGCAGTTGGAGTCAAGGTCGTTCCGCCCAGCGCGATCTTATAGTCGCCCGGAGGAAGGTTGTAGATAGGTTGGGCAAAACTTGGGGCACTATCGGGAAGCGTTAGCGAAGCAGCAGGGATCTGGTTTTGGTGGGGATCAAGGCAACGCCCTTGGGCATCACAAACCTGGGCTTCGCCGGGCCCACTTACCCAAACCTGGTTGGTCGCAGGCTGGGCGGCAGCTAACTTGCTGGGGCAGAGGAAAAGCGGACAGACTGGTTTTTGGCCATAGACCGAGATCGGCACAAGGCCTAGACTTTGGCTCATCGCCGTGCCACTCCAGGTTGCATTGGCCATGGCATAACTCCAAGTGTTCGCTTGGGTATCAATTACGAGATGCTTCGTCTCATTGGGATAATTGCTATCATAGACCAGAAGCCAATAAAGGCCCGCGCAGCGATCTTCAATTGCGTAGGGCAGAACGGAGTGGCCACTACTCCCGGAGCGCAGAAAGATAAGCGCGGGGTCAGTAGCTCCATTGGCCAGGGCGGTTTGCACTTGCGAGAGGACTTGGGCGGGGGACAGTAAAACAGTCTGATTCTTATAGCTTGCGACGGGGTCTAAAACTTGCAAGGCAAAGTAGGAACCGAGATGATAGCGCAACTTAGCCAACAAACTAGGATCAGGGAGGTCGTGAGCAGTTGTGGCTGCCGGGAGGAAAGTAGCGATGGAGTCGTAGCCTTTGAAGAAGCGCAAGGCCGTAACGGCCATCGAGTCACAGCGCCCTGTTTTGGCAAGGAGGCTGTTGACGACCTTCAGATTCCACAGCAAGGCGGTTTGTTTGGTTTCACACTTCCCATTCACAATGGCCTGGCAGACCACATCTTGCCCAAACCATTGGATCATCTGATCGAGGGTAAAGTCAGGGTCAGTGCTATTGACAACACCAGTGTAGTTCTGAAAGGCATAACCGTTGGAATTGGGGCGAAAGCCTAAATCAACCACTGTTTTCCCAGGTACGCAAGCTATGGGCGACGGGGTCTTCGTGAAAGTTGCTAGTGGCGTATTCGTAAAGGTTGGCGACGGCAGCGGAGTCTTTGTAAAGGTTGGCGACGGCGACGGTGTATCTGTAAAGGTTGGCGACGGCAGCGGGGTCTTTGTAAAGGTTGGCGACGGCAGCGGGGTCTCCGTAAAGGTCGGCGACGGCAGCGGGGTCTCCATAAAGGTCGGCGACGGCAGCGGGGTCTCCATAAAGGTCGGCGATGGCAGCGGGGTCTCCATAAAGGTCGGCGACGGCAGCGGGGTCTCCATAAAGGTCGGCGACGGCAGCGGGGTCTCCGTAAAGGTCGGCGACGGCAGCGGGGTCTCCGTAAAGGTCGGCGACGGCAGCGGGGTCTCCGTGAAGGTCGGCGACGGGGTCTCCGTGAAGGTCGGCGACGGGGTCTCCGTGAAGGTCGGCGACGGGGTCTCCGTATAGGTTGAAAGTGGTGGCTCAGTTGAGCAAGCGAAGGAAGCCATTGCTCCCAGTAATAGCATTGAGTCGCCTGCCCCGTCAACATTCATCTGCGGCCCTAAGTTCTGGGGCGAATTTAGCGCGATCTGAATCTGGGTTGTGCCAGGAGGTACGGCGGACAGCGTCAAGGTTTCGATGTTGATCTGTTGCATCGTTGCATCGGGATTGGTAATCGTTTTGCTGGCCGTGATGCCTCCAGCCGCCGCATTGACAACGGCAATCCGCCGATCAATTGCGGTCTGCTTATCTTTGTCCATGACCACAACTTTTACCGTGATCTCCTGCGGAGCGGTCAAAGGGCTGGGCAAGGTCAAAGCTAGGGTGGCGGGGCCTACAAGTTTGTAGCCACTACTCCCATCGCCACCCCAAGCATATTGAAAGGTGATTGCCCCAACGCTGGTCAAGAGGAGGTCCGAAGGGGTAGCATAGTAGGCGACTAAACCTTCAGCTGTAGCTTTTGTAAGGTCAGCCTCTTGCAGATTGACCTTGACTTCCCCAGGTTGGCCTTGCACTTCAAAGGTATAGGCCATCATACCTGGGGGTGAAATACTGGGAAGTTTATTGAGCAGACGGGTTGGGGTTATGATGGTTAGTTGCTCATTGGCGAATTGAACAGCGACGGTTCTTGGCGGTTGCTTATAAAAACCAACGCCACCAAGTTGGAGGGTAGCCCAGGTTGTGTTGGGGGGAAGTGAAAGGCTTTGTTGCGTGAGGCCTTTCATTCCCTTGCCAAGAACTTCAACCTTTGTGGCTTGACATTGATTGGCCCAAGCAACTCTGGGGGTGCTTGGGGAAACTCCCTGCGCTTGCACCCGCGCTTGGGGGTTTGGGAGGCTTAGAAGAAGATAAAGCCCCACAAAGAGAAATAAAGGCAGCTTCCGTTTCATTTTGTTTCCTGCTACTTTCTAGGTCTTCAAAAGTAGGCACTCTTGAGAAATTCCTGTTTTAGCTTGCCTCCCCAGTGGAGGCAGCTTTTCCGTCCCGACGTAGTTTCTGCTAACCAAACCGCAAACTGGTAAACCATATTAAGTCAACACCTGTTGGCTCAACTCAAAACTGTCCTTTTGTTCTACCACCTTTTTTGGGGTTCATTGTGCCTGCCTTTGCTCAACGAGGAATTCAAATCCAAAGGAAAATCAAGCTTCTGCTTAACCTTAAATTTTACTACAATTAGGTAATCGTGTCAAGTGTTAGAAGCACAAAAAGGGGGAATTCAATCGGCGAGACAGGGAAAATAGGAGCTTAGTACGGGCTAAAGAGGCTGTTTCACTTGGTAAACTTGGGAGCAATTTAGGTAAGCCTGGAAGACCTCCCAAGTCTCGAAGACCTGGGAGGTCTTGGAGCAAGATCAAACCATGGGGAAGAAGAAAGCGACCTTTGCGGGCTACCGCAAAGGTCTTTGTCTTTTGGTCGCTTAGGAATGTTTACCGCATGATGAGAGGGAGATAGACTTGCCAGCCCGCAGGCGCAACTTTTTCCTGAGCCTGCACAATAGTTTTGCCAACTAGCTGGGCAGGCGGGTTCTCTGCGATGATGGTCTGCATTGCCTGTTGCAAAGTAGGACTGCCTTTCGCAGCGAGGTCTTGTAGAAAGGAATCCATTGAATTGGCTAAGTCTGCCGTAATCAGCGCATTTGCCCCCTGCTCTGTCGTTAAGGCTTGCAAGGTGGGTTGCCAGAGCGTCAAGGTCTGAAGGGCTTTAGTCCGTAATGCGGCATCGGTGGTCATAAGTTTGATGACCTCTGCACCATGCTGCTCATAAATTGCAATATACTTCTGGCCTGCTGTCCCTTTACTTAGAATGTCCCGTACCTGGTAGAAGGTGTTAATGTCCAGGGTTGGGCTTTGGGCTAACGTAGCCGCGATACTACTGTGGCAGTTTCCTGTAAGCCATTCTAAGGGACACGAACAATTGCTGGGAGCAGGCGAAGGCGTAAGGGTTGGCGTAGCAGTGCGAGTCGGAGAAGCGGTGCTTTTCGCCGTCGCGGTTAGCAAAGCAGTGGCGGTTGGGGTCACGCTACTGGTCGCGGTGGGCGAAGGAGTATCGCTATAGAACCTGTAGGGTAAGGGTAAAAGTAAGAGAAATTAAGCCCAGACGAAATTGATGTCCATGAATTGGTTGTGGGGTTATAGCGTTTATAGTGAGCCGTTTTGGTAGCGGTGGGGCTGCTGGAGCCGCTGATTCCGCTGAGTCCGTTGCTAAAGTTAGCACTGATCAAATCTTGCCCTGTCCAGATAGTCGTCCTGGGATCTAGTGGTGCGTTGGTTGTCGACATCGCTGTCCAGGTGTCTGTTGCTGGGTTATAGCGGCCCCCACCGCTATAACCCCAAAAAATCATTTCCTGTCCTGTCCACGCAGCATAACCCCACATATTGATTCCTATGCGGTTTTTAAAACCCTAAAGGTCTGAAACGATTGCCCTATCATAATGTGTGGTAGATTACATGGGCTGCAAGACCTTAATAGCATGTGAGAAATAGACAGGCAAGCTGCCTATCCTCCACCATCTGTGGGCGGGAAGCGACAGGCAAGATGCCTGTCTACACCCTACGCCATTAGAAGGCTTTTTGAGTAAGCTTGGGAGACCTCCCAGGTCTCCGAGACCTGGGAATTTTGGGAGCTAAACAGGAAAAGGCGATGGAAGAAAGCGACCTTCGCGGTTTTGTAAACCGTGAAGGTCGCCACAAGGGTAAGCCAGGCCGCTTGCCTAGCCCGCAGGCTAGAGAGCTTCTGCTACATTTAGCCCTAGCGCACGATAAGGGGCAACATAACAAGGAGGCTCCCATTTTGAAGCGTCCCTTTGGGGGGGTTTACCGCAACGTTCCCTGCATTATCCATTACCTCAAAGAAGGCTGAAAGCTGCTGCCCTGTGGGGACAACTACCTCAGCCTGGTAGAGATTTTCCCCTAGATCATTTAACGGGATGCGTTGCCAATTAAGGTCATCAACCGTATAGGTTACACTAACCTCACGGATGCCTAAGCCACTTTTATCGACCACGGCCCGACTGAGGAGAACCGGATTGGAAAGTTGCGCCGGAGCGGCTTGAAGGAGCGCTGCACTTTGGCGACGACTCCCGCTCTTCGCGGAGCCCGGCCGACTGCGCCGGGGTAAAGCTTCGGGCGCGGCGGTTAGGGGGTCCAGGTAGATGATCTCTAGCACCAGCTGGGAGAAGCGCCGGAGAAGCCCCGTCTGGTTATTGAGCGCCTTAAACTGGGCTGGGCTTACCAACAAGGTATCCCGGATCAGCTTCGTTTCCCCACTCATTGTCGTTGTGCGTTGGAAGGAAAAGGGAAGATCAGGCAACCAAGCGCCTTGAAACAAAAGGAGGGGGTCTTGTTGTAAGTAAACCTGCTGCGTAAGGGCACTCGTGACCTGGGGGTTGAAGTTGGGAAGGGTGGGCAAAGCCTTCGCGCTCCGGAAGCGCACTCCTCTTGGTTCGGGGGGCGCTTGGTTCTTCCCTAGAGGGTTAGGTTGCAAAGTAATGTCGTAAGTCAAAACTGGGAGGATGGGTCGGCCAGGAGCCATTTGATCAAGCCCCGTGAGTGAAACTGGTTGCGAGGCGAAGTTGTCAAGCAGCTTACTTGTGACCCCAAGCGACATACTTCCATTAACATCGGCCTGCCCTTGCGTGAAGGTATTAGTCAGCGTGATGACTCGGGTAAAGAGACCATCTTGGATCTCCAGCGCCGAGGGAAGCGTTTGGGGAAGGGGGTCGAAGGTCCCGCCATTCGTGGGCGGAGTTGGGTTGGGAACTTTCACCCGAATGAAAGGTAGCCCATAGAAGGTGAGGCCCAAGATAACCTTCTCATCATAGATGCTGAAACCTCCAGGCCCGTTAGTTTGCAAGTAAAGCCGCTTTGCTCGGGCCAGGGAATCCCCGATGGAGGCCCCGATGTAGTTCCCTTGCCCATCTTTAATCGCCAGCCCAAGTTGCTGCGTGAAGAGTAGGGCCAACCGTTCACTATAGCCGACCAACTTATCCTCGCCATAGGAAAAGCTACTACTCCCTAACCAATTGCCGCCCTGTTTGAGAATTGCGCTCGGGAAATCCGCTTGAAAGGAAGCTTTGTCACTAGGGAAAGCCAGATCTGAAGCACTGAGGCCCGCATGACAACCTATCGAGTAGAGTAAGGAAGCCGAAGTTCCATTTTTGAAGTAGGGGGAAGTCTCATTCCCCTCCTTAACGGTTGGCGCAAGAAGGCTGGTCGCCGCGAAGGTGTTTGAGGTTAGGTCTGCGGGGTCTAGCTCATTATGACTGAAGTGGCCATTCAACGAAACAAAGTGGTAAGGGGTATTGAGGTTACTGTAGGAAGCCTTCAGCTGCCCCAATTGGTTATTAAACCAAGTCTTAGTCAATTGATCTAAGGTCCAACTGTCCCCAATCAAGCTCTTCTCAACGCGATAGGTTGTGCCAAGGTTGCCATCAACCTTAAAGCCGTAGTTTTGCAACTGGGTAACAATTCCTTCGGCTGCGTCCTTCACAAAGCTATAGCCCGTAACCATTGCGGCTCCCGCATGGCCAGCTTCCTGCCTATCCGCTTGGACAACGTAACTCTCTTGGCTAGAATAAGCGGTGAGGTAACGGACCATATCGGCGGGCCGTTCTACCAGTCGCCCAATCCCCAGATCAGGTACGTAGAGGGATCGCCCGCGCCAAAGGGTTGGTTGGCGGTCGGCGTAGAAGTTGTCCGTTTGAATATAACCGGCTTGCAAAGCTCCCGCAAGGGGCGAATTAGGGAGCAAGGAAGCTTGGTCGGCAGCCAAACTTGTAAAGTAATCCCGCTCATTAGAGACCATCGTTTCGTCAGGCACACGATAGAAGGGGATAATATCATCGCCCCCAACGAGAACAAGGTTATTCACCGCGGGGTAATAATTTTGGAGGAGTTGGTCGAGAAGATACCAGATTTGCTGGGCCACGGCATTGGCATTCAGAGGACTCGCCGGTGCAGCATCCCATTGGCTATACAAAGCCGTAAGTTTCGCGGCATCAGCGGGCAAAATTTGGGGCCCGCTTAGGTCCAGGGCCAATCCTTGGCTGGCCGTAAGCAGACCGCTCCCTTGCTGGAGCAGGGTGGTTAGTTGCCCAATTTCAGCAGCTTCGGTTGGGTACTTCGCAAGCAAACGGGCTTTGTGATAGAAGAAGAGCGTCTTAACCGGAGGATAGGGTTGCGGAAGATCTTTGTTTGGTAACGCAAGCCCCCCAAGCGCAGAAGGTTCAAGCGCCGCCTCCTCAAGCGTGCCCCCTTCCAAGTGAAGATCTAACTCATAAGGTTTGGTAGCTTCACTATCCCCATCGGCACTATAGACCAAGATATAGTAGCGGCCACTAGTTGGTAAGGTAGCTTCAATCTTCTCTGTATCGGTCAGATCATTCGTTGAGAGCGCGATGATCCGATTAAGGATATTAAAACTGGCATATAAGTTTACCCGGTCATCAGCATCGAGACTGGTTGCCGAACGTACTTGCCCCAGAAGATCAACATCAACCCCATCCGTAAGGTTGCTGAAATCTATACTATCACTAATGGTTTTAGAATTAAAAGGGTCAGCGACTAACGCCAAATCATAATCCGCAGGGAGGTCTGAGAGTTCAATCTCAACCTTAGAGTAAGGTCGCGCTAGGAAAACAAACCAATCAGCATCAGCTTGGGGGGTGATAAGACCCTTGGCTTCAGCATGACCTTCCCGACTAAAGTGCAAGTGATTAGCCTCCTCTGGCAAATTGTTGTCCTCAACCTCCCTTGGTTTAGTCTCTGCTAAGGTCGTGATATTGAAAGCAGCACTTTCTGCACTGGGCAAGCCTGGCGCAGTAGCAAGGAGTTGATAACCTCCTGGCTCAGAGATGGTTAAATCAGAGAAGGTTGCTTGACCTTGACTCAATTTGACACTGGAAGGACCTTTCAAAAGCGCGGTTTCAGCGCCAAGGACTTTCTTCAGCGCAAGGGTCACGGGGCTATTGAAAACCCCTACATTGCCCAAATTATCCACGGCAGCTACTCGCGGAGATTGAGGAAAGGTTGTTTCAGTAAGGGTATCCCCAGGCTGGCGGTTAAAGAGCAACCGGGTGGCCAGGCCCGCTTCGTAGGCCCCAAGATCGCAAGCAGCTCCTTGGCGTGGGAAGCCCCTTTGGTCGGTGGAGGGACAAGCATTGTTGTTTCCCGCATCAAGGGCGGTACTTCCAGGGAGGAGACCTTGCGTGAGGGTCGAGCCACCATTATTTTGCAAGGGGCCTAAGAAGGGGTTGAGCGGATTATTTGAAAGCCCTTCCTGGTCGCCTGAGGTCCGGAAGAAGTTGCAACCCGCTTGATTGATCCCAACCAAGTTGTAGCCCTCAGAAGTAAGAGCGCCAAAGCAGTCGGGATCTAAACTTCCCTCACTTGTGTTCGCCGCTATGATTGTATTTTGCAGAAGAAGCGTACTTCCTGTTTCATTTAAGACCCCCCCGCCACCAATTTTAGCAGTATTGTCGCTAATGGTTACATTTAACAACTTCACTTGGCCCAGGTTATTCTTTAACCCACCACCATAACCTCCCGTAGCGCTATTCCCGCTCACCGTTGTATTACTTAGCGTTGCTATCCCGCGATCATTGAGAAAACCGCCTCCGTGTCCTGCGGCCTTATTCTGCGAGAAAGTGCTACGGTTTGACGTTACCTTCCCCCCTTCAGTGTTTACCAATCCGCCACCATCAGTCTTGGAACTATTCCCGTTGACCATACTGTCTGTAAGTTGCAAGATACCACCATTGACAATGCCCCCCCCTTCAGCAGAAGCTGTATTCCCGCTCAGGATACTTCGGGTTAAAATAACCGTTCCCGTAAGCACATTATCGGCACTTAACCCACTAAGCGTACTCTCAAAACTCCCAATGGCATTCGTAATTCCCCCCCCCGTTCCCGCTGAAGCTTGATTGTTGCGGAGGGTGCTATCCGTAAGGTCGGCTTGGCCACCCGCATTGAAAAGTCCCCCCCCACTACCTCCGGCCTGATTGTTGTCAAGGGTGCTATTGAGAAGGGTCAAGGTACTGGAGATATTCGCTATTCCACCGCCTAACTCGGCCCCATTATTGCTAACGACACTTTCAGAGAAGGTCAGCGTGCCTTGAAGCAACCACTCGGTGTTAAAATTATTTATGATTCCGCCGCCAATGCTACCAGCTTTATTCCCCTGGATGCTACTTTGCTCTACGGTAACTGTTCCTCCATTATTTCGGATCGCTCCCCCACTCGTTCCGGCACTATTCTTCTGCAAAGTAGTCTTGCGTAAGGTAAGATTTCCCGTATTGATAATTGCTCCTCCATCATCAGCTGCCGTATTCTCACTGAAGGTACTGTTTTCGATCCGTAAAAGACCTTCATTCTGAATACTTCCTCCGCTCCCTGTTGCTTGGTTCTTGCTAAAGGTACAATTATTCAACGTTGAGAAACCACGGGCACTATTGACTCCACCCTCATTTGGACCATTGTATAATCCCCCGCCATCTTCCCCAAGGTTTTCCTGAAGGACACTGCTAGTCAAGGTCAAATGACCAAGGTTATAAATCCCGCCCCCCTGGGTGGCACTTTGGCCCTTCTGAATGGTGACCCCAAAGATCTTGACGGTCACATCTTGCGAAATGCTGATGACGGTACTTACACTTGCCCCATCCAGAAAGGTCTTATCTATCCCTTGCCCAACTAGGTTTAGGCTTCGCGTAAGAACGAGACTTTCCTGATAAGTTCCAGGAAGAATGGAAATCGTTTCGCTATCTCTGGCTTTTGAGATGGCGGCCCCTATCGTTTTGCAAGCTGCCGTTTCCGAACGACAAGGATTACTATCCTTGCCATTTTGGGCAACGTAGAGCGAAGGCAGAGGGATAACAGTTGCAGTAGCTTGCCCAGGAGGAGGAGTTGCGGTGTTAGGGGGCGTGTTCGTAGGAGTAGTGCTAGGGGAGGGCGAACTACCAGGGAAGTAGATGTTAGTGGGCGTAGGCGTAGGGGTGAGAGTCACTGTTGCGGTGACTTGCATAAGGACAGGAAACACCGTCGGTATTGGAGTCTCAGTGTTCGTGGAAACGGCCCCCAAAAGGGAAGCTGGTTTGGAAGCTTCGCGGGCAAGGCCAAACCTAGTATGATCCGCTTGCGTTTGAGGGGTAGAAGTAAGGAGAAGGAGACTACTTCCCGCAATTATCAGAATAAGCCAGATTCCCTTTATAGTTTGCGCTAAACTATTCTTCGAGCCATTATTGGTCTGCATGGTACAAATCTCTCCATCTAAACAATCTAAGCTGCTACTTTGGCAAAGTAGCGCAAGTTGGTAAATAAGGTTCCTTAGCCAAGTATTGGTTCCATTCGGCAGCCGTTAAGTTGCGATTCGCTAATTTGCAAGCTGCTTGCTTCCACGCTTCCAAGTCAACATCCCAGAGGATAACGGTCTGGTCGGCTCCGCCTGAAGCGATTATCTTCCCATCGGGATGGTAAGCTACGCTGGAAATCGCATCCGTATGCCCCCGAATCGCCCCACCGATCATCTGCTGCGTCGAGACATCCCAAAGAAGAAGGGTCTTATCATTACTTCCTGAAGCAAGGGTCTGTCCATCGGGGCTAAAGGACAGACTCGTTACGGTGTCCATGTGCCCTCGTAAGGGAAGGTTTTGCATCTGAAGGGAAGCTCTCTTCCAAAGGATGATCTGAGTATCTGCGCCCCCCGAAGCAAGGGTCTGCCCGTCAGGACTGAAAGCTACCGCATAGACCTTATCGCTATGCCCTTCCAAAGGGGAACCGATCTCCTGGCGCGTGGTCACGTCCCAGAGCCGCACCGTATTATCCGCGCTCCCTGAAACAAGGATCTGACCGTCGGGGCTAAAAGCTACACTATAGACCTCATCTGTATGCCCTTTGAGCGCACTTCCAAGTGGTTTTTGGGTGGCTACTTCCCAGAAGCGAATTGTTTGATCAAAACTCCCTGAAGCAAGGGTTTGACCGTCGGGGCTGAAAGCGACGCTAAAAACCGCTGCGGTATGCCCTTTGAGCGGTTTGCCAATGAGCTTTTGCGTGGCCACGTCCCAGAAAGTAATGGTCGCATCCTCATTGCCCACCGCAAGAAGCTTCCCATCGGGGCTAAAAGCCACGCTCGCAAGGTAGCCGTGCCCCCCTTTGAGCGGTTTGCCAACCTGCTGCTGCTTCACCGTATCCCACAGAATGAGCGTTTGGTCATCGCTGGCCGAAGCGAGAAGGTTGCCCGCAGGACTAAAGGTTACGCTATTGACCAACGCTTTATGGCCTTCGAGTGTTTTTCCCAACCGTTGTTGGGCCCCAATATCCCACAGAATAAGCGAATTGTCGTCGGCGATGGAAGCAATAGTTTGATTATCAGCATTGAAAACGACATTGAAAACTTGCTGATTATGCCCTGTGAATGGTGGCGCGACTCTTTTAAGCGTTTCAACATCCCAAAGGAGCAAGGTTTTATCAGCACTCGCCGAAATCAGCAATTTGCTATCGGGGCTAAAGGCCAGATCATAGACCGTACTTGTATGGCCAACTAGAGGCTGGCCCACAATTTGTTGTTTGGCTACATCCCAAAGCGTTACATTGGTATCTTCGCCCCCGACGGCCAGATACTTCCCATCGGGGCTAAAGGTTACGCTGCGGAGAAAACCTGCTTGGGGAAGCGGTTTGCCCAAAGGCTTTCGTTTTGCCACATCCCAGAAGATCAGCGTTTTGTCCCTACTCCCTGAAGCTAATAACTTTCCATCGGGGCTGAAAGCGATGCTCCAAATAGTATCTGTATGCTCAGTCAAGGGCGAATCAAGCATTTTGCCCGTTTTGACATCCCAGAGAATAAGCGTTTGGTCTACACTGCCCGAGGCTAAAGTTTTCCCATCAGGACTGAAAGCCAATGTTTGCACCGGCCCCTTATGCTCTTTGAGCGTTTGAAGCACTTTCCCTGACTTGACATCCCAGATATTGATCGTTTGATCTTCACTGCCCGAAGCCAAAAGTTTCCCATTAGGGCTAAAAGCAAGACTCAAAATCACCTTTTCATGCCCTTTGAACGGTGAGCCTCGCAACTGCTGCGTCGCCAGATCCCAAAGAAAAATCATCCCTTCCGTACAATTGCGATAGATTTGCTGGCCTTTGAAAGCTCCGCAACCACCCGTTGCCAACGTTTTGCCATCGGGACTGGCCGCTAACGTATACATTTGGGCGGGAAGCCTTAAATAAGTGCGGAGATTGGGGCTGGCATTAAGGGCCTTTAGCAGACCACCTCGCGTTTCAAGAGTATCTTCGACACGATTGGCTTCCAGACTCAGCAATAAGGCAAGGTCAAGCGGGCCTTGATTGAAGAAATTACTTTGCGCGACCAAGCGCCGCGAATCAGCTAACCTTTCTTGGGCAAGGGCCGTGTTCCGCTGCATAAAGGCCACAAAGGCCGCGATAACCACCAAAACCAAAGCTCCACTGATATACCAAGCGCGACGGTGCATATCCTTGGCAAATTTGGTCTGCGCTTCGGCGCGACAGGTTTCGGCTTCGGCTAAGGCTTGCGCTTGCGCCAACTCGCGGCGCTGCTGGGCTTCCTTCTCAGCTAATTCGCGCTCCTGCTGCGCCACCCCTTCCTCAATAAAGAAGCATTCCGCCTGGCTGAGTTGCGGTTCCCGCTGCGCCAACCAATTTTGCGCTTCCGCCAGCGGCGCACCCCGTAACAACGTACCCGTATCTCGATCTGTGATGACCCACTGATTCAACTCTAGCCGCAACCGTTCCTGCCACGCCCGAAAAGCCCGATCCGCATTCATCCATTCCCGCAAGGGCCACCACGAACGCAACAAAGCTTCGTGAACAACATCAACCGTTTCCTCCCCCGTCGCGTCAAGGTCGACCACGACCAGCCGCGTTTGAGCCAACTTCTGCGCTAAGGCCCAATCTGCTTCGCCCAATTCTTCACGCTTCGCCACACGCCGCGTATCTTCAGTCCCTTGCCCAGGCTGAACTAATTGAATAAAGACCTTGCGGGCCTGCTCTTGCTCACTTTCGTTGAGCTGATCATAGACATCATCGGCATAACGCGCCAAGGACCCTTCAACGCGCCCAAGCACTTCATACGCCTGATGCGTGAGCAGATTTTTTTCCTGCTGTTCCCACAAAAGCGTCAAAGCAAATTCCAAAAGCGGCAGATTCCCTGGCTCCTCGCCAACATCATCCAAAATTCGGGCAATCAAACCTGGCTCAAAAGCAACGCCCAATTTTTGAGCGGGGCCCTCGATGGCCTGGGCCAATTCTTCTCGCGTCATCGGCCCCAAAAGCAACATTGCTTCGCGCAACGCCGTTGCCAATGTCCGATGCGTCATCATTAGCCCTAAAAAGTCTGCCCGCAACGTCGCCAGCAAAGTCAAGGGCGAAAGCTGACCTTGGGTTGAAGCCGTCGCATCCAAAAGTAGGTTTATAAAGCGTTGCCGTACATCCACATCTTTACAGAGCGTATGGAGTTCTTCAAACTGGTCAATGACCAGCAACAACCGCCCAAAGCCAGGCTTAGTTTGCAAAATCTGCTTCACAAGGTTCGTTAAATTGGTTTTCCCCACCGTCAATTCAGCCGTCAAGCGGTGAACGGCAACCGTATGATCCGCAGCGTTCAGGTTTGGCTCAAGCAAAGGCAAAAGCGCCGCCGCCAAGCTGTGGAAGGGATTAGCTCCAGGCCGCAAGTTGGCAATAAACCAGGCAGTTCCTTGCTTCTGACGGAGGTTTTCGGCCTGGCGCAGATGCGGAATCAAGCCCGCCAGCGCAACTGACGATTTCCCGCTCCCAGAGGGCCCCGTGAGCGCAATAAAGGAACGCCGCTCAATCGCTTGCGCCAACCGATCTATCACCTCGTCGCGCCCAAAAAAGAAGGCTGCATCAGCTTCTTGGAACGCAAACAAGCCTCGATAAGGGCAAGAAGGCAGCGCAATTGTTGCTTGAGCATCAGTTGCAGCTTCATTGCTAAAAACAACCGTCGCTTTAGTTTGAAAAGAAGAAAGAGCGGTCTTGACTTTTATCTCTTCCGTGGTAGTTCCTAGAGCTTGATTCAAGTCTTTTGAAAGCTCAAGCGCAGAATCATAGCGTTGAACGGGGTCTTTCTGCGTGGCTTTCAGAATAATCTCTTCAATTGCTGAGGGTAAAGCAGGATTAAGCTTGGTCGGCGAGGGAAAAGGCGCAATTAGATGTTGCTGAATGATGCCATACGGATTAGCGGCAGTAAAGGGCAATTGTCCCGTGACCAGTTCAAAGAGAATTATGCCTAAAGTATAGATGTCGCTGCGGGGGTCAACAGCTGCGCCACGGCCCTGTTCGGGTGACATGTAGGATGGTGTGCCAACAATCAGCCCAGGAGTTGCAAGCGTCGTGGAAGTTGATAAGTAAGCAACGCCAAAATCAGTGAGGACTACTTGCCCTTCGGCGGTAAACATTACGTTTGCAGGTTTGAGATCACGGTGAATCACGCCTCGGCTATGGGCATAAGCGACAGCAGCGGTTAAGGCATCGAAGATACGGACAACTTCCGCCAATGTAAGAAGCTGCCCCTCTTTTTTGCGCTTTTGCAATTCCTCATTTAGCGCTTTCCCCGCAATAAATTCCATTACCAGATAGCGCATGTCGCTGGCAATATCAAAGTCGTAAACTTGAACAATGTTAGGATGCCGCAGTCGCGCCACAGTCATCGCTTCATGTTCAAACCAAGTGATTAAATCAGGGCGTTCGGCGATGTGGCCGAGCATCACTTTGACCGCCACATCGCGGTCTAATTTGAGATGGTGCGCTTTGTAAACTTCAGCCATCCCGCCGCGCCCCAGCAGATTTTGCAGTTGGTATCTGCCGATAGTTGTGCCAAGAAGATTGCTCATATTCACTTTGCTTTCATAGCTCAAAAGGCCGCTAAACCTAGCATGAATCAATTATACAGAATTTCCACAAATTTGCGAATATATCCTTTTTCCTATCTTGCTTTAGTAGGCTAGAAAGCGGGGGCTAATTCTTTTGAATTAGGCTAAATTGGGCCAGAGGTAGGTTTTCTGATAAACCAAATTCTCCCTTGCTTTTGAGGCGTTAGCAAAAATTCCCTTAGTACGCTATAATTGAGAAAATGCTTTTGGCTGAAAAACAGAGTAAGTTTAGTTTATGTCATTTTGTGTCTCTGCGCCCTATCGCCCAACGGGAGATCAACCCACCGCCATTGCTCAATTGGTCGCTGGGTTAAAAGCTGGTCATCAGCACCAAACGTTGTTGGGAGCTACAGCTACAGGCAAAACGGCGGTAATGGCTTGGATTGTTGAGCAAGTCGAGCGCCCAACCCTTGTTATCGCACATAACAAAACGTTGGTTTCGCAGCTTTGGGCCGAATTTAGAGATTTTTTGCCCGAAGCCGCCGTCGAAATGTTCATTTCCTACTACGACGATTATACTCCCGAAGCTTATGTGCCCAGCAAAGACCTTTACATTGCGAAAGAAGCCTCGATCAATGCTGAAATAGACCGTTTGCGCCATGCTGCCACCCAAGCGCTGCTTTCGCGCCGCGATGTTTTGATTGTAGCTTCAGTTTCGGCCATTTACGGCTTAGGTTCGCCCCACGATTATGGACAGATCACGGTTCAATTGACTTTAGGTGAGCGCCGAAAGCGCGAGAAATTGATTCGCCATTTGTTAGATTTGCAATTTGATCGTAATGATCAGGCATTTAAGCGCGGAACTTTTCGCGTGCGGGGGGATTCGCTCGATATAATCCCTGCCAATAGCGAGACTGCTTTTCGCATTATCTTTTGGGGCGATGAGCTTGAGCAAATTATGGAGATTGACCCTTTGACAGGCGAGCTTCTCCAAAAGCATTCTAGCCTAACGATCTATCCTGCGAAACATTTTGTCCCCACGAAAGAGAAGCTTTTAGCGGCCATCGAGGATGTTGAAGCGGAATTGGGTTTGCAACTTCAGGCGCTTGAAGCCCAGGGGAAAAATCTGGAGGCGGCGCGCCTCAAGCAGCGCACGACTTATGACCTTGAGATGCTGCGCGAATTGGGCTATTGCACGGGCATTGAGAATTATTCCCGCCATTTGGATCGCCGTGCTGCTCAACAGACTCCCTGGACGCTTCTTGACTATTTTCCCGATGATTTTCTGCTTTTCATAGATGAAAGTCATATTACGCTGCCGCAAGTGCGCGGGATGTTTCATGGTGACCGTTCTCGCAAAGAAAATCTCGTCAACTATGGTTTTCGGCTGCCTTCGGCGCTGGACAATCGCCCTTTGAATTTTGCTGAATTTGAACAACGCAGCTTTCAAGCGATCTATGTTTCGGCGACTCCTGGCCCTTACGAGCGCGAAAAAAGTGCCCAAATCGTGGAGCAGATCATTCGGCCAACAGGTTTGATTGATCCCCTGATCACGGTGCGGCCTACAAAAGGTCAAGTTGATGATCTAATCGCTGAAATTCGGCGGCGCGTAGCCAAACAGCAACGAGTCTTAGTGACGACTCTTACGAAGCGAATGGCTGAAGACCTGGCAGATTACTTGTTAGAAGCAGGAATTCGCACCCACTATTTACACGCTGATATAGAAACATTGGAGCGGGTTGAGATTTTGCGCGATCTGCGGTTGGGAGTGTATGATGTTGTGGTCGGCATCAATTTGCTCCGCGAGGGGCTAGATTTGCCCGAAGTCTCTTTAGTGGCCATTTTGGATGCGGACAAAGAAGGCTATTTGCGTTCCGAATCCGCACTGATTCAAATGGTTGGGCGAGCCGCCCGTCACTTAGAGGGCGAAGTCTACATGTATGCCGATAAAATCACGAATTCAATGGCGGGCGCGATCCGTGAAACGCAGCGGCGACGCGAATTGCAGTTGGCTTACAATCAGGAACACAAGATCACACCTGTGGGAATTATCAAGCAAGTGCGCGATTTGACAGACCGCCTGCGGCAGCAAACTCCAAGCAAAACCAAAACTGCAACGTCTTCCGCCGAAGCCAGGGAGCCGCAAAATTTGCCAAAGGTGGAACTCCAGCGGTTGATCTTGGATTTGGAAAAGCAGATGAAAAAAGCTTCACGGAATCTAGCTTTTGAGCAGGCCGCTGCGTTGCGCGACCAAATTGTTGCGTTGCGCCGTACTTTGGCCTTGGAAATTTGAGGAATAGAAAGAAAGTGCAGGCCCGTCATGACGGTTCAAGTTTGGGTGGGTGAAAAGCCCGAAAGTGCAAATGAGCGGCGGGCAATTATGCTCCTGGCTGAGGGCCTGGAGCGCCTGGATAATCTCTATCTTCTGCTGGCCAATTTTAGCGTCGGTGGGCGCACGATAGACCTGGTTGTTATTAAGCAAGACGCGATTTTTATCACCGAGCTAAAACATTGTAACGGGAAAGTTTTCGGGGGCGTGAATGGCCCCTGGTTTGTCGAAAGCGGGAATGGAGTGCAAAAGGCCCTGAATGCGGGCCGCAAGAATCCTTATAATCAGGTCATTTCCTACTATTACGGCTTGACTAATTTTCTGCATTCCCAGCGCAATCAGATTTTGACTTCGGCCAGGGTCAAAGAGATCAATTTTCGTGCTTGTCGCCGCGTAATCGTTATTGCGCCGTGTATTCAAGAAGGTTCAAAGCTGGAACTCGATTGGAAAGTCGAGGCCAAAGGGCTGGATCAACTTCCCGCTTTTCTGTTGATGGAGCGCTCGGCAGAGATCAATTTGACTGAAACAGAGATGCTGGCGATTCCCAAATTGCTCGGCTGCACGCGCTGGAAAGAAGTGGAAGAATTAGCTGTTGGGCCTTCGGTAAGCGCAGGCTCTGCTCCAGAAACCGTTGAGATTGCCAAAGAAGCGGTTGAGATTGAAGCGGTAAACAGCCCTTTGCCATCGCCAGCGCAGCTTCGCCAACCAAAACCAATTTGGGCTAAGTTCAGGCACATCGTAGCAACGGGCATCCTGCCTGTTGTTTTGGGTGTAAAGGGCAGCTTATCTGTTATCTCAGGCCGCTTGCTGCTGGGCGCAGCCGTAGTTACGTTAGGGATTTTAGCTGCTTTTCTGCTCATTCCGTCCTTTGCGCCTCCCAACTTAGCCGAAAAACCCCAATTTGAAGCGGTTAATCGCCCCGCAGGTGGAGTTCTTCTGGACGAAGTTAGCCCAAATAATGCAGGATGTGTCTGGGCAGGGTTCCAGCCCGTTGGGAAGCGTTGGGACAATACCGCCCGTACCTGGATCAGCGTTGGGGTGAATGGCACAGGAGCCGATTTAATCCCCGATCTGGTCGTTACCTTAGAACAGGTATTTTATTGCGGCAAGCAGATTACGCTTACCTGGAGCCTCCAGAACAAAAGCAAAGCTCCCGTGCGCTTTCCCTTGCAACAAGAAAATGTGCAGATCAATGATCCGCTGGGCAACGCCTATCTCATTAATGATAGCCTTTCCCAACCCAGCGTCTTACTGGTTGAGGCGGGCAAACAAGCTCACGGTGTAGTTGTTGTGCCGTGGCCAGTGCGCCAAAATGCACCGTCGCTCCTCGTGCGGCTGAAAAATGAGCCGTTTGGCGAAGCGAGTTGGCTCGTTGCACTTGAGGGCAATTAAATAGGTAAGTTTGTCAAACCCCAGCGCAAACGGGGCAAACCCTTTTGGGCTTGCCCCGCTTTTTTTTGCTCAGAATCTGGCTGCAAAATGAACTGGCTTAAATCTGCTATAATCTGGGCCCAGTTACCGTACTTTTAAGGCCTTTGGCTTGCCACAGCTTCGCTCAATCTATTTTGCCAGCCAAAGACCATAAGGGAGGATAATAATGGGTCGTTCCAAAGGT
>Ga0316611_1000031_pt1 | contig 66289 bp, 59 predicted proteins | sample MIS2016202_MG_FD_207675 | JGI IMG/M metagenome (GOLD analysis project Ga0316611, IMG submission 207675) | Microbial mat bacterial communities from Middle Island sinkhole, Lake Huron, Michigan, United States - MIS.2016.202 | ecosystem: Environmental > Aquatic > Freshwater > Lake > Sediment... | reverse complement strand
AAAGTAGTGAATGGCTTGTTGATAATCGCCCATTTCCCGATAGGTAATCGCCAGGCCATCTAAGGCTTGTTTATCGCGCGGTTCCAGGGCTAACTTCTGCTGAAAGTAGTGAATGGCTTGTTGATAAGCGCCCATTTCGCGGTAGGTAATCGCCAGGCCATCTAAGGCTTCCTTGTCCTTTGGATAAAGCCTTAGCTTCTCCTCATAGGTTTCAATCGCAGCATCGTACTTGCCCATTTCGCGGTAGGTAATCGCCAGGCCATCTAAGGCTTCCTTGTCCTTTGGATAAAGCCTTAGCTTCTCCTCATAGGTTTCAATAGCAGCATCGTACTTGCCCATTTCCCGATAGGTAATCGCCAGGCCATCTAAGGCTTCCTTGTCCTTTGGATAAAGCCTTAGCTTCTCCTCATAGGTTTCAATAGCAGCATCGTACTTGCCCATTTTGCGGTAGGTAATCGCCAGGCCATCTAAGGCTTCCTTGTCCTTTGGATAAAGCCTTAGCTTCTCCTCATAGGTTTCAATCGCAGCATCGTACTTGCCCATTTCGCGGTAGGTAATCGCCAGGCCATCTAAGGCTTGTTTATCGCGCGGTTCCAGGGCTAAATTCTGCTTAAAGTAGTGAATGGCTTGGGGAAAGTCGCCCATTTCCCGATAGGTAATCGCCAGCCCATCTAAGATGAACTTGTTAGCGGGTTGAACCTTTAAGGCCCTGAGAAAATAGCTGGCGGCGAGGGAGTATTCGTGGCGCTTGCGATGGATGTAGCCCAAATCGCCGAGGACAAAGGTATTGTTGGGGGCCAGCTTTTCCGCTTCGTGCAGGAGGTCAAGGGCTTCGGCAAAGCGGCCAGCTTTGCGGTGGGTCACGGCCTCCCGATGCAACTGCTTGACCTGCTCCAGGAGCGACCATTGGCGCTGGGAGGGCGAGCCATAGTTGGGTTTGGGGCCCATAAGAGTTCCTTTCCTTACAAGCTGGTTTCGGGGTTTCGGCAAGCTCAACCTCCGCTCAACCAGCGGCTCCGTTCCCTGAGCTTGTTACGTTCCCTGAGTGGTAACTGAGCTTGCCGAAGTTGCCGAAGGGAACAACGCTGGTTTCGGGGTTTCGGCAAGCTCAACCTCCGCTCAACCAGCGATCACGTTCCCTGAGCTTGCCGAAGGGAACAAAGTGATTATACCACAAGTTTGCGAGACTTTTGCGGTTGGTAGACCTTTGCGGTTGCAAAAACCGCAAAGGTCATGGTCGCTCTAAGGGCTTTCTTTTTCCCTCGCCCGATGAATGAGGAGTCAACGGCTTTAGCCGTTGCCCGCTGGCTAAAGCCGGGTGACCTTTGCGGTTGCGAAAACCGTGAAGGTCGGGGACAGGCAAGATGCCTATCCTACGCTGCCTGCGGTTTTAGAGAGAGAGACCTCCCAGGTCTTCGAGACCTGGGAGGTCTGGAGCTAGATCAGCCTTTGAAGGGCCAGGCAGGCCAGGCAAGATGCCTATCCTACCTGATCTGCAAAGGTCTGGCGTGACAGATTGTAAAAAGGTGTTTATTTGTGGAGGGTAGACCTTTGCGATTGCGAAAACCGTGAAGGTTTGGGGTGGAGGACAGGTAAGATGCCCATGCTACTTTGATCTCTGCGCTAGATTGTTTTAGCTTTAATAAGGTGGTAGAATAGGCCTGACATGTTTGGTCGGCAAACATAGCTCAAGTCAAATCATTAGTTCTTAATTGGAAAGGATCAACCACAAGCGTTATGGCCAGAAGTTACGAAAAGTCAAAAAAGTTGTTTGCGGCGGCGCAGCAAGTTTTGCCAGGCGGGGTAAACTCGCCCGTGCGGGCGTTTCGGGGCGTTGGGGGCACGCCGTTGTTCATTGAGAAGGGGCAAGGAGCCTCTTTTTGGGATGCCGACGGCAATCAATACCTAGATTATGTATTGTCGTGGGGGCCGCTAATTTTGGGGCACGCGCCTGCGGTGGTAATCGCGGCGCTGGGCAAGCAAGCCGCCTTGGGCACAAGTTTTGGCGCACCGACGACTTTGGAAACCGAGTTAGCCCAACTTGTGATTAGCCTGATGCCCAGCTTAGAGCAAGTGCGCTTGGTGAATAGCGGCACGGAAGCGACGATGAGTGCGCTGCGGCTGGCGCGAGCCTACACCAAGCGGGCTAAAATTGTGAAATTCAGCGGCTGCTACCACGGGCATGCGGATATGCTGCTCGTACAAGCGGGAAGCGGTGTTGCGACGCTGGGCCTGCCCGATAGCCCAGGCGTTTTGGCGACGACAGCCGCCGACACCCTGACCGTCGAGTACAACGACTTGCCTGCCGTGGAAGCTCTTTTCGCGGCGCAAGGTTCAGAGATCGCGGCTCTGATTGTGGAAGCTGTGGTCGGGAATATGGGGTTTGTGGCCCCAGAGCCAGGCTACCTTCAGGGGTTGCGGGATATTACCAAGAAATACGGCACAGTGCTGATCTTTGATGAAGTAATGACAGGGTTTCGGGTCGCGCTGGGTGGAGCGCAAGCGGTTTGGAAGATTGACCCCGACCTGACTTGCTTTGGCAAAGTAATTGGGGGTGGCCTTCCCGTTGGGGCTTACGGCGGGAAGCGCGAGCTTATGCAGAACGTCGCTCCCGCAGGCGCGATGTATCAAGCGGGAACGCTCTCTGGGAACCCCTTGGCGATGGCGGCGGGCCTGGCGACCTTGCAAGAATTGAAGAAAGAAGGGGTCTTCCCTAAGCTGGCCGAGCGCACGGCTAATTTAGCAGAAGGTCTGAAAGCTGTCGCGGTTGAACTAGGTATCCCGCTCCAGGTAGGGTATCAAGGGAGCATGTTTGGGGCCTACTTCCTCAAGGAGGAAGGCCAACGGATCATCAATTACAAGACGGCCCGCGAATATGCTGACCCGGCCCGTTACGGGCGCTTCTTCTGGGCGATGTTGGAACGGGGAGTCTACTTAGCACCTTCCCAATTTGAAGCCGCCTTTGTCAGCACGGCCCACGGCGAGACCGAAATCGCGGCGACCTTAAAGGCCGCTCGTGAAGCCATGATTGAAGCTAAGGCCTAATAAACTCTTTTGAAAGGAAAATAATCCAGATGCCTACCGTTACCATCTCTAACGAGATGCTAGACCGTTATAATCGGGCTGGGCCCCGTTATACAAGCTACCCTACTGTCCCCTATTGGACAAAGACCTTTGGCGAAGCCGATTATAAGGAAGCTTTGGCTGAAGTAGCCGCTAAACCAGAGGAAGTTCTTTCAGTTTACGCGCACCTTCCCTTCTGCGCCTCGCGTTGCCATTATTGCGGTTGCAACGCGACCTCTACGAATCGCCCAGAAGTCGTTGATGCTTACCTTGACCGCTTAGAGCGGGAAGTAACGATGATCATGGAGCCGATGGGTACAAAGCGTAAAGTAACGCAATTGCATTGGGGAGGGGGCACACCTAACTTCCTCAATGAAGCCCAAATGACCCGTGTTTATCGCTTGTTGGAACGCTACTTTGAGATTCTCCCTACCGCCGAAGTTTCGCTGGAGCTTGACCCTCGCATTGCGACGCGCCAGCAACTTGAGACCATTAAGAGCCTCGGCTTTAATCGGGTCAGCCTGGGCGTGCAGGATTTCAACCCCAAGGTGCAAGAAGCGATTGGGCGGATCCAGCCCGCCGATATGACTAAGAACTTCTATTGGATTTGCCGCGAGATAGGCTTCCAGAGCGTCAATGTAGACATCGTCTACGGCCTTCCCTACCAGACCGCCATTAGCTTCCAGAAGACGCTTGATGAGATCGTGAGCTTGAAGCCAGATCGGATCGCTTCCTTCAGCTATGCCCACCTTCCCTCGTCGCGCACGAATCAGAAGCAAGTAGATGCGACGGGAATGCCCAATCACTATGAGAAGTTCGCGCTCCTTCAGATGGAATTGGAGACCTTAGCTGCGGCGGGCTACGATTGGATTGGAATGGATCACTTTGCTCACAGCACCGATGAGTTAGCAATTGCGGCGCGGGAGCGCCGGCTTTTCCGCAACTTTATGGGCTATACCACGATGCCTGCACCGCATCAGTTAGCCTTCGGGATGAGCAGCATTAGCGATTTGGCGGGTCGCTTTGTGCAAAACGATGCTCATCTGGGCCGTTATCAGAAGGGTATTGATGCAGGTCATTTGCCCATTGACCGTGGGATGAAGCTCAGTGCTGATGATAAGTTTCGTCGCCGTGTCATTATGCACATGATGTGCAACGCGGAACTTCCCTACAACCTGACCAAAGCGCAATTTGGCGTTGACGTGCGCGAGGTGTTGGGGAATGAAATTGAACGGTTGCGGCTCTATGTGGAGGAAGGTCTGGTAAGCTTTGAACCAGACCGCATTGAAGTAACCGAAGTAGGCCGCTACTTCCTTCGCAACCTTTGCATGGAACTTGACCCCTATCTCGCGCAGAAGCAGGACCGCCCCCTCTTCTCCCGCACGATTTAGGCGACTTGGTGGGGGGCGCGACCCGCGCCAAAGGCGCGGGTCGCGCCCCTCAGCATCCTCCGAGGAAAAACCGAGGAAAAACTATGGCTCCTTTTACCAATTTGCCCCAAAGCAAAGCCTTTCAGGACTATTACGCCGCCATGCGCGAATTTCAAGCGCGGGGGATTAGCCGCGAGTTATCGATTCGCCAGGCCTTCAGTACCTTGCTCACAACCCTTGGCAAGCAAGTCAATTGGTTTTTCGTGCCTGAAGAACCGCTCCCCAATCGCAAACGTCCTGATGGGACGCTCCTTGATTCCTTCAATATTCCTCGTGGTTATTGGGAAGCTAAAGATACTAATGACTCTTTAGAAGCTGAAATAGCTAAGAAGAAGGCTTTAGGCTATCCCTTAACCAATATTATCTTTGAGGACTCGCGCCGAGGCATTCTTTATCAAAATGGCAAACAAGTTTTAAGCGTCACTCTGAGCGAACCTACTGAACTTGCCTTACTTCTGACGCGGTTTTTTACTCACGTTGAGCAGCCAATCGAGGAATTTCATAAAGCTGTGCGCGAGTTTCAAGACCGTATTCCGCATTTAGCTGTGGGTTTGATGAAACATATCGCTGCTGAACGTCAGAATCCGACTTTCATGGTCGCTTTTGACCGTTTTACGACTATCTGCTGTGAAACAATCAATCCAATCATCACTGCTGACATGATTCAAGAGATGCTTGTGCAACATCTCTTGACTGAAAGACTCTTTCGCACAGTTTTCAACAATCCAGACTTTGTCAAACGCAATGGAATCGCTCAAGAAATTGAGTTGGTCATTGATGCCTTAACGAATGAAGCTTTTAGTCGGGGCGAGTTTCTGAAATCTTTGGACTATTTCTATCAAACGATTGAAGCTGTCGCCAAGGATATTCACGATTTTAGCGAAAAACAGACCTTTCTCAACACCGTTTACGAGCGTTTCTTTCAAAGTTTTTCGCAAAAACAAGCTGATACGCATGGAATTGTCTACACACCGCAAGCGATTGTGGACTTTATGTGTGCCAGCGTGGAGGATTTGCTGCAAAAAGAGTTTGCCAAAGATTTAGCTTCGTCCGATGTGCAAATCCTTGATCCATGCGTTGGCACGGGCAATTTCATCGTCAATCTGCTCCAGCGCATTCCGCACCAACATTTGCGCCGTAAATATGAGCAAGAAATCTTCTGTAACGAGGTCTTGCTTCTGCCCTATTACATTGCAGCCCTCAATATCGAACATGCCTATTATGCTTTAATGCAAAGTTACCGTCCTTTTCCAGGAATTTGCTTTGTAGATACCTTAGATTTAGCCGATAAAGCAGCTTTGGTCGATGATCAACAAGGAATTCTCTTTCCTGATGCAATGCTGACCAATAAGGAACGGGTCGAACGCCAAAAAGCTGCGCCGATCACGGTGATCATTGGCAATCCGCCCTATAATGTGGGACAAAAAAGCGAAAATGACAACAATCGTAATCGCAAATATCCCGTGATTGAGCAGCGCATCCGTAAGACTTATGCTCAAGATTCACGAGCCTCAAACAAAAATGCGCTCAGTGATGCCTATGTTAAATTCTTTCGCTGGGCCATAGATCGTTTGGAAGATCGGGATGGTATTGTTTGCTTTGTAAGCAATAATGGTTTCTTCAATGGGATTGCTTTTGATGGCTTTCGGAAGCATTTGATCCAGGATTTTACCGAAATCTATCATTTTGATTTTGCAGGAAACGCTCGTACCAGTGGCGAACAACGACGTAAAGAAGGGGGCAATATCTTTCGAGATCAAATCCGTACAGGGGTCGGTATCACAATTCTGATTAGGAATCGCCAGCGCCAGCAAGCCCAAAAGCAAGCCAAAGTTTGGTATCACCGTGTTGGGGATTATCTAACAGCCGAGCAGAAAAAGGAATATCTCCTCACTTTCAAAGCTGCAAGTGAAGTTCCCTGGCAGCCCCTTATCATTGATGCAAATCATAATTGGCTCATCGGGGGTTTGGCGACTGATTTTGCAACCTTTTTGCCTTTAGGAACAAAGGAAGCGAAGGCAGCACGAGATATAGAGGTAGAAACTATCTTCAAAACGTATTCTAACGGCATTAGCACTAATCGTGATCACTGGATGTATGACTTTGATGCTCAAAAACTTGCGTACAAAGCCAATTCTATGCTTCAGACCTATAATGCTGAACTAGCCCGTTGGCTTCAGGCTGGCTGTCCGAGCGACATAGATGCTTTTGTCTTAGCTGATGCGAAAAAGATTAAGTGGAGTAGCCGCTTAAAAGAGTGTTTTGCGCGTAAGATACGAGGTTCTTTTGATCTCCAAGCTATTCGGCGCTCTTTATATCGTCCCTTTACCTGCCAATATCTCTATTTTGATCCTCTAATGACGCATCGGCGGGGACTTTTTCCTGAAATCTTCCCCACGCCTGCCAGCGAAACAGAGAATCTGGTTATCTGTTTAAGTGGATTAGGGAGTAGTAAACCTTTCCATTGTCTTGTAAGCAATGCCATTCCTTGTCTTGATATGATAGAGAAAGCGCAATGTTTTCCCTTCTACACCTACGCCGAAGATGGTAGTAACCGCCAGGAAAACATCACGGATTGGGCCGTCAATCAGTTTGAAGCACATTATGGCCCCGACCTGCTGGTTGCGGGGTTTCGGCAAGCTCAACCACCCCTCAACCGCGGGGTGGGCGGGCCGGGGACTGAGCGGGCCGAAGGCAAGGTTTCGGCAAACTCAACCAGCGCCTGGCCGGTGCCTGAGCTTGCCGAAGGCAATGGCTCAAAAAAAGCGATTTTCTTCTACATCTATGCGCTTTTGCATCATCCACTTTACCGTGAACGCTATCAGGAGAATCTCAAGCGCGATTTGCCCCACATACCCTTGGTCGGTCAGCGCCAAACCTTCTTGGCCTTAGTTACAATTGGCCAAAAGCTGGCTGATCTCCATTTGAACTATGAAGCTGCTGAAGAATATCCCTTAGAATGGGTTGAAAACAAGCAAGTTCCTTGGTCTTGGCGCGTAGAAAAGATGAAACTGACGAAAGAGCAAGATGCAATCATCGTCAATCATAGCTTGACGCTTAAAGGGATTCCTGCGCTGGCTTTTGAATATCAGTTGGGCAGTCGTTCGGCTTTGGAATGGATTATAGATCAATATCAAATCACAACAGATAAACAGAGCGGCCTCACGAATGACCCAAATCGAGAAGATGATCCTGAATACATTGCGCGTTTGATTGGAAAAGTCATTACCGTAAGCGTCGAAACGGTGAAATTAGTTGCACAATTGGCCCAATTTGCGTTTGGAAAGGCTTGAATGCTTCTCTTTGCTGAACGCAAGGTCCAGAGAATCAAAAAAAGATAGCTCAAAACTTCCAAATCTCCCAAGCCTGGAAGGTTTTTTGGGCCCCAAAATGGGCCCAAAATAGGCGCAAAATAGGCGCTATTTTGGTAACGCACGGGCCAAACTGTGGTATGATAGCAACAGTTACAACAGAGTTACAGTTTGCCCTCTTGATAGAAGTGACCCTTGTGTGGAACCCATAACGATCCTTGTTGTTGATGATGAGCAACCTATCGTAGACCTGGTAGCAAATTACCTTCGGGCAGCGGGCTACAGCGTCTATTGTGCCTTTGATGGCCCAACAGCCCTCACGTTAGCCCGTTCTGCTCGCCCCGATCTGGTCATTTTAGATGTCATGTTGCCAGGCCTAGATGGCATTGAGGTTTGTCGTCGTTTGCACCAAGAGACCGATGTCTTTGTCATAATGCTGACGGCTCGTACCGAAGAAGTAGATAAACTAATTGGGCTATCGGTGGGCGCAGACGACTATATGACCAAACCCTTCAGCCCCCGCGAACTGGTGGCCCGCGTGAAAGCCATTTTGCGCCGCAGCCGGCCCGTCGCCGAGCTTACAGCATCCTGCCGCCCCATTTTGCAATTTGAAGCTTTGGTGATTGATTCTGAACGGCGCGAAGTCTGTTGGAATGAAACTTTGGTTGAATTAACGCCACGGGAGTTTGATCTGCTCTATGCTTTAGCTCGCCAGCCAGGGCGCGTCTTTACCCGCGAAGAATTGTTGCAGCGCGTCTGGGGGCGCGATTTTCTGGGGATTGATCGCGTGGTTGATGTACACATCGGCACGCTGCGCCGCAAGTTGGAAGATAACCCTGCGGCCCCTTTGCTGATTCAAACCGTTCGTGGAGTCGGCTACAAATTTGTGGGGAAATAGCCGTGCAATGGCGAAAACAACTGCGGTGGAAGCTCTTTCTTTCCCACTTGGTGATTGGTGGGATTACCGTGATCGTTTTGCTGGCCACAGTTCGCTTTATGACCAATGTCGGCTTGGAACGCGATTTTCTGGTACACGAAAATGCTACGGGCCCGCAAAAGACTATCCACCCTTTGTCCCCTGAACTTTTGCTCCAGCGGTTCCAACTTGCAATGGGCGAAGCGCTGTTGGTGGCTGCTTTAGCGGCTATCGAGGCCGCGATGGTCATGAGCCTTTTTGTCTCTAGCCGCATTGTAGAGCCTTTACAAACCCTCACGAATGTTAGTCGGCGACTGGCGCAAGGCTTTTACCGTGAACGCACCATGATTACGTCGGACGACGAACTGGCCGAACTGAGCCGCAGCATCAATCAACTGGCTGCCGCTTTGGAACAGACTGAGCAGCACCGAATGGCCCTCCTCGCTGATGTTACCCATGAATTACGCACGCCGTTAGCCACAATTGAAGGTTATATGGAAGGCCTTTTAGACGGCATGGTCGCTCCCAATAGGCAAACTTTCACCCTCATTCAGCGCGAATCGGGGCGGTTATTGCGCTTGATCGAGGATTTGGAAATCCTTTCACGGGTGGAAGCTGGGCGAGTGCAGCTTAACTTGCGCCTCTTTGATTTGCAACCTCTTCTGGAAACGCTAATTTTGCAATTTCAGCCTCATTCCTTAGCTTCCCAAATCGAAATCCTCGTGCTGGCCCCGACAACTTTGCCCAAAGTCTGGGCCGACCCAGATCGCGTCAATCAAATTTTAATCAACTTATTGACCAATGCTTTTCGCTACACGCCCAAAGAGGGAAAAGTTCTGCTGCGGGCCCGTGATGCTGAAGATCATCTCGTGATTTCAGTTGAGGATACGGGAATCGGCGTTGCGCCTGAACATCTCCCCCACCTTTTTGAACGTTTTTATCGGGTAGACAAATCGCGGGCCCGCGTCAGCGGCGGCAGTGGGATTGGGCTTACCATTGCTTGCCATCTAGTTTATGCTCAACACGGTGAAATTTGGGCTGAAAGTGAGGGGCCAGGGTGCGGAACGCAATTTTATTTTACTTTGCCCCTCGAAGCCCCCACTTCCCCGGAGCTTCGAGTCCCAATCCGACAGACCGAAGATAAGAAGCGCAAATTCTCCAAGCCAAACCTTATCGCTGGTTGGGTAGACGGATGGCGCAAAATGGCTAGTGGCAGAAAGGAATAGGTGCGTTTTTGGGTCGCGGCGGGCCCAAAAATCAACACCGTGCAGGTTATGATCATCTTTCAAGCACTTTTTGGGCTAGATTGGGTCGGGCTTTCCTTCCTGATTCTCTTACGAGTCCCGCTTGTGATGTTGGCGCTTTTGGCTCTCGATAGATTATTTCCCGTCATGCAGCATCGCTGTGACCCCAAATCACCCTCCCGCGAGGGCTAAAAACGGGCATGGCCTGAGACCCCAAGCATTCTAGGTTGCTTGAGTCTGTGTAAATCTGGCTCCTGGGCCTAGCCAGAGGCATTTGTGCGCCTATTGCCCAAAAATATTTTTACCAAAATTTCACACAACCCTTATTTTCTCCTGATTTTGAAAACCTATAATAGACTAGGTTTAATGGAAGTTGAAACTTAGTTTAGGTACTAAATGTCGGAAGAACGCCTCGCAGCATATTGGAAAAAAAACACCCTCCTGATTGGGGGGCTCTTAACGCTTTGGGCTTTTGTTTCCTATGGCTGTAGCATTCTTCTCGCCCGCCCCTTAGCTGCCTTCAAAGTTGGCCAACTCCCAATGGGGTTTTGGTTTGCTCAACAAGGCTCCTTACTCTTTTTCATTGGCATTGTACTGGCCTATTGTTTACTTATGGACGTGCTTGACAAAGCTTATGATGTTCATGAGTAAAGTGGAGCCTCATGGGGGTTGAAACTCTAACCATCAGCATCATAATTCTTACCTTTGGCCTCTATTTTGCCATTGGCTACGCGATGCAGGTGAAAGATACCCGTGGGTTCTATGTGGCTGGGCAAGGAATCCCCGCGATTGCTAATGGAGCCGCTACCGCCGCCGATTGGATGTCCGCCGCTTCCTTTCTTTCAATGGCGGGGACGGTAGCTTTTTTGGGCTATGATGGCACAATCTATCTGCTGGGTTGGACAGGCGGCTATGTCTTATTGGCCCTTTTGCTGGCTCCCTACCTCCGCAAATTTGGCAAATATACCCTGCCCGACTTTGTGGGCGAACGGTACTATTCTAAAGCGGCCCGCGCCTTGGCCGCAGGCGTTACCATTTTTATCTCCTTGACCTACATCGCCAGCCAAATGCGCGGCGTTGGGATTATCTTCAGCCGCTTTTTGGATTTACCAATCGAATGGGGAGTCGGCATTGGCATGGTCGTGATCGCTTTTTTTGCGATCTTAGGTGGCATGAAAGGCATTACTTGGACCCAAGTAGTTCAATGCGCGATTCTACTTACGGCCTATCTTGTCCCAGCCATTGCGCTTTCGCTGCAATTAACGGGCAACCCAATCCCCCAATTGGGCTTTACTTTTAGCGATCTTGTCCCCAAGCTTAATCGCCTCCAAGTTGAACTTGGGTTCCAAGAGTATGTTGCACCTTTCCAAAATAAGCCTTTGCTTGATGTGTTGGCCATCACTTGCACTTTAATGCTTGGCACGGCTGGTTTGCCCCACATCATTGTGCGCTTTTATACGGTTCCCAGCGTAAGAGCCGCTCGTTACTCAGCTTTTTGGGCCTTAGTTTTCATCAGTTTGCTCTATACAACCGCTCCTGCAATTGCAGTTTTCGCCAAATATACGATTCTGAATGCGCTCAATGGTAAGACTCTGACCGAGATTCAATCTGACCCCGACCTTGCGTGGGCGATTAGTTGGCAAAAAACGGGCCTCCTTGGCCTTCAGGACAAAGACCAAGATGGCAAGTTGCAACTCCGCCCAAACTCGGCTACCTCGGACATTCGGATTGAGCAAGACATTATCGTGTTAGCCAACCCTGAAATGACACATCTGCCCACTATCGTGACGGCGCTGGTCGCGGCGGGTGGCTTGGCCGCTGCCCTTTCAACTGCTTCGGGCCTCTTGTTGGTAATCACTAGTTCCATTTCGCACGACCTTTACTATCATCTTTTCAACCCCCAAGCGAACGAAAAGCAACGCTTGTTCGTAAGTCGGCTTGTGATCTTCTTGACCGTCCTGATTGCAGGCTATTTTGGCGTAAATCCCTTCGGCTTTGTAGCCCAAATGGTAACCTTCACTTTTGGGCTGGCGGCAGCGAGTTTCTTTCCAATCATTTTCTTAGGGATTTTCGACAAACGAACCACAAAGGTCGGAGCAATGAGCGGGATGGTGCTTGGGTTAGTTTTTACTAGTACCTTTATTCTACTGGAGCATTTTTGTAAAGTTTCGCTTGCTCCCTACTTTTGGGGCATTAGTGCTGAAGGAATTGGCGTAATTGGGGCCTTCCTCAATTTTATCACGACTTTTGGGGTTTCCCGCCTCACCGCCAAACCCCCAGAAGAGGTGCAACAACTTGTTGAATTTGTGCGAATTCCGCGCAACCTAAGATTAGTGCCCCGAACTCCTTTTAATCAAAAAAACTATCTTCTCCCCCCAGGTTACGGTTCTTCCACCGAGCAACAGAGGGCAACGTGAAGAAGACCATCGAATCGCAATCTGGTGTGAAATGACGAAAAGCTGCAAAGATGCACCTTTTCGTCATTTTTTTAGCGTGAGAGTAGCCCAAAACTATTTGGCAAGTAAGCTAAAGTGTGGTAAACTAGCGTTCGGCTCTTGATTCCTCTCTTCTATCTGTTTAACCGAAAGGTTAGTTTAGCTCACAATGTTTTCCTTCACAGCTAACGTTCAAAAGACCGCTGAAGTCTCGCTCTTTCCGCTTTGGTCGGTGCTACCCTTTACGGGTCTCTTACTCACTATCGGAGTTATGTCCTTTATCGCCGCCAATTTTGGGCAGAGCAAGATTGTGCATTTCTGGGAAAACAACTGGAACAAACTCTTCATTGCACTTTTGTGGTCGTTGCCCGTGATTATTCTCGTTTTTAGCCTCAAAAGCGAGAATTTGCTCTTTGAAAGCCTGGAAGAATACTTCGCCTTCATTGGTCTGCTTTTTGCGCTCTATGTCATCTCTGGCGCAATCTATTTAGAGGGCGATCTGCGGGGTTTGCCAAGCATCAATGTGGCTTTTCTGGCCATCGGCGCAGTTTTAGCTAATCTTGTAGGCACAACAGGCGCGAGTATGTTACTGATTCGCCCCTTTTTGAAAACAAATTCTGAGCGAAAACATACTAATCACCTCCCCGTCTTCTTTATTTTTGCCGTCAGCAACATCGGTGGGTGTCTTTTGCCTATCGGTGATCCCCCGCTTTTTCTGGGCTATTTGAATGGTGTACCCTTCTTTTGGACCTTAAATCTGATCGCAGAATGGGTTGTAGCTCTAAGTCTTTTGTTCTGCGTCTTTTATTTTTGGGATAAAAAGCAATACCAGAAAGAAACGGCCTATCAGCTTGCCCTCGATACCAAAGCGCAACAACCTCTCAAAATTTGTGGGGGCCTCAACTTTTTGTGGCTTTTGGGCGTGTTGCTGGCGGTTGTCTTTATCACCCCTAATCAACTGGCGACTTGGGGCCTTGAGCATGGGCCAATGCAGTTTTTGCGCGAGTTCATCATCTTAGCAATGGCTGGGCTATCCTTCATAACCGCGCCGCTGAGTTCCGAAACCCGCCAGAAAAACAATTTTTCCTTCAGCCCCATTCAAGAAGTGGCTTTTCTCTTCATCGGCATCTTCTTAGCGATGGTTCCCGCGCTTGAGATTTTGCGGACCGAAGGCGTAAAACTTGGTCTGACTCAATCCTGGCAATTTTTCTGGGCTTCGGGCGGGCTTTCCTCGGTTCTGGATAATGCCCCAACCTATTTAACTTTCCTTTCGTTGGCCCAAGGTCTAACGGCGGCGGGTGGCACAGCATACCCGATTCCCCCTGAATTAGTCCACATCGGCGTACCTGCAAATTTGCTTGCGGCGGTCTCGCTGGGGTCGGTTTTTATGGGCGCAATGACTTACATTGGTAATGGCCCAAACTTTATGGTCAAAGCAATTGCCGATGAATGGGGTTATAAAACCCCAGATTTCTTCACTTATATCGTGCGCTATTCCATTCCTGTCTTAATCCCAATCTTTCTTGTGATTACTCTCATCTTTTTCCGTTGAGCTAATAGAATTAGTCGGTTTGAGCAACTGAGCAAAGAGGTAAAGCATGTTGCAGACGAAGAGACCGTGGGGCTTTTTCTGGCCGCAACGCCAAGAAGTACCCTTGTTGGCCCAGGAATATCTGGTTAGACCCAGCCCCGATAAGCGACTATCGTGGCGCGATCTAACTTTTGCTGTGGTGGACATTGAAACAAGTGGTTTGAACGCCAAACAAGATGCGATTCTGGCGATTGGCTTAGTTAAGATTCATGCGGGCCGCATTCAGGCCGGCCAAAACTGGTATAGTTTGGTCCGCCCTCCTGAAGACGTGTTGGTGGGAGCCGATTCGATTCGGATTCATGGCCTGTTGCGGGCCGAATTGGCCCAGGCCCCGAAAGCGGCGGAAGTTCTGCAAAAATTGTTGCTCCAGTTGCGCGACTGTGTGCTTTTAGTGCATGTGGCTGCGATTGATGTAGAGTTTCTCAATCGGGCTTTGAAGCACCATTTTGGCATCAAGTTGCGTGGCCCAGCCTTAGATACCGCACGGTTGGCGCATAACTTGAATGAACGCGAATTCTTTTTGCAGGGCGAAGGGGTTGAAAAAGCGCCCAATTTCAATCTGAAAACCTTGTCGCAAAGAGCGGGGTTGCCAACTTTTGCCCAACATCACGCCCTCAGCGATGCGCTGACCACGGCCCAGCTTTTTTTGGCGCAAGCCAGTCGGCTGGAGCGCCAAGGTTCGGGCACGTTAGCTAAATTGTTGCAAGCAGGGGGCTGTCTTAAATAGACCATTTTAGAGCCAGAAAAGGGGGGTTCCATAAAAGGAATCTCCCTTTTTTGTCTTTAATTAGCAAGCAAGCTTCTTTCAAAAACCTTAGAATCCCCCCTTCCTCTTTCCCTCTAGTATGAAACCTAATTTATTTTCCAGAGGAATCAACAGCTTTAGCTGTTGCGCCCCGGCTAAAGCCGGGGATTCCGAGGGCCAAATCCCTGCTTCGATTTGGGAGCAACGGCCCGCCAGGTGAGGTTTCAGAGCTTCCATGGATGGAAGCTCCCTTTTTTGTCTTTAATTAGCAAGACAGCTTCTTTCAAAAACCTTAGAATCTCTCTTTCCTGTATTAGGGTTAGAAAGGTCTTTTTGGCCCTAAATCCCCAAGCACTAAAACCATTGAGTTTCTGTTATAATTAAAGTAGATTGCGTTTGCATTCCAAAATCAAAGGCAAGTTTCATGCTCGCTTTAATTGTGTTAGGTTCTCTGCTTGCGGCCCCCGCAAGCTTTGGCCTCCAGCGGCTCTTCCCCAGCCTTAAACGGTGGGTTTTACCCATCTTCCCCTTCGTGCCCTTTACCTTTCTTTGTTTCAAAATTCCTGAAATTCTGAAGGGGCTTAATTTACAAAGTAGCTACCCTTGGAACGGCGGGGTGCTTACTGAAAGATACGCCTGGGTTCCTGCTTTAGGCTTAGAATTTGCTTTCACCCTTGATGCTTTGAGTTTACTTTTTGCCCTAATCATTCTAGGGATGGCCCTGCTGATTGTCATTTATGCCCCAAGTTATTTTTCTGCGGAAGTTGAAACCGATGCTTTCTTTGCCTTTTTGTTCAGTTCGATGGCTTCAATGCTCGGTTTGGTGCTTTCAAGCAATCTCTTTCTGATCTTTATTTTCTGGGAACTTACATCTGTTAGTTCTTATTTTTTAATCAGCTTTAAGGCTTCCCATTTGGCTACCACACGGTCTAACGCGCAGCAAGCATTGCTAATCACCACGGGTGGCAGCCTGGCTTTGTTGTTGAGTCTGCTTCTGTTAGTGCAAATTATGCACGGCGAAGACCTCAGCGCCAATGCTAATTTTCAAAATCTTCTGTATCTGGAAAAAAAAGACCTAACCTCGATTCAAAACAATGAACTCTATGCTCCTATTGTTTTGTTGTTTTTGGTGGGCTGCTTTACCAAATCTGCCCAGTTTCCTTTTCATTTTTGGTTGCCCAACACAATGGAAGCACCGATTCCCGTAAGTGCTTATCTTCATTCAGCGACAATGGTTAAAGCCGGCATCTATTTATTGGCTCGTTTTAGCCCTGTTTTAGGCGGAACACCGCTTTGGCAAAATACCCTTATCTTCATTGGGACCCTTAATTTAGTCTTTGGCGTGGTTTTTGCAGCCCAACAAAATGATTTGAAAGGCCTGCTGGCCTATCATACGATCAGCCAATTGGGCAGTTTTGTGATTTTGGCTGGACTTGGGGGGCCACAGGCGGCCCAAGCGCTGGCCGTGGGGATTTTGGCTCACGCGCTTTCTAAAGGGTCGCTCTTCCTCCTTGTTGGCAATCTTGAGCGAGAAATGGAAAGTCGGAACCTGCGGGTTTTGAGCGGCCTGCGCCGCGTGATGCCCTTAACCGCTACTCTTCTGTTGGTTGCGGCCCTTTCAATGGCTGGGCTGCCGGGCACTTTGGGCTTTATTGCGAAAGAGTTGAATTTTGCAGGAATTGTGGCTAATCCTTCTTCATTTTTACGCTACTTTAGTTATGGAGCAACCCTTCTAAGTTCTTTCCTAGGACTATTTTGTGCGTGGCGGTTGGGCAAAATAGTCTTTGGCCGCAAATTGCGAAAAAAAAGAGGTTTGCCCAAAATAAAAGAAGTGGGAATCACAATGTTGGTTGGCCCATTGCTTTTATTGTTGCTCTCTCTTGGGTTAGGCTTTTGGGGAATCCTAGAGAACAAGCAAATCCTCGTGCCCAATATCACTGTGGTGCAAAACCAGCCTGCCGAACTTAAAAACCAGCCCGCAGGGAGCGCAGAAAAGAAAAAGGAACCCAGGGCTGAAAAAGGAAAAGCAGCTTCTTTGCAAACCTTGCAAACCTTGCTCTCCGCGAATCGAGTCCTTATAGCCCTTGGTTTAAGTTGGTTAGGAGGCGGAATCTTGCTTTTCTTTGAGCCGCAAATCACTTCTTCGCGCTTGCCGATCCCGCCTTGGCTTAGTTTTAATCAGCTTTATGCTCTAATTGGCGCTAACATCCCGCACGCTGCCAGAGAATTTACCTTGCTTCTGCAAGGTGGAAAACTCCGAATCTATGTGGCCTTACTCTTAATGTCGCTGTTAGGCTTAGTAAGCCCTTCTTTTTATCTCTTTGTGAGCCAAGAAATGAGACCGCTCGCCCTAGAAACCTTGCTTGCTGATGTTCGGTTATATGAATATGGGATCATTATTCTGATCCCCATTGGGATTTTAGTCACCATTTGGGCTAAAACCACACTCGATGCAATTATGGGCGTAGGGGTTGTGGGCGCACTACTTGCCTTATTATTTGTCCTTTTTGGCGCTCCTGATCTAGCTTTGACCCAACTAATTGTAGAGTTACTCTCACTAGTGTTGCTTCTTTTCATTTTTAGCGTTTTACCCCCGCGCTTTGAGCAGATTTCTTCCCACCGTACCCGAATCCGGGATGGGCTAATTGCCCTCAGTGTCGGAGCTTTGATCACTGGTTTGACCCTGACTGTCGCTTTAAGCCCGCGAAATGCTGAAGTAGCAAACCACTATCTTACACAAAGCTTGCCTAAGGGCCATGGGGCAAACGTAGTTAATATCATCTTAACTGATTTTCGCAGCCTTGATACCCTTGGTGAGATAACGGTCCTTTTTGCAGCGATGCTTGGCATCTACGGTTTGCTCTATTTTCGCCAACGTCCCTAAAATAATGGAGGTTTTTGCGATGGCTGAATCACTTTTTCTCCAGACCGTCTCCCGCCTGGTTTTTCCTTTACTTTTCTTGCTTTCGATGCTCCTTCTGCTGCAAGGGTATGACCAACCTGGCGGGGGCTTTGTGGGGGGGCTGTTAGGTTCTTCGGCTATTATTTTGCAAATTCTTTCTTTTGGCCCCCTCTATGCTCGCCGGATTTTGCCGATTCAGCCCCATCTTCTTGTTGCTTTTGGGCTGCTCTTTGCGACTGCTTCAGGCATGTGGAGCATGACAAATGCCGAAGCCTTTATGACCAACATTTGGTTTGAGCAAACCATTCCTGGAATTAAGCATCTTGGCACTGCGCTGCTCTTGGATGGCGGGGTCTATATCACAGTGATTGGTTTTACAACAAGTATTGCAATCTTTTTTGCTGAAGAAGCTGAAAATGGCCCTGAAGAAAGCAGCGAAAAATGATTTTATTACTCTCGCTCGTTGCGGGTTGCCTTTTCGCGGGTGCAACTTACTTTTTGCTCCGCCGCAACATTATGCGCCTCTTGCTGGGGCTTATTTTGCTAAACCACGGAGCCAATATAGTGATTTTAGTCATGAGTCGGCTCGAACGAAAATTGCCCCCATTCCTCAGTCCGGGGCAAATTGACCCTTCTAAATTCATTGACCCCCTGCCCCAAGCGCTCATTCTAAATGCCATTGTTATCAATTTTGGCCTCATCGCTTTTACCTTGGCGCTGGCCTATCGCACCCATCTGGCCCTAGGGTGCGAAAATCTTGATACGATGCTTGCAACAGAACAGCTCTTAGATGAGTAATCATCTTTTTCTGCCAATCCTTACGCTTTTGTTAGGGTCTACTCTGGCCACGATCTTAGGCCGCTGGCGCAGAGTAGCCCGTGGAATAGTTTTACTTGCGATTTCAGCCAATTTCCTTTATAGTTCTTGGTTAGGCAACCTCATTTTTGTGAGTAAAGAACGCCAGTTTGTCCGTGTAGGAACTTTGATTGCACCCTATGGCATTTCCTTCATCGCTGATGAATTAAGTGCGACAATGCTCTTCATGACAACTTTCTTGACCTTGCTGGTTGTCATTTTTAGTTTTCTTACCTCGATTATTACGGAACAAATTGAAGACTTTTTCTTTTATCCGCTGGTTTTGCTTATTCTTTTAGGTGCAACGGGAGTATTTCTGACAGGAGATCTCTTTAACCTCTATGTTTGGTTTGAAGTCTTATTGGTTTCTTCATTTGGCTTGCTTACTCTAGGCCGAAAACAAATCCAATTGGAAGGAGGCTTGAAATTCGTCGAATTAAATCTCATCGGCAGTGCGCTACTTTTAGTTGGCTGTGGGTTGATCTATGGCCTCGTCGGTACTTTGAATATAGGCCAAATAACTCAAAGGTTTCAGAACCTCAATTCAGGCTTGCTCACCGTACTCGCCACGCTTTTTCTGGTGGCCTTTAGCATTAAAGCCGCGATCTTTCCGACCTATTTCTGGTTACCTGCAAGTTATCATACTCCTCCCAGTGTTGTAACCGCCCTTTTTGCGGGCATTCTAACTAAAGTGGGGATGTATGTCTTCTATCGGGTTTTTAGTCTTATTTTTTACATTAATCTCGTTGATAAGCTAACAATTTTATTGTTGATTTTAGCTTGTTTAACAATGATCGTTGGAATAATAGGGGCTATAGCCCAAGTAAGCCTCCGCCGAATACTCTCTTTTCACATTATTTGTCAAACTGGTTACATTTTAAGCGGTTTAGGATTAGCGAATGAGGCAGGTTTAGCCGCAGGCTTGTTTTTTATGCTCCATACAATGTTGGTTAAAACGGCCCTTCTTGTGATCGGTGGGATCGCCGAAGCTAGTTTTGGAACAGATGAACTTAAAAAAATGGGTGGGCTGGCCGCAAGAGAACCGCTTTTAGCAACCTTCTGGTTTTTAGCCATGCTTTCACTTGCTGGCTTTCCCCCCTTTAGTGGCTTTATTGGTAAGTTAGTTCTATTAAAAGCCACTCTGAGCGCCAAACAATATTTAGTAGCCGGGGTTATGGCGGGAGTCAGTCTGGGAACACTTTTTTCGCTCCTCAAAATTTGGAACGAGGTTTTTTGGAAAACCCTGCCAAAAGATGAGCCAGAACCAGCCCCAATTAAGCCTTACACTCTTATTCCGGCGGCGATTCTCGTGGGAAGCAGTCTTTTGCTGGGTTTGGGAGCCTCGGTGGTCCTGGCTTCTAACACCCTGGCCGCGAAGCAAGCCCTTGATTCAATCGGTTATCTTTCTACTGTTCTTCCTGATTCTCCTAAGAAGTAGCTTTCTGTTACCTAAAGTAATTTCTTGTTATGTTCCTGCTCAATGTAATTTTAGCTCTGATTTGGATGGTCTTTAACAATACCTTTGGTTTAGAAGGCTTTATTTCAGGAGGGCTTTTAGGCGCGGTTATTCTTTTCGCAATGGAAAGGGCATTAGGCAAAACTGACTATTGGGAGAGAATTCTATTAGTCATAAGCTTTTTGATCTTTATTGCCTGGAATATCATTGTTTCAAATGTTACATTGGCTCAGATCATTCTTGCGAAAAAGATTAAAATTCAGCCCAAGCTAATTTTAATTCCGCTTGATCTCGAAACTGACTTAGCCCTTACCTTCTTGGCCTGTCTTATCACAATCACTCCAGGCGTGATCAGTTTAGATCTTACTGCTGACCGCCAGATACTAATTGTTCATACCCTTAATCTCAGTGATTATAGCATTTTTCAGACTCAGATCAAAGAAATTTTCGAGAGTCGCGTTGCCGAGCTTTTTGAATAACAAAAAATGACTTTTAGTGAACAATTTTTTATGTTGCTGTTTTGCTTATCGCTCTCGCTCCTTATGGCCGTTTTGCGCTTTATTTTAGGGCCCAGTCAACCTGACCGAGCAATCGCTTTTGAAGTAATTATCATTCATATTGTGGGCTTAATTGCGCTCTATAGCATTGCAACTAATCAAAGCTTTTTAATCGATGTCATTATTGTTGTTTCGGTTTTAGGCTTTTTGAGTACCAGCGCAATTGCAAAATACATTGGGAAAGAGGGAAAAAATCCGTGAATCTTAACGATCTTCTGGTCTTTTTGTTAGCCTTGACTGGGGTTGGGTTTCTGGGCATAACCGCGCTTGGCATTCTGCGGTTGCCCGACCTTTATACCCGCATGCACGCGGTGGCCAAGCCAAGTACGCTTGGTTTAAGTACTTTAATTTTAGCAACGGCCATTCATGATGGTCATACTCTCCAAATCGCCAAAATGCTAACATTGATGGTGTTTTTCTTCCTTACAACCCCAGTTACAATTCATTTACTGGCGCGAGCAGCCGCTTCAACGGGCCTAAAACCCTTAGAAATTAGCGCTCCACTTGAAGCTGTTAAAGCTGCTTGCGCTGATGAGCCGCAAGCAGCAGAATAAATCGCTTAATCAAAACCTATTCAATCTTCGATTCTTAACTGAAAACTTATCCTTTCGCTATTTTAGCGAATGTTTTTAGTCCTCATAATGGAGGTTTACTTCACATGGGTCGTGTTTACAACTTTAACCCTGGGCCAGCCACCATGCCCCTCGCGGTGCTGGAGCAGGCGCAACAAGAATTGGTGGATTATCAGGGGCGCGGAATGTCGGTAATGGAAATCAGTCATCGCTCCAAAGAGTATGAGGCTCTTAACCGCGAGGCTGAAGCGCGAATCAAACGGTTGTTGGGTTTGGGCGACGCTTATCGGGTTTTGTTTCTTCAAGGTGGGGCTAGTCTGCAATTTGCGATGGTTCCTTACAATTTCTTGCCTAATGGCGCAACCGCAGACTACATTTTAACGGGGAGTTGGGCGGAAAAAGCCTTGGAAGAGGCCCGTAAACTCACGCATGCTCATTATCATATCGCGGCCAGTACACGAGAAGAGCAATATCGGCGGGTTCCACAAGTTTCTGAAATCCAATTGAGCGCAAAGCCCGCTTATGTGCATCTAACTTCAAACAATACTATTTATGGCACGCAGTGGCATCCCTTGCCCGATTTGGGGGATGTGCGCTTGGTAGCTGATATGAGCAGTGACATAATGTCACGGCCCTTTGCGGCTGACAAGTTTTCGCTAATTTACGCAGGGGCGCAGAAGAATTTGGGTTCGGCGGGCGTAACTATCGTCATTTTGCGCCAGGATTGGCTGGAGCATCCGCTTCAAAACCTCCCTGCAATGTTGCGCTATGCTACGCATATCAAGAATGACTCGTTGTATAACACGCCACCATCTTTTGCAGTCTATCTAACCAATCTTGTCTTGGGTTGGATTGAGAAAAATGGTGGTTTGGAAGGAATGGAGCAGCATAATCAGGCTAAAGCAGCGAAGGTTTATGGGGTAATTGATGCAAGCGGTGGTTTTTATCGGCCACATGCCGAGAAAAATAGCCGTTCTTTGATGAATATTACTTTCCGCTTGCCTTCAGAAGCCTTGGAAGATCAGTTTGTGAAAGAGGCTACGGCGGCGAGTCTCGTGGGCTTGAAGGGGCATCGTTCGGTGGGCGGGATTCGGGCTTCGCTCTACAATGCGATGAGCCAAGAAGGGGCTAACGCTCTGGCGAGCTTTATGCAGGCTTTCGCTCAGAAAAATGGTTAGCTTTCGTTAGAAATCGTTTGGCGGCGACAAAAAAGTCGTTTTTGTCGCCGCCAAACTACTTTTATTTGCTAAACTGAGAGGAATCTATGGAATCTGAAAGCGATTTAGTCCACTGCCCTATTTGCAATAGTCCTCCTATTCGGAAGAATAATCTCGCAAAGCATATAGCCAAAGTGCATCCAAACTATGACCCTGCCAAAATACGTTCCTACCCTTATGTCCTGGGTCAAACTGTCCCCTTTGAAGAAGATCGGCAGCATGAATTCAAAGCTTTTCAATCGTATTTTGACCTTGTTGGGAATTTGATGAAAGAAACGGAGGAGATTTTTAATGCTTTTCTGAATACCGATGGCGGGACCATCTATTTTGGGATTGAAGATAAGGGAAGAATCTTAGGAATTCAACTTGAACGAGAGCAGAAAGATGATTTACGGAGACGAATTAGCGTAATTATAGATCGATTTGAGCCTAAAGTAGCTCCCGAATTATACGAGCTTGTCTTTGTGAAAATCTTAGGCTACGATTCGCTCTATATTTTTGAAATCCATGTGAAAAAGGGGACAGCAAGTTTGTATCTAACTGGTAGACAAAATTGCTTCATCCGGCGAGATGCAACTAATTATCGGATGGGGCTAGACGAGATAAAAAAGCGCATTTTACATGGATTCATCAAGGATCCACGGTTGGGTAAACCTCGTTCACCGCATTTCAATGCTAAAATCAATGCTTTCCTCCAAGAAATTCGGCTAAAGAGTGGTGCTGCTGCGACTTTAGACCATGCTGAAAGCAGTTTGGGGATTTTGCTGGCGATGGCTTTTATGGGTTGGTCGGATAAGTCGCTGGCGTGGCGGGAGTTGCTGTTGATTCTCGAAGAAGCGCGGCAACTGGAGTTTGATGAAGCAAAAATCGACCATCTGCTTCATGCAATTATCAATCCGCCAGCATTGAAAGAGATTGCCGCTTATTTGCCCACGGAAGAGTTGCGAATTATTGCTGCTGAGGCGGCTTGCACGATTGCTTTAGCAGATCGGGTCTTAACAATCGAAGAGATAACTACCTTTAAGCAGATGTGTGAGGCTTTTGAGCTATCTTCCACGCAGATGGGAGAGATTAGATCTGCTTGTGAACAAAGGGTCTTGCTGTTAGAGGCCGAGGAAAATCTGTAGTTTTGCTTCTTACTCGACAAACCATAGAATTTGCCGAGTAAGAAACCGAATTTAGCCCAAATTCCTAGATCAGGGCAGTAACGATGGCCGTAAGAATTCCCGCGAATCCCAACGTCATTAGAATTTTATTACGATCCGTGAGGGAAAAATTACTGGTCTGGAGGACCAGCGAGGCGAAATAGATTTGGGCGGCCAAAGTGCCCAATTCCAGCAACCCCCGAATTTCGGGGCGGACAACGAGGCTAATGAGGGCTGCAACAAAGGCAATCGGCCCCCAAAAGAGGGAAAAGCTATAGGCTACATCATCCATTGTAGCAGGACTACCTTGGCGTTGCCCAAGCCAGAAGGTGGCGGCGGTGAAAACGATAAACCCCAACAGGACGCTTAATGCGGTGGCGAAGGCTCCGCTAACCCCTGTGGTCAAGCCTGCCAGGATTCCGCACCCCAAAGCCGCGCTGCCAACGTAGAGGGCCGCTTCACGCAGCGTGCCCCCTCGACCATAAGGTTCAAAGGTTGTCACAGAAGGCCTTTTGAAAACCGTAACGCTTTGCTTGGCCATGTGATTCAACTGATTTCCAACGTCATTCATACCCTTATTCTTCCTTAGACTAGAGAAGCAGACCAAAAAACTGCTCTTTCCCTTGAGACGCTCTGGCAAGCGCCATTGTTGCAGAAAAGAGGAGAAGAGGTCCGCTTTCTGGCTGAAGTTCTAAAAGTTCTAAAAGGTCTAATGGGAAAAGATAAAGCAAGGAGCAAGGTTTGTTCATTCCGCAAGAACTTCCCCTACCTTGATCTCCTAATTCTTCTAAGTTTGGGCTTCCTTCTGAGTAGCTGGGCCGCGCAACCTTCCCGTGGCCTGACTTGGCCTCTGGATACGCCCTCAACGGTCTTACCCTTAACCAACTTTCAGGCGGTTGAACGCTTCCCCGCAACTTACCGCCAAGGTACTTATCGCTGGACAAAGGGCTTGAGTCAGATCGCATTGCCTAACCCTGGGGGAAACCTTTGCATACGGCTCTTGCTGGCTAGTGGGCGAGCGCAGGCAACTTCCCTCACCTTGACAACTTCAGGGCTAAACCTTGCCTTGGAAGTTTCCCCAGAACTTAGGAACTATACCTTTCTGCTCCCTGCTCAACCAGGAGAAAGATTTACGCTGACGCTCTCCAGCCCGACGGAGGTCATAGAGCGGCGCAATTTGGGAATCGTGGTCGGCGCGGGAAGCGTCTGGGGAGGCGGAGAAGTACCAAGAAGTATCCTTCTTTTGGGGGCTTTAGCAACCATCAGCCTTTACCTTCTTCTGCATCAAGTTCAGACCTCAAAATCCTTCCTCACCCATTGCCAAATCCTCTTTGGTATCTTTCTGTTCCAAGTGCTTTTTCTCCTTTGGCAAACGCTCGGTGGCTGGTGCTACGCGCTTGGTGGGCCCCTTCTGCTGGGGATAAGTAGTGCAAGCTTGGCTGCTTTAGGGCTAGAACGTTGGATTTTACCCTGCTTCCCGCGATGCAAAGAAGCGCAAAGGTCAAAAGTAAAGCTTCCTCATTTAGCCCTTCTGATCCTCGTGGGAGGAGCTTTAGTAGTTCGCTTACCTTGGCTGCTGGCCCCTGATCCTGTGGGGGATTTGGAACTTGCGGCGCGGCGGATGGGCTACCTTCAAAGCTTTGGTCTGACGGGGGCCTACCTTGGCGATGGGGATTACATGCCCTTGCGCTTGTATCTGCTTTGGTTTCTTAGCCAAGGGGTTGTAGCTGGTGGGGGAAGGTTTACTGACCCGCTTTCCCCCCTTACGATCTTTTTGATTAAAGTCCCAAGTCTCCTGGCCGACCTAACGACCATCGCGCTCCTCTTTGGCCACGGGATCAATTACTTACCCTCCCAGCGGGCCTTTATGCTTGCTGCGCTCTATGCTTGTGCGCCCCTTGTTTGGATTAACGTGGCTTGGTGGGGCCAAGTAGACGCGCTGCTCATCCTTCCTTTAGTCGCAATGGTACTTCTTTTAGACCGCGCTGAAGGGAAATGGAGTTGGGCCTTCTGGGCAATCGCTCTGCTCCTTAAACCCCAAGCCATCATCTTCGCACCCTTACTTTACTTGGCAACGCTGCGGCAACATGGTTGTCGTGGGTTGGTTAAAGGTTCTCCCCTTGCACTGCTTATTTTTGTCCTTGGCATCCTTCCTCTAAGTTTGGCGGGACAAGCAGCAGGCCTGCTGCAAGCCTACTTTGGGTCAGTGGGGCGCTTCCCGATGCTTACGGCAGGAGCCTACAATTTTTGGTATCTCTTCACGCAAGGAAGGGGCGGACATGATACAAGCTTACTTGGGATGGGGCTAACGCTGCGCCATGGGGGGCTACTTCTGATGGGCCTAGCTACAGGGCTGATCAGTTTTGGGCTACTTCGGCGGGCCGATAGCTCCAGCCGCATAGAAGGGGCCGCCCTTCTCGCCCTTGCTTTCTTCCTTTTACCGACCCAAATCCATGAACGGTATCTCTTTCTAGCCACGATCTTCCTCGCCCTTAACATCGTTCACGAGGAACGGTTGGTTCTTCCCTTTACCTTCTTCGTTTTTAGCGGGACAATCAATATCTTTGGGGAACTCTTTGCTTTTCTCCCTTCCCTTCACAGCTTCCTCCAAACTCTCCCGCTTCTCCCGCAGACCTTAGCCGCAAGTAACTTACTGCTCTTTGGGATGCTCTTAGGGCATTTTCTTTGGCAAGCAACCCTGCGACCTTTCCAGGCTTGCAGCCTGGAAAGGTCGCAGAGGTGAGACCCTCAACAGACTTTTTGTGTAGAATGTAAGATCAAAAAGGAAGGTCAAAAGCGTATGCGGATTTTGTTTTTAGGAAGCCCAGCTTTCGCTGTCCCACCGCTTCAGGCGTTGGTTGCGAAAGGTTATGAAGTAGTGGGGGTGCTGACTCAGCCTGACCGGCCCGCAGGGCGACATCGCACCTTAATTGCTCCACCCGTCAAGCAAGCCGCGCAGGAGTTGGGTTTGCCCGTACTTCAGCCAGAGACGTTGCGGGATGCAAGTTTTATTCAGCAATTGAAGGAACTGAAAATAGAGGTAGGGGTTGTGGCAGCTTATGGCGAATTGCTCCGCAAGGCCATCCTTACGCTCCCTCCTCTGGGCTACTTGAATATCCACCCGTCGCTTCTTCCCCTTCAGCGGGGGCCAGCACCCGTCGCGGGAGCGATCCTTGCAGGGGAGCAGGAAGTAGGGGTTAGCATTATGAAGCTTGATAAAGGGATGGACAGTGGCCCAATTTTAGCCCAAGCTAAGATTCCTTTAGAGTCAACGATGCGAACGGGAACTTTAACTGACCTTCTCTTTGACCTTGGCTCGAAGTTGCTTTTGGAAGTTCTCCCCCCTTATGCTGCGGGAACTTTACCTTTAGTTCCACAAGATCACAGCCGCGCAACCTTCACCAAAATCATTCAAAAGAGCGATGGGCAAATAGCTTGGAACCTTCCCGCCGAAGTAATCGAGCGGAGGCTTAGGGCTTATGACCCTTGGCCTGGCACTTACACCTTCTGGAAGCAACAACCTTTGAAAATCCTCGCGGGCAAAGTTCATTCTTTCCCGCAAACCGCCCAAGCTCCAGGGACAATCCTAAGCCTGCCCGAAATTGCCAATCCTTTAGTAAGGACGGGGGAGGGCGCTTTGGAATTAGAGCAGGTTCAACTAGCGGGGAAACGGCAGATGCCGGGGCAAGAATGGCTGCGCGGGCAACGTGCGGCGCTGGGCCAGCAGCTGGGCTAATCTGGCAAATGCCCAAAATGTGCTACAATAGGGCCCAACGACTGACGCTTGGAATTTTAGGGAGGCTGGCAAGAGCGTAGATCTATGGGCAGTAGCGACGAGATGTATCAGCTTGGCACGCAGGATGCCGAGCTAGAAGAGCTTAATGCTTTCTACTATCAGCACTATTATCACTACCGGCGCGGTTACGACGAGACGCGTCGCCGCATCCGCCGTCAGGCTAGTTTAGGTCGGCTTTCGGCCCAGCAATGGTCTCACTTGCTCTGGCTGGCGCTGCTTCTGGTTAGTTTAGGCGGTGGTGGTTGGCTGTTTATGCAAAATCAGGCGGCAGAGAAGCTAATCAAGGCCGGAGGAAATTTGCCCCCCGTAGCTACTTCCTTTGGTCCTCCGGCCCCGACACGGATTACTTCAACCCTGACGTTGACTCCACCGCCCCCTTTGCCGCCGAAAGGTCTGCATATTGGGGGGCAAGCCCAGATTGTGAACCTCGGTAAGATGCGCCTTTTAGCCCGGCGCGCTCCAGGAATCAATCAAGCGGTGCAAGCCAGTTTAGCTGACGGGACCCAGGTGAATATCATTGACGGGCCAATTGAGGCCGACGGTTATACTTGGTGGCTGATTAACCAAGGGGGAAAGGGCGGCTGGAGCGCCGAAAGCCGTCTTGATGGAGTTGTTTGGCTCCAACCCTAAGCCTGCCCCGCAATTCGCTCTAGCACTTCTTGGGCAACTTCTGGTTGCCCATAAATTCCCCGATTAGCTTCCGGCAACATCGCCGCGATCCGTTGCATCATCTCATTTGTCAAGGTTTCCATTAAGGCGGGCGAGATTTTACCATTCGGGGTTGGCGCAATGAAATAGGGCTTTCCAATGTGCAGCGTGACCAAATCGCGCTGCATACTGCCCCGCAGGCCCCGGCGCGTCCCAAAAATGGCCATTGGAACGATAGGGACTCCCGCCTGCATGGCCAAGCGAATCGCGCCGCCGTGCCCTTTTTGAAGAATCCCCGTGCCACTGCGGTGGCCTTCTGGGTAAATCAGCATCACCGCCCCGCGCTTGAGCGTTTCCTCAGCCTCCCGAATGGCGGCTAGGTCGCGGCCTCCCCGTTTGACAGGAATGACCAACATCTGCCGAAAAAACCAATTTGCGAGAGGGTGGCGAAAAAGCTCGATTTTGCCCAGCCAAGTGAGCCGATAACGCGGCGGCAAAAGCACCCCTACCGCATGAATGTCCAGCCAACTGATGTGATTGACCGCCAAGATCATCCCACCATTTACTCGTGGAGGTAGATTTTCCGTGCCAATCGTCCGCCACCGAAACCAGCCAATTTTGATCAACGCTTGATAGAGAAGAAAGAAAAAGTAGTAAGTGAAAAGACCTGCCATCGTAATTTTCCCCAAAAAGTGGGTTATGCCAGCGATTAGAGATTGCTATTGTAGAATAGAAGCGCGAGGTTCGCAAGCGCCCCATGCAACCTGAAGGCTATCCCATTCCCGCTGCCGCCGCCCGCACCGAAATTTGGGCCCGAAACTCCCGCTTTATCGGGAGCGCCAACTACACGCCGACGGTGGAGGCAGCTAAAGCTTTTCTCGCCGAAGTTCGCGCTGTTTATCCTACTGCAACGCATCACGCTTTTGCCTATTTAGTGGGCTACGGCAACTCCAGTATCGCGGGCCTGAGCGATGCGGGCGAGCCACCGGGCACGGCTGGTCGCCCAATGTTGGCGGTTGTCCAGGGAAGTGGCTTGGGCGACATCACCGTCGTCGGGACGCGCTACTTTGGGGGCACTTTGCTGGGAACGGGTGGTTTGGTGCGGGCTTACAGCGCGGCGACCAAAGCGGTGCTGGAGCTATTGCCCCGCGCCGTGAAAGTAGCTCAAACTACGATCCTAATCTCTTTAGACTACAATTTTTATGCAATTGCCCGCCAAATGCTGCTTCAAGCTGGCGCAATGATTATGGAAGAGGATTTTACAACAGAGATTCAATTACTTGTGAAGCTTCCAGCGCCCAGATTGGAGGATTGTAAGGCAAAACTGGCTGAAATGACTGGAGGAAAAGTCGAGGTGGTGGAGGTCTAAGGCTAAGAAACAGCGCTGATTGTAGAATGATCTTGCTCTTTAATCTGCTTTATAAGCCGTTCCGCAGTATATTTGATGTATTTCTCTTCAGTATCAATGCCAATATGCTTGCGCCCCAACATTTCCGCCGCCAGATTCGTTTGCCCGCTCCCACAGAAGATGTCAATGACCGTATCACCTTTGTAGGAATAAAACTCGATAATCCGTGTAGCCAATTCTAAGGGAAAAGGGCAAGGATGGATATTTTCCTGGGGCGAAAGCGGTCTAATGCGCCAGATATTCTTACTTTTAGCCTGATAATCGGTAAGGTCTAACTGATTAGCTACTTTTTCGGCCTGCGAGCGAAAGTGATAAATATTGTTAGTTCGCGGATTAAGTCCTGGTTTCTGAAAGACTAAAACATATTCAGAGACCAGACTGGGATAATAGTAGCCAGGGTAAGGGTGTTGAAAGAGGACTCCACTGCGCCGATCACGGGCGACGGCCTTTTCCCAAATAATATCTTCCTTGAAAACCCAGCCAAGCTCTTCCATCCAGCCCACAAAATGAAAGGGCAGCGCAATCCGCTTGCCTTGCCAAAGAACAGGCGCAATATTGACAATATTGTGCCCACCTGGTTGCACAATCCGATAGAGTTCTTTGAACCGCTCCATAAGAAAAGCTTTATATTCGGCATAAGAAATCTCTTTGCGCTGCCAATAACCTAATTCACCATTGAGTTTCTTGACGTGATCCTCGTAGTTAATTGCATTATGATAGGGTGGGGAAGTGAAGGCAAGGATAATCTCATCGTTAGACAAGGTTTGCATCCCTTCAAGACAATCCCCAAGCAATAATTTCCCGTTCCCGACCTGCTGAATTTGCATTTGACTTTCTTTTTAGGTAAAATGACTTAGGCGCTAAGTGTAGCAAGCTGGGCCCAAAATGTCAAGGCAAGTCGCAAGATGAAGCTGAGAGTCGCGGATTCCTCTGGCTAAAGCCAGTTCATTTTTAGTTCCCTCTTTAGAGAAGGCTTGGGATTTGAGGTTGAGATGCAGGAGGGGCTGGGCGCGGCGCTACGCGCCGCGCCCAGCCCCCTTAACTACCCCTGTTTTTGGCCACTTTGATAGGCTTCGGCCAGCAATTCAACGATGTAATGGATTTGCACAGTTTGCCCTTGGCGCTTTAGTTCCGCCGCCAACTGCAAAGCGCATCCAGGATTTGCCGTTGCAATCACATTTGCGCCCGTGGCCAGCGCATGCCTGACTTTGCGTTGCCCAAGCTGCTGCGCCATTACGGGTTGCAATAAATTGTAAACCCCTGCGCTCCCGCAGCAAACCGAACTTTCAGGCATTTCGCGCAGGGTCAAACCTGGAATTGCTGTGAGCAAGGCGCGAGGTTGGCTCGTAAGGCGCTGGGCATGCGCCAAATGACAAGGTTCTTGATAGGTTACGATAAGCGGTAAATGGCCTAAATCAGCCCGATTGAGGTCGATTTCGCCTAAAAACTCATGAATATCTTTGACTTTAGCTGTAAAACTCTTTGCCCTTGCTTGCCAAAGAGGATCATCAGCCAGCAAATGGCCATATTCCTTGAGCGTACTCCCGCAACCCGCAGCATTAACGATAATTGCATCTACACCCAAACCTGTAAAAGTGATGATATTTTGCTTTGCTAAAGCGCGACCTTCTTCCAAAAGCCCACTATGGAAGTGCAAAGCTCCACAACAAGTTTGGTCTGGCGGCAAAATAACTTCGCAACCATTCTTTTGCAAAACCCGAATCGTTGCTTTATGAACTTGGGCAAAAGCGGTACTCATCACGCAGCCCGTCAATAAAGCGACGGTAAAACGTCGTTTCCCTTCAGCAGGATAGATTTGGCCCTTTGGAACCATAAAATCCTCGCTGAAGTTCGGTAATAAAGCTTCAGCTTCTTGCACTTTCAAACTTTGCAAAAGGCCGCTTTGCCGCGCAAGCTGCTGAAAACCACTTTTTTGATAGATTGCCAGCAATTGAGAAAACATTTGAAAAAGTAAGGGTTTGGCGAAAAGTCCCTCAAAAACAACTTTTCTGAGCAATTTCTGCCACCAGGGACGTGGTTCAAACTGCGCCTTAAAGCGCTCAAGCTGTTCGCGGCTGGCTTCCAGAAGGCGACCATAATGGACACCATTGGGGCAAACCACTTCGCAAGCGCGGCAATCTAAACAAAGGCTCATTTCGCGCTGAAAAACTGCACTATCCAGCCCGATCTGGCCTTCGCTTACAGCTTTGATCAGCAAGATCCGCCCGCGGGGGGAAGAAGTTTCGCGCCCTGTTTCAAGGTAAGTTGGGCAGACAGGCAGACATAAACCACAATGCACGCAAGCCTGAATCACCGCCGCACTGGGAATATCTTTGCCTTGAAAGCCTAAAAGGATTGTTTTTGCTTCTGGAGCAGAGACGGGGAGTGAAGGCTCTTCAACGCTCATATTAAGAAAGTTCTTCTCTTCTTAGAGTAGCGAAATTAGCTCTGAAGAAGTTTACGCAACAAAGGAAGGACTGTTTCTTTAGCTTCCGCAAGATTAAATTGTAAAGTTGCTCCTGCCGCTTGATTGTGACCGCCACCTCCCCATTGTTGGGCGATTACAGCCACATTTATGCCAGGCACTGAGCGCAAACTTAGTTTTACTGTGCCATCAGGGTATTCTTTGAACAAAGCACAAAGCTGCATTCCTGCCGCATCCTGCATTATGCCCATTGCCGCATCATAAGCAGCTTCACTATTCGCCCCTGTTTGACGCAACATCTCTTGTGTTACACAGCCCCAATAAAGCCCATTTTCAGCTTGCATTTGCTGAATTACCAAGCCCGATAACTTAATAGTTGGAAAAGGCACGCCCGCATAAATCGCTCGAACTACACCCAAGTGATCCGCTCCAGCCTCCAACAATTCGGCAGCGGCCAAAAGGGCTTGCGAATTGGTATTACTGTGGCGGAAATTTCGCGTATCGGTCAGCAAACCCATCAATAAGCAAGTGGCAATTTCAGGCGTAAGCGCCAAATTCATTGCTCGCAAGAGTCGATGAACCAGATCAGCGCAAGAAGCCGATTCAGGGTCGATTAAATTGATTTTTCCAGGCCCTGTTGTAGCCCGATGATGATCAATGACGATAAGATCGTGCGAATTCAGCGTTACGGCATGTTCTTCATAGATTGGCCCCGTGCGCTCTAGCTCTGAAGAATCGACCAAAATTGTCAAATCGGTGGCGGGGAGCGATTGTCCTGGTTGATAAATCAAAAGCTGCTCTACGCCAGGAAGTTGTGAAACCGTGGTTACTAAAGGCGAAGAAGCCAACCCAATGGGCTGCTTGCCCAAAAGTTTTAGGGTATGCCAGACCCCTAAGAGCGAACCAACGGCATCGCCATCAGGGTGGTTATGGGAAAGCACTAAAATCCGCTCGGCAGTAGCCAAAGCTGCGCTGATGAGGGGAGCCGCAACTTTTGGATCAGCAGTAAACAACATACTATGATGACTCCAATGGTTTGGATAAGCGATAAACGGTGTGGCCTGCGCGCTTTTTGATGGCTTTCAATTTAAGTTGCCACTTTGTTCCGATGTTTGGAATAAGATGATTGAGGCTGCTCACCACCACAAACCAAAAAGCCCCCCCAGGCCGCAGCCGTGCATAGGGGGCTAAAATAAACTCCTGCTCAATCGCTAAATCACCGATTTTAGCAGGAATGTTAGAAACAATTAGTTCAAACGGCCCTGAAGGGGCCGCTTCTAAGCCGATACTGGCGCAAACCTCAGTATTGAGTGTGGCATTCAAAAGACAATTTTGCTTGGCATACCGCACAGCTAAAAGGTCTTTATCAATTAAAGTAACGTGAGCTTTAGGAAAAGAATGCGCGAGGCTAATTCCAAGCACGCCACAACCACAACCTAAGTCTAAAATCTGTTGTGGAACAAGAGCTTCTGCCGCAGATTCTAAGGTTCGCAGCAGAAGCTGGGTTCCTTCATCAATTTGAAAAGCGGAGAAGATCGTATGACCAACATCAAAGAGAAATTGATGTTTTTTATAACTATAGGTAAGCCGCTTTTTGAAATAGTTGTCAGATTGCATAGCCCAAAACTATAAAGACCGATGAAGACTTGGTTTCTTAGATTAGCCTTCATCGGTTTGCGGGGGTTTAAGGGCTATTTCGTGTAATAGCCCTTCGATATGGAAGCTATAGTCCAGCGATTTATCTAATTCCAAATGGATTTCAGGGTTAAACCGCAGATTATTAAGCTCCGAAGCCAACCTGCGGCGCAGAAAACCTTTGGCTCGCTGGAGGCCTTGCAGAGTCGCGGTCTGTTGCGCCGCATCGCCCATCGCCGAAATCCGCACTCGTGCATGCTGTAAATCGGCGCTGACTTCTACCCCCATCACGGTGGCAAAACCCACTCGCGGGTCGCGCAATTCCTGCTGAATCACCACGCTCAAAATGCGTTGAATGCTATCTGCCACCTGTAAGGTTCGTCGAGACATAGGTTATTCCGTGCGTTCTACACGTTCCTTGCGATAAAATTCCATTGTATCGCTAACTTGAACATCATTAAAGTTGTCAACCACTAAGCCACATTCGTAGCCAGCAATAACTTCGCGCACATCATCCTTAAACCGCTTGAGACTTGCAATCCGACCATCGTGAAGAACGACTCCATTGCGTAAAACCCGAATACTCAAGCTGCGGATAATCTTGCCATCGGTAACATTGAGGCCCGCGACCACTTCCCGTGACGGCAGCCGAAAGACATTGCGAACTTCGGCAAAACCCTCGACCACCTCTTTATATTGCGGGTCAAGCAAGCCGACCATGGCCTTCTTAATGTCATCTGCTAATTGATAAATGACATTGTAAAAGCGCACATCAACGCCACGCTGTTCAGCCGCTCGCCGCGCCGAGGGATTTGGCCGTGCATTAAAGCCAATGATAATCGCTCGACTGACTAAAGCTAGATTGACATCGCTTTCGGTGATTGTCCCCGTGCCCCGATGCACGATTTTGAGGTTGACTTCAGGTTGGCCGTCATTTAACTGCCCGATTTGATGCTCAATCGCGCCAATTGACCCTTGCGTATCAGCTTTTAAGATCAAGTTGAGTTCTTTGACTTGACCTTGTTGGATTTTGCTGAAAAGATCATCCAAACTTAGCCCTTGTTGCGAACTAATCGCTTCCATGCGCTGTTGGCGGAACCGCTGGAGCGCGATTTCACGCGAAATTTGCTGATCATTCATCACTTGAAGAATATCGCCAGCTTGGGGGACATCTTCCAAACCTAAAATCTCAACAGGCGTAGAGGGATCCGCATAGCGCAAGCGCCGCCCATCATCGCCAAACATCATTTTGATTTTGCCCGAAACACAACCGACCAAAACATTGTCTTCAGGGCGCAAAGTCCCGTTCTGAATCAAAACAGTGGCCACAGGGCCACGGTTTTTGTCCATTTCGGCTTCGACAATCGTGCCAACCGCTTGAGCATTGGGGTTAGCTTTCAAATCCTCTAAGTCCGCAACCAGCAAAATCATTTCGAGCAGGCCTGGAATGTTAATTTTCTGGCGGGCCGAAACTGCGACACAAGGCACATTGCCGCCGAATTCCTCAAGCAATACGCCATTAGCCATCAATTGCTGCTTCACGCGATCTGGGTTGGCGGAGGGCAAATCAATTTTGTTCAGGGCTACAATCATCGGGTCGCCCGCCGCCTTGACGTGCGAAATGGCCTCGAAGGTTTGAGGCATTACGCCATCGTCAGCCGCGACCACTAAAACTACAATATCTGTAACTTGGGCCCCACGCGCCCGCATCGCCGTGAAAGCTTCGTGACCAGGAGTATCAAGGAAAGTAATTTTGCGCCCTTGCACCTCGATCTGATATGCACCGATGTGTTGAGTAATCCCGCCCGCTTCACCTTCCGCGACTTTAGAGGAGCGGATGGCATCTAAAAGTTTAGTTTTACCGTGATCAACATGGCCCATAATGGTAACAACGGGTGGGCGAAGACGTAAATCAGCAGGATCTTCGGCTTTCAGAACATCAGCTATATTCTCAACAACATTGGCCAGCTTTTCGGGAACCTTCTCAACCGTTTCCAAATCGAAGTCGGCAGCAATCGTGGCGGCAGTCTCGTAATCAATTTGCTGATTGATGTTGACCACCAGGCCACCTTTCAACAAATTTTTGAGAATATCTGCTGCGCCGATGCCCAAGGCTGCCGAAAATTCGCGGATGGTCATGGTGCTGGCCAATTCAATGGGCCCCCGTTGGCGGGCTGGAACCCTTTGCTGAAGCATGCCGCGCCCTGGGCCACCCCGATGTGATTGGCCGCGAGCGCGGGAGCTACTGCCCCCTCGGCTGCCCATCCCAGAGCCTGGAGTCACCGGGCGCGAATTGTTGCTGCGGTAGCCTCCGCCACTGCGCCCACCGGGGCGCGGACTTCGGGCTGGTTGACTGGCTTCGCCTGGCGGGGAGCCGGGCCGCCGACTTGGACTGGCACTAGAAGGCGGGCTACCTTCTTCGGGCCGGGCGACTGGGCCGCGACTCCGCCGACTCCGCGATTTTGAGTCTGGCAGCCCACTACTGCTTCCACTTGGCGGGCTACTGCTGCGGCTTCCACCCCCGCTTGGCGGGCTACTGCTGCGGCTTCCACCCCCGCTTGGTGGGCTACTGCTGCGGCTTCCACCCCCGCTTGGCGGGCTACTGCTGCGGCTTCCGCCCGAAGAAGAGCTACTTCCCCCACTGCCACGAGCTTGGGAGCCGCTCCCACTCCGTGGACTTCCACTGTTCCCCTGGCTCCGCTCGGTTGCAGGGCGATCTCTATCTGCGGTTCTTGGGGGGTTTTTTGGATCTGACATGCTCATACCTTTCCCAAACGATTTCGGCTTGGGTAAAGCTAGGCCCTTTACCTTTCAACCCTAAATCGCTTGGCTTTCAGTTTATAATCTCATCGTTCTCGTCTTTTCTAAACTAAAACGAAACACAATCTCAACGGTTAGTTTTGGTTTCCTGTTAATTCAAGGATCAATTGGCGCAGCCGCAAATCATCTTCGGGGCCGAGCGTTGCCAAGCGCAAAGCGTGTTCCACCCGCCGCCGCTTGAGTGCAGCTTCCCAACACGCAACTTTGGGGCAAAGATAAGCTCCGCGGCCCCCCAGTTTCCTTTCTGGGTCAAGCCTGACTTCACCACCAGGGAGCTTTGTCAGCCGCAATAAACTGCTTTGGGCTTGGACAACCCGGCAAGCAATACACATTCGCTGGGGAAGCGCTTTGGTTTTCAAAAAAGGGGGCAAAGGAAAAGGCTTTCAATCGCTTATTCTTCGGTTTTTTCACCGTTTGTTGCGCTCTCAGCCAACATATAGGAAGCTACCAGGCGATCATGAAGATAAATATACATTTTCTGCGCGGTAACTCTGAATTCAACCGTTTCGCCAATGAGTTCGTGCCCTAAAGGGCCATAATGGACATTTTGATAGACAATGGTTCCATCTGAATGCACTTTCCGCTCTTCAACTTTGGCCGAAGCTAAGGCCGCTTCAGTAACCATCGCCTCCGCTTCCGCCGCTTCACGGGCTTGCGCCGCGCCCCGCTCTTCTTCCAGCAAAGTCGTTGCACTCTTAATATCAATCCGCCAGCCGGTAAGTTTGGCCGCCAGCCGCACATTTTGCCCTTCGCGCCCAATGGCCAGCGAAAGTTGCTTATCAGGAACAATCACCAAAGCGGCCTTTTCGATTTCATTCAAATGGACTTCGACCACTTGAGCCGGCGAAAGCGCATTGGCGATAAATTCTTTGGGGTCAGGCGACCATTGTACAACATCTATTTTTTCGCCATTTAACTCGTTGACGATATTCTGAATCCGAATCCCACGCATCCCCACACAAGACCCTACGGGGTCAATCCCTTCTTGTTGGGCAGCTACCGCAACTTTAGAGCGTAAACCTGGCTCACGGGCCACCGATTTTATCTCCACGGTGCCATTATAAATTTCGGGAACTTCCATCCGAAAGAGGCACGAAATCAAATTTTTATGGGCCCGCGAAACAATCAACCGGGGCCCGCGTTCCTCGCGGCGCGTATCCAACAAATAGACTTTGAGCCGTTGCCCATGAAAATAGCGGTCTATATCGACTTGTTCCTTGCGATGTAAAACCGCTTCGGCCTTTCCCATTTCGAGAATGACGCTGTCTTTAGCATTGCGCTGGACGGTGGCGGTGATTAACTCCCCTTCGCGCCCCATATATTCGCTATAAATGTGTTCGCGCTCAACCTCTTTGATCCCCTGAAGCACGACCTGTTTGGCCGTTTGAGCCGCAATGCGCCCAAAATCTCTGGGAGTGCTTTCGCACCAAACTTTTTGCCCCAGCTGGGCATCGGGCGCGGTCTTCCGCGCTTCACCGATCTCGACTTCAAACCGGTCATCAAAAACTTCTTCTACGACCTGCTTTTCAGCATAGACATGGGCTGTGCCGTTCTGAAGGTCAAGCTTGACCGTGACATCCAGGGGTGGGGGATTGTTGCCTAATGTACGTCGGTAGGCCGTAATCAGGGCCTTCTCCATCACTTCCAAAATTGCATCGCGGGGAATGCCGCGCTCGGCAGCAATTTGGGAAATCGCCGCATAAAAATCGCTTTTCATAGAACCCTATTTTCCAAAAGGCCGTTGGCGGGCCCTGGGAGCCTTTTTTTCATTTTTGCTTTCCCAAATATGGGCTAAGGCTGTTTTTCAGGCCCAACCCCATAAAAACTTGCCTTGTATAACAAAAAAGTGGGAAGGCCCCACTTTTTCACAGAACGTATGGAATAGTTCCGCTCAGTCTGGGGTAGGCCCCACCCCAAACGAGGTCGCCTACCAGCTTCTGCCATCCGCCCTGCTTTCTGTGCCTACTCCGCTTCGGCCTAATTATAGCTTAAAATCATTCAGAAGACAAGCGTTCCTTTCCCCTTTAGTCGCCCGTTCGCAAACCACGGTTTGGCGGTGCAAACCTTATAGAAAGCGCTCGTAAAACTGAGGAGCTTTAGCCCTGGAATAGAAGCCCTTTAACCACTTTGGCGGCTTGAGCTTAAATAGATCGGATGGCTTTGGCGACGAAGAACAAAAACCACCAGCCTTTTTGAGGCGATGGCTTTTTGAAGGAAATTGGAGCGGGAGACGGGGATCGAACCCGCAACCCTTTGCTTGGGAAGCAAATGCGCTACCATTGCGCCACTCCCGCTCTGCCGAAAATTATAGCAGGCTTTGCGCTTTTTGTCAAGCCTCAAGGAACTAACCGATAGCCGACTCCCCATTCGGTCAGCAGGATTTTGGGGTCACGGGGCTGCACTTCTAGCTTCCGCCGCAAGTGCCAGATGTAGACCTTGAGATATTCATTATCCTTTGTGAATTCTTGCCCCCATACCGCCCGCAAAAGTTGCTCATGCTCCACCACTTTGCCGGCATGTTCAGCAAGGATGAGCAATAATTGGTATTCCGTCGGCGTGAGATCTGTCACTTCACCGCGCACTTGCACTTCGCGCTTTTCTTGGTCGATCTGCAATTCGCCGCTTCCCGCCGTGAGCGTCCGTTTGGCCAGCGGGACCCGCCTGAGAAGGGCCCGAATCCGCGCCAGCAGTTCGCCCATGTCAAAAGGCTTGATCAGATAATCATCGGCTCCCCGATCCAACCCCGTGACGATGTCTTCGCTTTGCACGCGGGCCGTAAGCATCAAGACTGGCACTTTGGAAAACTCGCGGAGCTGTTCACAAGCCTCCAGGCCATCCATGTAGGGCATTGTGAGATCGAGCAAAACTAAATCGGGGCGGTGTTCCCGCGTTGCCGCAACGCACTCCATCCCATTGGCGGCCTGAACAACTTGATAGCCTTCGTGTTCCAGACTAATGCGGATTAAATCGCGCAAGCCTTGTTCATCATCTGCGACAAGGATGGTACGCCGTGGTTCCATAATTATCCTTATTATCCTTTATGGTTCAGCATCCCAAGCCCTTTTAGCTTCCAGCGGCTAGTTTACCACATTCAGCGCGGAGGGGCAACCTTATTCTCGCTTTGGGCTTGGCCCAGTTTCTCTTGTTTCAATTGCTTAAAGAGGGCGTTCACTTGGTCAGTAGTCAATTCACCGACGCGAATATAGCGGATATGCCCCGTGGAATCTATAAAATAGCTTGTTGGAATCGGATAAATCTGATAGGCCCGTGCTATTTCGCCGTTGATGTCCAGCGCAATTGGATAGGTAACGTGAAATTGGGTCACAAATTCCTGAATTTTGGCTTCGGTGTTACCTTGGGCTTTCTCATTATCCGTCAGATTTACCCCAATAAGCACCAACCCCTGCTCCTGAAGCTGTTGATAGGCGGCCTGCAAAGCCGGGGTTTCCTTTTTGCACGGCTCACACCAAGTTCCCCAAAAATTAAGCAACACAATTTTGCTTTGGCTGTAATAGGTACTAAGCTGGAGCTTTTCGCCATTCAGAGTCGGCAAAATGAAATCGGGCGCAGGCCGCTTGACCTCGGCTACGGGGAGCGCAGGCGCGGTTTTGGGAACCGTTAGGGCCCAAACGAGAGCCACTAAAAGAAGGCCGCCCGCCAAACTGCCGCCCAGATAGCCCCATTCGCGGCGGCTAAGGTTCTGTTTTGGGGTTGGTTCAAACTCGCTGGCTGAAGGTTTAACTTCCATTGTGACTCTCATTTTACCATATTTTTAACAAATGATCATTTGATCATTGGCCATATTTCGCAATCAGTTGTTGGGCCGTCAGCTTAATTCCCTCTTCGGCAGGGGTCAAGGTTAGCACTTTATGCCATTGTTCCAGGGCTTCTGAAGTTTTTGGCGGTTGCGAATTGACCAAACAAATGCCCAAATTGAGTAAAACTCGCCCATCTTGAGGCATAGCCTGGCCCGCCCGTTGCACCTCTTCTAACCCTCGCGTAACATAACTCTGATCGTTGATCCCTGTACCATAGTAGCAGAGACTAACGCCCTTATCGGCGCGGACTAAATGGTTTTGAGGATTAAGCTGGAGCGCTTTACTATAGGCTTCGCTGGCTTCAAGCCACCGAGGTAAGCGTTCTTTATAAATTGCACTCCCAGCCATATTCTCTTGTAAGACCTGCATACTATCATAAAGCGCATTACCTAACTGAATCCAAGCATTTTCATCCTCTGGCAAACCATCTACAACTTGCTTTGCCGCAACGATTTGCCCTTCAAACTGCTCCAGCGTCTTATCTTGCGCGGTTTGGGTCGGTGCAAGATTGCTATTTGCAACATTTTGCGGGCGACCTCCGTTGGTCAAAACTAAACTTACCAGGGTTACAACAAAAGCTATCGCGGCCACGATAAGGACAGGGCTGGTAAGATAGGGATTCAATTTGGGCGAAGGACGCTCCATTTGAGATGCGGGATTCCAATGCGGTTGAGCATTAAAACCCCGTGGCCGCTCCGCACCTTTTGCAGGTGGCAAAGGCGTGTAATCTAGCAGATTAGCAGACGTTGTAACAGCGTTGGTTCGTATTGAAGCCTTTTGAAAGTATTGAGCATCGTAGGCTTCACGAAGGTCTGGGTTGCTTAGAATTACGTAGGCTTCATCTATGTTTGTTCGTTTTTGACGGACACTGTTAATTAAATCTTTAGCCATTCCCCCAAATTGCTTTGGGTCATAACGCAGGCAAAGACTTTCGTAGGCTGACCTAAGCATCTCTTGGTCGGCTTTAGGATGAACTTGAAGAGTCTCATAATGGTCTTGCATAGTAGATTTTGTACAGATTCTCTTTCAATTAGTTTGTTTCTCAGCTTGTTGCCCATTCTTTACGCAGGATGCTCCACAAAGCGCCAAAACTGCGCGGCAAATGTGCAATTTGACCCCGCAACCGCGCTTGCCCTTCAAAAAAGCGCCGCAAAAGGGCAATTAGACCGCCAAAGAGACTGAGACTTATGCCAAGCCAAACTAAAATCACGGCGGGCTTGAGACTTACTGTGATTACGGCTCTAGCAGGCTGTTTTGGTAAGTTTAGCCCTTGAGCATTAAGCAAAATTAAGCGGCGTTGGGGGTCAAAAGTCTTGAGCGAAACTGTATGGCCCCCTGGAAATTGCACTGGCAAATCTTCAAAAGTTGTGTTTTTGTGGACATCTGTCGTTTCCATCGAGGCTTTCAAGCGAATGCGGGGGACTAAACTACTTTCTGCTCCCTGATAAACCACTTTAAGCTTTGCACCTACATCAGCTGTATTATCTTTGAGCATTGCCTCTTGGTCAATCACGAATTCTTGAAATGTTACTTCGTAAGGCCCAATGGTAGCTTTATCGCCCATGCCCAAAACTGGCTGGCTGGGATCAGATTCAGGAATGTAATCGGCAGGAGAAATATAGAGATCTTGCCAAAGATAGCTTTTGACGGCTGGGGTTTGCATCGTTGACCCCATTTTGTCATTGAAATAGATTTGGGGTTTGACCGAAAAACGCTCATTTTCCCGCTGAACAGTCAGATCAAACTCACCACGCCCATTGGAAGCTTCTTTCCAACCATTGAAAGTGAAGTTATAACCATACATTTTGGCACTATCTCCAGGACTCAAGACAATTCGCTCATCTGGAGTAGCATAAACGCTGGATCCGACAATGCCAATCAGCATGAGTGCAATTCCAACGTGCGCGAGATAGCCACCCCCGCGCAGCCAGCCACTTCGCAAAATGCGAATTAGCATCACTAAATTGGTTCCTATGGCGAACATACTGAATGCGATACAGATCAAAGCGAGACCATGTCGTACACCAAGCACCAAAGCGATGCAAGTAACAGCTACAGTGATACCTGCGGGCCAAGCCAGTGTTTTGAGCAGGTTGCGGGGATTAAATCCGCGCCAGCCCAAAAGCGGCCCAATAATCATTAAAAGAAGAAGAATCACCGCTAAAGGTGGCGTTACGCGCTGATAAAAACTCGACGTGAGGCTAAAACGCCCATCTTTTAGTGGTTCACCACCCATTGCAGAACCATTATCAAGCTCAAAAGCAACACTGAGCGTCTTTTGCAGCCAACTTCCAACCTTTGGAATTGCTGAAATCACGGGCATTGACGTTCCCAAAATGATCACAAAGGACAAAATCAGCAGTGAAAGGATGGCTAAAACGAAGAAGCTATCTCGTGAAAAGAACTTATCGCTCAGAGGGCGCGAAGGAATATCTCGCCAGCGGAGAATCAGCAGGCTGAAACTTGTTAAGCCAATGAGCAAAAGTAACGCTGTCATTGCGCCACTTAGCCCTTCGGCCAAAAAGGAATGGACTGAAAAATTAGCCAAAACCCCGCTGCGGGTGAGGTAAGTCGCGTAAAAGATAAAGAGAAAAGTCAGAATCGCTAAGATGAAATTGCTGCGCCGCAGACTTCCATGGGTTCGTTGAACTAACATCCCGTGAATCAAGGCAGTCAAAGTAAGCCAAGGCACGAGCGAAGAGTTTTCGACGGGATCCCAGCCCCAATAACCTCCCCAACCGAGGGTCTCGTAAGACCAATAGCCCCCCAAAAGCAAGGCTAAACCCAGCGCCACCCACGCCGCCAGCGTCCAGGGCAAAGCCCGTGCAACCCAGTTGTCATAATCGTAGCGTAGTAGCCCGCCCAGCGCAAAGGCAAAGGGCACAGCCGCCAGCGCATAGCCCAGAAAAAGGATAGGAGGGTGAATAATCATCCAAAAGTTGTGTAAAAGAGGATTCAACCCTTTTCCGTCTGGGGGCGAAAGCAAAGCGCCTGTAGAAGGGTCAACTGTAGGGCTAAAAGGACTACTAATTATTAACAAGCCTAAAAGCGCAACTTGAATGAACATCAGGCTGATTAAAATGTATGGTTCAAAGTGTTGGGCTTGTTTGACCAGGAAAAGCGCAATAATCCCATTGAAAAGAATCCAAAGCGCAAAACTTCCAGGCTGCCCCGCCCAGACCGCTGCCACCGTGAAAAAGAGACTTAGGTCGGTGGAACTGTAATTGTTGACATAGTCAATGTCAAAACGGTGCAGGAGAAAGAGCGTTGTGAGCAAAAGCCAGATGCCCGTAACCATCGCGGCGGAACCGTAGACGCTGGCGCGGGAAATCGAAAGGGCCGCTCGGTTTCCCCGAACGACGAAAATGGAGCTAACTCCGGCCAAAAGAGCCAACGCAAGTGCTGCAACCATTAAGGCTGTGCCAAAGAGATACATAAAACCTCACAATTTTTTGTAAATGCTGTTAGATTAAGATTTGCGTAATTTAGGCTTATTTCTGAAGTTGCTCTTGATATTTTGAAGGACACTTTATGAGCAAATCATCAGCTAGAAAAACATTTTGAGCAACATTATAATGGCCAATGGCCACAACACTCACTGCTTGCTCAAAATTGGAAGGGCGGGCTTTAGTATAAATCACTTTTACTTGGGCACTGTTTTCATCCTGGAGCATAAAGGTCCAGCGGCCTTGCGCGTCATATTCGCCTTTTGTGCCCAGAAAACCTGCAAGTTGCACACTCCGCCCACTCTTTTGCGCTTCGCTAATGCTGGTTGTATAGGAACGGAAAGCGTCCTTAAAGCCAAAAACCCCATAAACGATAGTGATCAAAATGATGCCCAGCCCAACAAGTTGAAGGGGCTTAATTTCAAACCGCCGTTGGTGGGGCAAGTTGGTGCTTACTGCTGTCATCGTTTAACCTCCATGAAAAGCGTTATTATTCTACATATTTACCAGTTTGCGTAACTTCGGCAGGAAGTTTTTTGGCAAAAGCCTTGAGATTCTGAATTAAAGTCGCTTCTGCCGCAGGGTCAATAGCGTAAAAAGAAACTTGATTGCCTCCCGCAACAACATTCTTAGGAATGGTCCATGAGCCAGCTTTGTGCCAGACCGCCTGATAATCTTTCCCAAAATGTTCAAGCCAAGAATCATAAATAATGGCAATTTTAGCGTCTTTTGCAGCAGCTAAAATAGCTTTTCCTTGATATTCATTCTTTAAGATCTTTTTAGCTGTTTCTAAAGTACCTAAACCTACTAAATCTATGCAACGAATATCTGTCAGGAAATTTATAGCTCCAATATCATTCGCGGCCACAATTACTCCTGGATAAAATGTTTTGAGAAATAAGGCTTCTTGATAATGTTGCTCATAGATGTTGGTAGTGCCACGTGGAATATCAAGCATTCGCTGTGTATTCAGAATACACACAAAGGGCAAAAAGAAAAGCGGGAAAATCGCTAAAAGCGTGTGTTTCACGACCAAATCTCTTAGGTTTGCGAAGATTGTTTGGTCTTTTGGTAAATGTTCGGCTAACGCTAAAGCAAAAGCTAAAAGCCCTAGCCCCATAAGATAACCAATATAACGATTGAATTGGGCATCACCAGCCGCAAAATGGAGGTGCAAAAAGGTTATAAGTAATGAACTAAGCAGTAAAATTTGGGCGGATGTCCAGGGTTTCTGCTGTTTGCGCCCAGCAAAATAGAGCATTAAATTTACAATAAAGAGAAGAAGAATACTGGGGATCTTGACAATTTGATAATAACCTCGATAGCCCAGAAAGTCAACAAGCCCCTTGAGCGAAGAAAGATCGTGGGCTCCCCCCTTCAAAAGCACCGAATTGGGCAACCAAAACCAACCCTGGGCTACCGAAATAAGCCCAAAGAGCGTGATCGGAGCGAGGCCAAGCAGCAACAGAAAAAGGGCATGGCGGATATGGCGGTACAAAATTAAAAGAATTGCTGTCAATAAAAGGAGGGCTATTCCTTCATAGCGGACAAACGGAACCAAGGGCGCAAGAAAGAAGAGCCAAAGAGCTGACTTATCTTTCAGCGTACTTTTCTTTGTTACGATAACTTGTGCTGCGCTTGTGGCAAAAAGCATTGTTATAAGAATGTGAAGGGAATGCTCCAAACCCGTAAAGACCATTGAAGGTAAAGGAATAAGGAAAATCATGCCGAGCAGCGTGAGGAAAATAAAGTCTGGCTGCAATTGCCGTTTGCGAAGCAGAATATGGGTTACAACAAGGATCAAGGTGGTAAAAAGAAGGTTCAGAATGAAAGATGTGATTTCGTTTACACCGAAAACCAGATAGAGACCTGTTAAAAGGAGCGTCCACAAGGGTGAGGAAGATGTTGAACTGAATTCGTATCTGGTTATGCCCCACACACCATGCAAGGCAAAGTTTTTGGCAATGGCCATGTGAATGTAGGCATCGTCGAGCAGATAAACGAAATGGCCTTCATTCTGCTTTATGGATTGGCTTAGAAGTAGGCCGATCATGAGCCAAAAGAGCAAAATTGCAGCGACTAAAGGCCAATTTTTAGCAATAAAGGCTTTCATTTTTCAAAATTTTCCTTACTTTCTTGCTGCTGAATGCGTATTTTGGCTACGGGCGCAGCAAGTGGTTCATGGTTAGATTGGTTTTCCAGCCGCCGCCGCAAATCCTGCGCTTGGGCATCCAGCCGCCAAAGATAGAGAAAAAGCGCAAACCAAACGGCTAATGCTACGGCCAAAGCCACATAAATCGCGGTACTTGCTTCCTGCATAATTAGATTGTTCTGCTTTCTCGTTGCCCAATCGCCCATTCAAGGCTAAGGAGTAATGCTCTAAGTTGAAAGAGCCAAATGAAAAGTGCGGTAAAGCCTAGATTAGCTGCTAAAAACGTGAAAAAGGTGCGGGGATTTTCCAAAAGACCTGTACCTGGGGCTTTGATATTCAAATGAATACTCTTTTGAACGAGATCAACTTGCTGAATCGTCAAACTATAGCGCAGCCCAGGAAAAGAAGGTGTCGCCAAAGGCTTGCCCGTTGTGAGATCAAAGGTTGGCACAAGTTCTGTTTCGCCCCGCAGCCCTGGCTCACTTACCTTCACTTTCGCGCTGATTATAGCACCTTGCTGCTTGAAAGCCAAAAGTTGCACTTTGCGCTCGCCGAGCAGCCCGATTTTGCCCTCATTGAGGCTTATGCCGTCGCAATTACTCCCTGGAACAAGAGCGCAATTAGGATGCAAGGTGCTTTTTGCGACTCTTGGCGCAACAAAGATGAGAAAAGGCACAGTGATAAAGGCGAAAAGCGAAAAGACTGCGCTCAACCGTCGTTTCTGATCAACGTTTTCTAAAGATTCGCGCAAAGCAAAGAGCGCAGCATAGATGAGAAGCAAGACAAAAATTGAGGTTTGGCGCGGATCCCAATTCCAATAGATGCCCCAAACGACTTGCGAAAAGATTGCCCCCGTAACTGTAGCAATTACGGCAAAGAGAAAACCACATTCTGCGGCAGCCAAAGCTCGATCATCATCTTTAGAATTATGGTTTCTTAGATAGATCCCACTGTAAAAGGCCGAAACCGCAAAGGCTAAAACACTTACCCAGGCCGTGGGAACGTGCAAGACCATAATGCGCCCAGCGTCGCCCAAACCTTGGTAGGGCGGCAAAATGAGAAAGATCGCAGCGATAACCCCTGTGATCCAGAAGCCAACAAGGATTTTTGCGATTTGAGGGAGAGATTTAGTGATTTGCATAGATTTAGAATCGTTTAGATCATCTGAAGGAATCGTTTTAGTTCATCAAATGCAGAATGAGCAAAAGACCAATATCTTTCGCCTTCTTCTCCACATTTCTGGGCCGCTTCACCTAATCTTAAACTTGGTGTATAGCGAGAAGCTAAAAAAGTATGAACTTTTGGTACAGCAATGGCAGGCGATGTTGGTGGATTCAAAATATAATCCTCTAAGCAAATTTTTAGGTATTCAAAATGAGCTATTTCTAAAAACTCTCGTGAAGCTAAGAAAGCATGGACTCTCGCTTTTGCTAAATTTTTAGGCAGCTTATTTAAGTTTTCTGTAAGACATTGAAAGAATTGCGCGACACAAGCCATTGCTGGGTCATCTTTAACTGATTGCAAACAAAGATCTTCAATCATATTCTCTACAATCATAATTGTGATTTTAGGCTTATCGCCGAAAGATTGCATCGGCGCAGGAGGCTTAGATAAACCATTACCTTCTAAAGCACTACAAATGCTATCAAATGCGCTTTTTGCATTGTTGTCTGCATCGCGGATGATACCAATGGACGTTATATTTCGATATTCCGAACGACTTTTCAAACCCTTGAGCTTTTCTGGAAAGTTTCCTGATCCTCCAACAGGAATAATTTGAAGATCAATAATTTTCAAATCTTTTAACAACTCGTTCAATAAGTTTTCTTCATCTTTACCCTCGACAAGCAAGGTTTTTGGCTGAAGAGTAGCCTTATTTGGGGCTTTACTAGGATTTGGCATTTAGCGAATTTCCCAACCTTCTTCAAGCGTTGTTTGCAAAGCATCCTGATCGAGCGTAACAACTTGAATAGCGTCATCAACTTTTTCTAAACGATGAAAAAGAAAGTCATTTGGTTCTTTTTTGAAAAAAACTTTATGCGCTGCTTGAATAGACTCCCAGCTATGAGTTGTTGCAAAGACTTGAACATCATACTTTCGGGCCAACTGTGCAATGACTTCCCACACTCGACTCATAATGCTATGATGAAAGCCATTTTCTATTTCGTCAATTAGTAAAATATGACCTTGAAGACCAGTAACAACTAGAGCTATTTCAAGTAAACGAACTGTACCCTCACCTAACAACAAGATAGGAATAAGCTTAGGCATCGTTTCAATATCCGCAAAGACCATATTGTTTCCTTCAATGGAAAGAACTTCCAAATCAATAAGGCGTGGCTCGATTATCTGCAAAATCTCAATGATTTCTCGATGCCTTTTTTCTGCTCTGAGGGTACTCAGTCTAGTGGCAAGCATTTGAACTGTTACACGTTTCCGAGCTAGAAGAAAAGCTACTCTCCGATTAGGCATTGATTTGTCAAAGATAAGACGAAAGCCATCATCATCATCTTCTGCGTAGGCTTTCATCACCATTTGACCAAAAGTATCACCATAAGTAAAGCTAATCTCATCAGGAGAAGATTTTAGCAGAGAATTTGTTGTTTCTCTTTCTAACGAAATGCTTTCCGTAGGCTGCTCCTGCAAACGAATTTCAAGACTCTTTACTTCATCATTATTTTCTGTGCCAGAAAAACGAATAGTCTGTTTGGCATTAAATTGCGGAAATAAATCCCAGAATAATTCGTCTCGCCGAAGTTTTTGAAATCCGCGAGAATACTCTATTGAAGTAAGACTTCCTGGATTAGCCGCGTGAAAGATAAAGATGGCCTCTAAGAAAGCTGTTTTTCCAATATTGTTCTGTCCCGCAATCAAATTGATTCGGGCTAAAGGTTCAATTTTCAACTTAGGAAAACAACGAAAATTCTCAATAGTGAACGAAGTATACATCTGCTTTCTTCCTAAAACTCAATCCCGCGCTGGGCGGATATGCCTTGCGCTAGATGATGTTTAACATTTTGCATTTCAGTTACCAAATCGGCGATTGCAATTAGCGCCGGTGAGGCCTTGCGCCCCGTAAGGGCGAGGTGGAGCGCCGCAGGTTTGTGCTGCTGAAGCCAAGTTATGACTTCGGCCTCGGCCAGCCAGCCATAATTAAGCGGATAGGTGAATTCATCTAAAACGATAAGATCATATTGCTTACTGCCAATCTTTTCCTGCGCCAAGGCCCAAGCCTGCTGCGCTTTAGCTTTCGTTTCAGCAATATCCTTTGAACGCCAAGTAAAACCATCGCCGAGCGTATGCCATTCCAGCCCCAACTTTTGGGCTGCCAGCCTTTCGCCGATGATTCTATCTTCGCTTTTGAGAAATTGAAGCATACAAACCCGCAAGCCTTGCCCCCAAGCTCGCAAAAGTAGCCCCAGCGCGGCGGTTGTTTTCCCTTTTCCCGGCCCCGTGAAAAGGAGAATCAGACCTTTTGGCATTTGGTTAAACTAATTTTCCGCTTGCAACGGCATAAAACCCTGAGCCTTGCCATCGGGGTTAAACCACGCTAAAGTTGCGGCCAAATTGACAACTTCGCCGATCACAATCATCACGGGGGTGGGCAATTGCTCTTTAAGAAGTTCAGCGGGCAAAGTGGCCAAAGTCGCTTGTAAGGTTTGTTGCTGGTCGGTTGTGCCCCAGCTAATCGCCAAGGCGGGCGTGGTCGCGGCTCGCCCTGCCGCCAGGAGCGCCGTGCAAGTTGTGGCGATCCCTTTGACAGGCATCAGAATAACCAAAGTCGGCAAATGGGCCAGCGCGGCCCAAGCTTCGGGCTGATACGTTTTACCTGGCGCTTCGTGGCCCGTCACCACCGCAAACGCATTTGAAATCTCGCGGTGCGTCAAAGGTACCCCGGCGTAGGCTGGAGCGGCTGAAATTGATGAAACGCCAGGGACAACCTCAAACGGTAAGCCAGCCTGCACCAGGGCTAAAGCTTCCTCGCCCCCGCGCCCAAAAATAAAGGGGTCGCCGCCTTTCAAGCGGACAACTTGCTGCCCCGCTTGGACATCCATTATGAGTAAGCGATTGATTTCGTCTTGTTCCAACAAGTGGCGACCTGGGACTTTGCCAACGAAGACCAGTTTGGCGTGCGGAGGCGCTTCGGCCAGCAATTCGGGCGCAATCAGGTGATCATAAAGAATCACATCTGCTTGCCGCAGCAACGTAAGGCCCCGCACGGTAATCAGATCGGCGCGGCCCGGCCCCGCCCCTACAAGATAGGCTTTCCCTGCCATGCTTTCCTCAGCTAAATGATTTTCAGCACGCCGCATGGTAGCATAGGCAAGCCAAAGAAACAAGTTTCCAAGCGGGCGGGGCAAAGCTTTTACAGACAGGAATGGCAAGAGATGGTATTATTGAGTGAGGCACAAGCTTAGAGAACTTAGAATTGGGGCGACCCAACGTTGGGTGGGGCCCCTAGCACCAAGAGTAGTGCCGGCTTTTGCCGATTTTTGAGTACCAAGAAAGTAGCAGCAGCGCAGTGGCAGAACAAATAAACCCCCCAAAGTCGAATGCCAGCCACCAGGAGGTGATTGAGCAAGTGGTCCAAGAGCGCGTGGCCCAAGCCCGCAAAGAGGAGGTTCTGGAAATCTATGATGATCTCCTCCGCACCATTTGGAATCGGATTCTCCCCACCCTGGGCCGCGTGACGGTGATGGCGATTATGGAACGCACTTTAGCCCTCACAAGCGAAACCTATCCGCTCATTGCCCGCCTTAAAGTTACCCATGAAGGGGTCCTTTTTCATGTTCTTCGAGATCGGTTGGGCGAATCGGAGCGGCAAGTCATCCGCGAAGCCCTCAAAGAACTGGTTGCCAATTTGATCGATATTCTCGCAATGCTCACCGGAGATATTTTGGTGAAGCAATTGTTGCAGGAGATCGAAGGAAGAAAACCGCGATGAGCAGTGGCAAAATAGGCCGCAAGCCCTTAGGCAAACTAACCACCGGTATTCCCGGCCTCGATGAGATCCTGAAAGGGGGGTTTCCAGAACTCTCAATTAACATCATCGCTGGTCCGCCCGGCAGTGGCAAAACGATTTTTGTGCAACAGATCATCTATCAGAACGCCAGCCCGACGCGGAAAGTGCTTTATCTAACGACGCTTTCTGAACCTTCCGTGAAGATTTTGCACTACTTACAGAAATTCACCTTCTTTGACCCCAGTAAAGTCGGGACCCAAGTAATTTATTTGGATATTGGGGAGGTAATTCGCCAACGGGGAATGGAAGATGCGATTTCAGTGATTCTCAAGCACGTTCAAGAACATAAGCCTGCGATTGTCGCGGTTGATAGTTTTCGGGCCATTCATGATATGGCCAAAGACCATGTTGAAGTACGGAAATTTGGCTATGATCTCTCGGTGCGCCTCACGACTTGGGGGGTAACCGCCTTCTTTGTCGGCGAATATACCGCCTTAGAAATTGAGACCGAACCGATCTTTGCGATTGCGGATGGCATCACGCGCCTGCACAATCATTTACATGGCCTGCATTATCAACGTTATATTGATGTTCTGAAGATGCGCGGGGAAAATTATTTTACCGGAATGCACCCGTTTACGATTGACTTCACGGGTTTAACCGTTTATCCTCGGATCAAAACCCCCGATAGCTTTAGCTATACGGCGAAAACAACCCATGTCTCGACAGGCATTGCTAAATTGGATGAAATGCTCTGTGGGGGGCTACCGTATGGCACAGCAACAATGGTGGCTGGCGGGGCCGGCACAGGGAAAACCCTTTTGGGCATGCACTTTATCACCGCCGGTGCGGCCCTTGGCGAGCCAGGCGTGATTGTGACCTTTCAAGAAAACCCGGTCCAATTACGTGAAATTGCCCTTTCGTTTGGCTGGGATTTACAGGCCCTCGAAGATCAAGGCCTATTGGTACATCTCTATCATTCGCCCGTCGAGATTCAGCCCGATATTCATGCGTCCGCGGTCCGCACGGCCATTGCTCGCGTGGGAGCCAAACGGGTTTTATTTGATTCGATTAAAGATATTGAGATCGCAACCCCCGATAAAGTCCGTTTCAAAGATTATATCTACTCCCTCGTGAATGATTTTAAGATGAATGGCATCACGGCGATCCTCACGAATGAGATTCCCGACCTTTTTGGCGACTTTCAATTGAGCGAATACGGGGTTTCCTTCATCGCCGATAATGTTATCCTGCTGCGCTACGTGGAGCTTTTAGGGCGCATGAGTTGTGCTTTGAGTGTGCTGAAAGTGCGCGGCTCCCAACATAGCAAAGAAATTCATTTGTTTGAAATCAGCGACAAGGGGCTCATGATTGGGGAGGTTTTCATGTCGCTCACTGGGGTCTTAACCGGGAATCCGCTGACCAAAAACCAAACCACCCCCTGGGAGATGCTCCCCCCACGGGCCCGGTATATTGTGGATACTTTACATCATTTTGGGTCTGCTTCCTTAGCGGAGTTGAGTCAATTGAGTAAATTAGCCCCTGCCGATCTGCTAATCGAATTAGACTGGTTGCACCAACACCGCATTATCAGTTGCGAAGAGCAGAGCGACGGGCCCGTCTGGCAAGTTATCTATTAAGCTCAGTTGCCCCATACAAAACAGATTCAGAGTCTGGTGGGGCTTCCGTTGGTCTAAAGCCCCACCGGTTTCCCACATGGAAAAGTTATGCCTAATACGATTGTGACGCTCCAAGAACAGGTTGAACTGCTCCAGCAGCAGAAGCGCAGCCTTGAAAATCAGGTTCAACAGCGAACCTTTGAACTCCAGATGCTCTATGACCTTTCCCTGCAAATGAACGCGACCCTCAATTATGGTGACCTTTTTCGGCTCATGTTAGGGCAGTTGCACCGCGTGATTTGCTATGATGTTTCGGCCAGCCTCATCCTTGCTGATGCACCTTGTGAGTTGTTTATCCAACACACCCGCCCCCTTACGCCCAAACTCATTTTAGAGATTAAGCACCGGATGCTCCAGACCCTGTCGCGTTTAGGGGGGCAAAAGCTCCAAGAGACCGAGATCGAGATTCACACCATTTGCTCTAGCGCTGAAGAACCAACCGCGCAACCTTTAGAGCAGTTAGGGTCACTTTTTCAAGTTCCTTTGATTGTCTCACCAACGCTCAACTCGTCGCTTCTTAACCAATGGGGGGGGCGAGAGGTAGTCGGGTTACTTCTGGTGGGGGCTGATGCAAGTGTGGCCTTCACCGAGGATGAAGTACGGCTCCTCTACACCGTTGCCAACCATACTTCAGCGGCCATCCACCATCTCCGCAGCCTCTTGGAAGAGCAGGAACGGATGGGAAGCTTGTTAGCCAACATCCCCGATGGGGTTTTGTTGTTGGATTCGCGGGGGAAAGTTGCGCTGGCCAACCCGACGGGCCATGCTTATCTCAACGCTTTGGCTAAAGTAGACTCGCTGGGCATCCTTACGCATCTGGGAACCTACCCATTAGCGAATTTTCTAAAACCTTTGTTGAACGGCAAAAATTATCACGAGCTTAACCTTACTGAACCCAAGCGCACCTTTGAAGTTGTCGCGCAGGAGATGAAGGTCAACCCGCTCTATGCCTATACGCTCCCCCATTGGTGGGGAACCCTCAACCAGCGCAGTGGGTGGGCCTTGGTCTTGCGCGATGTCACCGAACGGCGCAGGGTAGAGCGGGCCTTGCGGGAAAGTGAGGTCCTGCTTGCTTCCATTTCCAATGTCGCCGCGATTGGCCTCAGCATCATTGACGCGCAAGGGCACTATGTCCAGGTAAACCCTGCTTATTGTTCCCTCTACGGTTATCAAGCTGCTGAACTTTTGGGGCAACCTTTTACTTTGCTTCTGCCAGAGAAAGTTGATTCAGCCGCGCTGCACATTCATAAAGCTTTTCTGGCGGGCAAGGAGGATTTTCCTGTTGAATGGCAGGCTCTAAGGAAGGATGGGGCCCTTTTGGATGTAATGATCACCTCAGGGCGCTTAGTCTTGGAAGATGGGCGTTGCTTCCGCGTGAGCAGCGTGACCGATATGACCAAGCGCAAACAGGCTGAAGAGGAAATTCGGTTGTTGAACGCGCAACTGGAGCAGCGCGTCACCGAACGGACATCTCAGCTGGAAGTAGCAAACAAAGGTCTCCAAGCAGAGGTTCTCGTGCGCCGGCGGGCCGAAGCTGAAATCGAGCGGGTGCAACGCTTTTTGACCATGATCGTTGAAAATATCCCTGATTTAATCTACGTCCGCGATATTGAAACGCAGCGGTTTATCCTGGTCAATCGCGCAACGGAGGAACTCATTGGGCTATCCCGCGAGACCTTTTTGGGCAAGCGGATCGACGAAATCGGAAACCCAACCTTGGCCAATTTTTTGGGGCGGCCCGTCCACGAAGTTATCGCTACGGGTAAGGCCTTGGAAATTCCCGAAGAGCCGATTCCGGTGAAGGGGAATCAATTAAAAATTTTACATACCCGAATTTTGCCCATTTTGAACGAAGAAGACCAACCGCAATATCTTTTAGGGATTTCAGCCGACATTACCGCCCGCAAAAAGGTTGAAGAAGCGCTGCGGGAAAGCGAAGAGCGGTATCGCTCCGTGATTGAGGCCGTTACGGAAGGGATTGTTTTAGTTGACACCAATCACTTCACGCAAGCTTTCAACCCCAGTGCCAAAAAGATTTTGGGCTTGACCAATGATCACTTGTTCAGCCCCAGTTTCTTGAGCGCAGACCGCGTGATTATCCGCGAAGACGGTTCACCTTTCCCCCACGCCGCGCAACCCGTTGAAGTCACCTTGCATACTGGCCAGCCGCAAGCCAACGTTGTGTTAGGTTTGTATCAGGCCGAAGGGACTTTAACTTGGATTTTGATCAATACGCAACCGCTTTTTCGCCCTGCCGAAAAATTGCCCTTTGCGGTGGTCGCTTCTTTTTCCGATATTACCGAACGCAAACAAGCTGAAAAGGCTTTGCGCGAGGCCAAAGAAGCTGCCGAAGCGGCAACCCAAGCTAAATCCGAGTTTCTGGCCAATATGAGTCATGAGATTCGTACCCCCTTAAATGCCATGATTGGCATGACTACTTTGCTTTTAGATACCGAACTTACCGCTGATCAAACCGAGTTTGCGGAAACTATCCGGACAAGTGGCAGTGCGCTTTTGACAATTATCAATGATATTTTAGATTTTTCTAAGATCGAGGCCCGAAAACTTGAATTAGAACAATATCCTTTTGATTTAACCCAATGTATTGAAGAATCGCTAGATTTAGTAGCTTCCAAAGCGGCGGAAAAACGCTTAGACCTGGCTTATCAGATTTCGGCCCAAACGCCCACTTCGCTGCTGGGGGATGGGGGGCGGCTGCGCCAAATTCTGGTCAACTTGCTGAATAACGCGGTCAAGTTTACGAAGAGCGGCGAGGTGGTGATCACCGTGCAAGCGCGCCCGCCGGTGAAGGGGAAAACCTATATTTTGCACTTTGCGGTGCGGGATACAGGAATTGGGATTTCCAAAGCGCACCTGCCCCAGCTTTTTCAATCCTTTAGCCAAGTAGACGCTTCAACCACCCGGAAGTATGGCGGGACGGGGTTGGGCCTGGCGATTAGTAAACGGTTGGCGGAAGCGATGAAGGGGGCGATGTGGGTGGAGAGCGAATTCGGGAAAGGTTCGACCTTTCACCTTCTTTTGGTCGCAGATACGGTTCCCCCTCCCAGTGCGGTGGGGAGATTCCTGCCAGAGCAGCAGACCTCCTTTGAAGGGGCCAAATTGGCCTTGCAAAACAAGCGGGTCTTGATTGTAGATGATAATGCAACGCAGCGGCGGTGGCTGGAGCAACACCTTCAGCAGTGGGGGCTGTGGACTCAAACCTTGGCGACGGAGGCCGAAGTTCTACCCCTTCTCCAGCAAGCTGAAGCTTTTGACCTTCTCCTTCTCGATCTTTTCCTGCCCGAAATGCCTGCTCTTTTGCCCAAGATTCGGGCCCAACCTGCGGCCCAAACCGTCCCGATTGTCTTTTTAAGCTACGTCGGCTTGGGGAGAGAATTAGTCCGCCATCTTCCTTTCTCAACCTTACTCACTAAACCGTTCAAAGTTTCCCAACTCTACGAGACGCTGCTTAGGCTCTTCACGGAGCAAGAAGCACGGCTTACCAACCGTTTGCACGCTGCCCCCCGCATTGACTCAACGCTGGCCCAGCGCCACCCTTTGCACATTCTTTTGGCGGAGGACAACGCGGTCAATCAGAAGGTCGCTTTGCGCTTGCTGGAGCGGATGGGCTATCGGGCCGATGTAGCCGCAAACGGGTTTGAAGCTTTAGCCGCTTTGGAACGCCAAACTTACGACCTAGTTTTGATGGACGTGCAAATGCCCGATATGGATGGGGCGCAAGCTACGCGCCATATTCGGGAACGTTGGGCAAAAGAGGAGCAACCGTGCATTATTGCTATGACCGCTTGGAGCTTGCAAGAAGATCAAAAACGTTTCTTGGCTCTGGGGATGGACGCTTGCATCAATAAGCCGATTCAAGTAGAAGAATTAGCGCGGGCCTTGGCTAAAGTTAGTTCAGCTCGGCCCCCTTCGGCCCGCCCTGCTGCCCCTCCGGCCCGCCCTTTGACGCTTGACCCTATAGCGCTCAAGAACTTAGGGGAAATGACCGATTCAAACCCTTCTGAGTTTTTCTATGAACTGATTGAGATTTTCTTGACCAGTGCGACCAAGCAAATTTTGATTCTCAAGAAAGCGATAGAAAGACGCGATTCTAAGACCTTATTACAAGTTGCCCATTCATTGAAATCAAGTAGTGCCTTGTTGGGAGCTACTAATTTAGCCAAATTGTGTGAAGAAATAGAGGCTGCTGGGCAGATGGGCGATCTGATAGAAATGCTAACTTGGGCTGGCCAATGTGAAATTGAATACGCAAAGGTGAAGGAGGCGCTGGCAAAGCAAGAATACCTCAAACCTGATTTGCTTTGAAAAGCGCTTACTTCTCGTTTAGCTTAATTAAGTAGGCGACCAAATCATCTAGCTGCGGGGGCGTTAGGATTTCAGTATAATCTTTCCCCACCACCGCAAGGACCATACTTGGCTCAAACCCTTCCACAAGGTACTCATCATGCTTGGCAATTGAACGGCGCAGGTACTCAGCAGCAGATAGGCCTGCGATACGGGTTCCCGCTCGCGCTGCGACCCCCATAAGGTTGGGCCCAATAGAACTACTTAGATCACCCGTCACCAGATGGCAAGTTTTGCAGGCCACAAACCCTTCAGGCAAAGGGGCAACCGTTCCCTCGAAAAGGGCTTTTCCTCGCTCCTGACTGGTTGGGGTTGCGGTTACTTGTTTGAGGGAAGGGTTGGTGACAAAAGGTTTGTTACATCCTTGAAGGGCGAGAAGGGTAAGGAAAAGAAGCATGATTTGAAGGTGAAGCAAAGGTCTCATTTTAAGGGTTTTCTTTCTTGATCAAAAGGAGTAAAGCTTAACGTGTTAAGCCTAAAAGCAGGTGAAGTATGGCGTTTTCTTCTCGCAGGGGCAATGTTGGGAATTCTGCTCTTTAGCGCGGGATGTGGCAACGGGTCAACAAATTTTGCCCTTTTTGGGCCGCCGCCCTCCGCTACCCCAACGCTTACTTCTACCCCTTCCCAGACCCCTCCCCCGACGGCCACGCGCAAACCGACTCGTACCCCAACCCCTTTGCCTTCCCCGACCCCTTCCCCCACCCCGCTCCGTTTTGCAATTATTGGGGATTTTGGGCTGGCGGGGCAACCTGAAAAAGCAGTGGCTGACCTCGTGCAAAGTTGGAGTCCCGCTTTTATCGTCACCACGGGCGATAATAACTATCCAAGCGGGGCCGCTGAAACGATTGACCAGAACATCGGGCAATACTTTTACAACTTTATCGCGCCCTATAAGGGAAAGTATGGTGAAGGAGCGCAAGAAAATCGCTTCTTTCCCGTGTTGGGCAATCACGATTGGGTGGAGCCGAAAGCCAAACCTTACTTAGCTTACTTTACGCTCCCTGGGAATGAACGCTATTATACCACAACCTACCAAACCATTGGGCTTTTCATGCTAGACAGTGACCCTAATGAGCCTGATGGGATTAAAAACAATTCAGTCCAGGCCCAATGGCTAAAGGAACAATTAGCAAAGTCTTCTGCTTGCTGGAAGCTGATTTTTCTCCATCATCCACCGTTTTCTTCAGGCTTCCATGGCTCTAATACGTGGATGCAATGGCCTTTCCAGGAGTGGGGAGCCGATGCGGTCTTTGGGGGCCATGATCACCATTACGAACGGTTTGGGCAAAATGGGTTTCCCTCCTTCGTGAATGGTCTGGGAGGGGGCCCCCGTTATTTACTCAAGCAGACTTTGCCAGGGAGTGAAGTTCGTTACAACGCTAATCACGGCGCGATGTTGGCTGAAGTAACGGGCAAAAGGCTGACCCTTCAGTTTATCACGATCTCTGGCGAAGTAATTGATACTTATTCTTTAGAGAAGAGTTGTCCTGGGAATTAGCTTGAAGTAGGAGATCAGGAAGCGCAGGGAATGGGGGCGGAGGCCAGGCCTCCTGCTTGGCCTCCACGAGATAGGCTGAGTCAAAAAACCCAAGCCAGGCTCCCGTATTTCCCTCGATGATTTACGCAAGCAAGAATGAGGAAGAAAAACCCAAAAAATGGGGGTTGTTTGGCGGCGAAAAGAAAAAGAAGTAACTCCTCTACCTCTTTTGGCAACGAATCCTATAAAAAACCCTCCCAGGTCTTCAAGCCTTGGGAGGTTTAATTTTGCTTTTGCGAGTTTCTTCGTAGCTTTCCGCGTTGATATTTATCTCTCATTTTCTGAGTATAGCTATCATAACTACTATTCTTTAGATCTCTTCTAGTTTCTTCTATGTTTTTGAAATGTTTATCAAAATCTCTTTCAAAAGTAGGAGGAGAAACTACTAAATCGTGAATCATATCTGCTATGTGCGAAACCAACCTTTTCTTAAATTGAAGAGATAAAATATTTTCATTTTGTAATATATCCATTTCTTTTTGCGCTATCTCGTCTCCTCGACGATTTAAGGGATAAGCCCATTGCCCATGGGCTAAATTGTTTCTCACACGCATAACAGGATCAATTTCATCATCTAATAAATCCATTAACTCTTGGAAATGCTTTGCTTCAGATTTGGGGAGTAAATTTTTTAATGTTTGATGATCTAATTTTGCTTCAGATTCGGGGGGATTTTTGGCAGGAACATAATGCTTATAGAAAGCTAATTTAATAACTTCTTTCCATTGACTTAATTGAGATTCAATCGCTATAATTTTCTTCCTTTCATTATCATCAAATCCAATTTCCTCAAAAAGCAATTTTTTAAGTCTACACTCTATCCAAGCCCCAAGTAAAAATGCGTAAAGTCTTACAAATACATCAATCGTTTTCTTATCGTCTCTCGATATAGCATCTCTCAGAGTTAATACTATTCTCTTAATAGCCACATCAATTGTTCGTAGGTTAGAAACATAGAATTTATAAATCTCCTCAGGAGTTTTCTTTTTTCCCATCTTAATCTCCTAGGATTTCAGCCTTTGCCCGATGCCTAGTCACCAGAGGACAGGAAACTTGGATCGTGTCCTCTGGTAACCGGGAATCGAACCCGGTTAGACTCCCGCGAAGCGGGTGTGTTTCCATTACACCATCACCCCGGCCAGATTGTAGCACATTCTGCTCTAATGATCAAGTGTTCTTCGCTCTTTCATAAGTTCGCTTTTTATCTCAATCCCCAAAATACTTCTTCAAACCACTTTCTAAACATGGGGCGCGGCGCGGGCCTAGCCCGCGCCGCGCCCGATTCCCCGGCTTTTTACTCTGCAATCGTTATTTTGAGCATTTGTTCCCCAGGATTAGGATCCATCTGCGGGTCGCGCAAAGGGATTCCCTTAACAAGCTCTTGCCCGCTCATGACTTCGCCAAAAATCGTATATTGGCGGTCAAGATTGGGGGCCGGAGCGGTAGTGATAAAAAACTGCGAGCCAGCACTATTAGGGTCTGAAGCGCGAGCCATCGCCACCAGCCCTGGGCGGTCAAAAAGCACTTTGTCGGTGAATTCGGCAGGAACACTGTAGCCTGGCCCGCCCATTCCAGTGCCTGTAGGATCGCCACCTTGCGCCATAAAATCGGCAATCACGCGATGCCAAGTCAAGCCGTTGTAAAAGCCTTCGCGGGCCAAGAAGACAAAACTGTTGACCGTCTGCGGGGCCAGGTCAGGGCGCAGCTTGATCACAATATCGCCCCGTGGCGTTGTGAGCGTTGCCATGTAGCTTTTCGCAGGGTCAATGGTCATCGGGGGCAATTGGCTATATTTTTTAGCTTCGGCTGCTACAGGCGCGATTGTTGCTACTGCTGGCGCGGTTGCTGCTACTGCTGGCGTGGTTAAGGCTACCGCTGACGTGGTTACAACTACCGTTGGTGCAATTACGGCAGCGATTGATGTAGGTTGTTCTGCTATTTTGGTTGTTTCAGCAGGCCGATTTGTGAGGAAAAGTCCAATTAAGCCCAGAATCGCAACGACGATAATCATCGAAATGAACCCAGGAATCGATTCTTCTTTTGTTGATTCTTTGGGTGAAGGTTTCGGTTGAGTCATAAGGCACTCCTTAGAAAAAGATTGAAAGGTTGAAACTTCGGCGGTCTTTTCTAACTTTGAGGAGCATCTAAATCGCTGAGGCGCACAGTTTTGCGGGCCGCAAACTTCATTGTTTTTTGCCCCTCACTGCTAATTTGGCCGCCCTTTTCCAAATTGGCGATTTCTAACTGAATCGTTTGGGCTAAATCTGTTTCGCCCTGATCAAGCAGCCGTGTTGCAACGCTTTTGAGCTTTTGCGTGGCGCTTTCGATGTTTCCTTCTTGAATCTCTTGCAAAGCTCGCGTTTGAAGCTTGAAAGCACTAACTTTTTCGACGATATTCATTACCGATGGCGCAACTTGCTTGATTTGGGCCGCATCCGCCGTGAAAGTCAGGATGACATCGGTACTCACTTTTTGGTCGCTCAAATTGAGCGCGGGCACAGCATAAGCCACATCCAATTGCCCCACCCGATATTGCCCTACCGCTCGCGGCTCGACCAGCAATTCAAGCAACAAAGTTCGACTTTGCCCCTTCTCCAATTCCCCTAAATTCAAACTTACTTCGCGTTCGGCAGCCGCAAAGTTTTGGTTTTCAATCAGCGGAATGACTTGCCAAGCCGTTCGCAGGGTAACGCCTTTGACCAGGCGCAAAAGCAACTGCGCTTTTTGAATCACGACGGCCTGCGCCCGTTGCACCGTATTTTGGAAATAGTCCACAATTTGGTCAGGACGACTGATAAAATCGGCTGTGCCGCCAGCCCGATTTGCCATCTCAATCAGCAAATCTTCGTTCCAATCATCCCCCACGCCCAGCGCCGTGATCGGCACGCCTAACTTTCCTGCCTCATCCGCTTGCAGCAAACATTTACTTTCCTGCTCAGTCTGCCCATCAGTCAAAAGCAACAGCCGCCGAATGTGATTCGGATTCCCCTTCTGAATGGCTTTGAGCGCTTCTTCAATCGCGGGCGCAATTTTTGTCCCGCCAGCATCACGAATGCGACTGATTTTGGCTTGCAGGTCTTGAATTGCATAATTGGAAGTTGAGGGAATCAGAAGTTCTGTGCGATGGTCAAAAATCACGACGGAGACAATATCTTGCTTAGGGTCGAGAAGCGCCAGCGCAGTGCTAGTCGCCTGGCGGACAAAATCGATCTTTTCGCCCTTCATTGAGCCACTGTGATCTAGCACAAAACTGACATTGATCGGCATTCGGACTTGAGCCATCATCTCGGTTGGCTGAACTTCTAGTAGCACATACGCGACCTGGGGAGTGCTACCAGCGGCCAGAAAGGGACGGGCTAAGGTCGCCCGCAATTGAACTTCACCCGCCATACAAAACCTCTTTCTGTTTAATTGACTGAAGATCGGCTGCCGTTTGGTGCGATTCGGGCAAAAGGGACATAGCTGAAAATTGTTTTGCTACATCCCTTTTGCTCATAAAGCTAATTTGAACGCTGCTTAAAGCTGCTTAAACTGAGCAATTCGCAAGAAGTCATTGACTTTGAGCGAAGCTCCTCCGACCAAAGCTCCATCAATATCGGGTTGGGACATCAACTCATCAACGTTATCGGGCTTAACGCTCCCACCATAGAGAAGCCGCGTGCTTTCGGCGATTTGGCTACCATACAAAGTCGTTAATGTTTGGCGAATTGCACAATGCATGGCTTGAGCATCAGCGGGCGTGGCGGTATCACCCGTGCCAATTGCCCAAATTGGCTCATAAGCAATCACAATTGTTGCCATTTGATCCGCCGTGATGCCCGCCAGCCCCGCCTTAATCTGATCCAGCACCACCGCTTCAGCCATTCCCGCATCGCGCTGCGGCTTGCTTTCCCCAACGCACATAATCGGCTTCAGACCGTTTTCCAGCGCCACTTTCACTTTGCGATTGACTACTTCATCGGTATCGCCAAAAAACTGGCGGCGTTCGCTGTGCCCAATGATGACGTAAGTACAACCAACATCTTTGAGCATCGCGGGCGCAATCGCGCCGGTAAAGGCTCCTTCTTTGGCAGGGTAAAGGTCTTGTGCGCCCAGTGCAATCGCTTGCCCCGCCAAAATTTTGCCCACGGGATAAAGGGCCGTAAACGGGGGGCAAACTAAAACTTCACGGTCTTTGGGGGTTCCAACTTCCTTTAATAAGCCTTGCACTAAGGCTTCCGCTTCGCCAACCGTCTTGTACATCTTCCAGTTCCCAGCCAATAAGGGAATTCGCATAAATCCTCCAAGATTCTTTACTAAGGACTAAAAGGATAACGAGAGAAAACCAGGTAAAACGTAGACCATTCCGCCTGCCAGCACAGCAGTGACCCCGAAAACAAGCGGATTCCATTCGTAGACTTTTGCACCGTCAAAGGGGCCCGCTGGAATCAGGTTAAACAAACCAAGCCAAGCATTGATCTGATAGCCAGTTTGAATGGTCAAGAGCCAAAAACTTGCTTTGCCTACGAAGAATGAGAGCAGAAGAAAGCTAAGAGCGATTAAAAGATTGGCCACGGGGCCCGCTAAAGCAATGAGGCCGCTTTGCTGTTTCGTGAGGTAGCCGCGATGCCAAACCGCTCCTGGCGCAGCGATAAACCAGCCGAGAAAAGCCAGCGCAACTGAGAGGAGCAGCCAGCGCGTCTCGGCGATGAAGTGGGCTTCGGCCCCGAAATACCGCGCTACATAGCGGTGGGCCAATTCGTGCAACACGAAGCCGATCCCGCAAGTCAGGGCCGAAATGGCTAATATTTTGGGCAAGAAGCTGATAAGTTGGAAGTTGCCTCCAAGCATGTGAATCGCAAAAGCTAAGGAGGTTAAGGCCCAGGCTTTGAGCAATTCGGTTGTGTCATTCGATTCGGCTTGAAAGTTCGTTTCGGTTGGAGGCGTAAAGAAGTCGCGCATTAGTTTACTTTCCTTGTTTAAGGCAATGCGTCCCGCAGCGTTTGCGGCGCAATCGCCGCCAAAGCCCTTAGCGGGTTGGGCAAGGGTTCTTGCCAAAACCAAGTGGCTTGAAACCAAAAGCCCGCCAGAACAACAGAATGATAACGCCCTTCAGCATCGGGGAGGATGGCTTGAAATTTGGTTTGCGGCGTTAGCCAATAACAATCAATGGGCTGCTTGCCTGAGCGCGGGTCAATAAGCCAATATTCACGCACCCCATTAGCTTGATATTCATAGAACTTATCAACGCGATCTCGAAAAACACTGCTATCTGAGATGATTTCAACCACAAGATCTGCTGGGCCAAGGAAGTTTTCTGGGGTTAGTCGCGCTAGATTTTCCTTTGCCACAAAGAAAAGATCAGGCTCACGGGCCGAATCGGCTAAAAGCATCGTGAAGGGTGCAAGCATTACTTCGCCAAGCTCTAAGGCTTCAGCATAGAGGGAAAGAAGATTACAGATAAACCGCGCCAGACGTTGATGAACTGTCTTTGGGGGCATAAAAAGAAGAGCCTCTTCCTTGACCCATTCAGCGTGAATCGCTCCATCCCACTGCTGGAAGGCTTCATAACTCATTGCAAGGCGTTGCTCAAGTAATTCTAACATATTCTACTTTCCCAATTCTTCTGTATCGACCCTGCCACTTCACTTGAATAAACCTTTTCAAATTAAGACTAATTCTTCCAGGCATGTTCGCCGACTAGCGGGACAAAGCGCACGCCCCCAAACTTCTCTGTCGAAAACCCACCTTCGCGCTTAGTCATTAAAAGCAAAAGTTGCTCGCCGATGCCTCCAACAGGAATAATCAGCCGCCCATTTTTGGCAAGCTGCTCGCGCAAAGCCTGCGGAACCCACGGCGAAGCTGCCGCGACACTTATCGCATCATAAGGCTTATACTTAGGCAGCCCATTCGTACCGTCGCCCCAAAATACTTGCACCTTTGCATAGCCCAGGTCTTGCAAGCGCAACCGCGCCGTATCCGCCAGCAGCCGCGAACGTTCAATGCTATAGACTTCGGCAGCCAACAAACTCAGCACCGCTGCCGCATAACCTGAACCCGTCCCGATTTCCAAGACGCGCTCTGTCCCGTGCAAGGTTAAGGTCTGCGCCATCAAGGCTACGATAAAGGGTTGCGAAATGGTTTGCCCTTCAGTCAGGGGCAAAGCCCGATCTTCATAAGCGTAAGGCCGCATCTCGACGGGGACAAAAAGGTGGCGGGGAACCATAGCCATCGCTTTTAGAACCGCTTGATCCGCAATCCCACGGAGTTCAAGCTGCGTCTGAATCATCTTTAGCTGCGCTTCTTCCATCCACTTTTCCCCACCAAACCAAGGCTTGGGCCAATTGTAACACAGATTGCTCAAGCCGACTTAGAGCAGAAAGGCAAGAATAAAGGTCAGCGTAACGATACTTGCCAGCGTAGAGAAGAGAATCAGGGCCATAACGAAGTTTGGCAGCAGATCATATTCCAGGGCAATCACAGAAGTAACAACCGCGACAGGCATGCTGGCTTGAAGCAGTCCCGCGCCGCGTTCCTGCCCCGCAAGCCCAAAAGGGACAGCCAGCAGAAGAGCCAAAAGCGGTGCAAGCAAGAGCCGTAACCCGCTCGCCAGCACGATGTCCAGCGAGAGGCGGGGAAATCCAACGCTGGCTAATTGCACGCCTAGCGCAAGCAGCATCAAGGGAATCATCATAGAGGCCAGCAGGTCAAGTGAACGGAAGAGAAAGGGTGGCAGGTCAATGTGCGACCAATTACAGAGCAAAGCAGGGAAAACGACGAAGATGCTTGGAGTCTTCAGAACTTCCCAAGCGGTCTCAAAATGACTCCCTTTTCCCCAATGAATAACTGTCATTCCAATTGCAAAGGAAAGCACTGTCAGGATCAGGAAGTAGAATGTCCCGATTGTTAAAGCACTTTCCCCAAGTGCAAACTGAATGATTGGCAGACCAAAGTTGCCGATATTGCCAAAGACTGCGGCTAAAACATAGATCACTGTCATTTTAGGCGAGCGGTTTAGCCAGCGAGCAAAGCGATATGCGATCAAAGCACTGAGGATATGCACACTTGCGATGTAAAAGGTCATGCGAAGAGCCAGCCCAACTTCGATCTTAGCGGTACTAACGACTTTGAAAATGAAGGCGGGGGCAACGATAAAGAAGCAGACTTGTGCTAAAGTGCGGGCATCCAAAGCCAGGCGGGGGCCAAAAAGGTAGCCAACCGCAACCAAAGCAAAAACAGGCCCTAAGACATTGAGGAAAATCGGGAGGAGTTGAGGCATTTTAGGGTTTATCCAGACTTTGTAAAACTTGCTGGGCTAAAGCTAAGGCCTCTTCCCGCGTGCTAATTTCGCCCGCCGCTTGAGCCTCATGCACTTCGTGCAAAATCTGCCCGATGATCTTGCCAGGAGCCAATTTGAAAGCAATCATCAAATCATCTCCCTTGAGCAAATGGGGATTATTCGGTGTACCAATCGGTGGTTTATGCCAATAATCCTGGAGCAATGCACTTGTCCAAGTAAGATTCTGTTGCCAATCCGCCAGGTCGAGATTTGGGCCGCGGGTAGCCAAGTGGTCGGCCAACCCGTGGAGCAAGACCGCAGGAGCCGCAATTCCCAAATCGCGGAAAAAGCGGGCAATTGCACGAGGTTTGGCGAGGGTATCAGTTCGCAATTGCCCTGGCCGCATGTGGTTTTCAACGATTAAGGCAACATAATGGGCTTGCTGGCGGCTAAGGCGCAGGCGCTGCGCGATTGCCAAAGCAACTTTAGCGCCTATATCCTGATGCCCGTGGAAAGCTACGCCTCCATCTTCTTTGAACTTTTTAGTTTGCGGTTTGGAATTATCATGCAACAAAACAGCCAGTTTAAGCAAGGCTCCTTGAAATTCTAGGTTAGCAAAATGTTCTTGAAACTCAGCAGCGAAAGGTAAATCCCGTGGAAGGTTAGGGAAAGTTTGCGCTGCAACAGGAATCTGCTGATCTTTTAGTTTTTCTGCTGAGTTTCCTAAGCCTTCCAAAAGCCATTCCAGACACGCAACAGCTTCCAAAAGATGAGCTAAAACAGGCAAAAAGTGAATCCGAGGCTGATCACAGTTTCGGGCTGGCTCTAATTCAGGAAAAAGCTGCGTCAAAACCCCAACCTCATCCATATAGCGCAGCCACGAAGCAGCGTGCGGATGGG
>Ga0316611_1000030_pt1 | contig 67198 bp, 48 predicted proteins | sample MIS2016202_MG_FD_207675 | JGI IMG/M metagenome (GOLD analysis project Ga0316611, IMG submission 207675) | Microbial mat bacterial communities from Middle Island sinkhole, Lake Huron, Michigan, United States - MIS.2016.202 | ecosystem: Environmental > Aquatic > Freshwater > Lake > Sediment... | reverse complement strand
TATTTCAACTGGATCTGGCAGCACAGTCGCTACAAGAGCACGGCGGCACAACGAGCAGGATTGACTGACCATCGCTGGAGTTGGCAGGATATCCTCTCCTTCCCAACAATAATCTGATGCACTACCACGCCATCGATACCATCCGCCAACGCTTAACCACCCACCCCACCCCCCCCGGCCAAATCACCATCACCACCGCCGCCACCACAGACTTCCTCACCATTGCGATCGCCGATAACGGCATGGGCATGGATACCGAAACCCAAGCCCAACTGTTTAACCCCTTTTTTTCCACCAAACCCATCGGCCAAGGCACCGGCCTCGGCCTCCCGATCTGCTATCAAATCATCACCGCCACCCATAACGGCACAATCACCATCGACTCCGCACCGGGCCAAGGCAGTCAAGTGAACCTCACCCTCCCGATGAACCTCGCCCCCACCGACCCCACCGAAGAATCTTGATAGGATGTTAATTACAGTGCAGGGTGGATGCAATGATCAGCGCAATCTTCATGCCTGAACAAGCTGGGTTTTTGGAACCGAAGATGGATCTCAATCAACTGCTGTTTTGGACGGTGTGCCTGTCCTGTATCACCTTTGTCTTTCGAGCGATGCGTTCCGCATCAGCGAACCCCTCCGCCCAAAGCCGAGGCTGGGCCTGGGTGGCAACAGCTATTTTAGGGCTAACCTTCACCTCTAGTTATCTGTTCCCCGCTTGGGCTGGGTTGATTGGCGGTAGTTTATGGGTGCTGTTTTTGCTCATGCCCCTCCTGGGGTTTGCCCATGTCAATCAACTCATTAGTCAAGAACGCTACAGCGCTGCCCACCGCTGGACGCTGGTTCTGCGCTGGCTCCATCCCATTGATGGCTGGTTTGAACAACCCCAAATCTTAAAAGCCTTGGCCATGGGTCAACGGGGACAAATCCCCGCCGCCTGGCAACACCTTCACCCCCGCCTGGCCCACAATGCCGCCATTTTCCGCCTCCGCCAAGCCGCCGCCTGGCCGGAACTGTTGCAATGGCTCGAAACCCATGTCACGGATCAGGAGTTGCGCCAAGACCCCCCTTTGATTACGGATTATCTCCGGGCCTTGGGGGAAACCGGCGATCTCAATCGCCTCATTTTTGGCTTGCAACAGTATGAAAGAGATTTGCAGCGGGGGGGGATGGTGTCGTTAAATTTGGCGCGGCTGTTGGTGTTGGCTTTCTGTGGCCAAACGGGGGCTGTGAATCTCCTCCTCCAACAGGGACATTATGGCCAGGACATCAAAACCTTTTGGCAGTTGACTGCCCAAGGGGTTGCCCAGCCCTCACCTCAGGTGCTTCAAGCTTTACAGGCTCTGCAACGGCAGAGTAAATCCGGGTCGTTGCAGGGGGCGATCGCCTGGCGATTGGCCCATCCCCCCGTTAACCCCGAAACCTGCCTCACCCCTGCCGCCTGGCCGGTGCTTCAACAGCTTCAACGGGAAATTAAGCAGGAAATCCGCTATGGCCAGGGGTTAACGTTGCTCCCCTCGCGCCCCCCTTGGATCACCTACGGCTTCGTCGCCCTCAACCTCGCCTATTTTGCCCTCCAAATCCAACAGGGGGGCAGCCAAGACCCCGCCACCCTCGATCGCCTTGGGGCGTTGATTCCCACAGCGGTACGGTTGGGGGAATGGTGGCGACTGTTGGCGGCCAACTTCCTCCATTATGGTTGGCTCCATTTGGGGGTGAATCTTTTGGGTTTGTATGTGTTGGGGCCGTTTGTGGAGTTTAATTTGGGGCGATGGCGCTATGGTTGGCTCTATTTGGGGTCGGGAGTGGGGGCGATGGTGGTTTATACGGCCCTGGCCTTTGTGACGGGGGATGAACAGGTGCGGCTTGTGGGGGCATCGGCGGCGATTATGGGGCTATTGGGGGCGATTGTGGCGATTTTGCTCCGGGGTTGGTGGGGGGAGGGAAGTGCGATCGCCGCCCAACGGTTAAAAATGTTCCTCGGAATCATTGTGCTGCAATTGACCGTCGATTTCTTTGTCCCGGAGGTGAGCGGTTTGGCCCATGGTTTGGGCCTGATTTGGGGGTTTACCTTAGGAAGTTTATTATTGATGCGCTCCGCGTAGCGTACCCATCGCCCCATTAACCCATGCCCTACCCATTGATTCGTGCTATTTTATTGCTCTCTCTCCTCGGCATTGCCCTCCCCGTACCGGCGGCCCCCCTCCCTGAGCCGCCCCTAGAATTGGCCCAACGCCGCCCCCGTAAGGCAGAAGACTATCTCAACCCCCTCGATATTCCTCCCCACACCGATCCCCTTTTACCCGATCACCTCCGCCAAACCACCCCGCCCCGACGGCCCACCCCCTTACCCCCTTTGGAGCCAGCGGAACAGGCCCAACTGGCGCGGGATCTGGTGGATTTAGCCACCGAGGCCCAAGCCGCTTTTGATGCAGAGCAGCGAGAATTGGCCTATGAATTATGGTTCCGGGAATTGCGGCTCCGGCGGTTATTGGGGCCGATGGCCGAAGTAGAGGCTTTGGCACGGGTGGGGGGGATAGCCTGGGAAGAAAGCCGCAGCAAAGATGTGGCGGCGATTTCCAGCCGGTTAGAAGCCATTGAAGCCGAAGCCAACGGGGAGGATTTAGTCTTGATCCGGGCCTTGGGTGTGGCTTATACCCAGGTGCGCCTTTATCCCAACGCCATAGCTATGTATGAAGCACAGTTGGCCGCTTTACCCGCCAATGCCCTTAATCAACGCACGGCCCTATTAAAAACGGTGGCGGCCTTACATCAGGGTTGGTTTCAATTTGACCGGGCGATTGGGGTTTATCAGGAATTGTTAGGGGTGGCGCGATCGCAATTTGATCTCGATAATATTCAGAATTATTTAGCAGAATTAGCCCATCTTTATGACGAAACGGAACAATGGGAGGCGGCGATCGCCACCCGTGAAGCCCTCTTTCTCGCTTATGGGGAAAAGCAAAAAATCGAACAATTAGCCCCCCTCCGCATGGCCATGGCGGCTAACTTTTTAGCCCTAGGGGATGGGGAGCGGGCGAGCGAACTTTACCAACAAGCCTTTACCCTTGCTTGGGCTGCACAGCAATACGCCTATGCTGGGGATGCCCTTGATGCCTTAGCTGCACTTTACAGCGATTATGGTCAAGTGGAGGAGGCGATTAATCTCTATCAAGAACGGATCAAGGCCGCCCAATATGCCTATGATCAATATGCCGTCATGGAAACTTATGATCGCATCGCCCAACTGCACCGCCGCCAAGGCAACTATACCGCCGCCCTCAATGCCCTGCGATCGGGCCGAGAGGTGGCGTTAGAGTTGGGGCATCGGGAAGGCTATTTTGAGGAAGCCATGGAGTTAGTGATTCAGGAGCAATTTGAGGGGAATTAATCGGTTTGTCGTTGAGTCTGTCCGCCAACGCCTCAGACCAGAAACCGGGTTGCATGGATCGCCACGTTTTTCGCCCCAATTCTCCCAAAAACCCGGTTTCATCGTTGTACGCTGACAACATCCCAATTTCATGGGGAGGGTAGAGGCGCGATCGCGTAAAATTCAAGGCATCGGTTTTCATCAGCAACAAGGAACAATGGCATTTTCTGAGGGGCAATCTCTACAAAAGGGTAAATACACCATTGACCGGGTGCTCAATTCGGGGCGGTTTGGGGTGAGCTATCTCGCCCATGACGGACGGGAACAGCGGTTTGTGATCAAAACCTTTCGGGATGATATTTGGCAGCAGAAGAGTGATGCGGAAAAAGACAAATGGAACAATCGCGCCCTGCGAGAAGGGGGGTTATTAGCCCGGTTTGACCACCCTTATATTGTGCAGTTTTTGCAGCCGTTTTTTGAGAATGGCCAAGTTTGTTTGGTGATGGAATATGTGGCGGGGACGGATTTAGCGACGCTAGCCGAGAAAAAATTACCGATTGAGGAGGCTTTGATCTATATTCAGCAGGTGGGAGAGGCACTCAAGGTGGTTCATGCTCAGAAGTTAGTGCATCGAGATGTGAAGCCGGCCAATATTATTCTGCGGGCAGGAAAACCGGAAGTGGTATTGATTGATTTTGGGTTGGCGGGGCAGAGTGAATCGACGTTGACGATGAATGCTTCTACAAGGCAGGCGGGGTTTGCGGCTCCAGAACTCTATTATTCTACTGCGCCGGTGGGTTCTTACACGGATGTTTATAGTTTGGGGGCGACGCTCTATGCGTTGTTGGTGGGAGTCGCGCCACCAGTGGCGGATCAACGGCGGAGCGATCGCTTGCCAGCGATCGCGGGGGTGGAAAAGCGGATACAAGGTGCGATCGAGCGGGCGATGGCGTTGGATTGGGAGGATCGTTTACAAACGGTGGATGAGTTTTTGGATCTGTTGGGTGTGAAGACCGGGGATAGGGTGAATCCGGAACCTGACCCGCAGGAAATTCTCGAACATACCCGTTTGCAAACTCGGCTGGGGGCGCAGGGGGTTTTTTGGGCGGTGATTACGTTAATTGTGACGGTGGTTTTGACGCTCTATGGGGATGAGTTAAAGCGTTGGTTACGTCCTCCGGTTTCTGTGCCAACACCCCAAGAATCGCAGGAGTGAGCGCATCACAAGCGGGCGCAAGCATTGCGCCCATGGCCTACAACTACTAGGATCTCGTTACTTGGCTCTGCCAAGTAATGCTAATTGGAGGCTCTGCCTCCTCCTCAGGCGGCGGAGCCGCTCAAGGCGCGTGTGGAGGTTGACCTCTTGATTTTAGGTGTCTTGACCCCCTTGGCTAGTGCTATAAGTATTACAATCTTCAAGTCTAGATATGAGAGAAGAGTACTTAACCCAAGCCTTCCAATTTAAAGAATTCAACAATTTATCATAAATTTCAAATGTTGAATTAATTGAAAAAATCAGAAAGATTAAAAGCGTCATTGAAGAAAAAGCAATGAAGACTCGAATTTCCCAATATGAAGGAGATTTAGCATAAAAAATAAAAGCAAAAGATCGAAAAACTATAACCAACACAAAAACTTCCATTCCTAATAAATAATAACGGGAACAACCATTAAAAAAAGTAATAAAAGCCTCTAAATGATTTCTATGTATAAGCGAAATGTATTTATACGGGAAGTGTCCTTCTTTTTTTTTCATGTTAGAATTCAACTTTTTTTCGTAGGACAAAAAGTCATATTTCCTTGGCCAACCCACGGCATAATGAAAATCATTCCAGACCTGTTTGTCATATTCCCTTGTCCCGCCCCATGCCTGATAAACCCGTTCCTGAACACTAAACCCAAAATGCCCCTGACTGTGATCTACCCAAAGCTGATCAATAGTGTGTAAATCCTCACAAGGAAATTCTTTGATGCTTTTTTCATCTAGCCAACCCTCCTTGCTTCGGTTGGCGACTATCAGCATTTGCTTGGCCGTTTCCTCATCCGCTTCCTGCCAATCCCCTGCTTTCAGCAATTCCGCCAACTGTTGATACCGTTGCGGAATCTGTAACACAGGAAGCTCAGGCAAATGAACACTTTCCGGTATTTGTGGTTTGCGTGGTACTCTGCGCGGCTGCAACAACTCTAACCAAGCCTCCACCGTTTGTGGCTGGGGTGTCCAAGGGGTCGGGCGTGGTGTATCAGGCTGCAACAACTCTAACCAAGCCTCCACCGTTTGTGGCCGCGCCTCCGGCTCCAATGCCATCCCCTGCTCAATCGCCGTCCGCACCGCCCCACTACAATTATCGGGAACCTTAAAGCGGTCTTTCACCGCCCGCATAGATGATGGCTGCGGATTCGCCCCCGTGATCAACGCGCTCAACGTTGCCGCCAACGCATACACATCCGTAAACTTGCCCCGCCGCGCCTGGTTATCATACTGCTCAATCGGCGCAAAGCCGTCAGTGGCGGCACGGGTATGAGTCTGGGTGACATCGGGCAAAAACTCCCGCGCAATGCCAAAATCAATCAAAACTGCCTCTTGGGTATTCGCCCGCACCATTATGTTTCGGGGCTTAATATCCCGATGTAACCGCCCCTTCTGGTGAATCACCTGCAACCCATCGCCCACCTGCTGCACATACCGCACCGCCTCCGCTTCCGGCAATGCGCCCTGCTGCCTCAACCGTTTCCCCAAATCCAACCCCGCAACATATTCCATCACAATACAGGGGAAACCTTGATGGATGAAAAAATTCTCGATCTGGACAATGTGGGGATGGCGACAGAGTGCCAGACTGAGGGCTTCTTTCTCAAAATCGCGTAAAAATTTATCATGATCGCCCGTATCATCCAGACTGTTCATGATCTCATCCGTGAGGGTCTTGATCACCACCTGCTGCCCTTGCTCATCCTCAGCAAGATAGGTGATACCGAAACCCCCTTGCCCTAGTTTTTTGCGGATCGTGTAGCGATCGCCATAGAGAGATTGACCCGACTGCCAAGCCATAACTGATTTGCGTGACGGAAAACAATTTCTATTGTAATGCGACTTCTGGTTTTGCTCTCATCTCATGGACTAGAGGGGATTCATAGCGTTAGATATTCCGCTAGGATCGTGATGCAATGGGCGATCGCCCCCAGATGGGCAATTTCATAACCGTGGGTGTTATCCGTGGGGAACCCTAAACAGGCCCCCCTCGCCACATGGCCAAACTTCATCGCAATCGAGGCATCACTGCCAAACCCGGCGATCGCCGCCATCTGCACCGGAAGATGCACCCCCCGCGCCGCCGCCCTTAACTCCTCATTTAACCCCTCATCATAGAGGCCATAACTATCCTGAGCGAGGAGGACGGGGCGATCGCCCTCCACGAGGGGATATTCCTTCGCCAGGGGGCAAATTTCCAAAGCAATCAACCGATCCACCCGCTGCCGCTGGGAAAAATACAACGCCCCCACCGCCCCCACTTCCTCCTTCGCGGAAGCCACGAGATAGGTATCATAACGGGGGGTTTTGACGATCTGGGCTAAATTAAGCAAAATCGCCACCGAAGCCTTGTTATCGAGGGTATAGCTGGCAATATAATCCCCCAACCGGAACGGTTGTTTCCGATGTTTGCCAACGACGACGCGACTGCCGGGCCGCACCCCCGCCATCTCTAATTCAACAGACTGAAGCTTGGTCTCTACCCAAACCTGCTCCCAACGGAGGGGCGCGTTTTCCTGTTGGGCCTTGTGGGGGGATTCATGGGAGACATGGCGGGAACCAAAGGAGAGAATGCCGCTCAGGGTGTGGCGATCGCCCAAAATATCCACCACCCCCTCCCCATACACCCAAGGAAACGCTCCCCCCAAAGCCCGCACCGCTAACCGTCCCTGAGGCTGTACCCCCTTGACAATCATGCCAATCTCATCTTTATGGGCCGTAATCGCCACCGCCCCCGCTTCCCGCCCCGGAATCTTGGCAATGATATTCCCCGCCTCGTCCTGCCAATGGTCGATCCCGATGGTTTGCAACTGCTGGAGCAGCAATTGATCAACCTCCCCCTCTACACCGCTAGGGGAATGGTGCAAAACGAGTTCAGCAATTTGGTTAAAGAGGGAATCAAAATCTGGCATAATCCAGTCCAATGCATGAGAGGGGCAGGGGGCGATCGCCTTTAAGAAGAAACCGCCCAAATAAATTGGGCGGAAAAGTGGTGTGAGGAGTGAACGGAAACTTTCGTCTCCGCTACCTCCATTGTAGGATAATGCCTTAGTTTTGACAGTCAGCGTTAGATTAATTGCGCATTTGGGGCATTGTGTAACAATTCGCAAGGAAAAAATCCCCCGCCACCCATTGACCGGCTCCTGCCCCAAACCTCCCGGTTTTTCCGTAGAGGCGTTGGCGTAAGCCTGCCGGAGGCACAAAAGTTTTTCGCCCTCTTCCTTGACTTTTTCCTGTTCGCCCCCACGCCTAAATGCGATCGTTGAGGATATTGGCCAGATCCAGCAATGGGCGCAGAGGTGTGGCTTCAGCGGGATACATGACGGCGGTAAACATCCCCACATCCCCCTGCCGGAACGTGATCAAGTCGGCTTTCAATTTTGTGCCACTGAGCAATAACGTCAACTGGAGGCCCGCTGACTCATCTCCCACATCCTCCATATTGGGTAAAGAGGTGTATTCCTCAAGGGCAACAGGAGCATTATCCATTGCAGCGAGACGTTCGCGGATGCGGGTGGCGATCGCCTGTTGGTATTCGGGCCGTTGGGATTGGGCTAAATAGGCATCAAACTGAGATTGATCCTGCACCGGAGCATGGAAACCAACGACAATCTGGAGTGATGTGGGATGGAGAAAAACAAACAAATCATCGGGGTTAATACCATTGGCTTGCATTTGGCCGCTCAAAGCCTGAATCTGTTGGGCAATCTGCGCTGCGACGGGAGGCGGGGGAGCGATAAACCCTTCGGGTAGATCGGCTAACGTCAGCCGCAGGTTTGGGTTACGGGAGGGAGCTTGAGGTGATGGGGGTGCTTGAGGAGCTTGGGCCAGTTGTACCGCTGCATTGGGGTTAACGGGCGGTGTGGCCAGGGCCGGAGCCGTGAGGGGCATCAGCAGGGCCAGGCCGAAGCCTGTCCAACCTAAGAAAGAGAAAAGTTTGATCGTCATAAATTTGTTAATAAAGGCTAGGAATCTAGGGGCGATCGCTCCCTGAAAAGTTCCCATTTTCAGAAATCCGCTGCGTAGGGGCGTTGGCGTAAGCCTGCCGGAGGCACAAACATCTTTCGCCCTCAGTGCAGATTCCTGATCCTGAGGCATCAGGGGCGATGGGTGCGCGATCGCGGATCGCTTCCCCATTGCCCCACCCTAGCACAGGGTAAATTAACTTTGGGAGAGCCGTTGTAATGCTGTCCCCCCTAGGAGTTCCGCTGCCTCTTGCAACAGAGCCGGGATGCGGTGACGGTGGGGACTTTCGGCAATTAATCCACTCAAGGTTTTAAAAGCATCAGAATCAGGATTGAGCCGTTGCCCTGGAAACCAATGGCCGCCATTATCCAAAAGGTTATAGCGGGCTTTGCCATATTCCACCAAATCATAGGCCAGGGCCAAATTGCGCAACCACAGAATTGTTTTGACGCTAATCGCCTCCGGGGCCTGATGGGGATCGGGTAAACCCTGATGCCAAGTTTGCCACCATTCTGCCCCCAAACACCGCACCGCTTCCGCTTCTAACCGCGCCACAATCGGTGGCAAAATTTCCGCAGCCTTTGCCAACAAGGGCAAAGTTTTTAAATGCTCATCAAAATCTTCCGGGCGTTTTGCCCCGATGGACAGGGTGTGAACTTGGGGATGGGAGAGACAGAAAAGGTTATTAAACACCATTGGGCTGAGGGGATTGCAGAGATCCACCAACTTTTGCGGCGGCTCATAGAGGCGGCCCCCTTTATCGGAGGGACTGATAATAAACACCCCCATATCTTGGGCTTTTGCTGCCTCAATCGCGGGCCAATTTTCCTGATTAATGTAGTACCAATGCAAATTAACGTAGTCGAATTGGCCGGTGGCGATCGCCTCACAAATCACATCCGTCGGGCCATGGGTCGAAAACCCGACAAACCCGATCCGTCCCTGACGTTGAAACTCCCGCACCACATCCAAACAGCCCCCCGGTCGCACCGTATCCCACAATAAACCCCGCGTATTAATGCCATGAATCCCCAACAGATCCACCCTTTCCAAATTTAAAAACCCTAAAGACTGCTCCAGGGTGCGACGAAATTCCATTGCATCAGCTTGGGGAGAAACCTTCGTTTGCACAATCATTTTTTCCCTGGGCAAGTGGGGCAAAATTCGCCCTAACTGCATTTCTGATGTGCCATAGCCCCGCGCCGTTTCGATGTGGTTAATCCCCACAGCGAGAGCGCGATCGATAATTGCCGCTAAATTTTCCTGACCTGCTGCGGGAATCTCCGACCAAGGCACATCCTGCCATTTATGTTGATAGCGCATCCCGCCACAGGAGAAGACGGGCATCGCCAGTTCAGTCCGACCAAAACGCCGATATTGCATAGATTGATGATCAAAAATATACCCTTGGGGATTCTAACGCAGTCCTCAGAAGCAATGGGGTTGTAAGGACTTCAGTCCGCTCCGGCTTGGTTTAACAGAATCATTAGGATTCAGTTTGTTGTAAGGACTTCAGTCCGCTCCGGCTTGGTTTAACCTAACCCCCTTGGCTACTTGCTATCAGTATATTTAGACTATACTAATCGTTGTTGCTCACCGGCTACTCCTATGGTTTCCTTGCCCCCCAAAACCACCCCTGATCAACTGCCCCAAACTGATGATGAGGATGTTGCCTACCTCGTCATTGAATATGAGCCACCCACACCTCCCGATATCAGCCACCTAATCACCGAGGATGAAACCCCCGTGGATAATTTGCTTCAGGAAAAGCTGCAACGGCTGCTCGTTCAATGCCTTTATCACGCTTTTCAACCGGGGCAATCCTTCCTCGCTATGGCCGATGTGGGCCTGTTCTATGGCGTTCATCAGCCCGCCTTAGTGCCGGATGTGATGGTCAGCTTGGGGGTGAAGATGCCGGAAAATTGGCGAGAAAAACGTAACCGCTCCTATTTTTTGTGGGAATTTGGCAAGCCGCCGGAGATGGTGATTGAAATTGTTTCCAATCGCAAAGGCAAGGAATTGGGGCAAAAACGGGATCGGTATGCCCAAATTGGCGTAATTTACTACGTTGTTTTTGACCCCCTCCAACAGTTATCAGCACAGGTGATTCAAGCCTATGTCCTCCATGGGGGAGAGTATGAACCCTTAGCAGAGCCTTGGTTCCCCCTGTTGGGTTTAGGGTTAACGCTCTGGACAGGCCAGTTTGAGGATATGACCTCGGATCTGTGGTTGCGGTGGTGCGATCGCCAGGGTGCGGTTTTACTCACCGGGACTGAGGCGGCGGAGCAGGAAAGACAGCGGGCCATCAAGGCAGAGGCACGGGCGGCCCGTTTGGCGGAACTGCTGCGATCGCACGGCCTGTTAGAAGAAGAATAGGGCGATCGCCCCCTGAGGGGCTTGCTATGTTACCATTTGGGGGGAATTTTTAACACATTAAATTATCCCGTTCAGCGGAGGAAACCTATGAGCAAGGTTCTAGTGCTAAATGCCTCCTATGAACCGCTCAATATTACCAGTTGGCGGCGAGCGGTTGTTTTACTCTTGAAAGGCAAGGCCGAGCAGCTTGAATATACGGTGACAACCATTTCTGCCCGTTTCCCTTATCCCACAGTGATTCGGCTGCGTTACTACGTCCGTGTTCCCTACAAAGAAATTCCCCTCACCCGCCGCAATATCCTAGAGCGCGATGATCATACTTGCCAATATTGCGATTATCGAGGGGACAATCTCACCCTGGATCATGTCCATCCCCGCTCCCGGGGTGGCCCGGATACTTGGGAGAATCTAGTGGCGGCCTGTGTGCGATGTAATGTTAAAAAAGGCAGTCGCACCCCAGAAGAAGCGCAAATGCCCCTGCGATCCCTGCCCCGTCGGCCCTATAGTAGCCTCCATTTTGAAATTGCCCGCTATGTCCGCAGTGGTCGCAATACCGAATGGAAGAAATATGTCATTGGGATTTAACAATCTTCAGCCCTGCGGGGGGATGATGGGGCAAAAATTCCCGTCTTCCCTCAGTTCTGATCCGTCAGATCCTGCAAGGCTGTAGGGTCATGTCGGGGCGAAAAATTTTTTGCCCCTACGCTGATCAACGCTACAATCGAATTTCCCATCAGCACGGATTGCTCCCGCTCTTGCTACAATCAGGACTTAAATCCTTAATCCTTCACCGGAGAGCAACAGTCAACAATGCAGGCGCAGGTTTCCGACCACTGGCAAGTTGGTGAGACCCTCCTTAACCTGTATCGGGTCATTGAGCGCCTTGGCGAGCGGGAATCTAGCGCCACTTACCATGTTTCCCATCGTCTTTGGCATCAATCCCTGGCGATGAAGGTGCTGCCCCGTCAGCAACAAACGGAAGCAGAACTTCAGGATTTTCGCCAGCGCTGTAAGGGTTGGCTCAAGCTGGGCCTCCATCCCCACATTGCTAGTTTTTACTATGTCCGGCAATGGCAGGGGCAACTGTTACTCTTTTCTGAATATGTGGCGGCGGGTAGTTTGCAGACTTGGCTACAAACCGGACGGTTAGCCCGTGATAGCGCACCCATCGCCCTTAAGCAAATCCTCGATCTGGCGATCCAAGCAGCTTGGGGCCTGGATTATCTCCATCAACATCGCCTCGTCTGTGGCCGGTTAAAACCTCAAAACCTGCTGATCACCGGCCAAGGCATTCTCAAACTGACTGACCTCCACCACAGCACGAAGCTCCGGCCCGTTGATGATCTGCGGGCCTGGGCAAAATTGATCCTCGGCCTGACTCCCCATCTCGATTGGTGGCCGGCAGAACTGCGAGATTTATTGAAATCCTGTGAAGCGAAACGGCCTCCCACGTTGCAACAATGCACCCAAAGCCTGATCAAATATTATCAAAATCATTTCCATGGCCCCTATGGCCGCCAAGCCCCAATTTCCCAGCAGTGGCAGGCGGATAGCCTCAATAATCAAGCCGTTGCCCTGATTGACCTCAACCGTCCCCAGGAGGCGATCCGCCTCTGGCAAAAGGCGAAACAACTGCAACCCCACCACCCCGCTGCTACCTATAATCATGATCTGTGGCGGTGGCGATCGCGCCAAATCACCGAGGAGCAACTTCTGGCGGATCTCGCCACCTTGCCCCCTACGGCGGCGGATCTGGTGGCCTTTTTGCAACTGGAGCGCAACGATCCCCAGGCAGCCCTCCAGGCCTTTGCCACCTATCGTCACCATTGCCCCCAACTCTCTGCCACCCAACAGGCCGCCTTTGCCCTCGCCCAAGAGGTGCAAAGCCGTACCACCACCCCAGAGGGCAAAACCCTCGACCCCCAAGCCCCCACGGTTTTGGACTATAGCCTCGATGGTCAATATGCCCTCTGGGGGAGTCCTGATGGCAGTATCCTACTTTGGGAATGTCGCACCTATCAGAGCCATCGCCTCGCAGGCCATCCGGGGGAACGGATCACGTTAATGGCCTTCAGCCCCGACCAATGCTATTTAGTCACCATTGCCAGCCATCCCACCACCAATGAGCAAACCCTGAAGCTCTGGAGTCGGATGACGGGGAAATGTCTTGCGACCTTCCCGCAATTGCAAACTTGGGAGGGTTTAGATCAAGGCCCGCTCCAACAGCGTTGGAGTGCCGATGGTCGTTATTTTTTGCGGCAAACCGAGGTGACGCTCCGCTTGATGGAGGTGGCAACGGGGGATTGCTTATGCATCTGTCATCGGGATGGGACGGCCCTTTTACCTACCCCCCAAGGACAGTATGGCGTGACGGCTAGCTCTCAGCCTCGGTTATGGGATCTCCACCGTGAAATTTGTCTGACCACTTTTGCGGCTCCTCAGGGGGTGACGGCGATCGCCATGCACCCCGATGGCCGACGGTGTTTAATGGGTAATGCGGCGGGGGAATTAACGGTGTGGTCGTTGCAGGGTAAGCTGTTGCAAACGCTACAGGTTGCGCCGACGTTGATTCATTCTTTGAGCATTAGTCGCGATGGCCAGTTGTGTTTGGTGGGGAGTCAAACGGTGGAGTTGTGGTCGCTAGAAACGGGGCAATGGTTGCGATCGCTCACCCGTAACCCCTCCCAACGGGCGGTTTTAAACCCCGATGGTAGCCAAGCCTTGGTCAGTGGGGAGCAGTTGACCCTCTGGCATATTCACCAACAACAGGTAACATACCAAGCCCCCTTTCACCTCTGCGTCGCTCAGTCTTTGGCTGCAGAGCGTTCGGTGGCTCAGGAATATCGTCAGGGGATTGCCCAGGCTGAAAAGGCCCTAGGGCAGGGGCGATGGTTGGAGGTGTGGCAGGCTTTACAGGGGGTGCGATCGCTCCCCGGCTATCGGGAAGACCACCACGCCTTTGCCCTCTGGACGCAACTCTATACGAAGCTCCCCCGTCAACAACTCCAACAGACTTGGGAACTCCAAAGCTTTACCGCCCATGTGGGGACGATCCACACCGCCGCCTTCACCCCCGACGGCCAAGCCTTTACCGGCAGCCGCGACGGTACGATTAAACGCTGGCACATCACCCCAGAGCGCACCCTAGGGCAGGTGGTGGGCAATCCGAGGGGGTATCTCGATAGTTGTAGCATCCATCCCCAAGGGCAGACGGTGATCACCAGTAGCCGCAAAAGTGGCTTGCAGCAATGGGATGTGGCCACAGGGCAACTACTGCAAACCCTAAACACACCCCAATTTCACTGTATTCAGTTAGCCCAAAGCCCCGATGGCCATTACCTCGTTGGCGGGACAGCCCAAGGGGAACTGTATTTATGGGAATTAACCACCGGCCAAATGCTGCGCCATTGGCAAGCCCATGGGGCGGCGATTAATGCCCTCTGTTTTAGCCCCGATAGTCTTTACTGTGTGTCGGCGGGGGCCAGTAATAGCTGGAAACGCTGGGACATTGCCACGGGGGTTTGTGTGCAAACCGTCACCACACCCCAATCCACCCTCACCTCCCTGGCCTACAGTCCCGATGGCCATTATCTTGTCACCACCAGCCAGGATCAAACCCTGATTGTTTGGGCGGTGAACCTGGGCCGTCGTCTCCATACGTTGCGGGGCCATCAAGGCACGATTACCGCCGCCTGCTTTAGTCGTGATAGCCATCATTTACTTTCTGGTAGCACCGATGAAACAGCGAAGTTGTGGAATGTGCTGACGGGGGATTGTGCCGCTACGTTAGCTGTACCGGGAACGGCGGTGACGGGGGTTGCCTTGAGTCCGGATAGTCGCTATGCCTTGACGGTGACGGAAAATGGCTATGGCAAGCTTTGGGCGTTAGATTGGCAGTTGGCGGAGCAGCCCGATGAGGGTTGGGATGAGGGGGCGCGGCCCTATTTGGAAACCTTTTTAAATCGCCAAACTCCCTACCGGGCGGAGCCAGCCTTGGATACGCCGGTGATTTCCTGGCAACAGCGTTGGCAGGATTTCCCTTGGGGGTTTGTGGGGTTATGGTTTGGTTTGGTGTGGGCGGGGACGGCGGCGGCGCTGGAGATTTTTGGCGGGGTTTGGACTACGCCTCAGGCTTATTTGTTGGCGGTGGGGATGGCGATCGCCCTCCTGAGCTATTTCGGCGGGCGGCAAATCGGCAACCCGACGATTCAACTGGGTTCGCTGTTTGGGGCGGGGGTGTTAACGCTGGTGGGGGTGGTGGATGCGACGGTGCGGTGGTCTTCCTTGGCGGCGGTGGTGTGGGGGGCGATCGCCACACTCATGCTTTCTGGAGCGCTGTGGGGCTTTGCCCCCTTTACGGCGGTATCCATGCCCCCGGGCCTCAAGGTTTGCCAGGCTTTGCGCCGCTACTGGGGAGCTTGGGGCGGCGTGGGCATTTTAGCCCTGGCCACCGGGGCCGGCATCACGATGGAATTATTGACGGGAATTGTTGGGGTTCCGGCGGGGGCGATGGCGGGGGTGACGGTGGCGATCGTCTTGGTCAGCCAATTGTGGCAATTAATCCGCACGGGGGTTCGCCCCCCCAGTTTACTCCAAGGGCTTTGTTTGATTCTGCTTTTGGGGTTAACGGCCTATAAATGGGCTGTGCCGAGTTATTTGGGGATGTTACCGGCGGAACTCTGCACCGATGCTCCGGCTACCCATGCCTATTTAGCGCGGGGCGGTTCTCCCAATGGTCGGTTAAACCACGATGACGGTTTGCCCTTGATCCAATGTGCGTTTCGCTCCCAACAGGGGGAGATTGTTGAGCAACTGTTAGCGGCGGGGGCGGATGTCAATCAAGCGGACGGGGTGGGAAATACGCTCTTAATTGATGCGGTGCGCCAGGGTCAGGGGGCATTTGTGGCCCAACTGTTACGACAGGGGGCGGATGTCAATCACCGCAATCGGCATCAACGGACTCCGCTCCATTTTGTGGAAGATGTGGCCATTGCGGAGCAACTGCTCGCAGCGGGGGCGAGGGCGGATGCTTTAGCCCCCAATGCTGGTACGCCACTCCATTGGGCGATCGCCTCCAATCAACCGGAACTCTTCCAACTCCTCATCAAAGCAGGGAGTGATATCAATGCCTACTGTGCCGCCTGTGAAGCCCCAACCCCGCTCCATGCCACGATTTTCCATGACCGGATCCCCATGCTCACCCAACTCCTAGCCGCCAAGGCGAACCTTACCCAAGTGGATGAAAATGGCCAAACCCCCCTAGAATTTGCCCAACGACAAAATCGCGCCAAGGCAGTGCAGTTAATTGAACAGACTCTCAAACGCAGCGAAAACTAAGGTTACATTTTGTTATTAAACTTAAAACAGACCCGAATCCCTAACTGAGAATGCTAAGGCTGATCACCGATTTCGACGGCCCCATCATGGATGTATCTGCAAGGTATTACCATGTGTACCAAATTTGCCTAGACCGCACCAAAACCCCAGATCAACCGGTAACGGTGCTTTCCAAGCCAGAGTTTTGGGATTGTAAGCGGGCGCAAATTCCAGAGCGGGAAATTGGCCGCCGTTCCGGTTTGGATCGTGAACAAGCGCGGCGTTTTGCCCATCTGCGCCGGGAATTAGTCCATCAAGTCCCCTATTTAATCCATGACCGCCCCGTCCCGAAGGCGATCGCCGCCCTCGAAACCCTCCAAGCCTGCGGCATTGATCTGGCCATTCTCACCATGCGCCGCGAGCGGGAACTGGCCGCCCCCCTCCAACGCTACGACCTGGATCGCTTTTTCCCCCTTGCCCAACGGTACTGCATTGGCAACGACTACCATAAAACCGGCGATGTCAATGATAAAACCCTGCTCATGGCGCAAGCCCTCGCCACACTCCCCCCGGCTCGCAAAACTTGGATGATTGGGGATACCGAGGCGGATATTGTCGCCGCCCAGACCCACAAGATCCCCGTGATTGGGGTATTGTCGGGGATTCGCAACCGCGATCGCCTCGCCAGCTACTACCCCGACCGCATCGTTCCCGACCTCGCCGCCGCCTTAGAGATCCTCTGTCCCCCCGTTTCCATTAGCCGTTCCTAACGTAAAAAGCTACTGGACAGCCAAAACAGAATCAGCGTCACGATATTCACCACCTGGGGTGCAGATAGCCCCCCATTGCCCAAGGGGACACCGCTTAAATTGACCAACACCGTCCCAATCCCCACCCCCAGCACTAAGCCCAGGAAGGAGATCAAGAGCGATCGCCCAAAGCGTTTTTCCTTGCGCACCAAGAAGTAAATATTGGCCCCCAAGGCAAAGGTCAAGACCAGCGCCAAAATGGGGTCTTTGGCAGATTGGGCCAAAAGCACCAAACCAACCCCCACCCCAAACACCACCGCCGGCCAAAGAATATCCCCTTGCTCCGGCGTATCTAGATAGTCTTGAAGCCAACCCAAGGCAGGGGAAGGGGTTCCCGTTGCCACTGGCGTAGGAGCCACGGGCGGTTTCGGAAAGCGAATGCCATCAGGGACTTTGATTTTGCCTTCTTGACGCAGTTTGAGGCGATCCATGATGATAGCATCATAGGCTGCTTCAATCCGGTCAACCGCCTGACGATCTCCGCCCTGTTCTTGGCTCAAACGACTGCGAGCCGTCTGGATTTCTTCAAAGGAAGACTCTGTTGTCACCCCAAGGGTTTGATAGGGATTTTGCTCACTCACTGTTGGGATACCTCTGAGATCGGTTGGGCCGGCCGACCACTTCCGGCGAGACAGTATCGTTCTACACTGGAAGCGTCCAGCGTTGACTTTTTCGTAGTGTAGCCCGAACTGCCTCAATCTGCGACAATCAAGGCGCGATCGCCCCAGTCCGCTGGCGGAGAGGATGTCAATTTTTCGCCTCATCCATGATTTAGGGTGAATTCTGAGTACACTCATAGTGTGAACTCCAGAATAATGCTAAATCGGTGTGTTTGAATTTTCCTAAAGAGTAACTATGGCGACCGACCCCACCACCAAGATTCTCGTCGTGGATGACGACCCAGCCATTCGTAATCTGGTCTATCGTTTCCTGCGTCAGAAAGATTATCAAGTCGAAGCAGCGGCCGATGGGAAGTCTGCCTTAGAACTCTTTGGGCGATTTAACCCTTCTTTGGTGATTCTTGATGTCAATCTTCCCGATGCCCTCGGGTATAACCTTTGTGAGGAAATGCAAAAACGTACTGATGTTTTTGTCTTGATGCTCACCAGTCGCACCGACACCGAAGATAAGGCGATCGGCTTTGAGAAAGGAGCCGATGACTATCTCACCAAGCCCTTTGCCCTCCAAGAATTAGAGTGGCGGGTGAATGCCCTCCTCAAACGCACCCGCACCGTCGCCCCCCCCACAGAGCAAATTCTGCTCACCTTCAATCACCTCAGCATTGATCCCCTCCAGCGGCAGGTACACGTCAATGGCAATCTGGTTCCCTTCACCACCCTAGAATTTGATCTACTCTATTTTTTAGCGAAAAATCCCAGCAAAGCCCTCAGCCGCGCCCAGTTGATTAGTGAGGTCTGGGATTATGATGAATCCGCCGTGGGGGATCAGCGGGTGGTGGATGTCCACATTGGCCAGATCCGCAAAAAAATTGAAGCCGACCCCTCCCAGCCTTCGATGATTAAAACGATTCGCGGTTTTGGCTATCGGTTTGATGCGGGCGAGACACCTGTCTAAATCCCGGTTAGAGGATACAAATCTTAACAAAGATGGGGCGATCGCCTCCATCCCTCCACCCCTAGAAAACTCGCCCCTTGACCCGCACCCCCATCGTCAAGCCTGGCCAAACCCAGCCCTCATCGGCAAAAAGCGTAAAAATGTACTGTAAATTCTCAGAATTTGCGATATACTGAAAACATTCATTGCACCATTACCCCTTAAGGGTCAATGGCAATGCGTTTACAGCCTTTACCCAATCATCAAACATCACCCAGGGCCGTCACTCTCCCTAGGGAACGGACGAAAGTCCGCAAAACACTACTGTATTAAATTTATGAACGCACCCAGCAGCAAAACGCAAATTCTCGCCCAATTCCAGCAACTGCTCACCCAACACAAACAAACCGCCTCCCAAATTGCCACCAAAGAGGAAGAAGCTGAAAAAGCCAAAAATCAAGAACTCCTCACCCAAGCCGCCACCTACACCGTTGATAGCATCGTCAACGGCATGGCCACCCTCCAGCTTAATTTCGGCAGTGCCATCACCGAATTAGCCCAACGGTTAGGCCGTGAATCCGGCAAACTTGACGAGCTAAAACGGGCCATCTTGGTTGAGCAGGAAAACTTGCAACAACTGCGCCAAGTGCGGATCGTTGCCGATGCCCTATACATTTTGCGCCAAGAACACCAAGGCCAACTCAGGATTTTAACGGAAGAAGCCCAAACTCAACGGGAAGCCCTCGCCAAGGAAATCAGCCAAACCCGCAAACTTTGGGAAAAAGAACAGGCAGAATTTACCCTGCGCATTGAAGAAGAAGCCGCCCAAATTGTTAAAGATCGCGAACAAAGTCAAGCGGATTATACCTATCAAATTCAACAACAGCGTAAAATTGAGTTAGATGAGTATGAACAAGCGAGGCGGCTGCAAGAGCGGATGTTACAGGCGTTGAGTCGCGAAAAAGAAAAAGATTGGCAAGAACGGGGGCAAGTTTTGACTGCAAATCAAGCCGAATTTGCCGCCAATGAAGCAAAAATTGCGGGATTTGAAGAAGCTTTGAAACAAGCTTACAATGATGCGAAGGGAGAGGCGATCAAAAAAGCCGAGCGTGAGGCCAAAGTTAAATCTGATCTGTTAGAAAAAGAATGGGAAGCTGAAAAACAGGGCTATGAATTAAAACTCACGGCTATTGAGGCAACGATTCAGCGGCAATTAGAACAAATTGCGGAGTTAACCACCCAATTGCAAACGGCTACAACCCAAGCGCAAACTTTGGCGATGCGAGCTTTTCAAAGTGCAGAGGCTACGAAAAGTTAAGGGTGACAGTTTTGATTGATAACAGCAAAACCCAGTGCTGCCACATTGGGGAGGGATTAGCCTAAAGTCCACAGTCCAAACTAATCACGCACCTAAAACCAGCCTGATCATCTAGTGCGATCCTAAATCAATCGAAAAATAAGCCCTCACCCCCAATCCCAGTCGGGAGAGAGGATTAGTCAATTTTACAGATCATTCAGGATTGCCATAGCTTGGGTTTTTGATCATTTTTCATTCCACTTCTTAGCGAGGAATTCCCATGGTTAAAAAAGTAACGGCAAAAAGTACTAAAGCTGAAATTCTAGAGGCTTTTGAGGAACTCAATCAAGAGAAATCTACTCTAGAAGCTCAGGTTCAACAACTCCAAAAACAAAGCCAAACCCCTCCCCTTAATCCTACGTTCGTTGCCCCACCTGCCCCACTCGCCCCACTCGCTCCCCCTCAACCGCAAAAACCGGCCATGACATCCACCCAACAAGCCAAGTCTGACATTAACTTAATTCTCAAAGATCTCGAAACCTTACAAGTGGGTTTCGGGAGTGCCGTGAGTTCTCTTTCTGAGCATCTGATCAAAGAGGCTTCGACCTTGGCTGAGATTCAGAATGCTGTTACTGAAGAACAGGAACAGTTAACAGAATTGCACGAATTGTCTGAGATTGGTGAAAACACGTTAGCAACATTGATTGCTGATTATGAAACCAGTAGTAAGGCTTTTCTAGAAGAACTGACTGGGCAACAAGAAACCCTTGAGCAGGAGTTACAGGCGGCCTGTCATGCTTGGCAAAAAGAGCAGGAATTGCATGATGATGCCATTGCGGAACGAGATAGTAACTATGAGGTTACTCAAGAGCGTGATGGGACGGAACATGAGTATACTTTACAGCTTGAGCGGCAGTTAGCCCAAGAAGAGTATGAGCAGGAGAAGAAACAGCGTTATCAAGAGTTAGCTGAAACGAAAAGTGTACAGGAGAAGCAATGGGAGGAGCAAGAAAAGGCGATCGCCCAACAGGAGCAAGCCCACCGGGAAGCGAAAGAAAAGGTGGCTGTTTTTGATGCTGATTTAGAGCAAAGGAAGAAAGAGGGCCAAGAGGAAGGTTATCGCATTGGGGTTTATCAAGCCAAGGTGCGGCATGATTTACGGGAGAAGGAAATCGAAGGGGAAAAACGCAATTATGCCTTACGCATTCAGGGTTTAGAGCAAACGATTCAACTCCAAGAAACCCGTTTACACAATCTGGGGCAACAGTTGGAATCTGCATTGAAACAGGTGCAAGATTTGGCGGTGAAGGCGATCGAGGGAACATCTAACCGCAATTCCTTTGATGCGTTGAAGGAGATTGCCATTGAGCAGGCGAAAAATCAGCAAAAAGGTAAGTAAGGATCAATGGGTCTGTAGGGGCGAAAAATCTTTCGCCCCAATCTTTCGCCCCAATCTCTCGCCCCAATCTTTCGCCCCAATCTTTCGCCCCAATCTTTCGCCCCTTTGTCTTTACCATGGACTGCCCACCATCATAAAAGCACTCCAATAGAAGGGATGACTTAAATCGGGGGTGGTGGTTTGGGTGAGGGTAGGAGGGAGGGGGATGGTGGTGCGATCGCCCCCACTGCGTAACACTAAAGCATTGCCCTCAATGGTTTTTTGCCCTTGCAGGAGGGAAAGTTGAGCGCGGCGCAGGGCTTCGGCTTTGATCGTCACCTGAGGATCGCGCAGGTGGCGATAGAACTCATTCATCAGACTGAGGCTACCTAAATCGCTCACATACCACAGGCTCGCTAGGGCAGATTTTACCCCCGCCCCCACCGCCAACCCCGCAAAGCCGAGTTCTGCTTCTGGACTCCCCAAGGCAGTACGGCAAGCGCTGAGAACAAGGAGTTCAATTTGCGGATCATTGTGCCATTGCAGTTGGCGCAATTGCTCAAAGCCGATCGCCTGATCCCACAGTTGAATATAGGCTTGGTCGGGGCGATCACGGAAATCCGCATGGGTGGCGAGGTGAACAATTTGATAGCCTTGGTTGCGGCTGTAATTCCGCAAGTTTTCAAAGGTAAACGCTTCGTTATGGAATGTAACCCCCCCATCTTGAGTGATTAACGCCAACTCCAAAGGTACGGCGGGTAAAGGGTTGTGGGTGGCAAAGGTGGAGGCCCCCATGGCCACGACGGGGGCTTGATGGAGGGGTTGATAACTGCTGTTGGTGAGGCTAAGGCTGGGGATTTGCCCCAGGCTGAATTCTTCGATCAGGAATTTTTCGCCATCGTGAAGCGCCGCTAAGGGAATCGTTCGCAGGCCCGCATCCAGAGTAAACAGCAAAGTATCAATATTGAGGGCTTTGAGGTCGTTGTAGATGGGGCGAATTAGCCAATCATAAAGTTGTTGGGCGGGTTGGCGATAGCTCTGGAGGAGGCGGGGGTTACTGACCGCACGGCTAAAGCGGCCCACGGCGGTTTGGAGTGCAACTTGGTTGGCTTCGGGAACGACGCGACGAATCAGATAATTTTCCGGCGTGACCACCACCACCTCTAACTGATGGGGATAGCTGAAGACATACAAGAGGGCGGGGTTCGTGCCGGTTTGGGTGTTAATGCGGCTGAGGGTGGCCCGCATCGAGGCGATGGAAGTGCCTTCAGATTCGCTGTCTTCTTCCCCCTCACTACCCCGTTGGGCGGCAATTTGTGAGCCAAACTGCTCTTCAAACCGAGCGGCAAAGGCTTGATCTAAACGGGGCAGGGCTAGTTCTAAGCGACCGAGATCGCCGCCGCCTTCGCCATCCCAATTGAAGCCTTTTTCGGTGAAGGTGGTGCGCGTACCAAGGCGATCGCCAATGTTGTTCACCAAATCATTAAACAAATCAACCCCCGCCTGGGTGTTGGGGGTTGATCCGGCGAGGATCGTGGCGAAATTGGGGGGGAAAATATCGGGGGTGATTTCGATCCCAGCTTGGCGATGGGTGAAGCGGTAGCGATTGAGGGGCAAAATGGTTTGTTCCGGCCCTGTGCCGGTAGTAATGCCGCCCGCGCTGCCGTTGATCGTGCTATCCCCAACGATAAAAGGGATCATCCCTTTCCCCCCATGACGAATAAAAACCGTCCCCCCCCCAGCCCCGCCAGCGGTGGCAATGCTCCAGTTGCCCCCTTGAAACGCGCTATTGCTCACCGTTCCCGTCAGGCGCACCATGCCAGCGGTTTCAAAGCGGACAGATCCCCCCTGTCCCGCCAGGGATTCGGTGAACATTGCGCCGGTATCGATGCCTTGGGGGGCGGTGAGGGTGACGGCTCCGCCGTTGCCTGTGCCGGAACTGGTATCAATCAGGCCTTGGCCATTGGTGGTAATTGACCCCCCGGCACTGGTGATTGTCACCGCGCCGCCGTTACCACTGGCCCCGGCGGCGATGATGTTACGGAAGGCGATCGCTCCCGGCGCGGTCAATGTCACCGCCCCGCCGCCCCCACTGCTGAACGTGTTAAGGGTTCCGGTAGCGTTGATCGTCGTTCCGGCTTGGACGGTCAAGGCATTGCCTTGGGTTTGAATCGTGTTATTAATGGCCACAGCTTGACCACTGAGGAGCGTGAGGGGGTCGCGCACAGTTGTAACGCCAGCAATCGTCAAGGGTGCGGTACTATCGGAGCGACCGAAGATGATCCGGTTCAAACCATCGTTAAACAGGCTTAATTCTGTGCTGGTAATATCCAAGGCAGGGGTATCATTTTGGCTCCCGCCGAGGATCATGCCTTGGTTGGGGTTGAGGGGGGCAATCTGAAGATTTCCCGTACCGGATACCCCCACACCATCCAGATCAAACTCACTCCCCCAAATTTGCACATCGCCAAACACCCGTAAATCTCGAAATGCTGTGCTACCGCTGATTGTACTATCCTGTAGCGTGGTGTTGGCCACGGCGAACCGACTGGCAATCCCATCATAATTAGGGGCAACATTACCACTCACAGTACTATTCACCAGGGTTAAATTTTGGAAATTGCCAATGCCGCCCCCCTCATTACCGGTAGCATTTTGTTGAACGGTACTGTTGATCAATGTGGCATTGGTGCGGTTGAACAATCCCCCGCCATAATTGCCGCTGATGTTACCCTGTACCGTTGTGCTAATGATATTGATCGTACCATCGTTGGTAATCCCCCCACCGGAAGCCCCCGTACTGCGATTATTACTCACGATGCTATTTTGCACTGTTGCCGTCCCATAGTTGCTTAAGCCACCGCCCGCTCCGCCAAAGGTGACTAAGCTTTCATTACCAGAAATCTCACTGTTGATTACCGTCAGCGTTCCACCCGGTCGATTATCAATGCCGCCCGCTCTGGAGTCAGCGGTATTGTTGCGAACAGTGCTATTTTGCAGCGTTAAAATCCCATCGTTGCTAATGCCCCCAGCGGTATTTAAAGATCGGTTATTTTGCACGGTAAGATTACGCAGCACTGTGTTGCCGCTATTGGTATTGAGAATTCCCGCTCCCGGATTGCCACTATTCCCGCCCTCAATGGTGAGATTGGTTAAGGTGACAGTGCCATCAATTTGGAGGATGCGAAACTGATTCGTGGCGGTGGCGGCCCGGGCCAAGGTGGCATTATTGCCTTGAATTTCCAAGCTCCCGGTTAATGCAGGGAGGGCAGAGTTGCCCGTGGCACTGAAGCCACCGGTATCAAAGAAGGTTGTAAATTCGTAACGGCTATTGGCGGCTAAAATGATCGTGTCAAAATCGGGATTAAGATTGGCTTGTTGAACGGCCCAAGTTAGGCCGCCGCTGAACCCGGAGCCGGTATCGGAAATATCGCCGGGATTCACTAAATAGGTGGCTAATGTGCCTCGGTACTCGGCAAGAACGTTGGCATCAAAAGGCGTTAGAGCTTCAATGGCCCCGGTTTGCGTTTCTAAAACCCAATCCCCCCCTAGGGTGGGGTGATCACCCGTGATATTCGTGGAGCCGGCCACATCTGCGCCCGTGGCTTGGGCGATCGCCCCTAACAACGCCTCCCCCACTGCCCCCAAGGCCGTAAAGCAACTGTAAATCAGAATATCCGCCCCCGCCGCCAAATTCGCCCCCCAATCTCCTAGGGTGTCCTGATGTTGGGCCACCGTCTCCGCCGTCACCAAGGTACGCCCCAACAGGAAATGGCCCTGATTTCCTTCCGCCACCACATTCACCGCCGCCACCGGCTGCTCCGCTGTCCCCAAGGCAAGGGCGATCGCCTCTAACCCTTCCTGATCCCGCCCAATCACCTGGCTAATCGTCCCCGCTGCTCCCCCGTAAAGCAAGCTGTGATAATCCTTAACCCGGCTATCAATGAAGGTATAGGCGAAGGGACTGCTCCCCCAACGGGTGACGCGGGGGGCAAATAAGCCATCGGCGGTAATTACCTGATGGGGATCGACTACGGTAAGCTCACCTGTTGTGATCAGCTCAATGTGGGGCGCGGTGATCTGGCCGGCTAATTCAATCCCGCCGGTTAATAACCCCGGTAACTCCAAGGGCGTAAACCCCCGCGCCACTGCTTCGGCGGGCAAGTCCACCGTGAGTAACATTCCCCCTTGGGAGAGGCGGACATGATTTTCCCCCACAGCAGCCAGGGTTAAACCTTGGCCGGCGGTGATACTGCCGGTATTGCCTACCGACCCGGCAATTAAACCGACTTGACCCGGTGCGGTGAGCGTCCCCTGATTGAGGATGGCGGCGGGCTGATCGGTGAGAAAACTGAAGTGGTTGGGGGTTCCTACCAATTGGGCGTAATCATTGGGGCCGGTGGCATTGAAAAACCCCGTACCGAAGCCGAGGCGATCGCCCGTCGTCGCGAAAAAACTCCCCCCTACATCGAGGCGAGCATTGGGGCCAAAAATAATCCCCGCTGGATTGATTAGATATAAATTGGCCCCACTCCCCACCACCTGCATCAGGCCGTTAATTTGGGAGACTTCCCCCCCCACCACGCGCCCCAAAATATTGACAATGGCGGGGTTACTCCAAAACTGGGCCACTTCTCCGGCGCTGAGGTTAAACCGTTCAAAGCTATGGAACAAATTCTGCCCATCACGGGATAAACTCCCGCCTTGAATTTGCCAGATTTGGCCATGTTGATCCAGGATTGTACCCGTGCCATCGGGGGCAACGGTGATCGATTGCCCATAGGCTTTGCCCAATGTCAACAGCCAAAAGCAGCAACCTAAACCCGCAATTTTTCTGAACTTCATCGTGATTTCGCCTTTGAAATCGGATAAACGTTGCTATTTTAATCAGGGCATTGCCCCAGAGGATCGAGGCAATAAGCCAAAGATGGGGGGCGATCGCCAAAAGTTCCCCCAGTTCCATAGATTTGCTGAGAAATGTTAAGCATGATCTTCAAAAAAGTTAACCCCAATTGAGGGATAAGTCTCCCACAATATAAATAGAACCTTAAATAGTTCAAGCAGATCGTCTTTGCCAACCGGAGGGAAATGTCTTATGGATGCTCAAGAACTACTCAAACGCTACAACAACGGTGAACGAGATTTTCACGGCATCAACTTGATGGGGGCAAATCTTCAGCAGGCCAAATTACCCGATATTGATCTCCGGGGGGCCTATTTAGGGGCCGTGAACTTTAGCCGGGCGAATCTAAATGGGGCGAATTTATCGGAGGCCTTTTTATTTCGGGTTGATCTCTCCATGGCAAAGGTGAATGCAGCGAGTTTAGTGAAAGCAGATTTAACGAAAGCCAACCTCAAAGGGGCTGAATTCATTAAATCGATCCTCAAAGGGGCAAAACTCAGTGGTGCAGCCTTAAATCATGTCAATTTACGGCAATCTAACCTAGAATCGGTCAACCTCTGCGGTGCAAATTTACAGGGGATTAACTTTCGGGGGGCGAATCTCCAAAACGTTAACTTAAGTTGGGCTAACCTGTCGGGATCGCGGTTAAGTGGGGCGAATTTCCGGGGGGCAAACCTGAATGGGGTGAAGCTCACGGAAGCCTATATGAATGGGGTGGATTTGCAGGGGGCTAACCTGGATGGGGTGGATCTCAGTGCTTCAAAACTCAGTGGTGCAAACCTCTGTGATGCGATTTTAACGGTGGCGAATTTGAGTTTTAGCCAAATTCGTACTGCTTTCATGGCGCGGGCTGATCTCCAAGCGGCGAATCTCGAAAATAGCAACTTAATGCGGGTGGATTTAACGGAGGCTAATTTATCGAAGGCGATTTTAATCCACACCAATTTGCGCGAAGCGGATCTCACGGCGGCGACGCTCAACCAAGCCAATCTCAAGGGTGCGAATTTACGTCGTGCCAGTTTGCACAATGCTTATTTGTGGGGGGCTAATTTTACGCAGGTGGATTTAGTGGAAGCCAATCTAACCGGGGCGAATTTCCGGGGGGCGAAGGAGCAAGGGGTGAATTGGACAGCGGCGGTTTTAGATCACACCACCTTACCCAATGGCTCGATGGTCGGTTAAGCCGACTCCAACTGTTTATCAAAACCCTCACCCCAAACCCCTCGGTCGGGCGAGGGGCTTTGGAGGAACCCCAACCGTTTAAGAAGAGGGGCGAAAGGTTTTTCGCCCCTACAGTTTTCGCTACAATGGCTGGGTGATTTTTTTACTCGCTCTGATGGTCGATCTTTTTGTTTACGGTACGCTCAAGCCCGGTGAAATGAATTATGCCGCCTATTGTGGCGATCGCCCCCACCATTTTGAACCCGCTTGGGTTTGGGGGCAACTGTTCCATCTTCCCCGCCAAGGCTACCCCGCCCTCACCCCTGGCCATGAAAAAGTTCAGGGGATCTTATTCCACTTTGATGATCCGCAAGTGTTGGCGGCCATTGATCCCCTCGAAACCTATGAGGAGGGGCGATCGCCCCATTTAAACGAATACCAACGCCAACGTCAGCCGGTGTTTGCCCCCAATGGCGCATCCCTAGGGGAAGCTTGGATCTATGTGATGGATCGGGATCGGGTGATGGCCGATGGGGGGATTTGGCTCCCCTCCGGGCAATGGGGGGGTTATGAAGGATGAATGTATTATGTAGGGTGGGCAATGCCCACCCGGAGAGGGTTTCGGATTTCCCAACTGGGATCTATTGGGGGTGATGGTCTGGTTTGAGCAAAAAAGTGGCCAAGATGATGCCTAGGATTGCTAAACCCGCCATGGGATAGAAAGCGTAGGTATAGCTGCCGAACCAGTCGCGGATTTGGCCGGCGGTGAGTGTGCCAATTAATGCCCCCAAACCGTAGGCGGTGAAGACAATGCCGTAATTTTGGGCGTAGTCGTCGGGGTTAAAGAAGCGTAGGGTGGTGGTGGGGGCGATCGCCAGCCATCCCCCCAAACAGAACCAAAACAGGCAAAAAGCGACTAAATAGGTGATCACCTCGCCGGTTTGGGCGTTGGCCATTAAGATACAGGCGATCAGGATTAAAACGTAGGTGGCGATCGCCACATTGCGGGGGCGGAAGCGATCGCTCAACCAGCCAAACAGGGGACGACTCAAACCATTAAACAGCGCAAAGAGCGAAACACTACTCGCAGCAATGGCCGGCTCAATTTGAATCACCTCTTCCCCCACCGGGCTAGAAATGCCGATCGCCGTCAACCCTACCAACGCCCCAATCGTATAGCAGAGCCACAACCCATAAAAAGAGCGGCTTTTCAGCATTTGGGGGGGATAGGTTTGGGGGAAAGTCTTGGCTTGGGGTGAATCAGGATGATGGTGAGGATGCCAATCCTTGGGGGGCAGCTTGAGGGTCAGGGCCAACGCCGTGATCAGCACCGCAAAGGCAATGCCCAAAATCCGCAGCGTCGGCTGCACACCGTAGCCATTGATCAAATAATTCGCCAAGGGTGCAGTAATCAACGGTGAGAGGCCAAAGCCGATAATCGTCAAACCCACCGCCAAACCCTTGCGATCGGGAAACCAGCGGGCCATCACCACCATCGGCACACCGTAGGTGATGCCCACCCCCGTACCGGCAATGACTCCATAGGTAAGCGTCATCATCGCGATATTGCTGCTAAAGCTAGAGAGGATATAGCCCGCCGCGACAATCAATCCGCCGATCGCCGTCGTTAAGCGGGTTCCCAACCGGGGAATATAAAAGCCAGCGATCGGCATCAGGATCGCATAGGACACCAAAGCCACGGTATAGGGAAGGAGGCTTTGGGTGGCGGTAATGTTAAAGGCCGCTTCTAGGGGTTTACGAAAGACACTCCAGGAATAGACCGTCCCCAAACAGAGCAGGACAGTAATCCCCAAAGGAATCAGTAACCAGCGCCCCTGTGCTGCGGGTAATCCGAAAATGGTATTTGTTGAGGAGGGGGGATTAGACATAGACAATCCATAGGTTGATAATCCAACGGAATGCTAGGGCGAATATACAAGTTTTTCAAGGCTTAGGGTGCGTCAGAGCGAGAATTGATCCTCAAAACGGTGATACGACTGACGCACCATGAAGCTGGTGCGTCGGGCAAAGTGGGTTGATGGCCATCATAGATGTGAGCCGACGCACCCTACTTCCTACTTCCTACTTCCCACTCTCCACTTCCTACTTCCTACTTCCCACTCTCCACTTCCTACTTCCTACTTCCCACCTCCCACTTCCCCCAACGCAAAAGGGGCGAAAGATTTTTCGCCCCTACGGAGATCATTTGTTATTCAATCGGTAAATTAGGCCGCTTCAAAATTGCTGGCCACAAAATCCCAATCGATCAATTGAGTGATAAACGTATTGATGTAATCAGGACGCTTGTTTTGGTAATCCAAATAATAAGCGTGTTCCCAAACATCCATCGTCAGCAAAGCGGTTTGGCCATGGACTAAGGGCAGGTCAGCGTTGCCGGTTTTGGTCACTTTCAACGTGCCATAACCACTTTCCAACACTAGCCAAGCCCAACCACTGCCGAACTGGGTTGCTCCCGCTGCCTTGAAGGCTTCAACGAACTTGTCAAAACTGCCAAAATCGGCATCAATTTTAGCCGCTAAGGCTCCGGTGGGTGTGCCGCCACCATTGGGTTTCATGCATTGCCAGTAGAAGGAATGGTTCCAAGCTTGGGCGGCGTTGTTGAACAAGCCCGCTTTATCGGGATTGCCCGCAATGCTTTTGATTACATCTTCAATGGATTGGCGATCGTGGTCTGTGTTTGCCACCGCTGCATTGTAGTTGTTCACATAAGCCGCGTGGTGCTTGTCGTGGTGGAATTCCAGAGTGCTTTTGGAGATGTAAGGTTCTAATGCCGTGTAATCGTAGGGCAGTGCTGGAAGTGTGTAAGCCATAAAACCTGAGTGTGTTGTGTTCTCTGGGTTAGATCATACTGCAAAGTTGAAAGTTGAGGGGAGGGCGGGCAGGGCCTTGCCATCTTGTAATACATATACTACAATGCTACAAGTGAATTGGGAAACTCCCCATGGCCTACGAAACTTTACCGCTCTCTAGCCCCGCTCCCGTCCTCTCCTGGGCGGGCCATGGCCTGAGTGGCGATGAAACCCGGATGGCGAAAAATGTCGCCTCCCTGCCTTTTGTGTTCAAGCACGTTGCCCTAATGCCCGATGTCCATTTAGGCAAGGGGGCTTTAGTGGGTTCCGTGATTGCGACGCAAGACGCGATTATCCCCGCTGCGGTGGGGGTGGATATTGGCTGCGGTATGGCGGCGATGCAAACCCCTTTCCGGGGGGAGCAGTTGACGGGAAAATTGAAACGGATTCGTCAGGATATTGAGGCGGCGATCCCGGTGGGATTTGAGGCGAATCCAGAGGCGGATCGCACCGTCACCAACTGGCAAGGCTGGCAGGAATTTAAAAATCTCCATCCTGGCGTGAAACGGTTGGAAACGAAGGCAGTGCAACAAATGGGTTCCCTCGGTGGGGGCAATCACTTTATTGAGCTTTGCCTTGATACCGAGGATCAGGTGTGGCTGATGCTTCATTCTGGCTCCCGCCATATTGGCAATCAATTGGCCCAATGCCACATCAGCACCGCCAAGGAACTGCAAAAACTCGCCGCCCAAAAGCTCCCCGATCCGGATCTGGCCTACTTCATCACCGGCACGCCGGAGTTTGCCGCCTACTGGCATGACCTGCAATGGGCGCAACAATATGCCCGCCATAACCGGGAGGTGATGATGGCGCGGTTTAAGCGGATTGTCGAGCAGCATCTCGCGGGGGGCAAGCCGACGAAACCACTGTTAACGGTGAATTGTCATCACAACTATGCCGAAAAAGAGGTGCATTTTGGGGAATTGGTGTATGTGACCCGGAAGGGGGCAGTGCGGGCCCAAGAGTCGGACTATGGGATCATTCCTGGTTCGATGGGGGCCAAGTCCTACATTGTTAAAGGCAAGGGTAACGCCCACAGCTTTTGCAGTTGTAGCCATGGGGCGGGGCGGTTAATGTCTCGCTCTCAGGCAAAACGGCAATTCACCCTTGAGGATTTGATCGCCCAAACCGAGGGGATCGAATGCCGTAAGGATGCCCAGGTGATTGATGAAATCCCAGCCGCCTACAAACCCATTGAAACGGTGATGGCCAATCAAGGGGATTTGGTGGAAGTTGTGGCGACACTCAAGCAGGTGGTTTGTGTGAAGGGTTGACCTGTTGCGGCGCTGGGAGGGCGATCGCCCTTTGTCTTTGCCAGACATGAGGTGGTTGCCCTTCCTCGCCGATGACCACCCCGTCCACCCCTCCAAGGGAGGAGAATTTTTCCCATGACACACCATCAGGAATTGTTAAAGCCCCAATTCCCAGCCGGGGGCGAGGGTGCGGTAATCATAATCCGTGGCTTGGGGATGGCAAACGCCACAGGTTTGCACGGTGATGCGATCGGGGCAATTAATCCCCGCTAGGGTGCGGCAACTTTCGGCAATTTTAGGATGGAGGGCGCGGAAAAACCGGGAGCTACTGACTTGAGTGGGCGGGGTTTCGCGAGTTTGGGCGTTGCGGGAGGTGGCTCGGATGTAATCCCACATCAGGCGAATATCAATATTGGAAAGGGCGCGAATATCGCCGTGGCTTTGGCGCAGATTTACGCCAAAATGCTGCTCTGGCCGTTGGATTAACTCTTCCCACCGTTCCCGGGGCAAGAGGGCCGGGGGAATAGCCACATGGCAACTGCCGCAACGCTCCACATAAACCTGTTGCCGGAGGGCAAATTCTGGGGGTACGGGGTCGAGGGCTTTCACGCCTTGGGCAAGGGCGGGGGCGGTTTGGAGGGCGATCGCCAACCCAAACCCGATCGCCATCCCCCCCAATAAGAGCAACCCTAACCCTAGCCAACGGGATAATCGGCCCCATTGCCCCCAAGTTTTAGCTTGCATTGATTTAAATGACATTCCACGCATGACTCAGTGATCAGTGATGGGTTTGAGAATACTACGAACGTTTGTCGTCAAGACTGAAGTCTTGACCAGCCGGATTTTGGCAGACTGGACTGAAGTCCGCACGACGAAGTGATTGGTTCTTTGGCAAATAGGGTGAAATTGGCTCAATGGGATGCCGAACCTGCGTAGGGGCGAAAAATTTTTCGCCCCTACAGTAAGGCTTCAATTTTGCATAAATTTAGCTTATCACCTTAAACTTTGAAGACCCACTGATTTAAGCATCATCTACGAATACGGTATCTAACAGGCGTTCAATAATGGCCCGGCCTTGTTTCCCCCCCGCTGGAATAATCCGATGGGCTAAAACGTAGGGCGCTAAATCTTTAATATCCTGAGGGTCAACGTAATCCCGCTGTTCAATTAAGGCATAGGCTTGGGCAGCCCGTTGGAGGGCAACAGTTCCCCTCGGACTCACCCCTAGGGTAATCTCCTCATCAGCCCGCGAGGCCCGGACTATCCTGAGGATATATTGTTGCAGCTCTAACTTGATGGTGATTTGACGCGCTGCGGCTTGCAGTTCAAGGACTTCCTCCGGGCTAATGCAGGGCTGCAATTGATCCACCCCTAAGAATTGGTGACGTTGGAGCATTTGCAATTCCTCCGCTTCGGTGGGGTAGCCGAGGGATAAGGCCAGGGTGAAGCGATCCATTTGGGCTTCAGGGAGGGGGAATGTGCCTTGATATTCGATGGGGTTTTGGGTGGCAATCACGAAAAAGGGATGAGGAACGGCGCGGGCGTTGCCGTCGATGGTGACTTGTTGCTCCTCCATTACCTCTAGCAGGGCGGATTGGGTGCGGGGGGTGGCGCGGTTGATTTCATCCGCTAAGAGGATGTTAGCAAAGGCGGGGCCGGGGAGAAATTCAAATTCGCCGCTACTGGGGTTCCAAATATTTGTGCCGGTGATATCGGTGGGCAAAAGGTCGGGGGTGCATTGGATGCGTTGAAATTTGCCGTTAATCGATCGCGCTAAGGATTTCGCCAAGAGGGTTTTACCCACACCGGGGACATCTTCAAGCAAAGCATGGCCACCACTGATCAGGGCCACCAAAACGAGGCGAATCGCTTCATCTTTGCCGACGATCGCCTTGGCTAAATTGGCTTTTAAACGGGCAATGCGATCGCTCATCGCGGTAGAAGCATCTAACATCAGGTCACTACTCATAGAAATTGCGCGGTTTGCGTTGTTGCTGATCTTGCCACGACTACAAGGTTAATGGTCAGGTTTGCGGATAAGTGCGTCGGGGCGAAAAATTTAGGGCGAAAAATTTTTGTGCCTCCGGCAGGCTTACGCCAACGCCCCTACAGGTGACAGGGGTTAAACCCGCGCCCCTTGGCAGTCGGCGGCAATTTGGGCTTTGAGGGCAGCGAGGGAGGGAAATTTTTGCTCAGGACGGAGGAATTTATCGAGGTACACCGTCAGTTTTTGACCATAGAGATCGCCGGCCCAATCGAGCAAATGCACTTCAATGGTGCGCTGTAATTCTCCCCCTACGGTAGGCCGGCGGCCAATGTTCATCACGCCCAAGAGTGGGGATTTTCCTAAGCAATCCCCCACCACCTCAACGCGATAGACTCCATGGCAGGGCAAGAGCTTATGATCGGGGACTTGTAAATTGGCGGTGGGGAAGCCGAGGGTACGGCCCAATTGTTGCCCCTGAACGACTACCCCTTGGAGGGCATAGGGGCGGCCCAATCCAGCGGTGGCGCTGGCAATATCCCCCTGAGCAAGGGCGTGGCGAATGGCGGAACTGCTGACCCGTTCGGGGCCTTGATGATAGAGGGGGGTGATCAGGACTTCGCAACCGTGGGGGGAGGCGATCGCCTGTAAGGCTGCGGCTGTACCAGAGCGATCGCGCCCAAAACAAAAATCTGCCCCCACTGCCACCCGTCTCGCTTGCAATTGGGCGATTAAAATATCTTCGACAAAGGCTTCGGGGCTGAGGTGAGCGAGGGCTTGGGTGAAGGGGAGTAAAACTAACTGCTCAATACCAAAGGCCTCCAACTGCTGCACTTTTTCATCTAACGGCGTGAGCAGGGGGCGGCGTTGGCCGGAGAAGAATTCCCTGGGATGGGGGTCGAAGGTGACAACGGTAGAGATCAGCGGGGAATTTTTCCCCAAGGCTCCCCGCGTGATCGGAGCCATGACGGTTTGATGCCCTCGGTGAAGGCCGTCAAAGTTACCGAGGGCTAGGGCAGTTGGGGTTAAGGCTTGTTGGGTCGAAGATGTAATCCACACGCTTTACATTTTGACACAATTGCCGCACTGGATCACTTTTTTCTGCAAAACCGATGGCTTAAAAGCCTAAAGCACTGAGGATAGATTCCACCGTTTCGAGGCGATCGCCCACGGATTCAAGCAAGGGCCGGGCTTTCTGTACCGCCTCAACCAACTTCATGCCATCCACATACATCTGGTCATGGGGATAATTTTCCATCACCTCCAGCAGGGAAAGCTCACCATCCAGGGCGGAATTGCCCAAGGTGGTACGCAGCGCCGGGACTCGTTCGGCTTCATTATCGGGGTGAATAATTTGCCCCAATTCGGTTAAGGCGTTTTCGCCTTGGCTGGTTTGCAATGCCCCCTGAATGACAAGACTATTAACGGGAACCGTCTGACTCAGGGCGGTTTGAATTGCAGCGGGATCTTGTTGGCTTAACCCCACCAATAGCCCCAAGGCGGGGGATTGTTTCCCCGTTTCGGCAAATTCGGCTAAATCAGCAACAGGGATGGAGTGGCGCAAAAAGCCATAGGTAATCACCACTTCTTGAGCGGCTTGGGCAGCGGTGGCAGGAACCAAGAGGGCGGCGGCGACTAGGCTAGCGAGGGCGAGCGATCGCACCGTGGAAAAATTGATCATGATCATCCTTACAGAGAAATAGGAAATTGCTTAAGGCGGGGATTATCGGCAATGCCCTCAGTCAGATCGTGGGAGGCTGTAGGTGATGGGGCGAAAAATTTTGTGCCTGCGGCAGGCTTACGCCAACGCCCCTACGCCAATTCGCGATCGCGTACCGATCAACGCGCCCCCCCGATCCGGTATTACGTTGGGCTGCCCTTGATAATGACGGAAAATGGCCGGAAAAAGATGCTGCATCATCCAGTTCTAGGACTGGTTGCTGTTGGAGGAGGAAAGAGGATAGAGAAGAGAGAAAAGAGCAAAGTTTAATATTTTTCCTCACTTCCCACTTCTCACTTCTCACTTCTCACTTCTCACTCCTCTCCCACATAATCCGCCCACATTTGCTCATAGGCGGCTTCCATGTGGCGGGCAAATTGGCGGCCATTCCAGAGGGGGGCGGTGCGGCGGGCGGTTTGGAGTTTGCGGTTTACGCCGTGGCGCAATTGGGGATCTGTGCCGTAGCGGATGCCCCATTGAACATATTCCTCGGCGTTGTGGGCGATGCCTTCGGTAATTCCGGCATTGATTAACATTGTGTAGCTATTGCGGGCCGCAAATTGTTCCCCCACCCAAGTCACCAGGGGAATGCCCATCCACAGGGTTTCCATGGTGGTGGTTGCGCCGTTATAGGGGTAGGTATCGAGGACAATATCGGCAATGAGCATATTGGCGCGGTGGGTGGGTTCGCTGTAGTCTACGGCCAGGAATTTGAGGCGATCGCGCTCTACCCCCACCTCATCAGCAAGGTTTAAAAAGGCGCGTTCCATGTCTTCGGTGTCGTTGGAGCCTTTGATTAAGAAATAGCTCCCCGGTACAGCTTTGATAATTTCCAATTGGAGGCGCATGGTATCGGGGTGGCGTTTATAGCCTTTTTGAACGCTGTAGTAGGCGATCGCCTCTGCTGGTACGCCTAAATCTTCGCGGCGCAAGGTGGGCAAGCCGACTTCAAAGCCATCGCAGGCAATATAACTCTGGGGCAACCGCACAATTTTTTCATGGTAATAATCCTGAGCATTGGCGGGTAAGACATGATTATCGGCAATAAAATAATCAATGGTGGGAATTCCCGACGCATCCCAGCCTAACCAAGTGACTTGAATCGGAGCCGGTTTGAGCATCACCACACTACAGGTCGTATCAACGGTAATACTATCCAGTTCAATTAAAATATCAATTTCATCCTCAAAAATTGTCTTCGATAAAACATTAATATCCACACATTTAATCGCTCGCAAAACTTGACTAATATACCAATCTTGTAGAGAGTCTTGGCTATCAGGTGTCGTAATGCAATAGAGATAGACTTCATATTGGTCATGGTTATGGTGTTGAAACAAAGCACGTGCTAACCAACCCACGGAGTGGCGACGCAAACAGAACGAAAGATACCCTAATCGAATTTTACGATCTGGGTGACGATACTTAAGGCGCTCTTGATGTCCAAGATAATGCTTTTCTAAACAACTCCGTGCCTGAACTCTAGCATTATCAAAACAAATCTTAGAAATATTGTTTTGTGTAGTACGGTTAAGCACTGGATTATCTGCAAAATAAGAAGCAAAAAAATAACTATTGAACAATTTTGACGCTTGTAAAAGATTTAAATCCAAAGGGTATTCTTGAATGAGTGTGTTGATGAGGGTTTGTTGTTGAGCAAAAAGTTGGCAGCTTTCCTGCCAACGTCCCCCTGTCACCACCACGGTCTTCAATAATGTCTTGGTTGCATCAATTTTTTCGGCAAGATTTTCGGCTAAATTTAGATATTGATAGGCAGCTTGTATTGCCTTCTGGTATTGGTCAGATTCTTGATAAAAATCAGCGAGATAACTGGTGAGATCCTTATGAACTGGATCGATTATTAGTCCAAGTTCACATAAATTAGCTGCAACATTAAACTCCTTATGGATATAGCCTAGATTGATCGCATGACCAAGAATAATTTTGGTAACGTCTGGAATAAGTTCTGAACCTTTAAATTTAGACAAACCAGCCGCTAAAAACGCAAGCGTAAATAAATAATCAGTACTGAATTGTAGTAATGTAGCTACTATTTCTTTTAATAAATTGAGATCAATCGTGTCTTCATGATTAGAAAAAAGTTGATTTAGATTAATATCTTGAAAATCAATATTCTCGAATCGCTTATCTTTAAAGTTTAGCCGTATAAAGTGCAGAAAATTATTAATGTAGAGTGGTGATATTGCTTGTATTTGTTGACGAAGACGGATGGCTACCTCAATATTTTCGAGATTTTCTTGCCTGCTTGCTTCGTCACTGAGAACAGCCACAAGATCTAGCGTCCACTGTGTGAGTTTACTGTCATTTTCATTCTGATCTAATAAGCCTGCTAACCAGGTTGCTTGTGCTTCTTCAGCACGATCCAGCAATACTAATATTAGGCCAAGATGCCAATAATTATCTTTATTACCAGGATTGACTTGAATTAATTGTTCATACTCCAAACAAGCTGCTAAATAGTCTTGTTGTAGATATTTTTCCTGAGCACTTTGTGAATTCACAATCGTTATATCCATAAGTTCAGAAAATCGCAAAATATGATCTTAACAAAAAATAGCCGAATAAATAAGGTGAGCAGAATATACTACTCACCCCGGCACACAGTATTTTGTTGATACTGATTTTATTTATGCACCTAAATCTTTCCAACCTGTGGCTGAGTTACCAGCACCGCCGTTAACACCGCCTTGGCTGGTGCAATCAATCCGACCTTGAGGATCTTGTTTTGTCGCTTCTACAGTGAAGGCCGCACTACCGTCCCATGCTTTTTTCGCTTCACAAACCGCAATTTGCGAGGTGACTTCAGATGAGGCCGGATTTGTTGGATCTGAAAATCCTGTCGCAGCAATGCCCATATATGCTTTGAGGGCTGGCTTACGGGGAATAGCATAGATATTGATGCTTACGTACTGATCTGGGTCAGTAGCACCCACTGTCTTGTTACCCGTCGCTGCTGACATGACATAGGTGTAGTTAACCGTTTGGGATTTAATCCCGAGTCCCAGCTTAACGATGTCGGAGGTAAATGAGGCGGCTTCGAGCTGATAGCCCTGTTGACCACGCATTAACGAACCAACGTTGTTACGGGCTTCAGACTGTTTTGCTTTGTTGGCTTGACCTAAGAGAGAGGGCAGCGCGATCGCAGCAAGAATACCGATAATGATGATAACGACGAGCAGTTCGATCAGGGTGAAACCCTCATCTTCCTTACGGGTGCTATTGAGATACTGTAAAAATTTGGCTTGAAATTCCGGCTTCATAGGATTTTTCCTCAACGCTATCTAGCTTCTGTGTGTAACGTACCCAGTTTACGACGGTGACCTATCATCCGCTCAAAATTTTTCTACATTTTCTCAATTTAGGGAGTGACGAGCAGATAGCCTCCCGCTTCTAAGCCTTGGATTGTGCTGTGAATAGCAGCTTGGGCATCTTCGGGGGTGGTGGACGCACCAGTGATCAGGTTGACAGGGTGGAGAGTTTGCCACCGCTCAGCCAACGCCAGAAAGGTGCATGGCTTTTGGAGGAGAGGCAACAACACACAGGCAGCCATGGTACTGTCTATCAAAGCAGCCGCACCAAATTTAGGCAAAAAACGCCCAATTTCAAATGGATTTAATTCTGTGATGCACCGTTCTAGTTCTGTCTGTACCGCTTGGGTTTGAAGTTGGGGGTGAAGGATCATTGTCGATTGAAGCCAGTCAGATCGCGCCCAGTCAGCGAGAGGTTTGGGTGAGGATGGGGGGTGAGGACAGCAACACCAGAGATCAATAAGACGATTGATGGGGTGAAAAAGCTCAACAAGGGTCAGTTGATCCTCGATACTGGCTTCGGGTAAAGCGAGTTCCCACAAAACAGGTAGATTGTCAGGTTCTTTGAACAGGCTAACAATATCCCATTGTCGCCATTCCACCATACTCAAAAATTCAAGATTTGCTTGACGCAGGAAATCAAAGACTTGAGAAATCGAAAATCCTTGATCGCCCACTAATAGGTAATTCGATAAAATTGACTCTGTTGATTCACCCGTATTATTCCAATCTGTAAGCTTTTTGAGATAAACATGATCATGCATTGCATCAAAGGTATCTCGCACTGCATTAATCTCGGTCTCTTCAGGGTTGTTGTCCATCAAACCCATGCGTTTAAACGCTTCTTGTGATCGTAACATCATGCTGCGACCATAGAGGCTATGGAGATTGAACCGTAAAATCCCCTCCGGCTTTAACACCGATCGCATCGCATTCAAGCCACCCACCTGATCCGGCAATAGATATAAAACCTCATCACAGTTAATATAATCAAACTGCATCCCCAACTGCTCAATCTCCTCAAGGGGCAACACATGAAATTCTGCATCCTCAATACCATGATATTGCAACCGCTTTTTCGCAAACTCTATCGATTCGGAAGAAATATCAACCCCGACAATTTTGGCCCCCGGATTAGCATGAGCCAGCCCTAAAGCTTTAAACCCACTCCCACAGCCCGCATCCAAAATTACCTTTCCCGCTGACTCAACCACCTGCCGCCGACAACGATAAAACGCTGTAATGATGTTGTGAATGTAGAGCGCATCCGGTTTTTCTAGATAAGAGTCTTCAACGGGAATACTCGGATAGGGGCAGTGGTCGAATTGGCGGCGGATGCGTTCGAGGAATTCGGGATCGGGGACTGACATAGAAAATTCTGGATGTATCTGGTGTGTATTCTAGCGAACCGGTAGCGATGATCTAAGCTTAATCCCCGTATGGCAAAATCAGAAAGACCAAGTTTCAACAAAGGTTATGGGCAAAACCAGGGGGGCGATCGCCGCCGGCCATCCCCACACCGCCGCCGCCGGCCAAACCATCTTTGACCAGGGGGGCAACGCCTTTGATGCGATCGCCGCCGCCATCCTCACCGCCTTTGTGGTGGAACCCACCCTCACCTCCGCCGCTGGGGGGGGCTTCTGTCTTGCCCATCCTGTCGATAAACCGCCCATCTTATACGACTTCTTCACCCAAACCCCCCGCGAGGCTAAACCCTTAGCAGCGTTGGATTTTTATGAAATGGCCGTTAACTTTGGGGATGCGGTGCAGGCCTTCCATGTGGGACTAGGGGCCATGGCCACACCGGGAAACTTAGCCGGGGTGTGGACGGTACAGCAGGAATTGGGGCGGTTGTCGTTTCAGGAGGTGGCCCAGCCCGCCATTGAAGCGGCCCGCGATGGCGTTCCCGTCAGCCCCTTTCAGGATTTTTGTATTAACACCGTCCTCGCCCCGATCTTGCAGGCGCGGGAAGAATGCCGCCAGATCTATGCCCCCCAAGGGCGGTTATTGCGAGCAGGGGAATTATTTTTACAAAAAGACTTTGCCAATACCTTAGAAGCCATTACCCATCACGGCATTGATCTCTTCTATCGGGGCGACATTGGGGCGCAATTAGTGGCGGACTGTGCCGCTGGAGGGGGTTATCTAACGATGGCAGATTTAGCCGATTATCAAGTGATCCGCCGCGCTCCCCTGCGCTTTAACTATCGCGGCCATACCCTGCTCACGAATCCCCCCCCCAGTTCCGGCGGCGCATTGCTGGCCTTTACGCTCCAGTTGTTGGCCCAAACGGATTTAGGAGCGATGCCTTGGGGGAGCGTCGGCCATCTTGAGGCCCTGATCACCGCAATGCAATTAACCAACCAAGCCAGGAGCGATGGCTACGATGCCCATATTCACGATCCCGACATTGCCGCCCAATTTTTAGGCCGTGATCATCTCGCCCCCTACTTAGCCGCCATGGCTAGCGGCTTGAATAAATGGGGCAGCACCACCCATATCAGCGTCATTGATCAATGGGGCAATGCCGCCAGCGCCACCACATCTAACGGCGAAGGCTCCGGCTATGTCATCCCCAACACAGGGATTATGGTTAACAATATGCTCGGCGAAGCGGATTTAAACCCCCAAGGATTCCACCAATGGCAACGGAACCGCCGCCTCTCTTCGATGATGGCCCCGACGATGATTCTTGAGGATGGTTTGCCGGTGCAGGTGTTGGGTTCCGGGGGATCGAACCGGATTCGCACGGTGTTAACCCAGGTGATTGCCAATTTATTGGATTTTGGCATGGGGATGGAAGAGGCGATCGCCCGCCCCCGGCTCCATTGGGAAGCGGATTTTCTCAACCTTGAACCGGGGTTAGAAGCCGGTTTAAATTTAGCCCCCCGATCGCAACGATTGCAATGGCAGGCGGAAAATATGTTTTTTGGCGGCGTTCATGGCGTAGCGCGGGATACTCAGGGGCAATTGTTCGGGGGAGGCGATCGCCGTCGCGGTGGGGCATTTTTAGCTTAGGAACATGGCAAAAGGCGAAAGGCGTTGGTTATGATTGGGAATGTACGGTTTACCGCGATCGATGAGCCGATGGCATCACCACGATGCCATTGTTGTTATGAAGGAATTTGATTAAAATGCAACATTTTTGGAATCTCTTTGTTAGATCTCCTGCCTATATCCCCCATGGGCATTGCTATCTTTGGCAAACGCCTTTAGTTAGCTTGCACGTGATTAGTGATGCCTTAATTGCGATCGCCTATTTCTCGATTCCGGCAATGTTGCTGTACTTTATCAAAAAACGCGGTGATGTCCCCTTTTCCTTTGTATTTCAAATGTTTGGGGCCTTTATTATCCTCTGTGGGGTGGGGCATCTGCTCGATATTTGGACATTGTGGCATCCTAACTATTGGGTAGCAGGCATCGAGCGGGCAATGACTGCCCTCGTTTCCTGCTACACCGCATTACAACTGGTGGAATTGTTGCCGCAATTCCTCGCTTTACGCACCCCGGAGCAATTGGAAGCGATTAATCAAGAGTTAGAAGCCCAGATTCAGGAACGGCAACGGATGGAGGATATTCTCAAGGCGATTGTTACCGGCACTGCCGCCACCACCGGAGAAAATTTCTTTGCTGCCTTAGTGCAAAATCTCGCCCAAACCCTAGATGTCTCCTATGTGATTGTCTCCGAAGTCATTGATCATACTCCTGGGGCCAAAGTAGATCTATTGCGGAGTTTAGCCTTTTGGTCTCAGAATGGCCTTGGGAAAAATTTTGATCGAGATTTAACAGGAACCCCTTGCGATCGCGTCATGGCAGGCATGGAAATGTGCTATTACCCCGATCAACTGCGGGTGCTGTTCCCCGCAAATCCCATCCTCGAAGCGATCCAAGCGGAAAGTTATCTCGGTGTGCCGTTATTTAACGAAGACCAGGAAGTTATTGGTAATCTCTGCATTCTTGACACCAAACCCTTTGCCAGTGATTACTACGCCAAGGCGATTATGAATATCTTTGCAGCCCGCGCCGCCGCCGAATTGCAACGGAAATGGGCCGAAGATGAAAAACGCCAAGCCTACGAAGAATTAGAGTTTCGGGTGGAAGAGCGCACCGCTGCTCTCAGCCGTGCCAATATGGCCCTCGAAACAGAAATCCGCGAACGGGCCACCGCTCAAGCGGCCATCACCCTCATGGTAGAGCGGGAACAGGCCATCAATCGTGTGATTCTGCGAATGCGCCAAAGCCTCGATCTGACGGCAATTTTTCAGGCCACCACCGCAGAATTATTACAGGCTGTCGGGTGCGATCGCGTCCTCATCTATCGCTTTAACCCCGATTGGACAGGGAAAATCGTCGCGGAATCGGTGCTTTCTCCCTGGGGATTCCTCCTCCCGGAAGACCCGAATCATCCCATCGGTGCGGACACCGTGAACAATCCTGACTGCACCCTGACCCAACTGCGGCAACTGGACAACCTCAGCCAAGATACCTACTTCCTGGAAAATCAAGGGGGCAAATATCGCCATCGGGGGAGCTACTGCGCGATTCCCGATATTTACGCCGCCGAATTTCCCCCCTGTTATCTGGAGCTTTTAGAGCAACTCCAGGCCCGGGCCTATGTGATTGCGCCGATTTTTGCTGGTAGTCAACTTTGGGGTTTGGTCTGTGCCTATCACAACCGAGGGCCGCGCCAATGGCAAGAGGCGGATGTGCAAATTATCACCCAAATTAGTAATCAATTTGGCGTGGCGGTGCAACAGGCGGAACTGTTCGCCCAAACCCAAGACCAAGCGGCGGCGTTACAGGAAGCCAAGGAGAAGGCTGATGCGGCCAATCGGGCAAAAAGTGAGTTTCTGGCTAATATGAGCCACGAACTCCGCACCCCCTTAAATGCAATTCTAGGGTTTACGCAATTAATGCAGCGCGATCGCACCCTTGAAACCCACAATCAAGGCTACATCCAAATCATCAACCAAAGCGGCGAGCATCTTCTGGGGTTAATTAACGACGTGCTGGAAATGTCGAAAATTGAAGCCGGGCGAATTACCATTAATGCCACAGAATTTCATCTCACCCAACTGCTCAATAATATTGAAGCCATGTTTGCCCTCAAAGCCCAGTCTAAAAGGTTAGCTTGGTTAGTGGCGCGATCGCCCCACTTACCAGATTTGATCATTGCTGACCAAAATAAAATCCGGCAAGTGTTGATCAACCTGTTAGGGAATGCGATGAAATTCACCCAAACCGGTGCAGTCACGCTTACCGCCACCGTCCGAGCCGACAGCACCCCCTTAATCCTCCAATTTGCCGTCGAGGACACTGGCCCCGGCATTGCCCCGGAAGAATTGAGCCAACTTTTCCAAGCCTTCCAACAAACCGCCGTCGGCAAAGCAGCCTTAGAAGGCACTGGCTTAGGATTACGGATTTCCCAAAAATTTGCCCAATTAATGGGGGGAGATATCACCGTCAAAAGTGTTGTCAATCAAGGCAGTTGTTTCACGTTTACCGTTGCCGTTACCGTAGCGGATCAGCCCGCCGCCATCCCAGCGGGGCCAATGGCCATGAAGCATTTCCACAATGTCACCCATCTTGCCCCAGGACAGCCAGAATATCGCATTTTAATCGTTGAAGATCGCCCCGTCAATCGGCTCCTGCTCGTAACGTTACTGACAGAATTAGGCTTTGTGGTTCAGGAAGCAGAAAATGGCCAATTAGCCCTAGATCTTTGGCGTAGTTGGCAACCCCATCTCATCTTTATGGATATGCAAATGCCGATTATGGATGGCTACACCGCCACCCGCGAGATTAAAACGGCAAACCAGCAGGATCCTGAACTTCTCCGTCCGATTATTGTGGCCATTACCGCCAGTGCTTTTACAGAAAATCGCCAACAGTGTTTAGATGCAGGCTGTGATACTTTTATCAGTAAACCGTTTCAGCGGGAAGAGGTGCTGATGGTATTAGCCAAGTATTTGGGGGTTGAATATCAGCAGATCGCTGACGATCCAGAACCGGCAGCGGATTCCTACTCAGATGCAGCCTTAACGGCGGCAGATTTTGCTCCGATGTCTACGGATTGGCAGCAACAACTTCATGAATTTGCGTCCCAATGCAACGATACGATGTGCAAAGAACTCCTGGCGGAAATCCCCCCGGATCACACCCCTTTGCGTCAAAAGCTCCATACTTTGATCCATGAGTACCATTTTGAGCAAATTTTGAGCATTTTAGAGGTATCCCTCAGCCAAGCCCAAGGCATGGCGGATTAAGGATCGGCTCTGGGAACTGGCAACCATCCCCGTTTTACCGTCGCAATGCCCAACAGGATCCTTGGGGAATCGGGGTGAGGGGGTCGAGAATCGATACAATAACATCGGGGCTAACCTTGGCCCTTCTGTTTATGCGATCGCATTATTGCCCATGAGTACCGACTTCCTTGCCCATCTCAACCCCGCTCAACGCCGCGCCGTCGAGCATCATTGCGGCCCCCTGTTGGTGGTGGCGGGGGCCGGTTCAGGGAAAACCCGCGCCCTCACCTATCGCATCTTTAACCTGATTACGGAACATGGGGTTCATCCTGAAAATATCCTCGCGGTGACATTTACGAACAAGGCCGCCCGGGAAATGAAAGAGCGCATCGATCGCCTCTTTGCCCAACGCCTCGCCTTCGAGAAGCACGGCCAGCCCCTCGATAGCCTCGAACCGGAGGTACAAACCCAACTCCGTTCCCTTGTTTATAAAACCGTGATTAAACCGCTGTGGATTGGCACATTCCACAGTTTAGCGGCCCGGATTCTCCGGTTTGATATTAATAAATATCAGGATGACCGGGGCCGCACCTGGGATCGTAATTTTACAATTTTCGATGATAGTGATGTCAATGGGGTGGTGAAAAATATCACCACGAAGCAACTCAATTTAGATAGTAAAAAGTTTGATCCTCGAAAAATTCGCTATGCGATTAGTAATGCCAAAAATATGGGACTCTCCCCCGCCGAATATGGAATAGAAAACTCCACCTATCAAGGGCGAATGATTGCTGATGTTTATGAACGGTATCAAGATGAGTTAGCGGCGAATAATGGCTTAGATTTTGATGATTTACTCTTGATCCCGGTGCGGTTATTTGAGCAGAATGCCCAAGTTTTAGACTATTGGCATCGGCAGTTTCATCATATTTTGGTGGATGAATATCAGGATACGAACCGGATTCAGTACGATTTTATTCGCCTGCTCACCACCAATGGCACAACGGATCGGGCCGCTTGGGATTGGAGCGATCGCTCCGTTTTCGTGGTCGGGGATGCAGATCAATCGATCTATTCCTTCCGGATGGCAGATTTTCGCATTCTTTTGGGTTTCCAATCGGATTTTGGCGATGGTTTAGACGATGAAGAAACCGCTACGATGGTGAAATTAGAGGAAAACTACCGCTCACGGGAGACGATCCTCCATGCCGCCAATGATCTCATCGACCACAACACCCAACGTATTGATAAAGTGCTGCGGGCTACCCGTGGGGAGGGAGAGCCGATCTATATTGCCAAGACCGATAATGAGCAAACTGAAGCCCGGTTTGTGTTGGATCAAATGCGGGGGTTAATGGATGAAAATCCGGAATTAAATTGGGGTAGTTTTGCGATTTTATACCGCACGAATATTCAATCTCGTCCCCTTGAGGATGCCCTCCGGGGGAAAGTGCCTTATCAATTGGTGGGGGGATTGAAGTTTTACGATCGCAAGGAAGTTAAAGATGCGTTGGCCTATTTGCGGGCGATCGCCAACCCCGCCGATACCGTCAGCCTCTTGCGGATTATTAACACCCCCCGCCGAGGTATTGGTAAATCCACCCTCGATAATCTCCAAAATGCCGCCCAAGAATTAGGCATTCCCCTCTGGGAATTACTGAGTGATGAAACATCAATGCAAACCCTATCGGGGCGGGCCGCAAAACGGGTGGGGGAATTTGTGGGTTTAATTCAAACCTATCAGGCTAAATTAGCCGCAGATGTTCCAGCGTTGGCAATTGTTACGGGCATTATTGAAGATTCAGGCTACCGTGCTGATCTGGCGCAACAGGGCAATGATGAAGCGGATAATCGCCTCGAAAACTTGAGCGAATTAATCAACGCCGTAGCCCAATTCCAAGAAGAAAATGAAACGGAGCGGTTAGATGATTTCCTGGCCAATGCGTCCCTAGCTTCAGATTTGGACAACTTAGAAACGGGGGAAGAAGCGGTGACGCTGATGACGCTCCATGCGGCCAAAGGTTTAGAGTTTCCGGTGGTGTTTATGGTGGGGATGGAGCAGGGTTTATTTCCCAGTGCGCGGGCCTTAAATGATCCCGCTGCCATTGAAGAGGAACGCCGCCTCTGTTATGTGGGGATTACCCGCGCTCAGGAGCAGTTATTTATGACCCATGCCCAAATGCGCCGATTGTGGGGCAATTCTGAACCCTGTATTCCTTCCCAATTTTTACAGGAATTACCCGAAGATTTAGTAACGCAACCCGACCGCTCCCACCGTCGCCGCAAACCTCCCACCCTCGATGATTCCCCCCCTAAAATTGACAACAATCCCAACAATTGGACAGTGGGCGATCGCATTCATCACGATCATTTTGGTGAGGGGGAAGTTACCCATGTTTTCGGTACGAAAAAGAAGGTGCATCTAGGGGTACAATTTGCGGGCATTGGTAAAAAGGTAATCGATCCCCAACACGCTCCGATGGCTCGGTTGGATTAAGGGGGGGAATGGAGAATAGGCAATAGGCAATAGGGAACAGGGAATGGGCAATAAGAAAGATTAGTTTTTTCCTCACTCCTCACTCCTCACTCCTCACTCCTCACTCCTCACTTCCCACTTCCCACTTCCCACTTCCCACTTCCCACTTCCCACTTCCCACTTCCCACTCCCCACTCCCCACTCTCTCCTCTGTTAAAGTAACTCTGAAGCATTTTTGCCCCCCTCCCTGTTTTTCCTGCTGCCATGGCCCCCTGTATTGATATCATCCTCGGCACTCGACCGGAAGCGATTAAACTCGCCCCCGTGATTCAACAGTTTCGCGCTTGCTCCCACCTGACGACGCGGGTGATCCTCACGGGGCAACATCGGGAAATGGTGGATCAGGTGATGGGGTTATTTGCGATCGCCCCCGATCAGGATCTCGCCATCATGCAGCCTCGCCAAAGCCTCACGGATATCACCTGCCGCACCCTGGCGGGGCTATCGGCTTGGTTTGATCAAGATCCTCCCGATTGTGTGTTAGTCCAAGGGGACACCACCACCGCCTTTGCCGCTGCCCTCGCCGCCTTCTATCGCCAGATTCCCATCGGCCATGTGGAAGCGGGCTTGCGCACCGATGAACTGTTTAATCCCTATCCTGAAGAAGCCAACCGCCGCCTCATTTCCCAAATTGCTCAACTCCACTTTGCCCCTACTACCGTTGCTGTCGAAAATTTGCGAAAATCCGGCGTAACCGGGGCTGTCCACCACACCGGTAACACGGTGATTGATGCCCTCTTGCGGGTGGCGGCCACCGAGCCGGCCTGTGCCATTCCTGGCCTGGATTGGCAACAATACCGCGTCATCCTCACCACCGTTCACCGCCGGGAAAATTGGGGCGCACCCCTGCGGGATATTTTGGCCGGGATCACGCTGCTCCTCGACCAATTCCCCGATCTGGCCTTCCTCCTGCCCATGCACCGCAACCCTACGGTGCGCGAACCGATTCAGGCGGCCCTAGGGAACCATCCCCGCGTTTTCCTCACCGAACCCCTGGATTATGGGGAGTTGGTGGGGGCGATTCAGCGGTGTCATTTGGTGTTGACGGATTCCGGCGGGTTGCAGGAGGAGGCTCCGAGTTTGGGTAAGCCGGTGCTGGTGTTGCGGGAAACGACGGAGCGACCGGAAGCGGTACAGGCGGGGACGGCGCGGCTGATTGGTACGGATGGGGGGGCGATCGCCCAAGCCACTACGGAACTCCTCACCAACACCGCCACCTATGCCGCCATGGCCAACGCCATCAACCCCTTTGGGGACGGCACAGCGGCGGCGCAAATTTTGGCGATCGTCGATCGCTATCTTCAGGAATCAGCCCAATGACCGCCGCCCTCACCCTTGACGGCCTCCAGTTCAACTATGCCCCGGAGCAACCCCTGCTCAAGGATCTGACGCTCCACATTCAGCCGGGGGAAAAGGTGGGGTTAATCGGCCCCAATGGAGCAGGGAAAACCTCGCTGTTTCTGCTCATTGCTGGCGTATTAGCGCCCCAAGGGGGGGAAATTTGCATCTATGGCCAACGGGTGCGGCGGGGGCAATTTTTGCCCGATGTGGGGTTAGTGTTTCAAAACCCCGATGATCAACTGTTTTGCCCAACGGTGTGGGATGAATTGGCCTTTGGGGCGGAAAATTTGGGGTTATCGCCGCCGCAGGTGCGGGAACGGGTCGAGACGGCCTTAGCCACAACGGGGATCGCGCCCTTGGCCCACCGCGCCCCCCATCAGTTATCGGGGGGGGAAAAATCGATGGTGGCGATCGCCGCTGTGCTCGTGCTTCAACCCCGGTTAATGCTCTACGACGAACCCACCGCCCATTTAGATCTCGCGGCCCGTCGCAGCCTGATTGAATTTTTCCACCGTGCGCCGGAAACGCTGCTGATTTCCTCCCATGATTTAGAGATGATTGCCGAGGTGTGCGATCGCACCCTCCTCCTCAACCACCATCGCATCCTAGCCGACGGCCCCACCGCCCAAATCCTCGGCGATCGCCCCCTCCTCACCGCCAACCGTCTCGAAGTCCCCCCCTCTTTACAACGGCAATAGTTTGTAGAGCGGGCTGCCCAAACAATGGGCGATCGCAGGTTAAAAGATGCGATCGCCCCTCCCCCTTTTGCAAAACTCAGGCTACCCTAGCGAACAACCCCCTGCTTCCTGAGGCAATATGGCAACAGTTGTGGAACGGATAGATAGCTACGCCGATGGAGAGCGCTGTATTATTCCTGTGGTCAAGGGGCCTCAGGATTATCAAGCCTATCGCATCAGTCCCCAGGATACTAATCGGTTGGCGATCGTCTTCGATCCTGAAATTGCCTCCACCTCCCTCACATTCTGCGTCGAAATCTTCGACCCCGGCGGCAAAACTCCCCCCAATCGCCACAACATCGCCCTCGAAATGTTTTTCGTCCTTAAAGGGGAAGGCATGGCGATCTGTGATGGCAAAGCCGTCCCGATCCGCGCTGGGGATAGTCTCCTGGTTCCGCCGACAGGCATCCATGAAGTCCACAACACCGGCCCCGGTCGCCTCTATGCCCTCTGTTTTATGGTTCCCAATGAGGATTTTGCCGAATTGATCCGCAGCGGTTTGCCGGTGGAATTGGATGCGGAAGATCTGGCGGTGCTTTGTCGTTTGGATCGTTAATCCCAGAGGGCTGGCCATGGTGGTGGGGGGAGTTAATCCGCAATCGATGGGGGTGAAAATCACAGCGGTTCAGCTTAAGATTTGGAAAGTGTCGGCCCATTCCCCTCCTGGGGAGCGATGCCCTCAAGGGGCGGGGTCGTCAACTTCCTATTTCTTCCTTAAACTTGCCACGATGGACAATCAACAAAACCTTTGGAAACTGGTACTCTCCCTAGGGACGGTGGTTTCTCTCCCGGTGGGGATCGTTGTGACGGCAATCATTGGCGTGATTGCGGTGGGGGATCCCGCCAGTGCGGGGATCCTGTTTGTGATGTCTGTGGTTTGTACATTGGGGATGAGTTTGGTGATTTGGCTGCCTCTGGCTTGGCTGGTGGGGATTGTGACGCTCTCGCTGTTGATGGCGATTTATTTGGCGGGGAAAAAATTGATCGGTTGGCAGTGGCCGCTTTTAGAGGCGCGGTTACAGCGACAGCCTCAGGATACGGCTGGCCAATCCCCCACGACTCAGGCTCTCCATCGCTATATCAGTCAAGCCACGGCTAAAGGTTACAGTGAGGATCAAATCCAGCGCCGCCTACTGAAACAGGGTTGGACAACGGCGGAAATTGCAGCGGCCCAAACCCTTACCTCGGCTTCCGCAGATTCATGAACGCAGGATTACAGGTGAAACGGTGGTGGATCTACCAAAAAGAGCGGTTTCCTTTGGTGGCCAATGGTTTGCTGATTGGGGTGTTTAGTGTGGCGATGGTGGGGTATCCGATGGTGTTGGCGGGTATGGGGGGGCAGGGCAGAGCGGCCTTGGTGGCGTTTTTGAGCTTTTTTTGTGCGTTCCTTCAGTTGCGGATTGCTGATGAGTTTAAGGATTATCACGAGGATTGTCGCTATCGTCCGGAGCGGCCCGTTCCTCGCGGTTTGGTGCAGTTGAGCGAGTTACAGATTCTCGATCGCCTCAGTCGCGGTGTGCAGGTGATCCTTGCTTTTGTGATCAGTCCCTACCTGTTAGTGGTGCTGGCGCTGGTTTGGGGCTATCAGGGTTTGATGGGGGTGGAGTTTTTTTGCCCCCAATGGTTGCAAAAGCAGAGGGTTGTATACCTGCTGAGTCATAATCTGATTTTGCCGATTTTGGGGGGCTATGGTTTGGCGATCGCCGCCCTCACGGTTGATCAACCCATCCCCCTAGCAGCCCTCTGGCTCCTCCCTTTAAGTAGTTGTCACGGATTAGCGATTGAAATTGGCCGCAAAATTCTGCCCCCGAAGTTAGAGCGGCGGGGGGTGGCTACCTATAGCCGGGATTGGGGGCGGGGTAAGGCGTTGGTGGTGTGGTTGCTGTGTTTGATGGGTGGGGGGATCTGTACGGCGATCGCCGCCCAGCCCCTCGGTTTTGCTTGGGGGATGATGACGGTGCTGTGTGGGTTGGGGGCGGCGGCCTGTGGTTTGGCTTATCTGTTTCTCAACTATCCGTCTCGACGGGGGTCACAATTGATCTATGGTCTATCGGCCCTCTGGGTGGTGGTGAGTTATGGTGGTTTGGGTGGGTTGCCCCTGATGTTGATGCGATGAAATATATTGTCTATTTGCGGGATAAGGACATCCATCAAGGGATGATGGCTCCGATCGGTCGGAAGGCCTGGGCGATCGCGGATCTCCTCCATCGGGGTTGGCTGATTCCTCCCGGTTTTGTGATCACACCTGCGGCGTTTTGGGATAGCCTCACCCAAAGCGAGGCCGCCGCCCTGCAACTGTTGATGCAAACCCCGCGCCCGCCGCTTACTGCTGCCCAGGTGCTTCTAGAAGACCTCACCCCCAGTGAGGCCGTTCAGGGGGAATTACTCGCGGCGTTGGCGGATCTGTTTCCCTACGGGGGACAGTTTGCGGTGCGGTCTTCGGCATTGGATGAGGATGGGGTGGAGCGATCGCTCGCCGGCCAATTAACCACAGTTCTCAGCGTTGCCCCTCCAGATTTAGCGGCAAAAATTGCGGTGGTGTGGCGATCGGCCTATCAGGAAAGTCTCCTGCTCTATCGTCAACGCCATGGCCAGCCCGGCCTCCCCCAACCGCCTGCGGTGCTGATTCAGCAGATGCTTGATCCGGTGGCGGCGGGGGTGGCGTTTGGGGCGGATCCGGTGACGGGGCGACGGAATTTGATCGTGATTAATGCCCTCTATGGGTTGGGGACGCGGTTGGTATCGGGGGAAAGTGATGCCGATACGTTTTACCTCAACCGGCAGGGACAAATGTTGAGTCTAGTCCAGCGGCACATTGTCCGGAAAACTGTTGCCGATCGCCCTAACCCCATGGGCAAATCGGGGATTTTCCCCATCCCTGTTCCCGATGCTTTGATGTTAGTTCCAGCAATTAATGATCAGCAGGCTCAGGCGATCGCCCAATTGGTGCGGCGAGCCGGGCAACATTTTGGCATCCCCCAAGATATTGAATGGGCGATTACGGAAAACGGCCAAATCTACCTCTTGCAATCCCGGCCAATTACCGCCCTCCCTACGCCTCAGCTTCCGACGGGCCGTTATCAACTGTGGGATAACAGCAACATTGCTGAAAGTTATAGCGGTGTCACCACACCCTTAACATTTTCCTTTGCTCGCCAAGCTTACGAAGAAGTGTACCGCCAATTTTGCCGCCTGATGGGGGTGAGCCGGGGCCGGATTGCCCGCCATGAAACGACGTTTGCCGCAATGATTGGCCTGAAACAGGGGCGCATCTATTACAACCTGCTCAATTGGTATCGGGTGCTGACGCTGTTGCCGGGGTTCCAATTCAATCGTCAGTTTATGGAGCAAATGATGGGGGTGAAGGAAACGCTCCCGGCGGCGCTGGTGGCGCAACTGACGGCTGAGGAGGCCGCCTCTGGGCTGATGAAAAAGGGACAGGATGGCCTAGAACTGCTGCGGACGGTGGTCGGTTTGGCCGTCAATGGTGTCCTTCTCCCTTGGCGGATTCGCCGTTTTTATCGGCGGGTGGATGTGGCGCTGGGCAAGGCTCAACCCGATCATTGCTTCTTGGGGATTACACCACCGCCACCGCCGGATCTGGAGCAACTTTCGGCGGATCAACTGGTGGCCCATTATCAAGACCTGGCCAGCCAATTGTTACCCCGCTGGGATGCCCCGATTATCAATGATTTTTTAGCGATGATTTTCTATGGCCTGTTGGGGCGGTTGACGCGGGCTTGGTGTGGGGATCAGGAGGGGACATTGCAGAATCGGCTTCTCTCTCAGGGGGTGAGTCAAGGGATGATCAGCACGGAACCGGCGCGGCTGTTACGCGAGATGGGGACATTGGCGGCAGCGGATCAAGGGTTAGTCGATCTCCTCTGTCGGGGGGAGCGGGACAGGATTTTAGCGGTGCTGCCGAAGTTTACAGATCTTTATGGGGCTTATCAAAACTACTTGGTGCAATTTAGCGATCGCTGTCTGGATGAATTAAAACTCGAAAGCCATACCCTAGCGGATGATCCCTTACCCCTCCTGCGGGCGATTGGGGCCATGGCCCGTCAACCCCAAACCCCGCCTCTAGGGGCTGACCATAACCAGCGGGAGCTATTGCCCCTCCGCCGTTATTTGCGCCGCAATCCCCTCAAGGCTTGGATTTTAACTTTTGTGCTTGATCAGGCCAGGGCGCGACTGTGCGATCGCGAAAATCTTCGTTTTGAGCGGACGCGGGTGTTTGGTCGGGCGCGGCGGATTTTCGTGGAATTGGGAAAACGGTTGTTTGTTCTCGATGTGATCAACCATCCTGAAGATATTTTTTACCTCACCGTTGAGGAGATTTTAGGTTTTGTCCAGGGAACGGCTGTCACCCATCGCCTCAAGGGGTTGGTGGCTTTGCGCCGCAGTGAGTTTGAAGATGATCGTGACAGTCCCCCCCCACCGGATCGTTTTGCGACCGATGGCATGGTGGGGAAGAGGAGTGAGGAGAGAGAGGCGAGGAATGAGCGGATCAAGTCTATCACGACGGATGACCAGGCTCGCCAAGGTCGCGGCTGTTCCCCTGGGATTGTGCGGGGGGTGGTGCGGGTGGTGCGGGATCCCCATCGGGAGCCGCCCTTAGCGCCGGGGACGATTCTGGTGACGGAGCGGACGGATCCGGGGTGGATTTTGCTGTTTCCGGCGGCGGCGGGGCTGTTGGTGGAGCGGGGGAGTTTGCTGTCCCATGCGGCGATTGTGACGCGGGAGTTGGGGATTCCGGCGATTGTTTCGATTCCGGGGTTAACCCAATGGTTGCAGAATGGCGATCGCATTGAGTTTGATGGCAGTACCGGCTGGATTCAACGCTTGTCTGATCATTCTTAAGTTTTGTGAATAAAAATTCCGAAATCAGCATATTAATTTAAATCAAGCTTGGGAAAAAAATCCGGTTTTCTGCACCCATTCCGCCTAGGATCAACAGAGGAGGAAAGTTCAAACTCTCAATTTCTCACTGATGCCATGAGTCCCGATTGTTAGAAGGGTAAACCGCAACTTTTTCCGGGTGGGCAATTCCTACCCTAGGCGATGTTCTCTCTTTGGCTACTGTTATCAGTAAAAATACTGTAGTTTGGCTCTTCTTTTGCCATTGCCATTATTTATCTGGAGGTTTGCATAATGGATGCGGCCGCTTTACTCAAACGCTATGCTCAGGGCGATCGCGATTTTCGCGGTTCTAATTTGCCCTTTGCCAATTTAATTGGGGCGCAACTGACCCATGCCAATCTTTCTGGCTCGATGTTGCAAGAAGCCACCCTCGCACGGGCTTTTTTGGAACGGTGTTTTTTACAAAGTAGCAATCTCAATGGTGCATTTCTCTACAGCACCAATCTCAGTTTTGCCAAGTTGGGCGGTTGTCAACTCTGTGAGGCAGATTTAACGAAAGCGGATCTCAAGGGGGCTTATTTGGCTAAGGCTGACCTCCAGGGGGCAAAACTCAGTGGCGCGGTGTTGAAATGGGTGACGCTATTCCGGGCGAATTTGTCGGGGGTGAATTTCTGCGGGGCGAATTTGAATGGGATTAATTTGCGATCGGCTAATCTCAGCGGGGCAAATTTGAACTGGACAAATCTGAGCGGGGCGCGGCTCAGTGGAGCTAATTTAAAGGGGGCGCAATTAAATGGTGTGAAGTTGGAAGGGGCTTGGATGAATGGTTTAAAACTGACGGAGGTCAATTTCAGTGGTTTGGAGTTGAGCAATATCAAGTTAAGTGGTGGTCAGTTGGTGGATGTGAACTTGACGGGGGCGAATCTGAGTGAAAGCCAGATGCGGCGTATTGCTTTGGCGGATACGACGCTGAAGCAGGCGGATCTCCACAATAGTGATCTGCGGGGCAGTCAACTTTGTCAGGCGAATTTTATGAAGGCGAATCTCCAGGAGGCGATTTTAACGCAGGCGAATTTGCAAAGGACGAATTTAAATCTGGTGAATTTGCGGGGTGCTGATTTATCGGGGGCGAATTTGCAAGGGGCTTATTTGTGGGGCGCAAATCTGGATGGGACTTGTCTACGGGGTGCGGATCTCCGGGGGGCTAGTTTACGGGATGCGAAGCTCAAGGGGGCTGATCTCCAAGATGCGCTGTTGATGGGGGCAATGATGCCTGATGGTTCGATTCATAGTTAGGGGGTTTTTATGATCCTACTCTAGGGGTTTGGTCGGGGCGATCGCTGTTGTGGCGATCGCTTTTCTCTGTTGGCCCCGGTGCGGTGGGGAAGGTTTCTCGATGGGGTTGTATTTGGGAGTTGGGGGTTAATGCTGATAATATCGGGGTCATATTTGATGTTCATGGGGTGGTGAGGGTGTGGTAGGCGGTGAGGGCGGCTTGTTTGGTGGGTTCGGGGATGATGGGGAAGGTGCTGAGGATGTGGGTGAATTCGGTGGCGGTTAAGCCATACAAATGGGCGATGATGCCGTCGAGTTCGGCGCGTAGGGTGGCGCGGTGGGTGGGGTTGGTGATGCTGTTGTGGTGGGAGCCGAGGCCGACGGCGGCGGCGAGTTCGTCATATTCGGGGGTGGTGCAAATCAGTTTGGCGGCGCGATCGACGATTTCGGCAAACCAAGGATCGCCTTCTTGGAGGCGGGGAACGGGGGTTGAGTAAACATAAAACATATTGCAATGAGAAGTTACTTTTTGTCTCAATACAAAATCAACTATAAAACTATTTAAAATCGCAGATACTAGAATCAATTCTTGATGATCAAGAAAATTGCTAGATGTAATTAATGTATTACCTGTAAAAACTTTGGTTGTTAATATTGTTGAGATCATTGTTCGCTCATTGGTACTTGCAGCAACATCTCGGAATCCTAAGCGATAGCCTTGATAATCCAATTTTTGACCATGATCAACTGCTTTTTTTCCTAAAACTGCCTTGCGGCCTTCCTGTTCATCAACCCAATAGCGCGGCTGGGCGAATTGATGATCGAATTGGTGAATCATTTTGCCTTCGTAAAGCGGTAATCGCCCCGGCGCAGGTTCGGTTTTAAACAGGTGGCTATCATTGGTCATGTCAAATTCACGAGTAAGCTTGAGATTCCATTTGCCCTCGATTTTTTCGCCTAAAAGGGGAAATTTCAACATTTTTTGAGCAATCGTGATGTCAATGGGTTGCTTAAACTCCATCACTGACAACGAATCCGGGGAAAGTTGGCGAATTAACGGCACATCTAAAACAATATCGTCAGGAGCTGGAAAATTAGCCAATTCCGCCACATCATGACGCATAAACCGCACGGGAAAAGCCTCAGTTTTTCGCCCTTTTTCAAAACTCAAAATCACAAACTTAAAACTACGATGAACACCTTCAAAAATTTCCTTACGATTCTCAAAACAAAATAGCCCCGTCACCTCGGTTTGAGAAAATAACATTTCCCGTAGTTGCTTTGTCCCCAAATCTGTATAAATCCCACTAGGGATCACAATTCCACATTCTCCCCCCTCCCGTAATAAATGATAACAGCGTTCTAAAAACAACTTATAAAGGTTAATGTCCGTACCGGCTTTTTTACCATTGACAATCGAGATTTGATTTAGATAATCTTCAGCCGAACGAAAATAAGCACTCACATGAGGAAACTGGCTCTGATACTCATTCCAGGCTTGGGCAACTTCTGGATCTTGTAAAAGTTTCTTCTGCTCTTTTTCAAACTGTTTAATATCCATTTTTTTCTTCGTCACAAGCTCACTATACCTTGCAAAAAACTCCTTAGCATTCGGCTTGAAAACTTCCCAAGGCGGATTAGCAATAATCGCATCAAACCCCCCCCGCTCAAAAACCGCATCAAAATGATACCCCCAATGAAACGGCTTCAACGCCGCAATATCCCCCATCGTTAACAACCGCTTAACCGCCTTCCCCTTTAACTGCGCCTCCTCATACTTAATCCCCAACCGCTCACTAAACTCATTCAACAACAACCGATTCAGCGTCACCTGAGAATCCCGATTCAACTTCTCAATCTGATCCCGCAAAATCAACAACTCTTCCTGAACTGGATTCCCCTCCGATTGCCGAAATGCAGACTGCTTATACAAAGCAATATTTTTATTCTTCTCCTGCAAAATCTGCTCATACTGCGAAGCCATTAACTTTGATAATAAACTGCCCTGACCCGCTTTCTTCGTTACGACTTGATCCTGAGAACGACCCTTAAAACCACTCCAATCATCCAACCGATCAAACCCCTCCCCATCCACCCGAATCAACCCAATCAACGAATTCCCCGCCATAATATTAAAATCAATATTCGGCAACGGCTCCAAATCCTCCACCCGTTTCGCCGCAGCCACCAACGCCAAAAATAACCGCAACTTTGCAATCTCCGTCGCCTCCTCCATAATATCCACACCATAGAGATTATCCGTAATAATCCGCTTCTTAATGTAATACGCCAAAGAAGGATGTAGCCTCGCCCCCCGTAACCATTCCGCAATCTCCACCCGATCCCCAAACTGATCCGATCGCGCCACCACCCCCTCATAAATCCCGATCAACGTCTTCATCGCCGCCACCAAAAACGCCCCCGACCCACAAGCCGGATCCAACAACGTTAACTGCGGCAAAATTTGCCCCAACAACGCCCCACATAACACCCCATCCAACCCCGCCAATAACTCATCCAAACTGTTAAACGTATAACCCAAACCATTCGCACGATCTAAAACTAACTTATTGATCGTGCGATCGCACAAATATTCCGTAATCTCCGGCCGCGTATAATACGCCCCAAACTCCTTCTGATTAATATACTTCTCAAAAATATACCCCAACACATCCGGGTTAATCTCATTGGGATCTTTATCAACACGATCATCCAAATGCCACGAATACCCCGTAAACACCTGCAAAACCTGATTAAAAATCTCATTCTTAATCCGAATCCCCGGATATTGCTGCTCAATACTATGGCGCAAAAATAACCCCCCATTTAAATAACAAATCTCACCCAAACGCCCCCGCACCAAAAGATCACGCTCATACTCCGGTTGAGCAAACCCCACAAAAAATAAATCCTTCAAAAACTCATAAAAACTCTCCCCCGCCGCCTCACAACCCTTCAACTTATTTTGCAAATACAACACATCCCCCCGATCCAGGAAATAACGCCGCTGCAAAAAATACACAAACATCAACCGATTCAACAACACCGACGCATACCAACGGCGATCGCCCTCCCCCTCAATCCCCTCAATCTCCACACAAAGCTGCTGATGTAACCCCTCAAAATCCCGGAAAAACTGCTTCGTAACCTGCTCAACATCAAAACCCCGCTTCACCTTCCCCACCACATCCACATGAGTTAACCCATCCTCCTCCGCAAAACTAACCCCCAACGCCTCCAACTTTTGCAACAAAGCCTCTGGATTTTGGTTCACCTGATAGGCGTGCGATCGCACCCGCGCCGCCTTCCCCGCCTCCGACTTCAACCACATCCAAACCTGCTCCGTCCTCCCCTCATCCCCAAAAATCAATAAATGGGACTTACTATACTCCATCAAGAGGCGATCCAACTTCACCCGCACCGCCCGCCCCGGCATCACCGCCACAAAACACTGATAAACCACAAAACTCCGCTTCTGGGCGATCGCCACCACCTCAAAAACCTCACCCTCCACCTCAAACGGCAACCTCACCCGCTCCGCCACATCCCAGCCCAACTCCTCAATAAACAAAGACTCAAAATCAAACCCTTCAAGATAAGTCCGGGCCATTTGACGATTAAGCATGGGATAAACCTCCATCTATACCCCCTCACTCTAACCCAAAACCTCAAAAAAGGCCGCAAAATTTCCCATTTTTCCTAGTTGAATTCAGTTACAAATTGATCAGGAGTCAAAATTTTGATCGACTCAAAAGGATTAAGGATTAGTAAATCCAAATCACCGGTCACAATAATTTTGGCTTTCCCACTAACAGCTAATTCTAAAAATTTATTGTCTTTTTGATCCCGACAAATAGTGATATTTTCTGTGATCGTCACCAACTGGGATGATCCAACAAAATTAAGCAAAAATATTTCTCTTTCTTCTTCAGAAATGTACTTGTCAAACTTGCGACGACTGAGGACTTTTTTTAACTCCCTTAATGTAGCTTCTGAATATAAAATAACCCCCTGCTTATTTGCCAAACAAATCGCTTCAAATGGCACTGAAGACTTAAACAACAAAGCACTGATTAAGACGTTCGTATCAATAACAAAATTACTCGTCATCATCTGCTAAAATTTCTGTTAAAATTTCCGGTGTTAAACCTCGTTTTTGTGCCTTTTCTGAAGTTTCCGCCATGACATCAATCAAAGTTTTACCCTGTAACTTATCTCGTAAGAATATTTGAAAAATATGGCTTAATTGTTGCTGAATTTCAGGATCAACTTGTTCAAATACTGATTTGATTTCTTCATCAACTTCAAGGAAGATTTTAGCCATAATTTTTCACCTCATGATTCAAGAATATGAATTAAGTTTATCATAACACAAGCTATACACCATGGCAGTAGAAGTGAAATGTACCCGTGAATACAAGGCTTGCCATGGCAAATGTCTGGATTTATTGAAATACGCTCTAATCGTGACTTATTCATTGATTTTAACTCCAAAATAAATCTGATCACTAATCCAAAACATCGGGAAAGTTAGGATCTAGCAATTGCTCCAAAGTATAGATCGGTGCAGCCGGTAAATCACGATAATTTAACGGCGTTTCCTTCACCACTAAATCTAACCCAGATTCATGGGCTTCGATCATCGCCTCCCCTAAATAAGCCTTTAGACTGGGATTATCCTCCAATCCATCCATCATTTCACGCCGTTGGATGTTAATCATCGCCCGCCAACTTTTACGACGCTTTTCCGGTTGATAATCCCACTTCAGTAAATGCCCCACCAAAATCCCTAAACGATGCTCTAATTCACGACGTTGCTGCTTACCCAAAGATTCAATCTCCTCCACTAAATTAACAATATCAAGCCGCTCAAAATCGCCAACTTTCAGCAACTGACACTGCTCCAACGTCCAAGCATAAAAATCCCTTTCATAAAGACTAGATTCCATCACAATCCCCCTTAACATTGACTCCGAAACAAACCCATCGAACATAAGATCTGCGTCACCTCCTGCTGATCCTCCGGATTCACCACACATAACCCATCATTCTCCTTCAGGAAAACCACCAAATGCACCAAATCTTCATCTCGTATCCCTGATTTTAACGCCCGATTCAAACGAGCGATCGCATCCTGTTTTAAAGGATACTCATGGATCTCCTCAATGGCCCGCCCCAAAACTTCCCACTCCCGCCCACTGGCCAACAGCGGCCATTTTTCCTGGATTTCCTGACTGTAAGCCATCAAACGCTCATAGGTACGACTGGCAGCACTGCGGTTATTCCCCAACGCTCCCCCGACCCTTTTCCCCTGCTCCGCAATCTGCTCCACCCCAAGGGCCACTAAATCATGGTGCTGGGGATGACGGGCGATCGCCTCTGTTGCCAAACTACACCGCGCCATCCGCAAAATCCGCATTTGGGATTGCGTCACACTCTTGCCCGCCCCATCCACCCAAGCCAACGCATCCATACCCCCCTGCGTCCGCACATACAATAAAACCCCCTCCGGATTCCCCGCCGTTGGCTCATGGTCACGGGTGGCATAAACCACTGGCGGTAACTTTTCAATGATCCCCTTCAGCGTTGGGTTAGCCTCAATGGCACTCTGCCAAATCTGCAACGCTTCCGAGGTTAAATCCACTTCCCCCTCATCCACCTCATCCAACACCCCCGAACGCTCATGATAGAGATTCAACAACAGTTCACGGGTTTGCTCATCCTCAAAAAAGGCTTCATCGGTTCCCACCACCTCCTGATTTTCCTGAAGGCGATCGCGCAACCGGCCCCGCAAATTAATCAACCGCTCCACCCCCGCCGCCGGTAAAAACGAGTAGCAAAGAATCTCCGGGGCCTGCTGACCAATGCGATCGACCCGCCCCGCCCGCTGAATCAGCCGAATAATCGCCCAGGGTAAATCGTAATTGACAATCACCGCGCAATCTTGCAGGTTTTGCCCCTCACTTAAAACATCCGTACTTACCAAAACCCGTAACTCCTCCCCAGGGGCGATCGCTTTGCCATTACTCACCGGACTAAACCGCCAAGCCAGGGCCGTGGGATCGGCGGCCTGCCCCGTGGCTAAACCCACCCGCTCAATCCCCTGATCCCCTAAGGCTTGGGCCAGATACCGGGCCGTATCAGCAAATTGGGTGAAAATTAGCACCTTCTCGCGGGGATGTTGCGCTTGGAGGAGTTGCAACAGCGCCGTTAGTTTGCTGTCCTGGGCAGGATGCCAAGGGCTGGCCAATTGCAAAACCCCTAAGAGAGCTTGGGCATCGGCTTGGAGGTTGGCCCCTAACTGGGGATGGAAAAGATCGGCGCGAATCCATTTAAAGCGACGGTGATATTGGTTTTGATATTGCCTGTAAATTTCGCCGGCCCGTTGCTGAAAATCCCCCTGAGGATCGATGTTTTCCTCATCGGCTGCCGCATCCTCGGCGGTTTCCCAATCCTCACTGAGTAAGGATTCCTGATCCTCATCCCCCACCGCATCCAAAAGCGTTGCGTCCTGCGTACCGATGGGGAGGGGGAGATGATGGGCGATCGCATACAAATAGACATGATTGCGGAGAATATGCCGCTCAATGGATTGGAGAAACGCCGCGCCACTACTTTCTAACCGTTTGAATAAATTGGTGCGACAAAACCCCATGAGCCGCTGCCCCGCATGGGAGAGATCTGCTAGGAGTTTTTCCTCTTCAGGATTGGCAACGGTGGTGGGTTGGGGATGGATATAACGCCCCAAACCGTAGCGGGGTAAATGGAGGGCATTGATCACATCAACAACGCGATCGCCATAGAGCCGAGCATAGGGATCCCTCGCCAGATCGCCAATGGTAAAGGCCACAGTTCGGGGACGACGGAGGGGAAAATAAAACCGCTCCCCATGGGCAAATTCCAGATAGTACCGTCCCCCCTCTTCCTGTGCATAGGTATTTTTAATAAAGCTACGGGTACGCCGCACCATGTAGCGACTCATTAACTGCTGCCAATCTTCCGGATAGGGACTATGCTCAAAGGCCAGGAGCGATCGCACCGGGCTAGCACTGTGGTGGCGGCGAAACTGCATTTCTCCCCCCAAACTGTGAAGATAGGCATCGGGCTTCAGGGCTAAATCCTGATCCGGGCGCAAAAATAAGCGCAATTGAGCCGAGAGATCGAGATAGGTTTTGTTGTAGGGGGTAGCGGTGAGCAAAATACACCGGCCCCCACTTTGCTCAATGTATTCTTTAATGGCTTGATAGCGTTTCCCCTCTCGATTGCGCAGGTTGTGGCTTTCATCAATCACCACTAACCGAAACCGGGCGGGAATATTGGGTAAGTCCTGAACGACGCGACTCATCGGTAAAACCTTCCCCCGCAGGCCGTAGCGATCAATATACCCCTGCCACATTTTGGCCAAATTCTTAGGGCAAATAATCAGCGTACTCGTGCCATATTCCTCCTCACAAACATGGGCTAAGGCCGTCCCCACCAACGTTTTACCCAACCCCACTACATCGCCAATCATCACCCCGTTGCCCTTCTTAATTTTTTGGGCGGCAATTTTGACCGCCGCCTCTTGGAAGGGGAGCAGGCCAAAACTAGCGGGAACTTGATATTGGCCCAACCCATCCCGCGCTTCTTGGGAAAGGTGATAGGCCATTTTTAAATAAATGTAATAGGGTTTGAGGGATTGGCCCGCCCAACTGCTTGCGATGATCGCCGCCAATTCTTCGGTAATATCGAGGCAAAATTGATCCTCCCATCGGGATTGAAACCAGGCTTGCAGTTTTTGGGTATCATCGGCATCCACCACTTCCACATTCAATTCTCCCTGAGCTTTCAAACCGGAAAAGGTTAAATTGCTGCTGCCTACATAGCTAATAATTGGCGTAGCGCGATCGCGCCGATAGAGTAAATAAAGCTTGGCATGGAGGGGATGGCGTAGATAGAGCTTGACTTGTAGTTTTTGACTGAGGAGGTGCGATCGCAATCGTCGTAACCCCTCCTCATCCGCCACCGTCGGCGCACCATAGGTCAACTGTTGGCGAAATTCTTCCGCCATTAACGTTTGTAGTCGTTTGGCTTGCCCTTGATCTATCCGCTCTGGCTTCACCCCAAGGGCCAAAGTTTTCCGTAATTCCTCCTTCGGCAAGCGGTACATCCCCACCAACAGACGGCAAGCCTGGCCCTCGCCCCCCTGAAATTGCTCAATTTCCTGGTCAATTTCTCGCCAACCCCGCAAATTAAAATAGCCCACACAAAAATCAGCGCGGTAGGCTTCTTTGAGATAGGCTTGTAACTCCAGGACAAGGGGCTGTTCGAGGTTGTCATAAATCCTAGACATCGGTGCGTAACTCCTCAATGATTGGCGCGAAAATTTTCTTAAACCCCCCCTTTTTCTACGTCGAAGGCGCATCCCCGAAGGGGCTTAGGGGGGGATCTCGCTCCGCCCTAGTCGGTATGATCCCCCCGGCTACGCCGACCCCCTTAATCAGGGGGTTGAAATGCAATCGATTTGTGTATACACAGGTATCGTTTTGGGGAAATTTAAGGGGTTAAATTTGCCATTTTTTGTAAAACCAAATGGGAGAGGGTGGGTAAAATTTCCCGGTTTTGGCTGTTGAGGCGGCCTTCGGTGAACACCACTAACAGATAAGGCTGGGCATAGGGGACTTCAATATAGGCGGCATCGTGGCGGACGCGGGAAGTCCAGCCCGCTTTAGACCAAAGTTTGGCTTGACTGGGCAACCCTTCCCCTAAGAAGCCCATCACCTGATTTTCTTCCCCTGGCGGTAGCTCCACGGGTTGGAGCGATCGCCTCAACAGTTGCATCATCGTTTTAGAGCGATCGCGGGATACCGCCACCCCGCCGATAATGCCATGGAGGAGACGGGCGATCGCATCCGTGGTGAGCATATTGCGATTTTCCAACGCCTCCCCGACAAACTGCCGTTCTCGCCCATAGGGGCCATCCCCCCAAGGTTTTTGATTGACATTCACCCCCTGTAATTCCTGCCAACCCAAGGCTTGATAGTAGCGGTTGACGATGTTGCGCTGATGGGCCCAAGTTTGCAACAGTTGGGGGGGCAATTCGGGGCCGCTGGTGGTTCCGCTCAATACATCTAACACTAAACTGGTGGCATCGTTGCTCGAGTCGCGGATCATGTCTGCAATGGCGCGATCCAATTCGGGGGAACCCTGCACCATTTCCGTTGCTAGCCATTCATGGATCGCCACCAAGTAGAATAATTTCACCACACTGGCGGGATAGATCCGTTCCACACCCCGATAACTAAAGCCCCGCACGGGATATTGCCAAAACTCCGCCGCCGAGATCGCCCCGCCGGTATTGACAATCACCGGGTCGTCATAGACGATCCAGGTCAGGGCAATTTGATTACGGGCTAGCCCAGGAAACTTAGCCCACACCGCTTCTAACAGGTCGTGACCCTGTTGCTCTAGGGTCGGGTCTTTTTGAAAAAACAGCATGAAATTGTTTGAATGATGCCAACTTTTCCCCATTTTCCCCCCTCTCCCTCTGGGGAGTACCGTTGTCTGGAAAATCTTAACCTCTACACCGCTGAAGCCTGTCAGGGTTTGGCCACTCAGGCCGCAGCGGGCCGACAGTTGCGGTTACTGGCCTTGACAGAAACGGCGGTACAGGTGCAACTCTGCGAGGATGACTATCGGGCTTGGTTAACGTTGGCAGATGGCGCGAAACTTACCCCGGCGGCTGAACCTTACGCGGCCCAACGGTTAGAACGGGGGGAAATTGTCGAGCGGATGGAGGGGGCGATCGCCTTCACCTATGCCGCCATGGCCCAACCCCATTGCTACCTCTGGGGGGGAACTGTGGCCCCCGATTACGACTGTTCCGGTTTGATTCAAGCCGCTTTTTCGTCCATGGGGGTGTGGTTGCCGAGGGATTCCTATCAACAGGCGGCCTTTACTGATCCCATTGAGGATCCCGATCTCCAAGCCGGGGATCTGATTTTTTTCCAAGAACCCGGCAAGCTGAGAGTTTCCCATGTCGCCATCTATATGGGCGAAGGCCACTACCTCCACAGTTCCGGCGTAGATCTGGGCCGCAATGGCATTGGCATCGACCCCTACAGCCCCGATGGCAGCGACATCGGCTCGCGTTACTATCCCCTCCGCCACAGTGCCGGCCGGATCAGCCGCAGCTATTGCCCTGGGGATGGGTGGGAAATGAATTCCCGGCCAAAATAGGGTTGGAGGGCGGCGGGGATCTTCACCGTGCCATCAGGCTGTTGATAGTTTTCCAACAGCGCCGCCATCGTGCGCCCCACCGCCAACCCGGAACCATTGAGGGTGTGAACAAAATCCGTCCCCTTTTGCCCTTGGGTTTTAAAGCGAATGCTGCCCCGTCGGGCTTGAAAGTCGGTGCAGTTGGAACAACTGGAAATTTCCCGATAGGCATTGGCCGCAGGCATCCACACTTCCACATCAAAACAGCGGCTCGCACTAAACCCTAGATCCCCGGTGCAGAGTTCGAGAATGCGATAGGGCAGTTCCAGGGCTTCTAAAATGGCCGTGGCATTCCCCAGCATCGTTTCTAGTTCCTGCTCCGATGTATCGGGATGCACCAATTTCACCATTTCCACTTTATTAAATTGGTGGAGGCGAATTAAACCCCGCGTATCTTTGCCATAGCTCCCGGCTTCGCGGCGAAAACAGGGGGTATAGGCGCAGTGGTAAATGGGCAGTTCGCCACTATCCAGGACTTCATCGCGGTAGAGGTTGGTGAGGGGGACTTCGGCGGTAGGGGTGAGCCAGAGGTCATCGTCACCACAGCGGAAACTTTCTTCGGCAAATTTGGGCAGTTGGCCGGTACTGGTGAGGCTGGTGCTGTTAATCAGCATTGGGGGCATGACTTCGAGATAACCGGCGGCGGTTTGGCGATCGAGCATGAAGCTAATTAGGGCGCGTTCGAGGGCGGCCCCTGCGCCGATCAGGTTGACGAAACGGCTTTGAGCCACCTTCACCGCCCGTTTAAATTCGAGAATCCCTAAGTTTTCGCCAATTTCCCAATGGGGGCGGGGGTTTTCCAGTTGGGGTTTAAGATCATCGCCCCAACGGGTGACTTCGACGTTTTCGGTTTCGTTGGCTCCGATGGGGGTGCGATCGCTCGGTAGGTTGGGAATCGAGAGCAGGAGGGTTTCAATCTCGGCTTTAATGGCTTTTTCCTGGGGATCAAGTTTAGCCAATTCAGCTTTAATGGCACTGCCTTCGGTTTTGATCTGCGCAATTTCAGGGCTTTTCGGGTCGAGGCCGCTTTGGATTTTTTCCTTAATCCGTTTGGCGGTGCTGTTGCCCTGGGCTTGGAGATTGGTGCGGGTGGTTTGGAGGTCGCGCTGTTGTTGATCCAACTGGAGGAGGGCGGCGATCGCATAGTCCCCGCTGCGACGGCTGAGGCGGTCTTGGACAAAATCCGGGTTTTCGCGAATCTGTTTGAGGTCGAGCATGGTAATCGGGAGCTTTAAGCTCTCTAATTTTAGCGGGCGATCGCCCTCCATTCCCAAACCTTTTCCGGTAGTGCTCAATATGTAATGATAGAGGGGTAAAACCTGACACGGTTTAAGTTCCATGCCTACCTGCCCGACCTGTGCATCAACCCACACCGTCAAGAATGGACGGATTCACAACGGCAAACAACGG
>Ga0316611_1000029_pt1 | contig 67743 bp, 61 predicted proteins | sample MIS2016202_MG_FD_207675 | JGI IMG/M metagenome (GOLD analysis project Ga0316611, IMG submission 207675) | Microbial mat bacterial communities from Middle Island sinkhole, Lake Huron, Michigan, United States - MIS.2016.202 | ecosystem: Environmental > Aquatic > Freshwater > Lake > Sediment... | reverse complement strand
TTCTAGGTTCGGTGCGCTGCGTTTCGTTTGCCGCGCATTTATCAATATAGCCACTTCCCCCTACCCTGTCAACCCTTTTTCTAAATGTTTTTTTCGATTCTTGCCTCTGAATCTCTCTGATCCTCTCCCTGTAAGGGGTTGCGGGATTGAAAAAAGTTGAAAAAAGTTTGGGATCCGGGGATGGGTGGGGGGTGGGCACGAGATTATCAATACAAATAAACGTCAATGAATGCGGGGTAAGACGATCGCCCCTCTCCTACGGAACAACGGTGGTAGAATCGCGGGGTTCTTAGAATTTCTTAAATAATGGGTCGTTGCTCAGGAGGATCGATGGGTCAGTTAAATGTGGGTTTGTTATTTGGGGGGTGTTCTGGGGAGCATGAGGTGTCGGTGATTTCGGCGCGGGCGATCGCCCAAGGCTTCAATACCGAAAGCAACCGCGAGAAATACCAAGTCACTCCCTTCTATATCCAAAAGAATGGGATCTGGCGTGGACCAGAGGTGGCGGTGGCAATTTTGCAAGGGGAGGTTAACCCCGATCCGATGGAGGTGACGGATTCTGATGTGAATCCCCGCTGGCAATTTCCTCCTGAAGCGGCCCTTGTTGATGTGTGGTTTCCGATTCTCCATGGCCCGAATGGGGAAGATGGCACGATTCAAGGGCTATTGCAGTTGATGCAGGTTCCCTATGTGGGGAATGGGGTGCTGGGTTCGGCGGTGGGGATGGATAAGCTGGCGATGAAGACGGCTTTTGCGGGCGCGGGTTTAGCCCAGGTGAAGTATGTGGGGGTGACGCGATCGCAAGTTTGGTCGAATCCCTGTGTGTTTCCTAAGCTTTGCGATGATATTGAGGCGCAACTGGATTACCCCATGTTTGTTAAACCCGCAAACTTGGGGTCTTCGGTGGGGATCGCCAAGGTGAAAAGCCGTAGCGAGCTAGAAGCGGCGTTAGACCAAGCAGCGGGGTACGATCGCCGCATTATTGTTGAGGCGGGGGTGGTAGCACGGGAAGTGGAATGTGCAGTGTTAGGCAACGACAACCCCAAAGCCTCCATCGTGGGGGAAATCACCTTTGATGCGGAATTCTATGATTACGAAACCAAATACACTGATGGCCGCGCTAACCTGCTGATGCCTGCCCCCCTCCCGGCGGAGGTGGTAGCGAAAATTCAAGGGATGGCCATTGATGCATTTTTAGCGGTCGATGGAGCCGGTTTATCACGGGTGGACTTTTTCTATGTGGAGGCCACAGGGGAAATTTTCATCAACGAAATTAACACCCTACCGGGGTTTACGTCCCTGAGTATGTACCCGCAGTTATGGGGAAAAACCGGGGTGACATTCCCCGATCTGGTGGATCAATTGGTGCAGTTGGCCCTAGAGCACCATGCCATCCCAGAAAGCTAAATACGGGGCATGGCTTGGCTGAGTTCTTCAGTGAGGGGGCGATCGCCCCGCATCAAAAGCTGTGCCACCCCCGCTGCTGCTGTTGATCCCCCCGGCACAAACAGCAGCGTTAAACTGCCCTGGGGTAATTGGGTATTCGGTTGGGGGTTGGCCGTCAGCCACAGTAAAGGGGTTTGGCGGGGTGGCTCATGGCTGGGGGTTTCGGCGGATTCTGTGGCGGCCAAGGTTTCCAAGACGACGCGATTCCCTTGGACTGCCCCTGTACTGGCAGTCCAGAGCCTTACCCCCAATTGGGCGCGGCTGGCGTAGAAATAGAGGGAAGCAGCCGCCGTTACCGCATCTTCAAACTGCTCCGGCAACCAGGGGGCCGCCGTATCTAAACCAATAATCATTTCCCGGCCACTGGTGAGAATTTCCAGTTCCCGGACTTGGAGCGTGCCGAAGCGGGCACTGGTGCGCCAATGGATCAGCCGGGTGGGATCGCCAAACCGGTAGGGGCGGAGGGCTTTCGTGATCCCTTCTGTGGCCGCTTCGTAGCGGTGTTCTCGCTGCCATTGCACCTGTTCATCGTGCTGGAGGCTGTCGATGAGGGGACAGCGGCGTAGTGGCAAAATTTGCGGATAAACGATCGCCTGGGCGGGGAGCGATCGCCACCGCCGACACCAAAACAACCCCAAGGGGCTGGCGGTACGGACAAACAGCCCCGGCCAACGGTACACCCCCCGACGAGTAGCGCGGTAATGGCTCGTGGCGTTGTAGGTCTTTTGGGGGGGAATGATTTCAATCCCCACAGGCTTCGCGATACCCAAAGTCGGAGGGAGGGCTTCTAAGTATTGCAGCCACATTTTCGGTTTTGTTGTTGGGTTGGTGATCTTTACCTCAACGCGCAACAAATCCCCCACACTCGCGGGTGGGATCTGTTGCCGTTCTACTTTTAAATCCCGGAGCGATCGCCCTGGTAAAATCGCCCCCAACCCCAACAGGGCAAACATCAAGCCACTAATCACATAAAGCCAGCCCGCCATCGTATTCGTTGCCGCCCCAAAAAAGCAAATGCCAATGGCCAGCAACACCCCACCGCCAAAGGCCGGCGAGACCCAATGGGATTCGAGCCAAGTTTGCCACCGTTTCCTACGCCCCATGATTGATCCCCTAATTCTGCTCACCAGACTACAACAGTCCAGCCTCAGGGGATTCCCGAAGCCGTTTAGGGAGAATAGAGAAGAGAGAAGAGAGAATAGAGGGAAATTGACCCCTCATTTCTCACTTCTCTCTCCTCGCTCCTTCCAAATTAGCCATTAGATATCCAATTGATCTAGATTCAGTTTCGGCCCTTCCGTTTCAATGAATTCCCGACGGGGAGCCACCTTATCCCCCATGAGAACAGTGAAAATCCGATCCGCTTCGGCGGCATCTTCAATTTCCACCTTTTTCAACATCCGGCTTTCTGGGTTCATCGTCGTATCCCAAAGCTGTTGGGGCATCATTTCCCCCAAGCCCTTAAACCGTTGGATCGTGTAGTTGGCATTGTCGGGGAATTCGCGAATCGCTTGAGCCAGTTCGCGATCGCTATACAAATATTGGTGATTGCGCCCCCGCTCCAACTTATACAAGGGGGGGCAGGCAATATACACATAGCCCTGATCAATCAAATCCCGTTGATAGCGGAAAAAGAACGTTAACAATAGCGTGCGAATGTGCGCCCCATCCACATCGGCATCAGTCATGATGATGATGTTGTGGTAACGCAGTTGGGCGGGGTTGAAATCTTCGCCGCGAATCCCCAAGCCGAGGGCGGTGATCAGCGCTTGAATTTCATTGTTTTTATAAATCTTGGCATCATCGGTTTTTTCAATATTGAGGATTTTGCCCCGTAACGGCAAGATCGCTTGAATGCGGCGATCGCGCCCCTGTTTCGCTGATCCCCCCGCAGAATCCCCTTCCACAATGAAAATTTCCGACTCTTTCGGATCGCGGGAGCTACAATCTGCCAATTTTCCCGGTAAGGGGGAAGATTCTAACACCGATTTGCGCCGCACCAACTCCCGCGCCCGCCGGGCTGCTTCTGCCGCCTTAAAGGACTGCACCGCCTTCTCAATAATCGTATCCGCCACAGCGGGGTTGAATTCCAAATATTCATTCAACACTTCCCCCACCAAGGAATCGACAATCCCCCGGACTTCACTATTCCCCAGTTTGGTTTTCGTCTGTCCCTCAAATTCCGGATCGGGAACTTTCACAGAAATGACGGCGGTTAAACCTTCCCGCACATTTTCCCCGCCTAAGTTGGCCTCATTGTCCTTAATCTTGTTGCGCTTACGAGCCACATTGTTCATCGTGCGGGTGAGGACAGCTTTCAGCCCTTCGAGGTGTGTGCCCCCGTCGATGGTACGAATATTATTCGCAAAACCGAGAATATTGTCGCTATAGGAATCAATACACCACTGCAAAGCCACTTCCACCGTCACCCCATCCCGCTCGCCTTCCACATAGATAATGTCCGCATGGAGGGGTTCTTTATCGCGGGTCATGTAGCTGACGTATTCTTTGATCCCGCCCTCGTAGCAGTAGGTTTCAACCCGTGGGGGATCGAGGCGGAGATCGCTAAACGTAATTTTCACCCCTGCATTGAGATAGCCCAATTCCCGGAGGCGACCGGAAAGCGTGTTGTATTCAAACTCGACAGTTTCCGTAAAGATGGTGTTATCGGGGAGAAACGTCAGGGATGTGCCGGTAAATTCCTGCTGGGGATCGGGAATAGATTCTAGCTCACTGACGGGATCACCCTGCTCGTAGCGTTGGATATAAATATATTGATCCCGCCGTACTGTCACCTCCACCCAGGTAGAAAGGGCATTGACGACAGAAACGCCAACCCCGTGTAACCCCCCGGAAACCTTATAGCCACCGCCGCCAAACTTGCCGCCAGCGTGGAGTACCGTCATCACGGTTTCTAGGGCAGATTTGCCGGTGGTGGGATGGATTCCTGTGGGAATGCCACGACCATCGTCGGCTACGGACACGGAACCATCGGCATTTAACTCCACCTCAATATGGGTGCAGTAGCCCGCCAAAGCTTCATCGATGGAGTTATCCACCACTTCATAAACGAGATGGTGCAAACCTCTGGGGCCGGTGGTGCCGATATACATACCGGGGCGTTTACGGACAGGCTCTAGCCCTTCGAGAACCTGAATTTGATCTGCACTGTAGTTACTGGCCATGAAAATTCCTCGAATCGCAGAGAAGCGGGCTTAAGGCTCTCAAATGACAAAAAGCATACCGAATTGTAGCACAAAAGGGTTGATGGCGATGTGAGGGCAATTAGATGCAAAAAAATCTAGCCAATCCTATGGCTAGATTTAGGGAAGTTTTTGTATTGATCGCAATCAGCCGATGGGGTGCGGGCTTGGGGATTGGCGATCGCCCCTATTGGGCCTATCTGGCTAAATTTCGTTGACTCTCGCTTTGAGCGGCTAAGTCATTATGCCACAAATTGCTTCAGAAATTGCCTCAGCAGTGGCCGGGGCCAGGAGTACGCCGTTGCGGTAGTGGCCTGTAGCCAGCAGCACATTGCGATAACCCGGTAGGGGGCCAATCAGGGGGGCGGGCTGGCCTTGGGGGCGGGGCCGTAAACCCGACCAAGTTTCGACGATTTTTCCTGGGGCGAGGGCCGGACAAAGGGCGATCGCCTGTTGCCAAACCTGTTCTTTTAAACCGGGATCGGCAACCACAACCCCTTGATCATCGGGAAATTCCACCGTTGCCCCAATCCAATACTCCCCCCCACCCAAGGGAACAAGATGCACATCTTCCCCAGAAATGACCGGCGCAAAATCTTGAAAATCCAGGGGTTGCGGTAACTTGACGCGAAATGCTTGGCCTAAAACGGGTTGGATCGCCACCGGTTGCTGAAGTTGAGCGGTTAAAGGGGTAGAGCCTAAACCAGCAGCGAGGATCAGCCAATCACAGGCTAAGGTTTTCCCGTTGGCGACCACTTCTGTACAGCGTTGTTGATCACAACCCAAGCCTTCCACAGGGGTACTGGAGCGACAATCTGCCCCATAATGTTGCGCCCCAGCCCAGAGGGCGGCGGTGAGGGCCAGGGGATCAAGTTGGCCATCTTGGGGGGAATAGACGGCCCCCAAGAGGCGATCGCTCTCCAATTGGGGACAGTGCGATCGCAATTCCTCCCGATCCCAGAGTTCCAAGGGCCAGCCCTGTTTTTCCCGCACCTTTTGCAACCGTTGCCAGCGGTGATCATGGGGATCATCTGCAAATCGCAACATTACAATGCCGTGGGAGTTATGGGGAATTCCTTGGCCTGTCAGTGTTGTTAATTCCGGCAACAGGGTTTGATAGCGGCGGATACTTTGCTCCCGCAATCGCCAACCTCGTCCCGTCGTTTTTTGGCTGATAATACCCATCAACACCCCAAGGGCGGCCCCCGTGGAGCCAGCCCCAGGGACATCACTTTCACAGAGGGTGACGGTTTGGCCCAGGCGACTCAACTCATAGGCCACCATCGCCCCCACCACACCCCCGCCAACGATCACCACCTGGCTCATGCGTCGGGGGTGTGAGGGATGAACTCTAGATAAGCATCAAAATCCGCCACGGTTTTACCATAAACCTCTTGGGCAATGGTTCCGACCTGCTCACTGGCCGCAGAATCTAACTGCTCAATATTGGCAAACAGGGCTTCAGCGCGGGCGGTCGCTTCCCCTTGGTCTTTTTTCAGGAGCAGATTGCGATCGAGATAGCCAAGGGTGGATCGCAGACCCCCTAAGGGGCCATGGAGGAAAGACTTGATATTATTCCAGTCCTTCGCGGCGACATAGTTGCCCAATTCTGGCATCCGGTCATGTACTGCTTCAATGGGAGCTATGGCGCGTTCAATGGCGGCGATTTTTTCTGGGGTGTAGGTGGGGGGAGCTTTCACGACATTGCCACCGCAAGCGGTGAGGGTTATCGTCACCATGACGAGGCATAACATCAAGAGGGAACGTAGGGGTTTCATCGGTTGATCAAAAGATTAAAAGGTTTTCAATCACTATACAGCGATCGCCTCTCCCCTTTAAGCTAGGGTTCTGAAAGTCGCTCCCACCCCATGGCCCCTCAAAATTGCCTGCCAAAAACCGACGGATCGTGGGGATCCAGTCGGTTGGGGTTGTGCTCTTGATTGATAGGAGAGAGGGGCGATCGCTTACATCGCCAAACCTTGAGGATCCTGGCGGACATAGCGTTGCCAATACCAAGCCAGTTCCTCTGCTTGAGGCTGGGCAGCCTCGTTCAACTGGTACATTCGGCGGGGACGGCCCCTTCCTTCAACCTTCTTCCAATAACCCACGACCGTTTTTTCCTGCTCTAAGAACTTGAGCGCTCCATAGAGCACTGTGTCAGAAAGCCGATAACAGGGGTAATCTTGTTCTAGTTGTTCAATCAACTCTGTACCATAGGACTCTCGGTGAAGCAGCACCGAAAGCACATAGCAGACCGCCAATTGCCGATTCAGGTAATGGGGAGGCGGGTTGTTAAAAAAGGTGTGAATGTCTTCAAATTTCATAGCTCTAAACCATCGAAAGTTCCCAGGTAACTCATGCACAATCACCGTGGATACACCCTGAATTGCGGTCAACGGTGCTAGCGTGTATCCAAAGTCAACCATTAAGATACATTTGTACTAAATCAGCAAGTTGTTTAGGCAGGTTGGCGGTTATTTCCCCGAGCAAACAACCTGCTGGCAAGGGGATCGGCAAACACCCTACTCCCTAGGGTAGCAAAATTGGATCCTTGAGAGAAAAAGTTCTATTTGCCTTTCAACCGCTGGATTCAGCACTGCTGGGGATACACCCACCAAGGCTGAAGACCTTGAAAAATTCTACGTTTAGGTTTCCCTCTATCCGGAGAATTCTAGGTAAATGACGGGTCATTGTGGTGAAGTTGTTCCAGATCAGAGCATTTTTCTCGCCCGGCTCAATTTCTAAAAATCACCGAAAGATTATTAACCGGCATCGGAACAACCTGTTCAAGTTGTAGACCTTCCGCCTCGGCTGCTGCTTGGACAACCGCAAGATCCCGCAGACCCCAAGCGGGATTGCGAAACTGGAGGGATTGATGAAAGACTAGATTGCTGGGAGTAAGGGGTTTGTCCGGCTCCAGAAAGGGGCCATAGAGATACAAAATTCCGCCAGGGGGCAAAAGACGACTGGCTCCGGCCAGTAACCCTAAACCCACAGACCAAGGGGCAATATGGATGAGATTGATGGCAATAATGGCAGAGATGGGTTCTCGTTGGAGAGCAGCGGCGGTGCAGTTGGGGGGGAGAGTTCCGGTTTCAATCGACCAGGGGCGATCGCCCGCATCCAGAGCAATAGGGGCCATCAGATTGGCTGCCGGTTCTCGCTCCTGCCAAGCCACAATACTCGCCCGCAGTTCTGGATCTAGCTCACTCGGCAACCATAACCGAGGGGCTAGGGCTGGAGCAAAGTAGACACAATGCTGCCCTGTGCCGCTGGCAATTTCCAGAACCGTACCCTGGGGCGGTAAAACCTGCTGTAACACCTTGAGGATCGGGTCACGATTACGCTCAGTAGCAGGGGCATATTGACGGCGATCAGGGGCAGAAACCATACAAAATCTAAAAAATGAATCACGTCCCCCATTCTAAAGGGTCAAGCCTTCCCCACTTCCCACTTCCCACTCCCCACTCCCTGTAACAATCCTTGACGCAACCTCAAGGGCGATCCCCCAATTCCCTACAATGGAGAGGCGAACTTTTCCAAACCTATAGGTTTATGACGAAAACTGTGGCGGAGTTTATGACTCCCACGCCGATTACGGTCACGCCGGCAACTTCTTTACGAGAAGCGATCCAACTGCTGGCCGAAAAACAAATTAGCGGCCTGCCGGTGGTGGATGAAGGGGGCAAACTGGTGGGCGTATTAGCCGATACGGATTTGATGTGGCAGGAAACAGGAGCGGATCCCCCGCCCTATGTGATGTTCCTTGATAGTGTGATTTTCCTGCAAAATCCTGCCCGTTATGAGCAGGAACTGCACAAATCCCTAGGGCAAACCGTGGGCGAGGTGATGACCCATAAACCGATTACCATTCGCCCGGAACAAAATTTGCGGGAAGCTGCAAAAGTCATGCATGAGAAGCATATCCGTCGTTTACCGGTGGTGAATGAAGCGGGTCAAGTGGTGGGGATTATCTCCCATAGTGATATTATTCGAGCCATGGCCGCCAGCGAAGGTTTTAGCTAGGGTTGGCTCAAGGCTCAATGTTGTACAACTGACTGGCAAATTTTCTATGAGCAGCATCACCCCTGAATCAGTACAAGCGTTGTTAAGTTCTGAGGACTATGGCGATCGCATTAGCGGCCTGAACCAACTGCGTCACCTCGATAATGCGACGGGGTTTGCACTGATTCAGCCGGTTTTAGCTGACCCTCAAGCGCGGGTACGGTACGCGGCGGTGAGCCAAATGGATCGCTTGGGGGTCGTCAATCCAGAGCAAACGTTAGTATTACTGCGGGATGTGCTCCTCCATGATTCTGAGGTGGATGTGCAATCGGCGGCGGCGGATGCGATCGCCGCCCTCAAACTCACGGAAGGGTTTGCCGATCTTAAAGCGGCCTACGAAGGCAGTTCAGAGTGGCTTTTGCAATTTAGTATTGTGGCGGCCTTGGGAGAAATGGGCGATCCCCGTGGGTTTGAGATTTTATCGGATGCGATCGCCTCCGATAACAACCTGCTCCAAACCGCCGCCATCAGCGCCTTTGGCGAACTGGGCGATCCCCGCGCTGTCGAGCTTCTCCTGCCTTTTCAGGACAATGAAGATTGGCAACTCCGTTATCGTCTTGCCCAAGCCCTGAACCGATTGGGGGGAGAAGCCGCCCAAGCCGTTCTCACCCAATTAGCTGCCGACTCGGTGGAAATTGTCGCCGAAGAAGCGAAAACCGGCCACGGAGCGTAGGGGCGTTGGCGTAAGCCTGCCGGAGGCACAAAAATTTTTCGCCCCCCCAATTTTTTGTCAATGCCTGAAGACCTACAAATATTTACGCAGAATCACCTCTAGTTTCGCCTTCGTCGCCGCCGGAGCCTTGTCTAAAGGCGTGAGAATCGCGTACTTAAGGGCCTGATGAGCCTCCGAAACCGGGGGATTGGCCGCCAACTTGGCCACCACGGTTTGAATCACCTGCTGGGCATTGTGGGCATTGCGGTGGAGATGATCAATAATCATCTCTACTGTCACATGATCATGGTCAGGATGCCAGCAATCGTAATCCGTCACCAACGCCAGCGTTGCATAGGCAATTTCCGCCTCCCGGGCCAGCTTCGCCTCTGTTAAATTTGTCATCCCGATCACCTTTGCGCCCCAACTGCGATAGAGGTTCGATTCCGCCTGAGTGGAAAAGGCCGGCCCCTCCATACAAACATAAGTCCCGCCCCGATGAAGATCCACATCGGGTAAATCTAAACTTTCCACCGCATCCCCCAACAGGGTTGCTAATTGGCTACAAACCGGATGGCCAAACCCAATATGGGCGACAATCCCCGCTTCAAAGAATGTTGCCTTGCGGTGCTGGGTGCGATCGATAAACTGATCCGGGATCACCATATCCAAGGGTTTAGCCTCCGCTTGGAGCGAACCCACCGCCGAAGCAGAGATCAAATATTCCACCCCCAACTGCTTCATCGCGTGGATATTGGCGCGAAAGGGTAATTCTGTAGGGGTGAGGTGATGATGGCGGCCGTGACGGGCGAGAAAGACGACAGGCGTACCATTGAGTTTGCCCGTAATTAAGGCATCAGAGGGAGAGCCAAAGGGCGTATCAAGGGTAATTTCTTCGATATCAGTCAACGCCTCCATTTTATAAAGGCCGCTGCCACCGATGATGCCAATTTGAATCGGGTTCATAGCTGAGGTTTAAAAGCTTGGGGTTGAATTAAAGGGATTGGTCGCGATCGCTCATGTATTCCCACCAACGATTGAGGGGATAGTACAACACCGGAGCCCAGAGACTACTAAGAATTGCTGAAGAGAGGGCAATGCGTTGATGTTCCGTCCAGACTAACGTAATATTCCGCAGCCCCTGAACACTATATTGGATGGCGGTAATCGTTTCCGCCACCACCGCCATGCCAAACACAATCAGGGCAATGGAGATAAAATCCTCTTGGATATACCGTTGTTTTTGAATCTTGGCCGTCAGAATGCCCACCAGCATCAGACTAATCACATGGGACGGATAGGACAGCAATAGATCCGCCGCACTTCCCTCACTGCCCTCAAAATTCGGGGGCATAATCCCATCCACCATCGGCACACCATCAAAGGCGGTTAAGCCATCTTGGATTAAGCCCAAAGCAATGCCAGCGATCGCCCCCTGATAAGCATTACGCTTCACACTCCACACCACCACCCAGATCAATAACCAATTGGGGCGAATCCCCAACAACTCCGTCCCCGGCAAACGGGTAGGCAAGATCATCAAACAAAGCAAAACCGAGCCAACCACAATCAGCCAATTGCAAAAACTGCGAAACCGTGGCGAAAAATCAAGAAATCTTAGCACAACTCCATCCTCAACCCTTAAAGGCGACTTTCAAAAGGATGAACCACAACCCACTCTAAATAATCAAAAGGAGCCGTAAACTTCACCACCACCTCAGGAGCGGGGCTTTTTTCCAAATCCACAGTCTCCACTGTGCCAATCGGAATACCGGCAGGAAACAAATAGCTGACCGGCGACGTAACAATCTTATCTCCCGGCTTCACATCCGGAACCTTATCAAAAAATTCCATCACCGCCGTATCTGAGCCTTCACCCCGGATATAGCCCATAAAGTTATTCCGAGCAATCTTCCCCCCCACCTTACTAGTGGGATCACTAGCCAATAACACGCGGCTCGTATTCGGTGTCACCTTAATCACCCGGCCCACCAAACCCCCCGGACTACTCACCACATAGCCCGTCTTAATCCCGCTCGTGGAACCTCGGCCTAACGTCACCTGCTTCCACCAATGGTCAACACTCCGACCAATCACAGGGGCCGCAATCAGTTCCCCCTGATAGGTCTCGGTATAGTCCAATAGTTCTTGTAATTTTTGATTCTGCTGCTCAAGATCAACCAACTTCGTTTCAAGCTCAGAAACCCGCGCATCAGCCCAACGCTCTTGAGGCGTTGGGCCGGGTTGGAAAGACTGAACGACTTGATAATAAAGCTCAGAAACAAACGCCCCTTGAGTTTGGCGCAGAAACAGGGCAACAGCCAACACCAAACCCGTCACAAAAAACTTCGGCCCGTAGCGATCCCACCAGCGGCGCACTGTAAACATCAACTCTGCCTCAACAGTCTGCGTTGACATTCCCCGACCCAAAGGGGCGGGGATTCTCAGTTCGTCGGGAGTCTATTGACCTTACCCGCCGCCGAGCTTCTTCACCGTATGCCCTACGGCTGCAAGTCTTTTGTGCTTTAACAGCAGCTAGCTCTCGAATCATTGTAGCAAACAAGATTGAGGTTACATGACCCGCGAACGACTGCTAAAGACCCGCTCTAGTTGTTTAAAGTTCTCCAGTACACGCCCGGTTCCTAAAACAACACAACTGAGGGGGTCAGCCGCAATGTGCGTGACAATCCCGGTTTCATGGCTGATTAACGTATCAATCCCTTTGAGTAATGCACCACCACCGGCCAGCATAATCCCCCGATCAATGATATCGGCTGCAAGTTCTGGAGGGGTTCGCTCCAGGGTACGCTTCACAGCATCAACAATCACCGCCAAGGGTTCAGACATACTTTCACGCACTTCTGATGATTTAATCGTGACGGTGCGGGGTAAACCCGATAGTAAGTGCAAACCTCGCACCTCCATCGTCAGTTCATCATCACCTTGGAGGGGATAAGCGGAGCCAATTTGGATTTTAATTTCTTCTGCTGTCCGTTCCCCGACAACGAGGTTATGGACTTTTTTCATGTACTGGGTAATGGATTCACTGAGTTCATCTCCCGCAACCCGGACAGATTCACTCAGCACTGTGCCTTGTAAACTCAATACAGCCACCTCGGTAGTCCCGCCACCGATATCGATAATCATGTTGCCGGTGGGTTCAGCAACGGGTAAACCTGCGCCAATGGCGGCTGCGACCGGCTCATCAATCAGGTAAACATCCCTTGCTCCAGCTTGGGAAGCGGCTTCCATCACTGCACGGCGCTCAACCCCAGTAACACCACTGGGAATCCCAATGACGATGCGGGGAGAGACTAATGCACGACCTTCATGAACTTGCCGAATAAAATGCTTCAGCATTAGTTCGGCGGTATCAAAGTCAGCAATAACGCCATCACGAAGGGGTCGCAGTGCGACAACGTTTCCAGGGGTACGGCCGAGCATTTTCTTGGCATCTTCCCCGACCGCAAGGGGGACTTTTAAGTCTTGGTCAATCGCAACAACGGAAGGTTCTTGCAAAACAATTCCTTTTCCGGAGACATAGACGAGGGTGTTGGCTGTTCCCAAGTCGATACCCATGTCTCGAGACAATGTAAAACGACTAAATAATCCCACGTTTATTTCCGCCCCCAAAGTGCGATACGGTACTGACTAACTTAAGATGATGTGATGCTCGTAATGCAACCGATGTGGATTCTATACTCTTTTTGGCGAATCGTCTAGGTTACAGTGGAAATTATTTACAGGGGTACGGTACAGGGATCAGGAAACAGGTTAATATAGTACAGGCTATCTTTGCTAACCGATCAGTTAAAGGGATTGAAGGACGGATGAGCTTAAATATTGTGCATTTAGTGGGTCGAGCGGGGTCGGATCCTCAGGTTCGCTATTTTGACTCAGGGTCAGTGTTGTGTGAGTTTAACATTGCGGTGAATCGTCGCAGTCGTGATGAGCAGCCGGATTGGTTCAGTCTCAAGATTTGGGGAAAAACCGCTGAGGTGGCGGCTAATTATGTCCGGAAGGGTGGATTAGTGGGCATTGAAGGAACGTTAGTGATTGACACTTGGCAGGATCGGGCGACGGGAGTAAACCGGTCTAAGCCGGTGATCAATGTTGAGCGCCTCGATCTCTTGGGGTCTAAGCGTGATAATGAGGGGGGGGGCTATCAAGGTGGTTCCCAAAGCTACAGTTCTAGTGGTGAATTTTAGTTTGATGCGGGAGGGGGCGATCGCCTCCCTCCCAAACCCATCTACCTGTTAACCTATCCACAAAACCCCCTATCAATATCCTGTTATGACTGAAACAATGGACGAACAAGCCCTCCATGACCGCGTGAGTCAAGTCCGTGAACAGCGCAGTTTTTTGCTCAACCTCCTCGAACAGCCGGATTTAGGAACGTTGCGCCTGGATGTTAACCAAGCCCTAGAGGAACTGGATGAACTGATTGAGGAATATGAACGGGTGTTTGCGGCTTCCTAAACGTTAGAGATCCCTAAGATTTAGGCCAAAAGCTATACTCTGCTTCTGATTTCACGATCATGAATAAAACCCCTCTCCCCCCTGGCTCCTTGGGTTTGCCCATTGTCGGGGAAACGATCAGTTTTTTGCGCGATCGCCACTTTGCCGCGAAACGCCATCGTCGCTACGGCCCTATTTTTAAAACCCATCTCCTCAACCGCCCGACGGTGGTGATGATGGGGCCTGAAGCCAATCGCTTTATTCTTTCCACCCACATGGAGCATTTTTCCTGGCGGGAGGGCTGGCCGGCAACCTTTAAGATTTTGCTGGGGCGATCGCTCTTTTTGATGGAAGGGGAGGAACATCGCCGCAATCGTAAACTCCTGATGCCCGCGTTCCATGGCCCTGCCTTGGCCCACTACTTCGCCACGATGGATAGTCTCTGTCGGGCCGCGATTGAGCGGTGGGTTGAGCAGGAACAAACCCATTTTTGGGGCGAAGTGAAACAAATGACGTTTGCGATCGCCAGTACCCTCCTGTTGGGCAGTGAACCAGGGGCAGAAACCGCAGCGTTATCTCAGGAGTTTCAAACCCTGACCGCCGGGTTGTTTGCGGTTCCTCTCGATTTACCTTGGACAACCTTTGGAAAAGCAGTGCGAGCCCGCGATCGCATCCTCGCCCATTTAAAGCAGGCTGTTTTAGTACGTCAAGCCAATCCCAGCCAGGACGCTTTAGGGTTATTGGTGCAAACGGAAGATGAGGAGGGCGATCGCCTCTCCATGGAGGAATTACAGGCCCAAGCCCTGCTGATGCTCTTTGCCGGCCATGAAACCACCACCGCCATGCTCACATTCCTGATGATGGCCCTAGCCCAACATCCAGAAGTAGGCGATCGCGCCCGTGCCGAACAGATAGCATTGGCCCAACAGGGGCCGTTAGACATGGCCCAACTTAAAACCATGCCCTACCTCGATCAAGTGTTAAAGGAAGTAGAGCGGTGCTATCCCCCCGTAGCCGGGGGTTTTCGGGGCGTGGTCAAACCCTTTGAATTTAACGGTTATCACATTCCCGCCGGTTGGCAAGTCCTCTACCGCATTGATGGCACACACCAACTCGATACCTACTACAGCCACCCCGAACAATTCAACCCCGATCGCTTCAATCCCGATCACCCCGAATCCAAACCGGGGGATTTTCGTCTCGTCGGCTTTGGGGGCGGCCCGAGAATTTGTCTAGGGTTAGCCTTTGCCCAGATGGAGATGAAAATTTTTGCCGCCCATGTCCTCCGCCGAACCCGTTGGCGGTTAGCCCCGGAACAGGATCTCAGTTTGAGTCAAATCCCCACGCTCCACCCGCGATCGGGTTTGCAAGTTATTTGGGAATAGGGAACGGGGAATAGGAATCGCGTAGGGTGGGCAATGCCCACCAGAAGAGGGTTTCAGAGTTCTGAAACGTCCTCACAATACTGACTACTGCTACACTTTGGAGCACCATCGACAGAATAAGAGGGGCTAGCTCTTTTGAGCTAACCCCCCTTGATTTTAATTGGACTTACTATGGTTAAGGTCTTTATTTGCGAAATCGCGCTGACCTCATTTGAATTGACTTAATCATGACAGGGATCAACGCAATTTCCAGATTTCATAATATTTTCTTTATTTTCTTGACGTTTAATGTGGAACAACGAAGTTTTGTAAAGAAGACCACTGACATTTGGCGGATCTCCTCACAAGTTAGCGACGGGCAGCAGTGGGGATCGTTGCGGCGGCTAATTCCTCTGGATTGGGGGCGGTGTGGTATTTGACGAGATTGGCCAGTTCTTGGAGTTGGCTAATCGCTTCAGCCCCTTCCAACTTCATCAATTCCCGGTCATCCCGCATCTCCGTCCAGGTGATCCCATAATCCGATACCAAGAAACGGATCAAATGGCTTTCCCCGAGGCTGACCATGAAGGAGGCACTATTCATCTCCTCGCCACAGGTATAGCAAGAGGCAAGATAGCCCCGGTTTTCGAGGACAGTGGCGAGGGCTTGGAGATTCATCACCAAGTCACGAACAAAGGTGCGATGCTGCTGTGCAAGTCTTAAAAACATAACGGAATTCTCCAAACACCAAAGAGCTTTTTAGATTTTAGTCTTTTCTTAAGATTTCCGTATCCTACTCGGAATGTCGGGGTTTAAGTCAAGACTAGAGGGGCGATCGCCCCAGGACAGACGGCGGGATCTAGGGAATCATGCCACTGTCTATCTTTATACACAGTTGCGCTAAAAAGTCAAGGGCGACCATCATATTTTTTAGGCATGGATCACCCATAACTGGCGATTTTGCCAAGGTTGAGCCTGAATTCAGGGATCTGCAAGGGAGAAAAGTCAGCAAAAGTTTACTAATTTAACGAAAATTCTCCGAATCTGTTTCAAAACTTAGTAAAAGTTAATATAATCAAAGCAAAGCCCTGAGTATTTATTCCTACTCTCTCATGTTAACCGATCAACTGCCTTGGCTCACCGCCATCATTGTTTTTCCCCTCGTGGCAGCCCTTGCCATCCCTGTGATCCCCGATAAAGACGGCAAAACCCTACGGTGGTATGCCTTGGGTGTAGGGATGATTGATCTTGCCCTGATCACCTACATCGCCACTAATCAGTACGATTTTCACACCGTCGGTTTTCAACTGGTGGAGACCTACCCTTGGTTGCCGCAACTGGGCTTGAACTGGTCGGTGGGCGTTGATGGCATCTCGTTCCCCCTCGTGATCCTGACGGGTTTCGTCAATACCTTGGCTATCTTTGCCGCCTGGCGGGTCGAACGCAAGCCCCGCCTCTTCTATGGCTTAATGCTGGCCCTCTACAGCGCCCAGCTTGGCGTATTCATGGCCAAAGATTTATTACTCTTTTTCACCCTCTGGGAATTGGAGTTAGTGCCGGTTTACCTGCTGATCTCGATCTGGGGTGGCCCCAAACGGCTCTATGCCGCCACTAAATTTATTCTCTATACCGCATTGGCATCCTTATTTATATTGGTTGCGGGTTTGGCGTTGGCCTTCTGGGGGGATGCAATCACCTTCGATCTTGCGGAACTGGCCCAAAAAGATTACCCCATGGCGTTAGAACTCCTGGCCTATGCCGGTTTCCTGATCGCCTTTGCCGTCAAACTCCCCATTTTCCCCCTCCATACCTGGCTCCCCGATGCCCATGGGGAAGCCTCCGCCGCTGTCTCCATGGTGTTGGCCGGGGTGCTGCTGAAAATGGGCGGCTATGGCCTGATCCGCATGAACTTAGATATTTTGCCCCATGCCCATATTCACTTTGCACCGTTGCTGGTGATTCTCGGTGTGGTCAATATTGTTTACGGCGCGTTTACTGCCTTTGGTCAAACCAACTTAAAACGCCGCTTGGCCTACTCCTCCATTTCCCACATGGGTTTTGTGTTGATCGGTATTGCCTCCTTCACGGATTTAGGGATGAATGGGGCAATGTTGCAAATGGTTTCCCATGGTTTGATCGCCGCTGCTTTGTTCTTCCTCGCTGGGGTGGCCTACGATCGCACCCACACATTAATGATGGACGAAATGAGCGGCTTAGGAAAAACGATGCCGAAAATTTTCGCCCTCTTTACCGCCGCTTCCATGGCTTCCCTGGCATTACCGGGGATGAGCGGGTTTGTGAGTGAATTGACGGTGTTCTTAGGGTTATCGAGCAGTGCCGCCTATAGCACCAGTTTTAAAACCGTTGTGGTGTTCCTGGCCGCTGTGGGCTTAATCCTCACCCCCATTTACCTGCTCTCAATGTTGCGGGAAGTCTTCTATGGTCAGCCTTCCGAGGAGTTAACCCCGAACCGTTGGCAGTGGGATGCTAACCCCCGCGAGGTGTTTATTACCCTTTGCCTTTTACTGCCCATTGTGGGGATTGGTCTCTATCCTAAGTTGGCGATGGATAGCTATGACAGCCAAACGGTGGCGGTAGCGGAAAAAGTTCGAGCCGCTTTGCCGGTAGTGGCCCAAGGGGAAACCCCCGTCGGGTTAGCCGCTGTGCCTCTCACTGCGCCGGAGTTGGATTAAATTCCCCTATAGGCGGCAGAGCCGCCCCGAAACCATGCCACGGCAGAGCCGTGGCACGAGGTCTTAAGGGTAGAGCCGTGGCACGAGGTCTTAAGGGTAGAGCCGTGGCACTGCTATAGAATTGATGGGCGTGGGGGCGTTGGCGTAAGCCTGCCGGAGGCACAAAAATTTTTCGCCCCTACATTAGATTTAATTCCTTAGGGTTTAATGCCCTCAACAGCGATCGCCCCCTGAAAACTTTCCGGATGCTCCACATCAGCAAAACGGCGATCGCCCCAATCCCCATATTGACAACAGCGCACCTTGATATACCCCTGATCCCGAAACGCCTGAGCCAAGGAAGCCTGATCCCACATCCATTGATGATGATTATTGGCAAAGGCGAGGCGGAGCCGTTGGGGGAGCGTATGGCGGGGGAGATTATTGCCTAGGAGGGAATCGATCATGAGACGGTGGGCGGCTTGGGGGGCAGCGTCGGGATCTTGGCGATCGCGCTCATAGGTGGCCACCAATGCCGCCAAATCCGGAACCACGGCCCGGAATGTACCTTGCGATCGCAAATAGCTAAAAATATGCCCCATGGCCCGGTGAAAATCCGGTAACGTCAAATGCTCCAACATATGGGAGGCGTAGACCAGATCACAACTTTCCAGTTTGAGGGGCAGCCCCCGAACAATATCCCCATAGCCCACCGCCGCCGGCCAAGGGGGCAACTTCGCCAACCGTTGCAACCCCGGCCCAATCAGCGGTAAACGCACCAACCGCAACGAGGGCGAAGTATCTAAATTTTGCCAACCGGGGGCAACAACAAGGCCGCAGCCAATATGTAAACAGACTCCAGAGGAGGGCATGGGGTGAGGACGGTTTAAAGACTATCAACGGTGCTGAGGGGAATCATCGGGGTGACGGGATTGGGCAATCACACCCTGATAGAGATCAATCAATTGGGTGACGATCGCCGGCCAATAGTAGCGCGATCGCGCTAAAGCTTCCCCATTTTTGCCCAATTGTTGCCGGAGGGGGGCATTTTTCAATAATTGATCGAGGGCGGCGCTCAAGGGTTGGGGCGCACCCTCCACCACCAAACCCGCTTGAGCTTGGGCAATCTCCGGGGCAATCTGCACATCGGGGGTGACAATCACCGGCAGGCCCGCCGCCATCGCTTCGGCGACGGCGATCGCAAAATTTTCCGCAAAGGAGGGCAACACAAACAAATCCGCCCCCTGCAAAACCAATTCCTTGGCCTCCCCCGTCACCAGGCCCGTAAACGTCACCCGCGCCCCTAACCCCCATTGCTGAATCTGAGCATCTAAAGCCTGCTGATAGGCGGGGCTGTGGCTTTCCCCTGCGAGGATGAGATGAAAAGGGGTTTGCAAATCCGCTAGGGCCGCCAGGAGTAATTCCGGGCGCTTTTTGTAATGGAGGCGGGATAAAAAGAGAATAATCGGCACATTGCCCCCAATACCGTAGCGTTGCCGGAGGATTTGCCCCGCTTGGGGAATTTTCGCCCCTGGTGTCACGCCCAAGGGCACAACCGCCGTCGGACTGGTGACACCAAAGGCCGTTACATCCGCCGCTTCTCCCGCTGTCGTGCAATGCACCAACGCGGCCCGGTTGAGCGATCGCCGCTCAATTAAATCCCCATACACTCGCTTTTTTTTCGCACTCTGAGCCAAAGCCCAAGGAGCCAATTGCCCCATCGTGCGCATTGTGTAGGGGACGTGATGCCAGCGGGCGATCGCCGTCGCGGCCGTGGAGCCGTAGGCAAAAAGGTAATGGGTATCGAGTACGTCATAATCCCGGACATGATCCCAAAGCCACCGCGTCCAGGCCAGGGAAAAAAGAAAACTGCGATCGCGCCCTAAAGATAATTGCCGTAAAGGGAGGGAAAACCGAGGAAAAAACCACACCGGCACGCCTTCATAATCGCACCGCTCCCCCAAGGGAACCGCTAGGGTATCGGGGCCGTGATCATGGGTGGCGCAAATTTCCGCATCCACGCCTTGCGATCGCAACTCCCGCACCAAATTCAACGCCACCGCCGTTGGCCCACCCCGCAAGGGCGAAAGGGAGGGAATGACGTGCAAAACCCGCATCAGGACACCGTGGAAATCATCGGCTGGCCTTGGTGGATAAAATCCAACATCACCTCAGCCACCTTTTCCGCCTGTTCCAAATGGGGTACATGGCCCGCTTCAGAAATCCACACTAATCGACTATTGGGAATCAACCGCTCAAACCGGGGCGCGTCCTTCGTGCCTAAAATCCGATCCTGTTGACCCCAAAGAATCAGCGTCGGTTGTGGTAATTGGGGCAATTGGCCTTGAAAGGAGCCATAGCCGCCACTTTTCGTAAAGGCAATTAACGACTCCCGCCAACCCGGTTGCTCCACATGGAGCGAAGCGCAGAGCGTCGCATCCGCTGTCACCCACCGAGAATCGTAATAGGCCTTACGGCTAATCCCTTCCCGTACCTGAGGACTGCGTAAAAAATCCGTCGCCCACCGATCCAAAGGCGGAATCATCAATTTTCCCGCCATGGGCCGCCCCGCCAACCCCGCACTATCAATGAGGATTAACCGTTCAACAAGGTCGGGATAGGTCAAGGCAAAATCTAAGGCCGCCGCGCCGCCCATGGAAGCCCCGACGAGAATCACCGGCTGTTTAATCTGACTTTGATGAAAAGCCAATAAATGAGCCTGAATTGCCGCTGCACCGTAGGGTAATTGAGGGCAACGCTCAGTAAAGCCAAAGCCCAAAAGATCCATTACCCAGGTTTGATGGTGTTGGCTGAGGTGGGGCCAGAGGCGACGATATTCAAACAGCGAGCTATCAAACCCATGGAGAAGGAGGATCGGCGGCCCCCCGGTTCCCCCTTGGACAAAGCTGGAGGTAATCGCTTCATCGGCTAGGGGGGTTAAGATGGGGTGAAATTGGATCTGCTGGGCGATCGCGATGGAGGTGGATTCCGTCAACGCCGCAGCATTATCGGGCAAGGCATAACCGGCCATGATTAGGGGGAAACAGAAACAGCCCTTAATATATCAAAAATCGTTAATTCTGCTGTGCTATGCCCAATCGTCGCCCCTCTGCCCAATCCCTTATTTTTATCGTCAGTCTTGGCTTCGGCTTACTTTGTTTTGTCACGATTTCCCGCTCTGGGGTGGAATCGAGTCTATGGCGGGAGTTTTTGGCGATCGCTCCTCTGCAAATCTTAGCCCTAGGCTATTGGGGCTATACCCAATGGCGCAAAAAGCATCCCTAGTAACGAGGGCAACAAGCAAAATAAATGGTGCGTCAGCCGTCGCGCTGCTCTTTTGCATGAGAGACTAATCGCTCTGACGCACCCTACAACCCAAGCGTAGGGTGCGTCAGACCAGACCAATGATGATGTTGATGGGTTAATTGTGTCTGACGCACCGTTCACTAGCAACAAGCAAAATAAATGGTGCGTCAGCCGTCGCGCTGCTCTTTTGCATGAGAGACTAATCGCTCTGACGCACCCTACAACCCAAGCGTAGGGTGCGTCAGACCAGACCAATGATGATGTTGATGGGTTAATTGTGTCTGACGCACCGTTCTAGCGTCATTAGTCTTAACCTACGGAATCTGAGTTAGGGCGATCGCCATCAACAACGTAGGGGCGAAAAATTTTTCGCCCCCACCCGTTTTGCCCTGAGGAATCAAACCCCTAAGGCGTTTCCTCGATCACCTTATCGATCAACCCATAGGCCAGAGCCTCATGGGGAGACATGAAATAATCGCGATCGGTGTCTTTTTCGATTTTTTCCAAGGATTGCCCGGTTTTTTCCGCCATGATCTCATTCAATTGGCGTTTAATCCGGATAATCTCCCGCGCTTCAATTTCGATATCCGTGGCTTGACGACGGCCTTGAACACCCCCTAGGGGTTGGTGGATCATGATCCGGGCATGGGGCAAAGCTAGGCGTTTGCCCTTCGTGCCTGCCGTGAGCAGGAACGCCCCCATCGAAGCCGCCAACCCGACACAGATCGTCACCACCTCCGACTTAATATGTTGCATCGTGTCGAAAATGGCCAAGCCAGCGGTGACAGAGCCGCCGGGAGAGTTGATATAGAGATAGATCGGCTTGCCAGAATCTTCAGAATCCAGATAAAGCATGATCGCAATGATCTGATTTGCCAAACTATCGTTGACTTCACGGCCCAGGAAAATAATTCGCTCCCGATAGAGGCGATCGTAAATATTAATCCAGTCCGAATAGGGCTGGCCAGGCATTTGATAGGGAACCTTGGGAACACCGATAGGCATGGTAACTGAAGGGGTAGGGGTGGATGGATTCGTTTAGAGAACAGCGGGGATCGCCTTGGGCAAATCTTTGGAACTTTCTAACACCTTATCGATAATGCCGTAATCCCTAGCCTGGGGTGGGGTCATGTAGAGCATCCGGTCGGTATCTTTTTCAAGGCGTTCGATGGGCTGCCCCGTGTTTTTGGCAAAAATTTCCAACATGGCCCGCTTGTTGTTCAGCACCTCTTTAGCGCGGATTTGAATATCCGAGGCTTGGCCCTGCGTGCCTTGGCGGGGTTGGTGCATGATGATCGTCGAGTGGGCAAGGCTAGTTCGATGGCCCTTGGTTCCACAGGAGAGGATCATCGCCGCTGTCCCCATGGCTTGGCCGATGCAAATCGTATGGATCGGAGGCTTGATGTAGTTCATCGTGTCGCAGATGGCAAAGGCTTCCGTTTCAAAGCCGATCGCATCGCCACCATACCAAGAGGTTCCCGTCGAGTTGATGTACATAAAGATCGGTTTATCGGGATCATCGAACTGAAGATAGAGCAGTTGGGCGATGATTAATTCCGTAACATCAAGGCCGATCTGGTTTTTGTATTCGTCGGAAGAAACGAGGGGGAGACCGAGATAGATAATCCGCTCCTTGAGCAACAAAGAGGGGAGGTCTGGGGGGGGAGTGCGGTAGGAACCGCCGCCTCGGTAGGGGGCTTGGACGGCCTGGATGGGTAAGTTCATATCAGCAAAATGATCTTGTTGAAGGCGATCGCCACAGTGCAAAGGGTCTTTGTTAAGGACTGTTTAGGCATTTTAACGTATTTCCGTGGGTTAGCTAGGGCGGGGAATTGCCCCTTAACCGAACCGCCACAACTCTAAAATCTTCCTTGCGGTTTAGGGGTTTGGGGATGAACCCCGATAGGATTGGCCCTACGGGTAGGGGCGTTGGCGTAAGCCTGCCGGAGGCACAAAATGTTTCGCCCTTGATCTCAAATGCGGGTAGGGGCGAATATTTGAAACACTTCGCCCTTCCGTCGGGGATGTGGGGGAATGATTGGGCCTCACAACCCTAAACTTTTGTACTAGGGGGCTAACCCATGAATTCTGTACTGATCCAAAATGGCCGCATCATCACCGCCACCGATGACTATGTAGGGGATATTCTGATCCGCGATGGCGTGGTTGAGGCGATCGGCCGCCATCTCCCGGCGGAAAATGCCGAAATCCACGACGCAACGGATCTCCTCGTTTTTCCCGGTGGCATTGATGCCCATGTTCACATGGAAACCCCCATGGGCAATGGGGTTTATACCTGCGATACCTTTGAATCCGGCACGATTTCCGCCGCCTTCGGGGGGACAACGACAATTATCGATTTTGCCCAACAGTTCCACGACGATAGCCCCAAGGCCGCCCTCGATCGCCGCCTCGCCGCCGCCGCCCCTCAATGCTGTGTAGACTATGCCTTTCACGTCATCCTCACCGATGTTAACCCCAGTTCGTTGGGGGAACTGCCGGATTTAATTAACAATGATGGTGTTTCCAGCTTTAAGCTCTACATGGCCTATCCCGGTGTGTTGATGGTGGATGATGCCGCCATTTTTAAAACGATGCGGAAGGTGGGGGGCCATGGGGGGATGGTGAACCTCCATGCGGAAAATGGGCTGGTGATTCAGGCACTCATTGAGGAGGCGTTAGAAGAGGGCAATACTTCGCCCAAATTCCACCAGATGACCCGCCCCAGTTTAATGGAAGGGGAGGCGGCCCATCGGGTGATCCGGATTGCGGAATTGGCAGAAGTGCCGGTGTATATTGTCCATCTTTCGGCGGAGGAGGCTTTAGCGGCGGTGGTGGAGGCCCGCGATCGCGGCATTCATGCCTTTGCCGAAACCTGTCCTCACTATCTCTTTTTAGATCATTCCGAATACGATCGCCCCGATTTTGAAGCCGCTAAATATGTGATGACTCCCCCCTTGCGGGATCACCATTGCCAGCACGCTCTGTGGCGGGGGCTAAAGTTTGATGATCTGCAATTGGTGGCGACGGATCATTGCCCTTTCTGTTTTAATGAAAATCCCTTAGGGATTTTGAAATCAAAGCAGTACGGCCGGGAAAATTTCAACAAAATTCCCAATGGTGCGCCGGGGGTGGAATTGCGGCTCACGCTCCTTTACGATGGCGGCGTGCGGACGGGACGGATTAATCTCAATCGTTTTGTGCAATTGACGGCAACGGCTCCCGCGAAAATGTTTGGTTTGTTCCCCCGTAAAGGGGCGATCGCCCCTGGCAGTGATGCCGATTTGGTACTCTTCGATCCCAACGCCACCCACCGCATTAGTGCCAGCAATCATCATTCTTTGGTGGATTATTCGCTGTTTGAAGGGCGAGAGGTGACGGGGAAGGTGCAAAAGGTGTTTTTGCGGGGCCGCTGTATTGTCGATGGGGAGCAGTGGTTAGGGAAGCCGGGGATGGGGGAATATTTGCCGCGCAAGGCATCGGGGCGAGTGCTTTAAGGCTGAGGGTGATCCCTAGGATTGGCATGGGGGCGAAAGATTTTTCGCCCCTAGGTTAGCCTTCTGGGGCCTCTTCCGGCTTCTCCACCTTGGGGGCCGGTTTTTTGGGGCGAAAGGTTGACCAAAAAATGCCGATCCCTGTGGAAAGCATGAATAACGCCCCTAAACCATTGAGCAACACATACACCGGCTCTAACCAGGAGCCTAAATATTCCCCCTCATGCACCACCATCAACCAATGCACTTGATCGCGGGATAAACCAAACCAACTTTTCCCCAGGCGGTAGCTTACGCCGGTAAGGATTGTGACCATCAGGGGCAGGATGATCATGGGGGCGATCGCCCGGTGTAGATTTCGCAACGTGCGTCCGATAGCCATAATGGGGAAAGAGAAAAAAGCGAATGGCTCTCATTTTGTCCTAATCCTAGGCAAGCCTACAAGCTTGAGGGCGAAAGTCCTTGTGGCGAAGGTTTAGAGAACTTTAGTTCTTATATGGAGTCCGGTTGTAGAATTAGGATGCCGAGTAGGTGGGCACTGCCCACCCTACTTTAGTTCCTGATTGACTTCGATCCCTATCCCCTTGACCGCAATCTTTATGAAACTCTATACGAATCGCCTTTCTAATAATGGCCGCCGCGTCCATGTTGCCCTGCTGGAAAAGGGCATCGATGCGGAAATTGTGCCGGTGCAACTCAATGGCGATCAACTCACCCCGGAATTTTTGGCCATGAACCCCTTTCATCATGTGCCGGTGTTGGTGGATGAAGATTTTACCGTGATTGAATCCTTGGCGATTTTGGACTACCTCGAAGCCCAATATCCCACGCCGCCCCTGATGCCCACGGAACCAAAGGCGATCGCCCGTGTCCGCATGATTGAAATGGTGCAGGTTCACGAAATGACCCCCTTGATGTATCCCCAACTCAAGGCCAAAGTGGGGATTGAGGTTCCCGCTGAAGTTCTCGAACAAACCACAACGAAAATGGCCACGGTGTTGCAATTCCATGAACAGCAGTTAGGGGAGGATTTCTTTATACCGGGTCAATTCACCTTTGCCGATATTGTGGCCGGCGTTTCGATCACGATCCTGGATGCCTTTTTAGGCGTGGATTTAACCCCCTACCCGCAAATCTCCGCCTGGTACGATCGCCTCTCCACCCGCCCCAGTTGGGAAGCCACCCAACCCACCCCCATGGAGGTGATGGCCTTTCTGCCCCGGATTCGCACCGCCCTCCAACGGCACGGTTAAGCATGGCTCGGTTGCGGGCGATGGTACGCAGGGGGGCGATCGCCCTCCTAGTCCTGCTCCTGTTTCTCCTCACCTATATGAGCCAAATTGAACCCCGTTGGCTGGAGGTGAAACGGGTGGATCTGGTGTTGCCAAGGTGCGATCGCACTTTGGAGGATTTCAAACTTGTCCAGATCAGCGATCTTCACGTTAGTTCCCTCCATCGCCATACCCTGGATCGGGTTGTTGCCCAAGTGAATGCCCAAGCAGCGGATGCGATCGTGATTACCGGGGATTTCGTCACCCAAGGGGATGATCTCGACGCTGACCGACTGATTCTCGTTGCCCTCAAACAGCTACGGGCGAAAATCGGTGTGTATGCCGTCCTCGGCAACCATGATCACTGGACAAACCCCTTAATCGTGCGCCATTTTCTCAGGGAAAATCAGATCCGGGATTTGAGCAATCAGGCGATCGCCCTCACCCCCACCCCCCTGATCCTTGCGGGCATTGATGATCCTTGGGTGGGGCAACCGGATTTACCCGGATTATTGCAGCGGATGCCCCCCGGTAACTGTGCCATTCTCCTCGCCCATGAACCCAACTTTGCCGACACCGCCGCCCAAACCCGCCGCTTTGCCCTCCAACTCTCCGGCCATTCCCACGGCGGCCAAATTCGGCTCCACCGTTTTTACAATTTGCCGCCGATGAGCGATCGCTATCCCTCCGGCCAGTACCCAGTGGGAAAAATGATCCAATACACCAATCGCGGCATCGGCATGGGGGGCGTAGCGATGCGCCTGCGGAGCCGCCCCGAAATCACCGTTTTTCACCTCCAGGGGCCTCAAGCCCTTGATCAGGAAATATCACATTTCATAAAGAGGAAGGCTAAAAATCCTTAAAATGGCTCGATCCTAAAGAAGAATTACGGGATTTCACCCAAAGGAATGACCCATGGCAGATACGATTGTTCAGCTTGTTGATGCCTTACCCGCCGACAATATTACCGTTAAGGTTTTGAAGGCGATTGATATGATTACTCCCGGCCAATGGGAGAACACGGTCGGTTTTGATGCAATGATTCAAGCGGTGACGGGGGAAACGAACCCTGGCCGCATTGCTCGAATTAGCGATCGCGCCGAGGCCCTCTACCTCGACAACCAACAGCCCTACCAAGGCACAATCCGCCTTTACCAAACCATGGATAAAGCGGATTTTGGCATGGCGACCGCCGCCCTGGCCAATAAAGTCGGGGAAAAAATAAGCTTTCTCGGCTTTTTAAACAACGTCACCCCCAAACCCGATACTCTCCAAAGTATTGATCTCGTGCTGAAGGTGGCGGTGGAGTTACTGGCCTTTTGCCGCCTCAATAAACTCGAACCCAATCCCGCCCTTTTTGTCCAAGCCCTAAGCAACAACTACCAAGATGCTGCCCTGATCCGCATGGCCAGCTTGGTTTGTATTGATGCGCTCCTCCCCTTGGGCACAGACTTTTTGATTAAAATTCATCAACTGACCCAATCCGCAGATACGAGCATCATCACCCAAAATCCCCTCTTTTTAGCGGTGAATCAGTATCTACCGGGCAACAGCCCCCAGGATAAGGCGGGGTTTGTGAACCAAAGTTTTACCGCTGTTGAGGGGTGGATGAGTGGGTTTATCAGTAAAACCGGAATTACCCCCGAAACCATTGCCAATAGCTTGGGGAATTTCATCCAGGGGGCCGGCGGCAAACTGGATGTGATCGCTGCTTTGTTGGATCAAATGACCAACTACTATGAACACACCGGCATTCAAACCGTAGCGCGGGCGGTGATTTTAGCGGCCCATGCTCAAGTGCAAGCGGAACCGGAACCCGTGGCCAGTGCGGCCCAACCGATGGCCACGCCTCAAGCGGCTGGTTCTGGTGGCTCCTCCGATTACGCCGTGGGGCAACGGGTGGATGTGTGGGATGGGGATGATGAGGATTGGTATGAGGCGACGATCCTCAAAGTGCGCGAGAAAAAGAACCTGCTGGAATATAAGGTTCACTATGAGGGCTATGACAGCGAGGACGATGATTGGGTTGATCCGTCGGATGTGCGATCGCGGGATTTCGGCGACCCTGATGATAATGGCTATGCGGTAGGGCAAACGGTGAAAGTCTGGGATGAGGATGAGGAGGAATGGTATTCCGCCGTGATCCGCAAGGCCAAAGAGGATGAATATTTTGTTCACTACATCGGTTATGGCACTTCCGATGATGAATGGGTCGGCCCCGACGACATCACCTAAATCACCCGTAGGGGCGAAAAATTTTTCGCCCCCTTTCGCCCCTTTCGCCCTGCTACGGCGCTAACACCCCATTGAGGAAAATATCCGCCAACCCTTCCGCCATTTCCTTCATCGCTTGGGGGGAAGCATTGGGTTCCATAATGGTTTGATCTGAAAAACCTGCAACGGCAAACATACCGAGAAAAACGCGGGCAACAATGCGGGGATCCATCCGTCGATAAATGCCCTTTTCCATAGCCGTTTCAAAAAAAGCTTCTGCCACATCGGTCATTTTAACAATCACATCGGTTTGAATGCGATCGCGCAGTTCGGGATGAAATTGCGCCTCCATAAAACAAACCCGCATCAGGTCACTACTTTCCGCCATCCGCAACATTCGCCGCCGCATCACCTGGGCCACGGCTTTATAACTGCCCATCTCACTCAATTCTGTGAGCAAATCGGTCAAAATTTCCACCCAGCCTTTAGTGGCAACTTCGATTAAAATTGCCTTTTTGTTACTAAAGTGACGGAATAAAGTCCCCTCTGCTACACCTGCGGCTAAGGCTAAATCTTTAGTGGTCGTGCCTTCATAACCTTGGCGGGCAAACAGCTTCAAGGCTGCCTGAAGAATCCGATCACGAGTACTTGCTTCGGTGGGAACCGGAGGGGGAGAAGGTCGCCGGTGAAAAACTCGCATGGCTTTAACTCAGGTGGGGTATATGATCTAAAGGTAGCGTTAGGGTGTTGACTGTAACCGCGATTACTGCCAAACCTTCACAAAAGTTGCATTTCGTTCATCTAACTTTGCTATTCCCCTCTCCATGGCTGACCTTTTTACCTGGGGTGTACTCCCGATTCCGATCATCGTCTTTCAACTGCTGGCATTACTGCTCAGTATTGCCATTGAGGCCTATATTTTTTCCCGGCAGTTAGTTTTAACCCATCGGGAGTGCATTCAATATTCAGCGGCGATTAATTTGTTGTCGGCGATCGCCGTTTGGCTGTTTGGCTTTGTGATGCAGGCGTTGATGCCCCAAAGTGCCAAGCTGCAATTGATCAGCTATATTCTCTTGGGACGGTTTTACAACATTGAAAATCAAACTCTGTTTAATTTCGCAATTGTGCTGTTACTGCTCTTTTTATTTTTTCTCGTCTGCTTTGTGGAGTTCAAAGGCTTAGATTTCTTAGAAATGATTTTTAGTGAGTGGCCAGAATTGGCTACAGCAGAAGAGCGCCTACAGTTTTGGCAACGGCTGATGGCAGCAGTTACCTATACAGATCCCGAAAAAATCACCGCTATTTTTTGGGCCAATGCCGCCAGCAATAGCGTTATTTTATTAGTGCTTTTAATTGCAGTGTTGCAATATTATAGTTAAGTTTTATTTCATGTTTTGCGGATTGAGACCGATTATGTTAGTGAACAGTGCGTCAGACACAATTCAATCGTCAACAGCATCATTGATCCGGTCTGACGCACCCTACAATTGAATCGTAGGGTGCGTCAGAGCGGTTAATCAATGACGTAAAAGAGCAGCATCACGGCTAACGCACCATTTATTGAGCAACCTGCGAAATGTCGGTTTGATACTTAAACTTTATGTTTGAACTTTATGCTTAAATTTCTCAACTATTTATTAAACCTAATTAAACCCACACAGTTTAATTCCTGGCAAACTTTCAATGGTCTGGCGCTATTTTTCTTCATTGCTTCCGTGTTTTCCCAAGGTTTTTTACGGGAAGTCCTGGCTTATACGAGCTTTATCTGTATCGCCATTGGCTTAACTTGGGTGGGTCTGGAAAAGTCTTGGCCCTTGACTCCTTGGCTCACTGCTAGCCTGATCTGTTTATTCATTCATGACTTAATCAAAATTGATCTTAAATTACTGGTACTTGCCTGGTTGCCCTTGGCGGCTGGTTTAGCGGTCATTCCCTATGCAGTGGATGAAAATTTTAATTGGCATATACCCAAACGAGAAGCACGCAAGTTTTTAATTATTCTCTTTGGTAGCCAAATTTTACTCACCTGCTGGATTCAGTTTTTCTTTATTTTACAAAGTTGGCTGGTGATGTACCCCAGTTTATTTGTGGATGATTTTGCTGAAAGTATGTTTGTGCGCCAAGTGGATTTTGGCTCTTTGGTGTCACCCCGCAGTGTGCCGCTGCTGGATCAACTCCGCCCTGCGATTGAGTTACAACTCAGTAATCAAGATTGGGGGACGGTGGAGCGTTGGCTCCAAGGGCTTTATCACACCCCGCATCAAATGCCGGGGTTTGTGCAACCGGCCTTAGAACGGGCGAAATGGCAAAGGATTCCAGAGGATGATTTTTGGGGGGTGACGGCGATCGCCTCTCCTCAATTGGATCAGCCCAATACCTACCAACTGCGCTGGGATGCTCAATGGCAGGGGCCAAAATCCCGTCTTGCTACTGAAAATAACCCCTATGATGCCTATTTGATCTGTCACATCCGCCGGGAAAATCAAGCCAGTGCTGTTAATTGTGATGAGGTTCAACTGGTGAACCCGCCAATCTCTCAATAGGATGAGGACTGAAGTCCTCACTACCACCATGGGTTTAGCGGCTGACCATACGGCGGGGGAAGATGCGGGCGGGGTTGATGCGAGTGACGGCATCGGCGAGGTCGAGGGTGCGAAGGCGGTTTTGACGGCAGTTGACTTGGTAAACCCGTTTACGGGTTAAATCTAAGCCGGTGAGCCAGCCGCTTTGGCGGTGGTAGGCTCCGGTGTCGATGTCCAGCCAGCCGGGGCCTTGGGCGAGTTTCCCTGGCATCACACCGGGGAGCGTGAAGGTGATCGTGTGGCCGGTGATGATGAGTTTATTTTTAAAAAAAGGCTGTTGCATACTGTGGAATTCATCGCGAATCCAGCAGAATTGTTCGGCGGTTTGTTGATCGAGGGGCATCCGGGGATCAATTCCGGCATGAACCAGCCACACATCCCCTAAATCGAGGTAAGTGGGGAGCGATCGCATCCAAGCGAGATGTTCCGGGGTAATGCTGCCTTTGCCATAGCTGTTTAACGTTGTTTGGCCGCCACTATAGAGCCAGGCTTGACGGCAATGTTCTTGGCTATGGGGGCCATCAATGACATCCAAAACCATTTGCTCATGGTTCCCCAATAGGCAATGATAGCCATGGCTTTTCACTAGCTCTACGACTTGGGCACTCTTGGGGCCCCGATCAATCAAATCCCCGACAAAATAGACTTGATCCGCCTGGCCAGGGGCGATCGCCTCTAACAGGATCATTAACGCATCGTAGTGGCCATGAACATCTCCAACAAATATGCGACGATTCATAGAACGTGATATTACACCTGCGCGGGGATAAAGTGAAACCGAGGGGGAGAACCATGGAGGGGACATGACGGAAAATCCCTAACGATCAGGGTTCCATTGTAGTCAAATCCTAGGGTTCTGGCTGTGATTCCTACGGCTCACCCTTTAAAACTTGCGATCCTGGCTTGGGGTTTTCCGTGAAAAAAACCGGGTCAATCGCTTAAATTAACAACTTGTAGATTCCCTGAGAGCAAGGCAGCCAGTGACCACCATTAATATTCTTCAACAGCCCACTTCGACGGCGTGGCTTGATCAAGCGATCGCCAACCTTGACATCATCTTACTCGACCACTCCCATTGTGAACGCAAAGCGGCGGCAGCGGCGTTAAATTTAATGTTTCGCTACCCTTCTAGTCGGGCCTTGGTGGATAAATTGACGGCGATCGCCCAGGAAGAACTCGAACATTTCACCCTCGTTAACCAATGGCTCGATCGCCGAGGCATTCCCCTCGCCCCCCTCAATGCGCCCCCCTACGGTGCGGCCCTGCGAGCCTTGATCCGTCGCCAAGAGCCGGAGCGGATGCTCGATTTCCTTTTAGTTTCCTGTTTAATTGAAGCCCGTTCCCATGAGCGTTTGGGGTTAATTGGGGAACATTGCCCTGAGCCAGAGTTGGCGAAGTTTTACCGCAGCCTGATGGCCTCGGAAGCTCGCCATTACGGGGCCTATTGGGTGTTGGCAGACACCTATTTTGATCGCGCCGTGGTGCAGGATCGTTTGGTAGAGTTGGCGATCGCCGAAAGCCAGATTCTCAGCACCCTCCACCCCGAACCCCGCATTCACAGCTAATGCCTCGAATTGATCGGTGTAGGAGCGAATCATCGGTGTAGGGGCAAATTATTGGTGTGGGGGCGAAAAATTTTTCGCCCCTACTGCACTCCCCACTCCCCTGTACAATGGGGATCGAATTTTCTTGCACTGTCATTGAATGTTTTATGAGCGCTGAAGCGTCAATCCCCGTCGTGATTAATGGGGCTGCGGGCAAAATGGGCCGCGAAGTGGTGAAGGCTGTGGCCGTGGCTGAAGGAATGCATCTGGTGGGGGCGGTGGATCGCAGCCCTGAATTAATTGGCCAGGATGTGGGGGTTGTGGCGGGTTGTGGGGAATTGGAAATTCCGATTCTCTCGGATCTCCAAAGTGTGCTGGTTCTGGCCACGCAAGAACCCGTTCAGGGGGTAATGGTGGATTTTACCCACCCCAATAGTATTTATGAGAATGTCCGTAGTGCGATCGCCTATGGGGTGCGGCCGGTGGTGGGGACAACAGGACTGACCCCAGAACAAATTGCCGACCTCGCTGCCTTTGCCGAAAAAGCCAGTACGGGCGCGATTATTGCCCCTAATTTTTCCATTGGGGTGATTCTGCTCCAACAAGCGGCAATGCAGGCGGCGAAATATTTTGATCATGTGGAAATCATCGAACTGCACCACAACCAAAAAGCCGATGCCCCCAGCGGGACAGCGATTAAAACCGCTGAAATGTTAGCGGAGATTAAAAACCAATATAACCCGGCTCAGGTGAAGGAAACGGAACAACTCCCCGGAGCGCGGGGCAGTTGTACGGCGGAGAATATCCGGATACACAGCGTTCGCCTGCCGGGGCTATTAGCCCATCAAGAAGTGCTCTTTGGCTCCCCTGGCCAGATCTATACCTTGCGCCATGATACGAGCGATCGCGCCTCCTTTATGCCCGGTGTGGTGTTGGCGATCCGCAAGGTGACGGAATTAAAAACCTTGGTTTATGGTCTGGAAAATCTTCTCTAAAACCTGCCCATGTTAGTGCCGATTACCCGCGAAAAATTTGAGCAACTGATTCCGGCGATCGCCACCGGCTCCCAATACATTGCCCAATGGGGCGGTGTGCAAGATTTGGTGCGGCGGGTGTTGATTACCGTGGTCGGGGTGGTGGCGTTGTTGCTGTTAAATGTGCTTTTTCAAGGCGTTGCCGCTGGGTTTAAATTTTTCCTGGGGATCATCATGGCCCTCTATTGGCTCTGGTCGCCCGTCTATTCTGCCAGTGTCCGCAATGGTCAGTATCGCCGCTGGAAATATAGCGGGTTTTGGCGGGGGCGGGTGTTGGATGTGTTTATTTCTGAAGATTTGGTCAAAGAGGAGGAAACCTTTAATCAGCGGGGGGAATTGGTGATTGTCGAAAATCGGGAGCGGCGAATTAATTTAGAAATCGGCGATCGCACCGGCTTCCGCACCATCATCCAAGCCCCCCTGCGCCGTACCCACAAGCTCCTCACCCCTGGTCAAGTGGCAGAATGCTTGGTGATGTCCAATCAACCGGATTTGAGCGAGATCAAAAAAATTAGCGATGTCTATATCCCCAGTCAAGACCTTTGGGTGGGAGAATACCCCTGTTTACGGCGGGATTTTTTCATCAGTATGAGCCAAGACCTCCAACGCCAGCCGCCGCCGGCCCGTCGCCGTCGCCCTTCCAGCCGTTAACTCACCTTAGTTTATTCCTGTTTTAATCCCTTCTTATGAACGAAACGTTACCCACACTTTACGTTGTTATTTTACTGGTTTTATTGACTGCTGCCTCAATCTTTGTGTTTCGCCAAGTGTGGCGAACTCGGCAGCAGGATCTCCGCTTTGAAAAGCTACAAAATACCCTTAAGGAAGGGGAAAGCACCGCCAAAGACTATTATGAATTTGGTAGTTTATGCTTAGACAAAAAACTCTACGTCCAAGCTGTAGCCGTATTTCAGCGTGCTTTGAAAACTGCTGAAAAGGAAGAAGTGGAGCCGGAAAATATGGCACTCATCCACAATGCAACGGGTTTCGCCTACTTTGCCCAGGAGCAATACGATATTGCCATCCGCCATTATAAAGATGCGATCGCTCTTTATCCTGAATATGTGATTGCCTTAAATAATTTGGGCAATGTCTACGAAAAGAAAAAGCTGGTAACTCAGGCATTAAAAGCCTATGAGGAAGCTTTAGCCTATGATCCCGATAATAAAGTCTCGAAAAAACGAGCCGAATCGATGCGTAAACGCATTTAGAGAGTAGGAAGTAGAGAGTAGGAAGTAGGAAGAAAAATTTCCATTTCCCACTCCCCACTTCTTACTCCCCACTTCCCACTCCCCACTTCTTACTTCCCACTCCCTCCCATGCCTAAAACTCCCCCCAACCTCACCGGCCCCGAAATCCGCGAGCAGTTTTTAAACTTCTACGCCCAAAGACAGCACAGAATTCTCCCCAGTGCTTCCCTGGTGCCGGAAGACCCAACGGTATTACTAACGATCGCCGGAATGCTCCCCTTTAAGCCGATTTTTCTCGGCCAACGGCCTGCCCCCTGCGATCGCGCCACCACTTCCCAAAAATGTATCCGCACCAACGACATTGAAAACGTCGGGCGCACCGCTCGCCATCATACCTTTTTTGAAATGTTGGGAAATTTTAGCTTTGGGGATTATTTTAAGAAGGAGGCGATCGCCTGGGCCTGGGAACTGTCTACCGAACTGTTTAACCTCCCGCCAGAACGATTAATTCCTAGCGTCTTTCGGGAAGATGATGAAGCTTTTGCGATTTGGCGCGATGAAATTGGTATTCCAGAGCATCGCATTCAGCGCATGGATGAAGCCGATAATTTTTGGGTTTCTGGCCCCACCGGCCCTTGTGGCCCCTGCTCGGAAATTTACTACGATTTTCACCCGGAACAAGGGGATGCGGTGATTGATCTGGAAGATGATACGCGGTTTATTGAGTTTTATAACCTCGTATTTATGCAGTACAACCGCGATAGTGATGGCAATTTAACGCCGTTAGCAAAGCAAAATATTGATACCGGTTTAGGGTTGGAGCGGATGGCGCAAATCCTTCAAAAAGTCCCCAATAATTATGAAACAGATTTAATTCTGCCGATTATTAAAACGGCGGCAGCCATTGCCGGTTTAGATTATTTTAAATCCCCAGAAACAACGCAGGTTTCTCTTAAGGTGATTGGGGATCATGTGCGGGCGGTGGTGCATATGATTAGTGATGGCATTACGGCATCCAATACTGATCGCGGCTATGTGTTGCGGCGGTTGATCCGGCGGGTGGTGCGCCATGGCCGGCTGATTGGCATTGAGGGGGCGTTTATGAATCGGGTGGCAGAGGCGGCGATCGCCCTCGCAGAATCTGCCTATCCTCAGGTGCGGGAACGCCAAGGGGTGATTTTTGCCGAACTGGAACGGGAAGAGGCCCAATTCCTCAAAACCCTGAGCCGAGGGGAAAAGCTCGTCGCGGAAATCCTCGCCCAAAACCCAGCGCAAATCACCGGCTCCGAAGCCTTCACCCTCTACGATACCTACGGCTTCCCCCTGGAATTAACCGAGGAAATTGCCACGGAGCAGGGGATTACGGTGGATGTGGTGGGGTTTGAGGCGGAAATGGCCCAACAGCGCGATCGCGCCCGGGCCAGCCATACCACCATCGATCTCACCATCCAAGCCAGCCTTGATCAACTGGCCCAAACCCTCCACCCCACGGAATTTTCCGGCTATGGCCAACTTCAGGCCCCCGCCCAAGTCGTCGCCCTCCTCCAGGCCGGAAAAACGATCGCCACCGCTTCCCCTGGCGATGCGGTGCAAATCCTCCTCGATACCACCCCCTTTTATGGGGAATCGGGGGGGCAAATTGGCGATCGCGGCTACCTCAGCGGTGAAGATTGCTTAATTGCGATTACCGATGTGCAAAGGGAAACGGGGATGTTTATCCACTATGGCCAGGTGGAGCGGGGGACGGTCAAGGTGGGCGATCGCCTCACTGCTACCATTGACCGCACCGGTCGGCGGCGCGTCCAGGCGAACCACAGTGCAACGCACCTGTTACAGGCGGCGTTAAAACTGATTGTTGACCCCACCATTGGCCAAGCGGGTTCTTTAGTGGATTTTGAGCGGTTGCGGTTTGATTTCAACCTCAATCGGGCGGTGACAAAGGCAGAGCTAGAGCAGATCGAAGCCCAGATCAACCAATGGATCACCGAAGCCCATGCCGCTGAAGTTGAGGTGATGCCCATTGCGGCGGCGAAGGCGAAGGGAGCCGTGGCCATGTTTGGCGAGAAATATGGCGATGAGGTACGGGTGATCGATTTCCCCGGTGTTTCCATGGAACTTTGCGGGGGAACCCATGTGAGCAATACAGCGGAAATTGGCGCGTTTAAGATTATTTCCGAAACGGGGATTTCTGCCGGGGTGCGGCGGATTGAAGCGGTGGCCGGGCCGGCAATTTTGGATTACCTAGCGGTGCGCGATCGCGTCGTGCGGGAATTGGGCGATCGCTTCAAGGCCCAACCGGAGGAAATCCTAGAGCGGGTGGATAAGCTGCAAACGGATTTAAAAGCAGCCCAGAAGGAACTGGAAACCCTCAAGGGGGAATTCGCGATCCTCAAATCCGATCAATTGATCACCGAAGCGGAAACCGTGGGTGAATTCCGCCTCTTGGTGGCCCATTTGGGCGATCTCGATCCCAAGGCCCTGCAAACCGCAGCGGAACGATTACAACAAAAATTAGGGGAAAGTGCCGTCGTCCTCGCCTCTACGCCAGAACCCGATAAAGTCTCCCTCGTTGCGGCCTTTAGTCCCCAAGTTTATCAAGGCAAAAAACTGCAAGCCGGGAAATTCATCGGCAATATCGCCAAACTTTGCGGCGGCGGCGGCGGCGGTCGTCCCAACCTGGCCCAAGCCGGGGGCCGGGATGCCAGCCAATTACCGGCAGCCTTAGCAGCGGCCAAAGCCCAACTGTTGGCAGTTCTGACAAGTTAACATTGATTTCATGGGGATGAAACTCGATTCATCCCCAACTCCGTTGATATACTTTTAGACAAGGCCGAAAATTCAAGACTGAATCTTGTTAGCTGCAATAATCTCACGTCATCTGAGGAGTCTAACGTGAATCCATTTACCACTTTTGATAGCACAAAAGAATCGCTTAGTGATCTGTTACAAAGTATTAAGATCGGAAAATCACAACTTCCTGATTTTCAACGAGGTTGGGTTTGGGATGATGAACATATTTGCAGCTTACTGGCTAGTATTGCTGTCTCCTATCCCGTCGGTACAGTCATGTTGTTGCAAACGGGTAATCCAGATGTGCAATTTAAACCACGATTAATTGAGGGAGTTGTTTTAGCTTCACCTCCAGAACCAGAACGTTTAATTTTGGATGGACAACAACGCCTCACATCTCTCTTTCAGGCTCTGTTTTCTGATCAACCGGTTGTTACTCGTGATGTTCGCGGTAAGGTCATTAAACGTTGGTATTATCTTGATATCAACAAAGCCATTAACCCCTATATTGATGCAGATGAATGTATTGTTAGCTTGCCCGAAACTCGCCAGTTGTATAACTTTCGCGGTGAATTAAAGTTTGACTACTCCACACCCGAAAAAGAACGAGAGTTTGGATTTTTACCATTACCACTTCTCTTCGATGATGTTAAATTGAATGCTTGGCAATTGGCTTATCTACAAGACGAGCCACAACTCACATCAGAACGCTTAAAAATCTGGAATGAGCTAAGTCAAGTGATTCAGCGTTTCAAACAATACCAAATGCCGATCATTTCCCTACGGAAAGAAACACCGAAAGAGGCAGTATGTCAAGTTTTTGAAAAAGTTAATACAGGGGGGGTTTCTTTAACCGTTTTTGAATTATTAACGGCAACTTTTGCAGTTGATGATTTTAGCTTGAGGGATGATTGGGAGCAGCGACGGGCCCAACTTGCCAAGCATAAAATGCTGCAATCTATTGAAAGTACCGATTTTTTGCAAGCCGTTAGTTTGCTTGTTACTCGTGAAAAACGCTTGACTGCTTTAAATCAAAATGGTGAAACTGAACGTGCTCCAGCCATTAGCTGTAAGCGTAAAGATGTTTTAAAGTTAACATTAAATGATTATCAAAAATGGGCGGATCTGGTGACGAAAGGACTCGAAAAATCAGCCCGATTACTCCAATCCCAGTACATTTTCTCGCATCGTGATTTACCCTATCGTACTCAATTAACGCCGATGTCAGCAATTTTCGCAGTATTAGGCGATCGCGGCGATAATGATGGTATTCGCGCTAAAATTGCCCGTTGGTATTGGTGCGGGGTGTTTGGTGAACTCTATGGTGGTTCTATTGAAACCAGGTTTGCGAAGGATTTACCAGAAGTTCTAACTTGGATTGATGGAGGTCATGAACCGGACACTATTAATGATTGTAATGTAGCTCAATCTCGATTAACTGGCCTCCAAACTCGTAACAGTGCTGCTTATAAAGGTTTGTATGCTTTGCTGATGCGCGATGGCGGTCGAGATTTTCGCACAGGTGAGCAAATTGATACACAACTTTATTTTGATGACTATATTGATATTCATCATATTTTCCCACAGCAATGGTGCCAACAAAATGGTATTGAACGGCGACGATATAATAGCATCATCAATAAAATTCCAATTTCTGCAAAGACCAATCGGATGATTGGTGGCAAAGCTCCTGCCATTTATTTGGAGCGTTTGGAAAAAAGTGCAGAAATTTCATCGGCACGCATGGATGAAATCCTGCGATCGCACTGTATTGATCCCGATTCATTACGGGCTAATGACTTCGACACATTTTTTACAAAACGGGAGCAAGCATTATTGCTCAAAATTGAACAGGTGATTGGCAAACCGATTGCCCGTGATCTTATGGGTCTAGATTCAGAAGAGGAATAAAACCATGATCGCCATTGCTCCCCCCATTTCTCAAACCCTAACGATTCAATGGCCCCCAGAGATTCGGGCGATCATCACCCCCGAAGAATTTGCGGCCCTTGTTGCGGCTAACCCTGAACTCCAATTTGAACGCACTGCCACAGGAGGCTTAATCGTGACCCCCCCCACTGGTAGCGAAACCGGCAACCGCAATATTCGTCTTGCCTATTATTTAGTGCGTTGGATTGAGGAAGAAGGGGGATCAGGTTTAGCTTTTGACTCCTCCAGTGGGTTTCGCTTGCCCAATGGAGCCAATCGTTCCCCCGATCTCGCTTGGGTGGCGCGATCGCGCTGGGAAGCCTTGACCTTGGAAGAGCGCCAAGGTTTTGCCCCCCTTTGCCCTGATTTTGTCGTGGAATTGCGCTCAAAATCCGATCAACTGGCCCCATTACAAGCCAAATTAACAGAATACATCGACAATGGGGCGCGGTTAGGCTGGCTAATTGATCCCCAAAATCAGCAAGTGTGGGTGTATCGCCCCGGCCAAGAAGTTGATTGTTTAGATCAGCCGGTGGAATTATCCGGGGAAGATGTCCTTCCCGGCCTTATTCTCCCCCTCGCCCGCATCTGGTAGCGAGGGACAGTAGAAAGTAGAGAGGAAAGAGAAGTGAGAAAAGAGTAACTCACTTCTCACTCCTCACTTCTCACTCCTCACTTCTCTTAAAAACCCATGCCCTCCCCCCAACCCCTGACGATCGCCCCCCTCGCCCCCTACGAAGACCGGCTCTTGGCTGCTCTGGCTTTCTTTCGGTTCCAAAGGGCGATCGCCAGCCAAGCCCGCCATTGCCTGAGTATGTATTTGCGTCAAGGGGAGGGGCGGATTATGCAAGAAGTGAAATTTTATGCCCAGCAGATCGGGTTAGAACCAGAGGAATTGTTGGAATTGATTTATCAGGATGGCGATCGCGCCCGCGCCCAACTGCAAGCCCATTTTGGCAGTGAATCCGTCGGGATGGATGCGGCGGATTAAAGAATACTTACCAAGGGCTACCGATGAGATTAAACGCACTCTAATAGAAGGGATGGCTAAAATTTTCACCCTCTAGATTTTCCCCATTGGGCTGCATGGAAAGGTTAAAACTCCTCCTGTATGGTGCTGATTAGCGGGAATAGGACGATGGAACAAGTAAAGAAAGAACGTTTAGAATTAAAAGGCTGGAAAGTTGGAAAGGCTTCGGACTTTTTGGAACTCACACCGGAGGAAAGTATCTGTGTTGAAATCAAATTAGCCCTTAGTCATAGTTTGAAGGAGCGCAGACAAAAGATCATGACTCAAAAAGACCTTGCTGCTCAGATTGGTTCTAGCCAACCTCGGATCGCTAAGGCTGAAAATGGGGATGCTTCAGTATCTATGGAATTGTTAATCCGGGCCATTTTAGCAACGGGTGCAATGCCTCAAGATATTGGCGAAATTATTGCGAGTGTGGGTTAATAATCCTTTAAACCGACATTCCTCAGGTTACGCAATAGATGGTGCGTCAGCCGTTACGCTGCTCTTTGACATCATAGATTCATCGCTCTGACGCACCCTACAATTGAATCGTAGGGTGCGTCAGACAGGATCAACGATGATGTTGGTGGTTGAATTGTGTCTGACACACCGTTCATTAGCATTATTGGCCTTAACCTGCGGAATGTGAGTTTAAATCAATTGATTGCGCCTATTCCTGTAGACCCGGTTGGATCACATCCAATAAAGAAACAAATCGCTCTTGATCTAGTTCCCGCACTTTTTGATCGTGACGATAAAACTCGTTGAGGTAATGGGCGTACTTGTCGGGATCGGTTTTCGGATCAAGACTTTGCCATTGTTGTAAACAATAGGCGCGGTTTTTTTCGTGGCTGACCCGATCTAAGGCGGCGATCGCCGCCTTCACCAATAATCCCGCCCGCTCTAAATCCCATTGGTTTTCTTCGTTTAAATGAAAGAGGGGGGTGAGGGGGGCAAATTCAGTGGGGAATTGGAGGGCGATCGCCTGTAGGCCTTGCAATAAATCTTTTGTTCCTTCCTCCTCTTGGATCAGAATCTGCTGCCACAAAAAACGATGATGGGAGAAGCTAAACATTAAATCTCGCTCATCCATAGCGGTGATAATGATCTCCCGTTGTTGGGGACAGTGGAGATAGAGGAATAAGAGCAATGCTTCCGCCCGTTCTAGGAGATCGCCCCTGACCTGCGCTTGTAATCGCCCCCGTTTTGGCCGTTGTAACTGTCGCACTAAATCTTGACTGTAGCGAGTCGTTAACTTGGTATCCCCTTGGGCCAAAGCCTGAGCGCAATAATGGGCATAATAGGTGCGTTTTTGAGGATCACCAAGCCTCTGCAATAACGTCAACATCCCTTTACTGATCTGCTCAAACTGATCCGCTTGGGCTAAATCTTTGCCGACTAAAAGCTGCTCAATTTGCCAATCTAACCACAGGGGAGCCGTCGCCAATTGTTGCTGATATTGAGCCACCGCATCGGGGCTAGATTTTAAAAACTCATCGGCATCTTTACCGCCGGGTAAATTGAGAATCCGTAATTGAATTTGACCCGTATAAATTAAGGTTTCCACCTCACCAATCGCCCGCGCTGTTGCCTTCGTTCCTGCCCCATCCGCATCAAAATTGAGAATGATTTGCTTCGATTCCGTATAGCGACAAAGCTGCTTAATTTGCCTCTCCCCCAACGCCGTCCCCAACGCCGCCACCCCTTGCGTAATCCCGGCAGCATGGAGGGCAATCACATCAAAATAACCTTCCACAATCACCGCCTGATCTGCCTTGGCGATCGCCCCCTTGGCCCGATCCAACCCATAGAGCGTTTCCCCTTTTTTAAACAATTCCGTTTCCGGAGAATTGAGATATTTCGGTTCATCACTCCCCAAGGTACGGCTACCAAAACCAATGGTGCGCCCTTGGGAATCCAAGATGGGAATCATGAGGCGATCGCGAAAATAATCATAAAACCCCTCCCCCTGCTTCCGGGGCCGCACCAACCCCGCCGCCTCCACCAACAGCACCGGATACCGCTTCGCCTCCACCAAATAGCGATACAGCGCCTCCCAGCCCTCCGGCGCATAGCCCAACCCAAAAGTTTGGATCGTCTCCTCCGTCAGTTGGCGCGTTTCCCGGAGATACTGTAAGGCGATCGCCCCCTCCGGTTGCCGCAGCGCGTGCTGATAAAACCCCGCCGCCACCGCCAAAATTTCATACAACTGCTCCCGTCGGGAAAGCTGCTCCTGCAAAGCTTGGCGCTGTTCCGGGGCTAGGGTCTTGATCGGCACTTGGTAGCGATCGGCCAAATGCAAGACCGCATCGGTAAAAGACTGTTTACCAAACTCCATCAGGAACTTAATCGCCCCGCCCCCCGCCCCACAGCCAAAGCAGTAATAGAGTTGCTTCGTGGCACTGACGCTAAAACTGGGGGTTTTTTCCTCATGGAAGGGGCATAAACCCAGATAATCCTTACCCCGCTTTTTAAGCACGACGCGCTCCCCCACCACATCGAGGATATCAACGCGGTCTTCTACATCTTTAATCGTGTCCGGGTGGAGGCGGGGAATATCCATAGTTATTCTCCTAAACCTTAAGCGTATTCGCCAGGTCGTCGCAATAAATTAAATGGAGTTACAGCTTTAATATTGTCAGAAGCATAGCGATCGCCTTTCTCCTGATGCAATGCTTCACAAGCTGTTAACCATTGGAGATGTTCATCAGTCCATAGGGGATGACGAACTAGAATGGCTTCGTTATAGCGGCGACAATGTGTGAACCCCCAAAGGGTATCATAGCGTTTGCGACCTTCATATTTTAGGCTAGTCAACAGTTGGGCCGCAGGGGAAGCCTCAGCATTAATCAGTCTCAACCAAGGGTTTTCTTCAGATAACCAATTTGTTTCTAAGTCAATGACTGTGTTTTTATCTCGGATCAGACGCACCATCTCCAAAGCCAATCGCCAATCTAGCAAACCATGATAAGCTTGGTTTGCATAATCGCGAAGACAGCCATTACAGGAAGTATCACAGCTCTGACCATGATCTAACCAACGTTGAGCCAGACTATTTTTCTTTTGAATATTACCCTGTTCTAAGAGTTTTTGAAACTCCCTAGGCTGCGCTAAAAAGCTACAATAGCCCGCTCCATTGTCTAAGCTATCACACAAAAAAGCCTGACCCACAACACGTCCTGAATCTTGAGCTTTTATCACTCGGAAACCAGCCTGTAATTCTTGGGAATCAACATCTAGATAGGCAGCAGCAGCAATTTTTAGCCAAAATGCCAAAGAATACCAAGCTGCACGACCTTCTACTTTCGTTGGATCTGCAAAAATACCCATTGGCCATTGATTAATACTCACCAGCAAAATATCGGTTTTTCGTTTAGATAAAAGTGCAATTCGATAACTTTGTCCACTGGTATTGAGAACATCATTCTGGGTTTTAATCGCATAAGCTCCTACTTGCAGATTCCCAAAAACTTTCACACTTTGGTCAAAATCAAATCCGCCATTTCCTCCATTATCATTAACCGAAATAATTTGATCATTAGCGGTCAATATCTTAGCATTATTGATCACTGTACCTTGCTGATTTAAATAATCAGCATCAAAGCTTAAGGTTGCACGAGTAGCGCGGGGTTGCCATTCAAACTGACCTGTATAATCTTTTGGTTGTAAATCTGTAAAAAATCCCGCAGGTTCACGAGCATCTATCTGGCGTAGCTCTTTTTCTCCACAGACTGGACAATCTGTTACTTCTAAATTCCGTCCGCCACGGGGCGGTTCAATAGTAGCATGGGGAAAGGATACAGCCTGACAATTACGACATAAACCTACTGCCTGTCCTGAATTGGGTAATGGTGGAATAAAGCCTGCATCAGATGTTAGTTGACGACCACGACGGTATAAATTAACCACACCACAAGCAGTATGAACTTGCTTATCTTTCACAGTTTGAGAACCGGGTGCAAATTGTCCCAAAGCAATGTCTAAATTTCGATCTATGACCCCCCTTTCCGGTGGCCATTGTTCACCATTGCTTGATGGCCATTTAGTATAAAGATTACGAGTACGGGTAGGGAAACCAAACATGGGAAGTAAACCTGCGTTGGCAAGACGTTCACTCAGTTTTCTTTGGGTATAATTGTCATGGTCATTGGCAATTTTATCAACATCATCTAGCAGGTTTTCATAAACAAAAGAAACAATGGCTTGCTGATCTTTTAGTTCAAAGTGAGTTTGAACTTTTAAATTATTGAAAACTGTTGCAATCTCATCACGATTTTCCGGTTCTTGTAGCCAGTCTTGAATAAATTCTCGGTAACTTGACCATTCTGAACAATCTCCGAATTCACCATGAACTTGATCAGATCCTGCATCTTTAACTCCATTGCCTTCCGCTTGAGCCGCTAATCGTGCGGTCGGAAATGCTAAACGTAGAACTTCTTTAATCAACACACGCTGTAAAATTTCGGGACGGCGTAAATCGACGTAGGGGGAAGGGGGCGGATCTCCTGTCATTTCATCCAGACGTTGGAAATAATAATCATCATGACTACGACCTCGACAGAAAGTAACCGCAAGAGATACCCCTGTAGAACGTCGTCCGGCACGACCGACACGCTGTTGATAATTAAAGCGACGGGGTGGCATATTTGACATCATCACAGCGAGCAGTGCGCCAATATCTACCCCGGCTTCCATTGTGGTAGTGACACTGAGTAGATCAATCCCTTGGACACGGGAAATTTCACCCGGAATAAAGACATCTTGAAACCAGCGTTGGCGATTGGGGCGATCGCCTCGATCAGTTTGTCCGGTCAATTCTGCCGCATTCATCCGAAACGGTGGGCCAGCTTTAGTGATCAGATAGTCATAATATTCTAGGTCAGAGGTTGTAGTAGCTGGGTTTAGTGGTTGTGAAGGCGCATTTTTGCGGCTATTGCATAAAGGACAGTATCCGGCAGCAGGGTGTAGATAAAAAGCATTACATTTTTCACAACGATAGCCTTGATTACCATTCGCTGATACTAAATAGAGTTGATCTGGATTAAGTACTAGACTATTCGCGCTTGCTTCGGCACCACTGAGTAAGTAATTCCGAATTCTATCCTCATTTAACATCAGTGTTGGGTTGGATTTGTTAATATGTTTTAAATAATTTTTGATGTAAGTGGGTAGTTTATCTTCTGACCCAGCTTGAAGATATTCAGAATATCGGTAGAGGCGGCGGATTCCTAACTCACGGATAATCGCATCTATGACTTCTTTTTCAACTTGAGTAGGTTGTCCTAACCAATCTAAGGAAACCCAGCCTAGACCAATACTTTCTACTGTTCTGGCTCGATGAGGAAACAAGCCATACATCAACTCTGCAAAAAGTTGATCATCCATTTTCTGAAGATGTTTAGAGACTTGATTATTTGGATTCGGAACCTCTGTTGGAATGGCGTTTGGTGCTAGCTTTGGTGCTAATTTATGCCAGTTGTAACAACTAAACCAATTTTGTGATTTTTTATCAATATAGAAAAATAAAGATTTTGGTAATGCTCCTCCAGGGCAAATACCGTAGCGGAGAAGCTCATCTTTAACTTTATTGCGTAGCTTGGAAAGTCCCACTTTACTAGGATAATTTTTAAGATATAATAGCCATTGCTCTAATTGATCTGGGTTAGAAATCCTTTTACCTTGTAACCATTGAGAGCCAGCGAAAGCCATTCGAGGATCAGTTTCTTCAAAACGATCAGATCTTTCGAGATCATCGTTTTGCCCAGGCTGTATGACTTTTTGGTATAGAAGTGGATAATCTTTTAACTTCTTTAATTGTTCTTCATTGCCATCACAAATAACCCGCAAAAATGACACTAAATCTTGGTTGACATCTTGGAAATTCTGAAACAAAATTGATCGCACCATATCTTGATAATGATCCCGTTCCATGCCAGCCGCTAATTTTGCTGCGTCTTGGCGACTATCGGAGAAAATCACTAATTTACGAGATGAACTTTTATCTACATTTTCCGGTAATGGCATTTCTCGCAATAATGCACCTGCTAACACTTGACTCGCTTTAGAAAATCCGGTACGGTGCGATCGCATGGGATGAGGAATTTGACGGTAACTATAGTCTGAATCACAGCGTGGACACTTACTCGGTAACGCCGGCAAGGGTTTACTATTTTGCACTTGATCAGGAATGTCATAAAGCCAACCAGGGACTTCATGTTCACCTATTTTTCCCATCTTAGCTTTAGTACCATTGATTGGCTCAACTGTTCCAGTTATAAAATTCAATGTTGCAGTTCGCCAACGTCGTTTGATACCATTAAGCTGCCATTCTAAACTCATCGGTTCGGCTTCTGTCCAAGGTTTTTTCCCTTTGGGGATCGGCCAAAAAATGCGATAACTGCCATAGTATTTTCTGAAATCTACTTGATCAGGAATCCCTTCTAAATTTGGTTGATCGGGTGTCAAAATTTGACCTTTTTTAGGATCATTAGAATCAATCGTTTTGCTATAACCCCCTAAAAAAATATCTCCACAGGAATCACACACCAATAAATCTAAAACCCTAGATCCACAATCACAAGTTAAACGATGCTGATCATGTAATGCCCCAATAGTTGGATTAGAATCATTTTGTTGTCGTTCAGATAAGTTACAATTCGGGTCTGTACAATCAGGATTACTACAAGCCCACATATTTTCCAGGTTGTGAAAAAACAGGTGTCCGCGCACGGGTTGGGGCGATCGTCCATTTTCTAATTTTGCAACTCCTAACGCCATCAAGAAGCCCCGTAAAGCATCAGAAACCAAGGATTTTGAGGTTTTCAGATTGGGAAATAACTGCTCATCTAATTGGGTAATACAAGTCGCCCTTACTTCTCCCCCATTTACGTTTTGGCACGCATCCCGCAATGCTTCTTTTGCTCCTCCTGTTTCCAGTTGTGCCAAAGCTGTACCTAATTGACGCTCTGGGGTTAGGGTGTCATCAATACAGCCTAATGCTCTGGCTAACTCCTGCATGGCTTCATCAGGAACTTCAGCCTGTGTGAGCATCTCTTTCTTGATGGGATTAGGGTCAACGGTTTGAGCAAATTTACTAAATGCCTCTTGATAAGGTTGTAACCAATATCTTGCTGTTTCAACAGGAGACACTTGTTCTTCTCGAATAAACTCAAAATTATCTCGACCAAAAAACTCACGTAAAAATTTTCGTCCTGCTTCCGAGTCATCCAAACTTGCAGTTGTAGTCAGGATACGTAGTTGGGGAGAGTTGGGTGTTAACCCTAAGCGATGGTAGAGTAAACGCAATAGATAAGCAACTTCTGTGCCGGGTGTGCCACGATAGGAATGTAATTCATCCACAACTAAGAAAAACTGATTTTCCGGATCACTCGCCAGCCATTCACAAGTTTGATCAAAAATATTGTTCTCAATCGCTCTCATCATCATGATATTAAGCATTGAGTAGTTTGTAATTAAAATATCAGGAGGAGTAGCTTGCATATCCCAGCGCGATCGCATCTCCCCCCCATCTAAGCGCGGGAAGTAGTAACGCAACTCTGGATTATCTTCAAGATTAGACGCATTTTGTAAAGAGTGCCACTGTTCATCCTGCTTTTTCAGTTCTGTTAATAAACGTTTAATTGAACTATCTTTTTGTTGACCTGGAACCAGAGTTAAGCTAGTATAACGCCCAAATGTGATCCGATTTCTTCCTCGATTTTGATCGAGCCAGTCATGTACTTCTTGAGCATCTAAAGATTGTCGTAAGCGTCGTAATTGATCTTCAACTAACGCATTTAGTGGATACAAAATTAAAGCCCGAACTGCTGCTGGACGTTTGGCGTGTTTCCACTGCTCAACATAGTGTTTTTTTTGATTTACTGTTTCATCCCACCAACGATAATTCTTAGGTAGGGGTGGACAATCTACCCAACTTCGAGATTCTTTAGCTAGTTCTGCCAGGAGAGGCAACAGAAAACATTCTGTTTTTCCTGAACCTGTTCCTGTTGTGACTACAATATCTTTATGCTCTTCACAGACTGCTGTTAAACTTTGCCATTGATGCCGATAAAGCTCAATGTCTGGAGAAAATAAGGTTTGACCAAGTGCCTTTAAATCAAGGTAATCCGAAGGTAAAGATTGAGCAGCTTGGGTCAATGTTTTTCCTGAAGAAGGATAAACTGGAATCGGTTCGATTAAAGGAGGTTGACTGAGAATGCCAGAACGATTTAATAATTTTGCTCGTTCTTCCCGTAGCACTGAGTAGCGCATTGGAAAAGCACTTTTAATATAAAGCTGATAAATATGCTCTAAGCGTTGATATGCTCCAATAACATCATGCATTAGTCTAGTCCTCTACAAGTTAATGAAAGTTTTTGTGTAAGAAACTGTGCTAATTCTAGACTGATATTTTGATAAATTAGCCAATCTTGCTCTTGGGTTTTATAAAGAATTGGAAGCTGCCCAGATGCAAGAACTAACGCTTTTTCATAAAATTGTGGCCAACGTTGATTTACTAGAATTGCTAATTGACATTTTTCTAAATTGTAATGACAAGGTTGCAGTTGATATTCATTATTTTCATAGCACAAAGCTAGAAACCTTAATCCATACCAATCGCCCTGTCGCCAAGTTTCAGTTTCTGAATCATAAAATACCACCCTGTCCGGATATTGTTGTTCTGGATTGGCTCGCATTTCATAAAGTCCTGTATATCTTGGTAAACTACAGTCTTGAAACTGATTACACTTGTAATATTTCCAATATTTTTGACTAGGTACAACTCCTCCTACCTCTATCAGTAAAGATTGCCATTCTTCAATTAACGGTAAACAATCTGCTAATTGATCAGCAATATTACCTGGCTTATGAACTTTTAGTCCAGACAAGGTTTCTATATCTTGGTAAGATTTAAAGTCGTTAAACGATATCTTAAAGCAAGGAGGAGCATAATCATATGATTGAGAGTGTTTTGTTATTATAGCAGATTGAGATAGTTCTTGCCGTAATTTATGACTCTGTTGGCCACAGAGATAAAATTCTAAATTGTCATTATATTTGCTTAATGGAATAATCGCAGTAGGTGCAATCGACCATTTTTTTCCGTTGCTAGAAGTTTCCAAGTGTCCCAATAGTTTCAAGTTCCTCAAGATTCTAGTAGGTTGCTCAATTTTTAGTATTTGACAAATTTTCTGAAAGCCATTCCATGTTCCATTACCTTTGGCTGAAAGCCAATCAAGTAGATAAATATAGTTATTATTAGTAAAACTAACAGATGGCTGATCAAAAAAATCAACTGAATCGTAGTATTCAACATCAAATGGAGATTTTGTATCTTCTAAGCTCGTAATATAATAGGGAATAGGATTAGTATAATCTGTAACATCATGGGTAGATCCAACCATTGCTTTGATTTCTTCGTAGGCAAAATAATTTTTCCCTTTAAGAGCGGGAGATTTAAAATAAGGTAAGGGCAGTAATTTTTCTGTGATAATAGTCGGAAATTTTCCCGGCTGCTCACTTTCAATAGCAATGAAAAAATAAAATCTACCCTTAGCTTTTCTTTCTAAACGAATGAGTGGGATCATTTGACTTAATTGAAACTCTTGAACTTTTTTTGAAATTCCCATAACTAATTCATGAGGTTTTCCACCATAAGAAAAGCCTGCATACCACCGCTGAATTTGTGAGCGTGCTTTTTGTTTATTTCGAGAGTTACATCGATGATTAAGGGAGGCTTGAGGAATATTCATAAAAACACTCGATTAAGATAAAAGAAAAATTCAAATCAAAGTAGCACCCGAAAGAAATTTATTGCTGATTTTTACTAATTCTTGGCGAGGGTTTAAGTTTAACTCTAAATCCTCCCAAGCAATAACCCGGATAAACCTTTCAGCTACTTTAGAACGACTTGTTGCACGGATTAGATAGCTTCCTGTTTCTGCTAAATCAAGATCCCATGGCTTATTTGTGGAAAATCCTATATGGTTAGTAATAACTACTTCATCAGGTAACTTTAGAACTTGCAAATCAACAGAAGGCATAAAGCCAAATGCTGTCACCTTTGGAGGATTACCAAGCAACCAGCCTTTTTGATTAGGGGCACGTAAACCACCTGAGAAAGAAAGAGATAAACTTACTTTAGGTCGCAGCAAGTCTTTAAGCTCCCAGTTTTCAATAAAAATATTTTGCCAAGCTTGAGATAGCACCATAAATTGCTGTAGTTCTAACCAAGTGTGATTTAATCCTTGAAAGGGCTTGATTTCGTCTGACCACTCCACCAATTTTTCATCTCGCAAGCGATGCAGATCCTGCATTAATATTTCTTTGCACAGCAAAATAAAAGGTTGACCGAGTTCTGGGGTGCGCCAAGATCCATAAACACCTGTATCTGGATCATCGGGATCAGCAATCAAAAGCCAAAAATCACGGGCTGGTAGTTGCAGTGTTTTGAGCGGGTCAGGGTGAATAATTGGATAACGAATACCTTGTTCTAGATTACTAGCAGTAAGAGGGGAGCCAATCGGAAGATACCATCCAGGGCGATCGCCTTTTAATTCTTGTTTTTCGTTTGGTAACTGGACTGTGATGCGATCCCACAACTGGCGAGTATTTTGTTTAGGATAGAGGTAGTATTCAATTTCTCTATCCTCTTCTGATCGGTATAAACCCGCAAAAAGATTAGAACTGATTTGCCGCCTTTGTTTTTTATTGTTGCTAGGTTCGGGGCAACCTGCGGCTAACCATTCCTGATGGACTTCATGGACATCATTCATTAAAACTTCATAGCGATCGCCACTCTCTTTCAGCAAATTCCTCAAATATTCTGGAAACTGATGAGTATTCTCCCGTAGACGACTGAAAAGAGTTTGATCATCCCATGAAGCCATCCAACCCTGTTCATAAAAGTGTTTTTCTAGCCGATCACGATCTGCTTGGCGTAATAAACATTGAGAAATGGGATAATTAATGAACTTTTTGTTACCATTACCTGCTTTCGCAGTAGGTATAAATCCTTGGTCAATTAACCAGTGATTCCAAGTTTTCCAAAGAGGTTCTTCTGCTCCTGCTTTCATCCCTTTGGGACGAGCCAGATTGCCTCTTAATCTTGGATCGTCATAACCATCTAATTTTAAAATTCCTCGCAATCGCTTAAAGTAGTTCGTTTCAGAAGTATCTTCATCACCAGCCATATCTGAAGCGGCAAGAACACAAACGGCAAGAAATGCAATGCAACGAGGAATATTAGAATTATTTTCGCAACCCTGAATTTTTTCAAGCCTAAGATGATCGTCCTTTGCTAATTCCAATTCACGACGGACAGCAGCAATTAAATCATCTTGCCAAGAGTTATTAATGGGTTGCGTTTTAAAATATTGTTCAGCTAGTGCATTCAATACATAATCATTGATACTAAGATACACAAAACTACCTTGAGCAATGCCTTGTACAAGATATTGTCCTAGAATGTGATTCCAAGATTGATAAGTTTCCATTGATTAACTCTAACAATGTTCTAATCTAGAATATAGCCTTTCTTAGTTTGATGTGGCAAAGCAATATTCTTAAATTAATATAAAAAATTTCTGATCCCTATTTTTAAATTTCCCATTTTTGTCCTTTACCAAATTCTTTGTGATTTGTCAAGATGCGCTCGGTTGATTGTTACTTCGTTACTATCCGAAATGAACTGTTATGGTTAAATGCTTGGGCTGATCCCTTGGCTACTCACGATTTAAATGCCAAAACATCTAGTTCAACTCAAATATCTGCCTTGTTAAGTATTTATACTTAGGGCTAATCCTGCCCTCCTATGGCAAAAGGGAAAAAAGGCCAAACATTCGCCGGTTTTGCGGAGAAAATAGCCTAGACTGACAGGGAATTGGCAAGGTTGCGGGGTTTCTTCCGGGGTGAGCGTTCTCCCTTGCTGAGAAACATGATTAACTGATGTTTAGCGATTAAGAAAGCAAAGACTATGGGTAGGATTTTTGTTTCAGCGGGCCATGGTGGTTTGGATAACGGCGGTTGGGATCCCGGCACGATCGCCGGTGGCACCACCGAAGCACAACAGATGATCTTGCTGCGGGATGTGATTGTCCCTGAGCTGCGATCGCGCGGCTTTGAAGTACTCTCTGTTCCCGATACCTTGAGTTTAGAGCAGAGCACCGGTTGGATCAATAGCCGCGCCCGTCGAGGGGATGTAGCCCTGGAAATTCACGCCGACTCGTCATCCAACCCCGCCACCCGTGGGGCAACAGCTTACTACATTGCGGGTAACGCTGAACGCAAAAAACATGGGGATATGCTCCTGCTGTCCCTGATCCGTCGCCTCCCCCAACTTCCCAGCCGAGGTTCTAAACCTGATACTGCTACCGGTGTGGGGCAATTAGCATTCTGTCGCCAACTGGCCATTCCCTCGCTACTGATCGAAGTGGGCTTTTTAAGCAACCCCGATGACCGCGCCTTGATCCTCAATCGGCGGCGGGATATGGCCCTAGGCATTGTCGATGGTTTAGAAGCTTGGAGTCGGGAAGTGACCGGCACGGCTCCCTCCGTGGAGCAGAGCCATCCGGTGATTAATATCCGCATCAATGGCCAAGACTACGGCGAGCAGGGCATTTTAATCAATAACAACGCTTTCATTCCCATCGATCTGATCGATCGCCTGGGGGTTGATCTCAGCCAACGGCCCCAAACCCGCTTGGTTCAGTATCGCGGTGTGGTTTATGCCAAAGCCATTGAACTGCGGGAGTTCACGATTAATGTCGGTTGGGATAATCCCACTCGTACCGTTGTCTTGCGATCGATTACCCAAATTTGCCCCGGTATGTTCGATCGCATTGTGGGCCATGGCAACACCTCCGAGGTGCAGTTAATCATGTTCCTCAAGGCCAACAACGAAAACGCCCTCGCTGAATTCCCCGATCTGCCGAAGCTCTACCGGGAAGAGGCTACGGTGGAAGGGATTAATTATGATATTGCTTTCTCTCAAATGTGTCTGGCTACCAATTTCTTGCGGTTTGGGGGGGATGCGAAACCGGCTCAAAATAATTTTGCGGATTTGGGGGCTGTGGGTGGTGGCGCACAGGGGGCGACGTTCCCCAGCGCTCAAATGGGGGTGCGGGCGCATATTCAACACTTGAAAGCCTATGCCAACTTAGAACCCTTGGTGCAGGATGTGGTTGATCCCCGTTTCCGGTTTGTCACCCGTGGCATTGCGCCTCTGGTGGATCAACTCTCTGGGCGGTGGTCTTCGGATTTGGACTATGGCAAAAAGATCCTTGCCATCCTGCGCCGCCTCTACGAATCTGCTGATCTGATCTAGAAGTCGGTTGTGGAGTTGAAAGGCTTAGTCGGTGGGCATTGCCCACCCTACGAGAAGCTACGAGAAGCATCTACGAATCCGCTGATCTGATAGTTGGTTGTGGAATTGAGGGGTGTGGGGGCGAAAGATTTTTCGCCCCTACGGGGGTTGCACCCCAAAATACAGCGATCTCGCCCATTCCCCGTTCCCTATTCCCCATTCCCCACTCTCCCCGGACAAAGATCCACCAACCCACACCCCCCACAATCCGGCTGCCGCGCCTTGCACACTGCCCGACCGTGATAAATGAGGCGAATTGACCAGTTTTCCCATTCCGGTTGGGGGATCAGTTTCATCAGATCTCGCTCGATTTTGACGGGATCGCTGTGGGTGGTGAGGCTGAGGCGGTTGCTGAGGCGTTTGACGTGGGTATCGACGGTGACACCTTGGTTGATGCCGAAGCCGTGGGCGAGGACGACGTTGGCGGTTTTGCGGGCTACACCGGGGAGGGTGAGCAGTTCGGCCATGGTATTGGGGACTTCTCCGCCAAAGTCGGTGATGATTTTTTGACAGGCCCCCTGGATGTGTTTGGCTTTGTTGCGGTAGAAGCCGGTGGAGCGGATCAGGGTTTCGATTTCGAGGCGATCGCCCTCCGCAAAGGCGATCGCATCCGGGAACCGCGCAAACAGGGCTGGCGTAACTTGATTCACCCGCTCATCGGTGCATTGGGCGGAAAGAATCGTCGCCACCATTAGCTGAAGAATCGAACCATAATCGAGACTACAGGTGGCATCAGGATAGAGGCGATGTAACCGCAATAGCAGTTCCGTCGCCCGTTGTTTTTGGCTCGCTTTCACCATCTAGGGACGTTCTTGGAATAGGTCTTGAATCACCGCTAGGTTAGCTGTATCGCGGATGATTAAAAACGCCCCCAAGCCCATGAGTAGCACAATCCCCGTTTGCATAATTCCATCCTGAATCCGACCCGGAACCGGCTTGCCCCGCAACCCTTCAACGAGCAAAAAGGCCAACTGACCGCCATCGAGGGCTGGCAAGGGCAAAATATTCAAAATTGCCAAGTTAATGCTGATCAACGCCCCAAACTGAAACAAATTGCTCAAGTCAGAATTCGCCAACGTTGCGCCAATTTCAACAATTTTCACCGGGCTAGCCACCTGGCCCGCCGTCTCTTGGAAATTAAGGAACAGGGAACCAAAACCCCGCACCACTAACCCTGTCAGCCGTTGAAATTCTGTTGCGCCGCTGGTGAAGGCCGTGAGGATGCTGGCGGGGGTGCGGGTGATGGTTTGGTTGGGGGAAAGGGTGACACCAATTTTGCCTGCGCCATCGGCTCCCGGTTGGGGGGTGATCTGGAGGTTGAGGGTTTCGAGGTTGTGTTTAACGGTGAGGGTGAGGGGTTGATTGGGGGAAGCTTGGATCCGCTGCATGAGGATGCGCACCCCTTCGCTGGAGGCTTCGAGGGGTTCTTGATTGACCGCCAGGATAATATCCCCGGATTCTAAGCCTGCGATTTGGGCGGCATTAATTTCACCATTGGTGATCACTTCAGGTACAACCACGCCAGGATCGTAGTGGATTTGAGGAATGCCGACGGTGGCGATTTGGGTGACGATCAGTAAATAGGCCAGAATGAAGTTAGCAATCACGCCCGCAGACATGACGATCGCCCGATCCAAAATGGGGCGATTCCGCAACAGATTGGGATCATTCGGCTCAATCTCACTCTCCGGGTCATCATCGGGAAACCCCACAAACCCCCCCAGGGGTAAGGCGCGAAGGGAGTATTCAGTGATTGGCCCTTGGTAGCGCAGTAGCACTGGGCCAAAACCAATGGCAAAGCGGTTAACGTGAATATTTTGCAGCCGAGCGGCGGCAAAGTGGCCAAATTCATGAACCACAATAAGCAAACCCAAAACGGCGATCGCAGCCAAAACGGACATAGTTTAAATCGTTCAATAAACGGGAATGAGGGCAAACCTGGCTTTTATTGTGGCACATCTTCACAAATTGTAACGGCAGGGTGTAGGGGATCGAGGCAAAGATGCAAGGCCATGGTTGCGATTTTCACTCCCGATTCAACGCCGTCATCATCGCCTGTTGCCGAATTTGCCCATAGGCTTCGATCATTGCACTGTGGAGTAGCCGCGCCTCTGAGGTAGGCAGGGGGATGGGGCCGAGGCGATCGAGAATCGTCTGCTGGTCTTCAGGGGGAGCAATGGCCACTAAAGAAGCATCTAACGGCTCTTGATAAGACCAAAACCGCCGCATTACCAAAGGGATTTGGTTGTGTTGGCTATTGCTTTTTTTGGTATTTTTCTTCGCTTTACGTCCCTCACTGCCCCCCTTCCCCCGCAATTGGCGCAGGGCTTCGAGAATTTGCGTTTTGGTGCGGCCCCGCAGTTGGAACAGTACAAAGGGATCTTCACTGAAGCGATCGCCCAATTGGTAATAAACCGCGCCGATATGTTTGCAAGGATTGGCCTTATCGGGACAGGTGCAACGGGAATGAATTTCCGACAGGGTAAAGGGGAACAAACTTAAACCATTGGCGGTAAATACATCCTCAATTTCAGCGGGCATCTCCCCCGCCAACAATTGCGCCGAATAAAGGGCTTTTTCCGCCATGGTTGTAATCACATACCGCCAATCCTCATTACTAAAGGGATTGAGGGACAGAGAAACCTCATAGGGTTCCGCTTCGCTGCCCTGCACCTCCGCCACCACCCGCACCCCTTTAAATTCAATCCTTAAAACATTGCCCTCCATGGAATAGCGGCGAGCGCGTTCCAAGCGTTTTTTAAACCGGTAAGAATCGAGGAGTTCGAGCCATCGCTCCACCCACCATTCACGGTTTTCTAATTCATAACTCATGGCTTGATCGGGGGTAAATTTTGGGCACGGTAAAAGGTTTCAAGGCTGTCCATATCTCCCACAAATCGCCAATGCCAAGGCTCATAGGCAATGCCTTGGGGGTTATTGCGGGGAAAGGAAAGCTCAAAGCCGTAGCGGGCGGCGTTGGTTTCGAGCCAAGCAAAGGCGGGGGTATTTTCAAATTGGGGGCTGAGGTGGGTGGCGGGTACGTTAGCATCGCCAATATCAATGGCGTAGCCGGTATGATGCTCGCTGAATCCCGGCGGGGCGCTTACTTCCGCCCGCTCACTGGGCCGCTGATTGCGCTGCTCTTTGATTTGGAAAAAAAGATAATCCTGTTGGGCTTTGGTGCGATAACCGGAGAGGGCTGCTAAGAGCACCCCTTCCTGGCGGGCGGCTTCGCTCATTTCCTGATAGCGGCCAGCGGCGGCGGTACGGAGGCGAATCGCACCGTCGGCGGTGATGTTGGCGAGATCGCTTTCCCCTGCATCCTCATAGGGAAGATGCCCCAGGACATTTTCAATGGGGGCGGTTTCCGGCTCCGGTTCCGGCTCTGTTTCGCTGACAGTTTCCGGCGAGATTTGGGCCAGCCAGAGGCCAACAGCGGCGGCGATCGCCCCCACCCCCAACAGGATCCCCACCACAATTAGCCCCCAGGGAACCGAGGGGGAAGCATCGGGGAGATCTCGCTGGGCAATGGGAATCTCATCCATGGAGTCCATGAGGGATTTTTGCGGCTGTTTGGGCACAGATGTTTGCTCCGGCAAAATCGCAACGGTGAAGGAGCGCGGGGCGATCGCGCACTCCCCTAAAACTCTAACCCAAGAAGCGATAAGATCAGCAAGGCAAACTTCTGGATTGTGATTTTTCAGGGCATCATGCAACCTAAATTAATTATTCACGGCGGGGCGGGCAGTTCGCTCAAGGGCAAAGGCGGTTTAGCGGTGGTGCGTCAAGCCCTCCATGAAATTGTGGCCACGGTGTATCAGGATCTTTGTCAGGGCAAAACGGCTTTAGATGCGGTGGTACAAGGTTGTCAACTCCTCGAAGATCATCCCCGCTTTAATGCCGGTACGGGGTCGGTGCTGCAATCCGATGGCCAAATTCGTATGAGTGCGGCGTTGATGGATGGCACAGCCCAGCGGTTTAGTGGTGTGATCAATGTGGCGCGGGTGAAAAACCCGATCCAGTTAGCCCAAACCCTCCAAGGGGAGAGCGATCGCGTCCTCTCTGACTACGGCGCAGCGGAACTACTGCGAGAATTGCAACTGCCCATTTATAACCCCCTCACGGATCTCCGTTTAGAGGAATGGCTATTAGAGCGGAAGGGGGATTTTAATAAAGATATGGCCGGCGTGATTGCTGAGGCGGAACACAGCGAACCGGGCCGGGGCACGATTGGCGTGGTGGCCTTGGATCAGCAGGGGCAAATTGTAGCGGGAACCTCTACCGGCGGCAAAGGGTTTGAACGGATTGGCCGGGTCAGCGATTCCGCGATGCCCGCTGGCAACTATGCCACCCGGCAAGCGGGGGTGAGTTGTACCGGCATTGGTGAGGATATTATCGACGAATGTTTGGCGGCGAAGATTGTGATTCGCGTCGAGGATGGTTTGAGTTTGGCCGATGCCATGGCCAAATCGATGGCGGAAGCCCAAGGCAATGGCCGGGATTTAGGGGCGATCGCCCTTGCTGCCGATGGCACCCTCGCCTGGGGCAAAACCAGTGAGGTCTTATTAGCCGCCTACCATGATGGCGAAAACATTGGTGATACCTTGGAGTGGACTGGCCCAGACCTAACCGGCCAAACCACCTAAGACCATCTCCAATTCAGAGGCTAGAATAATTGAGATGACCGCTGACAAACTTTGAAAACTTCTTAAAATAGCTCGTTACCAGATTTCAGGAACGGGCTGGTAATCTCACACTCAAGAGGGAACACCTGTGATGACTAAATTCTGGTTTATGACCTATTCCACCACCGCCGCCCTTGGCTGGGTTGCCCTGGGTAGCACTGGGGCGCAAGCGGTGGACTCACTCCCCCCGGAAGAATTAACGGGGGAATCGCTGCAATTGGCTCAGGTGGATCGGGATGCGATCGCCACGGCCCAGCCGAGTTTGCTGCAAGATACGATGATTGTGGAAGTGGAGCCGACCCCTTCGGTGGAATTTTCCCCGATCGCTCCTACTGCCGCTTACCAAGCGCCCCCTGCGCCCCTGCCTGAGGTGATACCAGTCCCCAGCAATCAGGCTCCGGCCTTCATCGAACAAGACCCGACGCTACAGGCCGCCATCAACCCCCAAACCCCTGCCCAACGGGCCGCCATCCGTACCACGCCGCCGGAATCTTTAATCCGCGATGGTCGGAGTTTTGAGGAACTGATTGCCCCCTCCAGTGAGCAAAACCGCCAAAGAACCGCAGACGCACCGGAGCAAATCACGACCCGCACAGCTCGTTCTGCTGTCCTGGAGGCTGAACCGATGGTGCGGCGTGAACCGAGCCAGGTTCTCACTCAACCTCAGCAGCGCAATACTGCCCCCCTATTGCAAAAACTAGAGCAGGATTTACAACAAATTCGCCGCGAGATCACCGGCTCGACCCGGCCTCTGGCCTTAGATTCGCCCATGATCACCCTCACGCCGTTACCGGATTTGGGAGAGTATCAGTATTTTAGCGATCGCAACCCCAACGCCCCCCAAAACTCCACCGCCTGGGAGGCCGTCAGCCTCAGCCGTGAGTTTGCCCTGCCTACCGTTGAGGCAACAACTGCAACGCTGGCCCCCTTAGATATCGAGGTGTTGGCGACAGATTTCGCGGATTTAGAACGCCAGTTCTTTAGCGATCGCCTCGTCTCTGATTTCTTCCTCGGCAATGCTCACGTTTTCGACGTTGAGCAGGTAGCGCTGACGTTTACCGATGTGGCAACGGAGTTTGTGGGGATGTTCACCGATTGGGAGCCGGTTTTAACGGCAGAAACGGTGGCTCCGATGGCCGATTTAGCCCCAGAAACGACATTTTTCAATGTCACCCCCACCGCAGCGGACTATTTCGCCCAATACAAACCCACTAACCCGCTCACCTTTGGGTTTAAACCCGACTTTACGCTCTAATTCAGGGAGGCGATCGCCCTTGTGAATGAGAGCAGGGGCGATCGCCAGAGCTAGACAGAATCATGAAGACTCAGTTTGTAGAGCGGACTTCAGTCCGCTCTGCCTTGATTGCAGAACCTAATCCCCTTGATTCCTACTATTGTCTCCCCCCGCCCTGCTGCGGCAACAGCCACGGCTCCACCTGCGCCATCAATTGCGGAATATATTGATAAAACCGTTCATTGCGCAATTGCATCGCATCAACAGTACAAACCCCACAATGTACCCCTGGCGGCGGCACAGCAACGGATTGCACCACCGCATCAGACACCCCCACCCAAGGAAGATGCCCCACCGGAGCCGCCAAAGAATAGGTCAATTCCGACTCATTCAACCAGTCACTACTGATGAAATCCTCCTCAGCACGACGGGTTTTGAGCTTCCAACCGAGGCGATCGCGCAACCCATTCACCGCCGCTTCCGCATTGCGGGGGTGAGCCGCCCGCATCTGCTGCCAAAGCTGCAACTGCACCGAAAAGCCAAAGCGGCCATTGCTCGCCCTGAGCCACATTTCATCAATGGCGCGGATTTGCGCGGGGGATAGCAAGACCGCATCAAAGGGCGGCTTAGGGGTTGACGGGGGAGCCAATAACCGCCGGGTGATCAGATCCGCACCGGCCCAGTCTTGGGCTTCAAGTCGTGTTTGTAACAGCCTTAACTGCTCATCCACCAAGCGATCAAGATCACCATTCTCAATCTGGCAAGTCCCCACCATTGAACGCACATATTCCCCAGGCCGCAAGTAGTGAACGGTCTGGATCTGTTGGGGCTGGCCGCTGGTGGGACGCAGACTCACATAGAGGCCATGGACGGAAGCGGGGGTCGCGTAGAGGCGATCGCCCCTGCTGCGTTGACCCCGAAAAGGGGCTTCAAAGGGCAGTTGACGATAGTCCACATCGGGAGCCAACTGTTGATCATCACTCAAAGCCGCATCATTGAGCAGGGTTTGCAACCGGCCACTGCGGTCTTGCCACTGCACCATCAGGGTTAAAGGCGCATCTGGAGGCATTGCCGCCCCCTCTGGTAAGCTCCCCGTTATTCGATAGTACAAATTTACACTTTGATTAAGAGTAGCCCTAGTTTGGCAGGTGAGGCGAGAGGGATTGCTTTGGGCTGCTACGGGGGGCGAGGCCAGGGTGAGGAGGGCGATCGCCCCAATCCAACTTAAGCGATTCAGGATGACCAAGTTAAACATCACTAACCCGTTGTAAACAGGATAAACCTATCTAAAAAATATAGCGTTTTTGATCATGAGTTGGGGGGCGATCGCCCCGGCAAGTATTACAATCGGTATACTGGAATTAATCTAAAATTGATCGTGTCAGCAAGCCCAACGACTTTTACTGATCATTGCAGCCCTATGGACAAACTTGAAAACATATCAGTGAGAGGCTTTCGCCGTCTTAGACAAGTTGATCTTGAAATGAGAGATTTAATTGTCATGATTGGAGCCAATGGATCAGGAAAAACCTCCTTTTTAGATATTCTCTCCACAATAGCTGCTTCAGCCAATGGCAAATTACAAGCAACACTCCAAACTAAAGGTGGATTAAACGAAATTTTAACCAGAGGCAAGGTACAGGAGCTTGAAATTGCAGTTTCGATGAGAGTCCCAGAACAGGAACCTTTGAAGTACGATTTAACCTTGTCTCCTAAGGGACTATCTTACGAAATCAGAAACGAAACCTTAACACAGCAACGCGATCCAAACAAGCCTGAACCGTTTAAATATATTCAATCCCATGGACTAGACATCAAATATTTTCAAGAAGGCAGTGGGCTTTTAAGACCCAATTGGGAACATGATCCGCTGGAAACGTCCCTCTCTCAAGTTCCTAAAATGTATCGCGAACCTGAGAACTTAAGAAAAAGTCTTGCTGCTTGCACTTACTATGGAGCACTGGATGTTTCTGAAAAAAGCCCAATTCGCTTACCTCAGCCCATGCGTCCTGCCAAGCTCCCCGGTGCAAACGGTGCAGATTTAATCTCCTGCCTCTATGATCTTCGAGAAACGGATGGCGATCGATTTGAAATGGTGGAGGATGTGATTTCTATCGCATTTCCCGATTTTGAGCGGTTAAATTTTCCGCCTGTTGCTGCCGGAACAATTTCCATGACTTGGAAAGATAAAAATTTTTCTCAACCCATATATGTTCATGAATTATCAGAAGGAACACTGCGTTTCCTTTGGTTAGTGACCCTTCTACAAAGTCAAAGTTTAACAACAATTACGTTGCTAGATGAGCCAGAAATTAGCTTGCATCCTGAGCTTTTGAGACATTTAGTTTATGTGATGCGAGAAGCTTCAAAATATACACAGCTTATCGTAGCAACTCATTCAGATCGGCTGATCAGATTTCTTGAACCCCATGAAGTTTTAGTCTGTGACCTTGAAGAGGGCGAGGCTAAAATGACTTGGGCAGACACGCTTGACTTGGATAAATGGTTAGAAGATTATAGCCTTGATCAACTTTGGGCGATGAATATCATGGGGGGTCGTCCATGAAAATTGCCATCTTAGTTGAGGGAGCTACTGAAGTTGCGTTTCGAGCAAAATTACGGGATTTTCTCGAAATTCATTTGGAGCAAAAAATGCCACGACTCAAATTTATTCCACAACAGGGTCGTATTCCCAAAGCAGAAAAACTGAGGGGTGTCGTTGAAAAGTTACTTTCTGGAAGTAGTGCCTATGATGCTGTGATCGCATTGACTGATGTTTATACAGGAACGAAGGATTTTGAAGATGCAGAGGATGCCAAAGCTAAAATGATGAAGTGGGTTGATCACAATCCCCAGTTTTATCCACATACAGCACTACATGATTTTGAAGCATGGCTACTTCCCTACTGGGGAACTATTCAAGAATTAGCAAAACATAATCGCTCTGCGCCTAGCGGTTCTCCTGAAACCGTGAATCATGGTAAACCACCTGCTTACCATATTGAGGAGATCTTTAGAATAGGAAAAGTCAAAAAAGACTATAACAAACCCACTCACGGCAAAAAAATTTTGGAGAAGAATGATTTGATGGTTGCCATCGAAGCTTGTCCAGAATTGAAAGCTTTTGTGAATCGAATCATTTCTCTGTGTGATCAAAGCAAAATCATTGCTTAAACAATGCTTAAACAATGCAATTGTCTGGAGGTTATGACAGTTTTGCTAAAAAGAGTAGGGGCAAGTTAAAACCCACCTTAGATGCATCAAAAGGGAAAGCAGTCGATAAAGGACTTGATGCCAGGTGGGTTTTAGGTTTTGTTGATTGAATGACTAGAATCGAAAGGAAAAACGTCAAAAATGGTTAACAATGCGTTCAAAAGAAGGGAAAGTGAGTAACTAATGGTTTACAGGCTCCCATGATTGCTGTTCAGCTTTTAGCAGTGCGTTCACCTTTTCGGATGTGGGGATTGTGGTTCTCAGGGCTGTTAGCAAAACCTGAAGAAGATCGCCACCCTATTGTGCAACTACTAGTGTCAACGAGAATGATGGGGTGATTGAGAGGGGGAGAACACTGCCTTCAATCTCTTTAGTACCGAGGGGATTAACCTCTTCTGTGTTCTTGAATTTAAAGTATCACTGTTGTCGGGGAGAACACAATCCTTTTTTACGAAACTTTACAACTGGATGATTTTGGATGGAGTCCCATGGGTATTTTACGGGGAGACGCTGGGAAAACCGCGATCGCCCCTCGCTGATCCAACCCTCAGGGTAAACTGAGGGGAACTCAATTTCTAAGGAACCTCTCTCGCTTGTCCCCTGCCCTTTCCTCCCCCTCCTTCTCGCCTTGGCTGGGTTTAGCCATTGCCCTGTTGATTATCACGCTCTACCTGGGCAGTTGGATCGCCTGCCTGCAATTGGATATCGCCCTGCTGCCGGGTTGGTTAATCCTGCTGTTGATGGCGTTTCGGACGTTTTGCCATACGGGGCTGTTTATCACCGCCCATGATGCCATCCATGGCACGGTGTTTCCGCCCCGCCGTTGGGTCAATGATGGGATTGGGGCGATCGCCATGGCCCTCTATGCCCTCTTTCTCTATCCCGTGATGCGGGAGAAACACCTCCAACACCACGCCCACCCCGCCACCGATGCCGATCCCGACTACTACAGCAACGCCCAAGGTAATCCCGCCCTCTGGTATGGGCAATTTTTATGGGATTACCTGCAAGGAACCCAGCGTTGGGTGGTGTTAATTGGCATGACTGTGATTTTCCACGGCTGCCATTATTTCGCCCATGTTCCCTTGAGTAATCTGTTGCTGTTTTGGGTGATTCCGAATCTAATTAGCTCGATGCAACTGTTCTTCATTGGCATTTATCTCCCCCATTGTGATCCGCCAGGAGGGCATCAAAATGCCCACCGGGCCACGACCATCCATCTGCCGGTGTTCTGGTCATTGTTAGCTTGCTACCATTTTGGCTACCATTGGGAACATCATGAGTATCCCCATGTGCCGTGGTATTACCTCCCTGCCTACCATCGTTTTCCCTCGTTGTGACCCACACCCCTAGAGTTAATCGTTATGGTGGGTTGGGGGTGTGATGAAAATTCTTGATTTTCAACTGTCGGTTACGCCTTTGGGGGGCGATCGCTATTTGATCCGCACGGAAAAGGTGGAGCCAGGGGTTCCCCTTGCGGAGGAGCAGGTGGATTGGCCCGTGGAGCGGTGGCTGAATTTAACGCGACAATTGATGGCGGATCCTTTGGTGCAGTTCCTCCAACCGGAGCCGGAAAGCCATAGCCCGCCGCCGGATTTGCTCACGTTGGGCCAAGACCTTTATCACCATCTGTTTACCGCGACGGTGCGGGATAGCTGGATTGCGGCCCAAAGTATTGCCTATCATCAACAGGGCAGTCTGCGGTTGCGGTTGGGGTTGAAGGGCGATCGCCTCCCCTGTTTGCCTTGGGAAGTGTTGCAAGCTCCGGCCCAGGGGAACAGTGGCGGCCGGTTTCGCCCCTTGGCGACAGGAACAGATGTTCTGTTTTCTCGCTATGGGGCGGGAACCATTGGCGAGGGAGCTACAGGGGGCCAGGGGACAGCCCAACCCCTGAAGGTGTTGATGGCGATCGCCCAACCCGATGATCAGCAAAGCCTCACCCTGAGCCAAGAAGTCCAACACCTCCGGCAGGAACTCAGCCAAGCCCAACCCACACCGATCACACTGAAAATCCTCGAACAACCTGGTAGGGAAGCCCTCACCCAAGCCCTCGAACAGGGCAATTATGACCTCTTCCACTACGCCGGCCACAGTGGCCTCGGCTCCACAGGAGGAGATTTAGCCCTCGTTAACCCCCTCACCGGCCTCACAGAATCCCTAACCGGGGATGATTTAGCAGGCCTACTCCGCAACAACGGCATCCAGGGGGCAATTTTTAATTCCTGTCGCAGCGGCCCGAATATTTTCGCCCAACCCCAGGAGCGCAACCTAGCCCAAGCGTTAGTACAGCAGGGGGTTCCGGCGGTGTTGGCCATGGCGGAAGAAATTCCCGATGCGGTGGCCCTCACCCTCACCCAATTGCTCTACCGCAATTTAAGCCTAGGGCATCCCTTGGATCTCTGCGTCAGTCGGATGCGTCAAGGTTTGCTCTCTGCCTATGGCTCAGGGCAACTGTATTGGGCGTTGCCGATTTTGTACCTCAACCCAATGCTCCACAGTGGCCTGACCTATGCGATCGCCCCCATGGATGCAGAGAGCGACGAGGACAGGCTTCCGGCTTGGTTGAAAACGGAAATGGCCCAAGCCCCGGAGCCGGAACTCATCACCGCCGATCCCGCCGCCGATGCAGACATGGCCGCCTTAATGGGAGCAATTTTTCCCGCTCTTAACGGGGAGTCCGCCCTTGCCAAGGCTGAACCCACCCCAATCATGATCAAGCCTGCCCCCAAGCCGGAGCAACCCAAGCGATCGCGCCCCCTGTGGCCCTACCTTGGGGGAGGGGTCGGGGCGATTATCCTCGCGATTACCGGCGGCTGGTTGATCCAACAGTGGGGAGCGAATCCCCCCAATGTGGTGGTGGCTTCTCCCGATGGGGATAATTTTGGAGAAGTGAGCAGTGAGCGACTCACCAGTTTTGCCATTGAAGCCTTGAGTGGCGGGAATTTAACCGAGGGGTTACAAGCGGTGACAGCGTTGCTCGATCGCAATGCTCTCCCCCTTGCAGAATCGGCCCTAGCCGCCATCCCCGCCGACCAATTGGATCAGCCCGCCGTCAGCTTCCTGCGGGGTCGCCTCGCCTGGCAAGCCGCCCTGTTAGATAATCCCCGCTATAGCCCCAGTGATGCCCGCCGCTATTGGGAAACGGCCGTTAAAGGTGCGCCCAATAACGCCAACTATCAAACCGCCTTAGGGTTTGCCTATTATGGCGAAGGGTTAATCAATTTGGCTAATCAGGCTTGGTATGAGGCGATCCGCGTTAGCGCACCCCTCGACGACCCCGAAACCCAAATGCCCTACGCCGGCCTCGCCTTAGGGCTAACCACCCTCGCCGCTGAAGCCGACCCCACCCAAGCCAGCACCCTCACCCGCCAAGCCACCGCCCTCCGTCGCCAAGTCCTCAACGCCCACCCCCGCAGCTTCCAAACCGAAGCCCTCAGCCAGCATTGGCTCTGGACTCCCGCCATGATCGCCGCCTGGGAAGATTTAAATTCCTAATCCTCACATTCCGCAGGTTAAGGCCAATTATGCTATTGAACGGTGCGTCAGGCACAATTCAACCCTCAACATCATCATCCGGTCTGACGCACCCTACGATTCAAGCGTAGGGTGCGTCAGAGCGATTAATTTATGATGCCAAAGAGCAGCGTCACGGCTGACGCACCATTGATTGAGCAACCTGCGGAATGTTGGCTAATCAATTGTGGTTCTTCAGAAAACAGGGTGAAATTGGCTCAATAGGATACCAAACCTGCGTAGGAGCGCAAAAATTGAGCTGATCACCCTAAACTGTGATCAATAATTATTGAGTTGATCATCTTCAGCGTAGTAGAAGGGGCGCACCTTAGCGGTAAAGCCAGACGCTTTAAACTGCTTCAGTTGCAGCGGTGTCGGTTGGTTTGCCGCCACCATGATGCGGATTTGAAAATCACTCTCGCCAGGGGGGATTTCCGGGATCGAGCCAATCCGGGTGCGGTTTTGGAGCACCGGATTACCATTGGCATCGTAAATCCGCCCAAACACATCGGCATCAATCACATATTTACTCGTGGGATTCGTCGCCTTCCCCGTCACGAGGAAGCAGTGGGCCTCTTGAATGCCCATGCTCGTCACCGCCCCCTCCGCCAAATTGGCAGGGCATTCATGGTAATCGAGATCAGAAATTTGGACGCTGGTGAGGGCGATCGCCCCCGGAGCCAACCAGCCCATCACCACCACAACCAAAAGGGTGAGATGGGCAATGCGGGTTAGCACACCCATTGCCCCTCGACGAAACCCCTGGATCATCATCCACCCTCCTTATAGTGAGCTTGTATTATCAAGGGACGCATCTAACTCCATGCGTTGCTCCATACGTCGCAAAAAATAGCCCGTCATCATCGCCGAGGCCAGTAAATTGGCCATATTTTCCCGATCTGTAATGATCTGGACGTTAAAATCTTCAGTGGGCAACAGGCCCACCAAGCCTTGGACATTGTGGGTAATAATTTGCCTGACTTCCGGGGTTGCCGACTGCGCTACCTGCTCTAGAACTTCGGGATGTTGCTGCTTCAGATACCGCAAAAGCAGGTTCATGTCGGCTTCTTCCGTGTTGAAGTTAAAGAGGTTTGGGTCTAATACCATCAGGTTTTGGGTAAAAATGAGGGGACTCGCTTTTCTCTACTCTAAACCATGTTGCTCATTGTGGCCGGCTAGATCGGAAATGCCAAGAGGGGACAATTTAGCGATCCTAGATCAATCGTAAAGTCAGCCCTCACCCCTAGCCCCTCGTTGGCAGAGGGGAGCCGTAGACTCTACGCATCATTGAGGATTGCCAGAGCAAATCGGCCTAATCTCTGGCAAGGGAGATCCCTAGCGCGATCACCATTGATGTAAATACTGAGTACAAGGGTGCATCTCCTAAGTACAGGACAAAAGTTGTAGGGAGTGAAAAAAGTCAGCATCATTGGATGGAGAAGGATTGAGCACCAGATGGCGCAAATGATCCAACCCCAACCGAAACAGACTTTTGCTGCGGCGACCATG
>Ga0316611_1000027_pt1 | contig 69636 bp, 59 predicted proteins | sample MIS2016202_MG_FD_207675 | JGI IMG/M metagenome (GOLD analysis project Ga0316611, IMG submission 207675) | Microbial mat bacterial communities from Middle Island sinkhole, Lake Huron, Michigan, United States - MIS.2016.202 | ecosystem: Environmental > Aquatic > Freshwater > Lake > Sediment... | reverse complement strand
TTTGAGTTGGCGCTTTTGTTCTGGGGTCATCTGAATGAGGGAGTAGCTATGGGAGGTAGCTTAACCGCTGATGCCCAAAACTAGGTAAGTACATATCGACTATTCGCCAAATTGAGATGCACCCGATCCCCCAGCAGTGAGATTTAGGTTTCCTCCTGTGGTAAACCCACTAGAAATATCGCTTAAACCAGCGATCGCAATATCCCCCTGGGCGATCACATTCACACTCCCCGCATTACTAAACCCAGAACTAGCATTGATTGTTCCAATGTTGGTATTACCTTGAGCAATCAAGCGAACATTGCCTGCATTTTCCCAGACAGAATCTGTATTCAACGCTGTGACGTTCAGATTTCCCCGGCTATCAATGGTAATGTTGCCAGCGGAGAAAAAACTGAAAAATCCCGTACTTGTACTAATGCTATTCACCGTAATATTGCCAGCCGGTAGATCGGTGTTGGCTTGATATTGATTGGTTAAAAATACTTCAATAGGATCTCCCGAAAATCCACCTGCCCCGGTGACGGTTCCGAGGGTGATGTGGGAACCTTGGGGATTGTCAGGGTTGCTGATTGTTGCTTGGCCTGTGGGATCGTTGGTGGAGGCGATCGCCCCCAAACTCATCCCGGCGCGAATATCGAGGGTAGGCTGATTTTTGCCGTCAATATTGAGCGTTGAACCATCGGAAAGCGTCACAGTTTCCGTTAAACCGTTGAAAAAATCCACCCCATTAATCGTAATCGTGCCGGGGATCGTCACATTCCCCGCCGCGAGAATATGGAGCGAAATCCCGGTATAGCCTGCCATACTTACATCCCCCCGCGCCCGAATTACCGGATCATTGGGGCTTTCCAACTGACCCAACTCACCCCCCGGCTCCTCAATGCGGAAATTGCCCCCGGCAAAATAATGGGCATCTCCCAAAACGGGGAGGGGCGATCGCAACACCAGATCCCCCCCCGCCACCAGTTCACTCTCCCCATGATTGAGGGCGAAAATATCAATGTGCTGACTTTCTAGGGTGAGGTTACGGCCAGCAATAGCCAAAAATGGCTGATCCACCGTATCGCGAATTTTTAACCCCTCCCCACCCTGAAGCGTTAAATTTCCCCCGGCCCGTAACTGCCCCTCTAGATCCAACTGTCCCGCCGCCAAAGTGAGATCCCCCCCCACCTGCAACCGGCCCCGATTCTCAATCCCGCTTTGCTGGGCCAATTGATTCAAAAACAGCGCACCGGGATCAACAGCAATGAGATTACTCATTTCCGGCTGCGTCGCACTAAACAAGCCCTCCTCCCCTAGGGGAATACTCGCCGCCGTCGTAGCGAAAAAAGAGCCGCGAATATCAAGCTGGGCCTGCTCCCCAAAAATAATCCCATTGGGGTTAATCAGGTATAAATTGGCATCCCCCAACACCCCCAACGTCCCGAAAATGCGAGAGGGATCGCCCCCCGTAACACGGGTGAGAATATTGGCGATCGCCTCCGGGTTCTGGAAAAACACCCCCCGCCCCGCCTCCACATTAAAAGCCTCAAAACTGTGGAACAGGTTCATCCCTCGGATCGCCCCCCCTTGAATCTGATCCACCGTTGCACCCAGGGGAACAATGCGCGAGCTTTCCCCCCCCAACGTCTGATCCGGCAACAATTGCCCCTGTGCGACTGAATTAGAAAGGAGGGCAACCATTACCCCCAACCCCAAACCCCTGATCCCTAAATCCTTCATCCTTATCCCCCTCGCTGTGAATCATGGTAGAACCAATCTTCTACTGTCGTCTTCCCAATCCGTTTAATCCCTCAAGAAAGCATGAATTTCTTCCCGATCGCCTCCCCTCAAAACAGAATTTAGGGAAATTTTCCCCGCCCCCTTGACATCGCCCCATAAAACTGTAACTATTGATACAGAAAGGAAGTTAGAAATCGTTCATCTCAGATTCCTGGGACGGAAGTAGGAGCTTCAACCCTCCGAAGGAACGCGCCTCATATTCCCTACACCATCCAAATAGGAGGCGATCCATGAAACTCTTTTATCGTGGTCATAGCTACAACGCCCATAACACTGCTGTTCCCGCTGACGATGTGCCGACGGAAGGAACCTACCGAGGCGTGAAAGTAACCTTACACCAAAAACATGCACGGGTGAATCATGCCCACAACCGGGTTTATCGCGGCGTTCACATTGATTAATTGTGAACCACGTTTAAACCCACGGAATAGGAAGTTTTAAAATGGGTGTTGCCAAGCAGCACCCATTTTTTTGCGCTCCGATATCGTACTAACCTGTAGGGGCGAAAAATTTTTCGCCCCCGCGCAGATCAACACCACCCAGGAATTTCCAATCAATATTGTTTTGCTCAATTCCCCCCATGATTACCCCTGAACTACAAAACCGCCTCGCTGCCCCCCTCACCCTCGGCCCCCTTCAGATCCACAGTCGCGTTTTTCAATCTCCCCTTTCTGGCGTGACGGATCTGGTGTTTCGTCGCTTGGTGCGTCGCTATGCCCCCAACTCCATGCTTTACACAGAAATGGTGAGCGCGACGGAAATTCACCACCTGCGCAACTTACCCCAGATGATGCGCGTTGATCCGGGTGAGCAACCGATTAGTATTCAACTTTTTGATTGTTGCCCCGATTTTATGGGGGAAGCAGCCCGTAAAGCCGTAGCAGAAGGAGCAGACACTATTGATATTAATATGGGTTGCCCGGTGAATAAAATTACGAAACGGGGGGGCGGATCTTCGCTGTTGCGGCAGCCGGAAGTGGCGGCGGCGATCGTTAAAACCGTGGTGGCGGCGGTGGATGTGCCGGTAACGGTGAAAACCCGGTTAGGGTGGGATGAAGATGAGATTACGATTCTTGATTTTGCCCAACGGTTGGAGGGGGCAGGGGCGCAAATGTTGACAATCCATGGCCGGACGCGGCAACAGGGCTATACGGGGGCAGCCCGTTGGGATTGGATTGGGAAAGTGAAGCAGGCGGTGGGGATTCCGGTGATTGCCAATGGGGATATTTTTTCGGTAGAGGCGGCGGTGGATTGTTTAACTCAGACGGGGGCCGATGGGGTGATGTGTTCGCGGGGAACCTTGGGTTATCCCTTTTTGGTGGGGGAAATTGATCATTTTTTGAAAACGGGGGAACGGTGGCCGGAGCCGGATATTGTGACGCGATTAACTTGGGCAAAGGAGCATTTAATCGGTTTATGGGATTACAAGGGTCAACGGGGGATTTATCAAGCGCGTAAACATTTGGCTTGGTATTGCAAGGGCTTTGTGGGGGCGGGGGTGTGGCGCGATCGCCTTGCTCAAATTGAAACCCTGGAGGAGGGGTTAGGATTATTAGAGGAGGCGATCGCCCAAGTTCCCTAAACCCAAACCCAGCAAACCCATGGCCAACCCCCCCAGCAAATACCTCAACCCCTTCACCGACTACGGCTTTAAAAAGCTTTTCGGTGAAGAACCCAATAAAAATCTCCTCCTTGACTTCCTCAACGAATTACTCAAAGATGAACAGGGAAAGATCGTTACCCTCAACTACATCAAAAATGAGCAACTGGGAAGTTCCGATCTCGACCGTAAAGCCATCTTTGATCTCTATTGTGAAAATGAAGCGGGAGAGCGATTTATTGTCGAACTTCAGAAAAGTAAACAGCGTTTTTTCAAAGACCGCACCGTTTACTATTCCACATTTCCGATCCGAGACCAAGCCCCTAAAAATGATTGGGACTATCAACTGAGTGCCGTTTATTTAATCGCCATTCTTGATTTTGTCTTTGATGAGGATCAAGATCAACCTGAAAAATATCGCTATGATGTCAAACTGGCGGATATTGATACCTGTAAAGTTTTTTATGATAAGTTAACCTTTATTTATTTGGAGATGCCCAAGTTTACCAAAACTCTTGAACAGCTAGAAACCCGTTTTGATAAATGGCTGTACGTTTTGCGGAATTTAACAGAAATTGAAGAAATCCCTGAACCCTTGCAAGAACAAGTTTTTGAACAACTGTTTGAAACCGCAGAAATTGCCCGGTTCAATCGGGAGCAAATGCGCTCCTATGAAGATAGTTTGAAATATTACCGAGATTTGAAAAATTCAATGGATACGGCAAGGGATGAAGGGATTGAGATCGGTCGGGAGGAAGGGATTGAGATCGGTCGGGAGGAAGGGATTGAGATCGGTCGGGAGGAAGGGATTGAGATCGGTCGGGAGGAGGGCATTGAGATCGGTCGGGAGGAGGGCATTGATGTGGGGATCAAAGCTGTTGCCCTTGCTCTCCTACAGGAGGGCATTAGTGAGGCAGTGATCTTGAAAACCACAGGGTTAACGGCGGAGCAGTTGGCTCAACTGCGGCGGGAAACCTAAGGCTTCAGTACAGTTTGAGAGATTGCCTCCCCTGCTTGTAAAATTCATCAATGTTCAGCGTTTAGCTTTGTAACATGAAAAGGAGGCGATCGCCCAAGTTCTCTAACTAAACCCAAACCCAATAAACCCATGGCTAACCCCCCCGGCAAATACCTCCGAGAGCAAATGCGCTCCTATGAAAATAGTTTGAAATATTATCGAGATTTAAAAAATTCGATGGATACGGCAAGGGATGAAGGGAAAGAGGAGGGCATTGAGATTGGTCGAGAGGAGGGTATTCAGGTAGGGATTAAAACGGTTGCCCTTGCGCTCCTACAGGAGGGTGTGAGCGAGACAGTGATCTTGAAAACCACCGGGTTAACGGTGGAGCAGTTGGCCCAACTGCGGCGCGATGGTGAAGGGTCAACGGCGATGTGAGGGTGCTACCACAATTGATCCATAGCCGGAGCCACAACCAGCCAGCGATCAAATTGTCCCCCCCCCGGCAACATTTACCTCAGAGTTTTCTTCACAATCCTTAAGGAAACTCTGGATCAATTTAGCCCTATAGTAGAGCAGGTATCTTGCTCCAGTCGAGCAAGGGTTAAGCCATCCTGAATTGTCCATCTATTCCTCCTGATCAAGTTCCTAAAAACGATTAAAAACGACTGAAAAATGATGAATTTCCATCTTGGTGCGATCGCTCGCTATTCTCCCCTGCTTTTCACCACAGCCCTCGCCCTCGCCTTCTCAAACCCAGCCCAAGCCCAAACCACCACCCTCACCCAATGTAACGAAGCGGGCTTAAGAAGTGCGATCGACAGCACCCCCAACGGCGGCCAAATTAACTTTCAATGCCCCGCCAATACCACCATCAACCTTGCCGCAGAAATTCAACTGGGCAAAACCCTCAATTTGAACGGCAGAAACAGCCCAAACCTGACGATTAACGGCCAAAACCGTACCCGTCTCTTCCGCCTTGCCAATCAAAATCTGACCCTCCAAAATCTCACGTTACAGGGGGGCAATGTTGCCAACATCGTCGGGAATCTTAGCTGTGAAGGGGGCGCAATCCACATTACTCGTGGAACCCTGACGTTAAATAATGTCATCTTGACGAATAATCATGCTGCCAGGGGAGGGGCAATCTGTGGGAATTATCAAGCATCCCTTGTGATTAATGACAGCCAATTGATCAGCAATACTGGCAATCAAGGCGGCGCAATCATGGCCCATACGAGTGATCTGCGGATTACCAATTCCACATTTCGTAATAACAGCACCCGCGTCGGTCAAAGCTTGAATGGCAGTGGTGGCGCGATTTATACCTTTGATGCCCTCAATAAACAGAACCCGATTTTGATTCAAGGCTCCCGTTTTGAAGGCAATAAGGCTTATCACGAGGGGGGCGCGGTGTTTATTTCCCAAGGCAATGGCGTAAATGCGATTATCCGTAACTCGACGTTTTATCGCAATGAGGCTTTGATTGATAGTCAGGGCATTGGTAGCGGGGGCGCGATTCGTTTAGCCCATGCTGGTACGCAATCTAACACGCAAATTGTGAATGTTGTTTTTGCGGAAAATGCTGCGGATCAAGAGGGCGGTGCGATCTGGGCCGGCGGTGGTCGGGCTAATCTTCATCTCAACTTTAATCAAGTGACGTTTACGGATAATAAAGCGGGGCGCGTTCCGGATCCCGAAAAGAATGAAACTGGGGGGGGCGCGATGTTATTAGCGACGGGTTTAGAGAGTCGCATTGTGATCAATTACACAACGTTTGTCCGCAATGAGGCGAATCATGAAACCTCCGGGGCGATCTATCTGAATTCGGATTTTGTCGGGGGAAATATTCGCCATCAGAATATTACTCTGCGTAATTCGATTTTTGATCGCAACTGTTCCCGTAAGGCTTTAGCCGGGATGGCTACGCCCACCTGTAGCCATCTGGTTCATGCCACGACAATGCGCCGTGATGGTAGCAATTTTGTCCCTGCTCCTTTGGCCGGGGCGAATGTTTTTGAATGGATTCAGAATGTCCATCAGCCTTCAGGAACGCAGTTTGGTTTAACGGCGAATAGTCAAGTTCGGGATGTGAAAGTGCGGCCTTATCGTGATAGTGGTGCGGCAACGCCTAATCACCCTTGTTCTGATGTGGATGCAGGTTCTGGGCGGTTGTGTCAGTAGGGAGTGAATGACTAAAGTCGTTACGAGGGTCTTCGGAAAATAGGGTGAAATTGGCTCGATTGGATACCGAAATTAGCGTAGGGGCGAAAAATTTTTCGCCCCTATCGGGTTTCAATTTTGCGTAAATTTAGCTGATCACCTTAAATGATGAAGACCTGTTATGACAAGCGTTGGTCGTAACGACCTTAGTCCTCTCCCTCACTAAAAGATACGCCCTCAGCTTTGGGAATTGGCAAAATTAAACCCCTTCTGTAGCTGGCGCACCAAAAAACTGATTGGTGAATTTCACATACCAGGCAGCGGCTTGGACTTGGATGATGTAGCCCATGGCGATAATCAGGGCGATTTCTGAGCCATCTTTCGGGCCAAATACGGTGATGGCGATCGCCAAGGCAATGGAAAGATTCCGCATTACGGTTCCATAAACAAGGGCGATCGCATCTCCCCGTTCAAAAAACAGCTTACCCACCATCGTACTCAGGGCAAAATTCACCCCATAAATAATCGCCAAGGGTACAAAATACCCCAGCAAAGCCCCCGGATTATTGACAATGGCCGTCGCTTTTAAGGCCAACGCCACAAACACAATCCCCAACACCCCAAGACTGGAAAACACCGGAAATTTTTGCTTGAGGTTCTTTTGATAGCGGTCTTTACCCCACACCCGGATAATCGCGATCCTTGTCACCACCCCCAAAAGCATCGGCAAAAAGACAATGGTGACAATCTGCTTAAACACATCCACTAAGGGAATTTCCACCACCGTTCCCATCAGCCACTTGGCATAAAAGGGAGTGGCTAAGGAGCCAAGAATTAAGCCAATTACCGTCATTTGTACCGCTGCATTCAGGTTTCCCTTGGCAAACCCTGTCCAAGAAATGGTCATGCCACTGGTGGGTAAAAGGGAGGTTAATAATAAGCCCAAGGCTACTAAAGGTTGATCTGCAAAAAAGAGCTTACCTAACCCAAAGGCTAAAAAGGGAATAATCGCAAAGTTGATCAGTTGCGTCACCAGTTGCAATCGCAAATTACCCCCCATGAACACCTTGGCCACTTGGAGGTTAATCATCATCGGATACACCATCAAAAAGGTGAGGGGAATAATCCCCGCCTTCAGAAACATTGGGTCGGTCACACTGCCAAAAATTAAACCGGCAATCATCACCGCCGGAATCGACCACACCAGATTTTTTTGCAGGGATTCTAAAAAGTTCCACATTGTGAGAAGTCTCGTAAAGAATTAAACAGGAGGGCCGCATTACCCCTCATTGCCTAAACCTTGGATGGCGCATCCAATCCATGATCAGGATGATCACGGGGGTTTTCAAAATTCAAGGTGATCAGCTGAATTGATCCAAAATTGAAGCCTTTGATGTGGGGGCGAAACAGGTTTCGCCCCTATGCACATTTGGGATCCAATCGAGCCAATTTCACCAGATTTTGTGAAGACCCGATCCCCTGGGGACGGATGCGCTAACGCTGAGGGGTTTGGGTAGATCGGCGTTTCCGGGCAGGGTTAGACAGGGACAGGGGCAGCGGTGGGGAGGCGATCGATGACATCGCGCATCATTGTGCTGGCTTCGAGGGCAATTTCTTTGGCGGCGGGGCTGTGAACCATCAAAAACATCATTAAGGGGTCAATGGCAGAGACTTCGACGCGGCCATCCTCATGTTCCTGAACAACGACATTGCAGGGATAGAGAACACCCGCTTTATCATCGGTTTCGAGCATCCGATGGGCAATACCGGGATGGCAAGCCCCCAAGATTTGATACCGACGGAAATCCACATCCAATTTTTTCTTGAGCGCTCCTTGGACGTTGATTTCTGTCAGCACGCCCATGCCGGCTTCTTTGAGGGATTCGGTGACAGCGGCGCTGGCATCGTCAAAACTAAGGGGAACAATTTTACTGAAATGATACATTGTGTTGGGTCTATGAGGTTTTGTTTTTAATCTGATAATGCTATTATATTACCATCTAGTCAAATAATCAATCAAAAAAAATGGCTACAGTGGTTGTAATCGGTGCAGGGCTGGGCGGTTTACCGACGGCCTATGAGTTACGGCATTATTTATCGGCGGGACATCGGGTGGTGTTGGTGTCTCAGGAACCGAATTTTACGTTTATTCCGGGGTTGATTCGGGTGGCGCTGGATTTAAACCCTTTGTCCCATGTGCAGTTGGATTTGGCGACCTTGGCGCGGCGGCATCATTTGGAGTTGGTGCAAAGTGGGGTGGTGGAGCTTGATCCTGATCAGCGGGTGATCACCTTTGCCAATGGGCAGACGTTGCAGTATGACTATTTGGCGATCGCCACCGGGGCCGCGCTCAATCTCGATGCGATTCCGGGGCTTGGCCCCCATGGCGGCTATACCCATTCCGTCTGTACGCCGGATCATGCTTTGACCGCAAGGGCAGCCTGGCGAGAATTTTTAGCCAATCCGGGGCCTTTGGTGGTTGGGGCTGCGCCGGGGGCGGGCTGCTTTGGCCCGGCCTATGAGTTTCTGTTGATGGCGGATTGGGAGTTACGTCGTCGCGGATTGCGCGATCGCACCCCCATCACCTACATCACTCCAGAACCCTATGTGGGTCACTTAGGCGTATCGGGGATCAAAAATGCGGAACAACTCACCGCCGACCTGATGAAAAAACGGGGCATTCAGTCGCTCACCAATGCCGCAATTACCCGCATTGAACCCCACACCATTCACACCGCTGATGGCCAGAGCTTTCCCTTTAACTATGCGATGATTTTGCCCTCCTTTTTAGGCGCATCCTTCATCCGCAACACCCCGAACTTGGGTAACGCCAAGGGCTTTATTGCCACCCGTCCCGATGGTCGCCATCCCACCTACACCAATATCTATGCGTTGGGCGTGGCGGTGGAACTCACGCAACCAGATCAAACCCCTGTACCTATTGGTCTGCCGAAAAGCGGAGAAATGACTGAAGCGATGGGGTTGGCGGTGGCTCACAATATTGCCGTGGAATTGGGAGAATTAAAGGCCCCCATTACCACCGCCACCCTAGAAGCCCTCTGTTTTGCGGAGTTCGGGGATACGGGCATTGCCTATATGGCTGTGCCGGTGTTGGGCCATCCGAACCCGCAGGATCGGCGGTTTTCCGTGGCGATGCAAGGCCCCTGGGTGAATTGGACAAAAGCCGCTTTTGAGGCTTATTTTATTAAAAAAATGGAGTGGGGTTTAGGTGTGCCCTGGTTTGAGCGGTTGGGGTTGAAAACCTTGTTTGGTGTGGAGTTGACGCGATCGCTCTCTGCCCGATAAGGGAGCCAGAGGGGATTGTTGCCCAGATCCCGTGATGTGCTGCGCTGTGCGTCTTCGCGCCACACATCCCCCAGGTGGAAAGCCCCGACGATCAAACCGGGCCATGGTTGATCATGGTTGATCAATGATGGGAGTAACGCTTTTGACGAGTCCCCTCGGTGTTAAAAAAGGCGATCGTTTGCTGGAGTTGTTCCGATTGGGTAGAAAGTTCCGCCGCTGTTAAGGCTAATTGTTGCGAGGTTGCCGCATTCTGTTGAGTGACATTGTTTAATTGCTGAATCGCCCGGTTAATTTGTTCAGTTCCCGTATTTTGGGCTGTGCTTGCTGCACTAATTGCCTGGACTAACTCGGCAGTTTTTTGAATATCTGGCACTAGTCGCCGCAACATTGCCCCCGCTTTTTCCACCACAATCACAGCAGTATTGGCCAGATCTGTAATGGCGATCGCCGCTGTTTGGCTTCGTTCCGCCAATCTCCGCACCTCCGATGCCACCACCCCAAATCCTCGGCCATTGACCTGAGCCCGAACCGCCTCAATCGAAGCATTTAACGAGAGCATTTGGGTTTGGCGCGTAATATCCTCAATCACCGAAATTTTTTGAGCAATTTGTTGGATCGCCAGCACCGCTTCAGCGACCGCCTGCCCACTGTCTCTCGCATCCGCAGCCGCCTGGAGGGCCAATTGCTCAGTTTGGCGGGCATTTTCGGTGTTTTGACGAATCGTGGCCGCCATCTCTTTCATTGAGGCAGAAACCTGTTCAGCCGCCGCCGCCTGGGAGCCTACCCCCACTGACATCGCCGCTGCATTAACACGCATCGCATCACTTCCTTCCGCAACATGGCGAGTCACATTCTTGACGTTGATCATCACCCCCTGGAGTTTTTCAACAAAGAGATTGAACCAATAGGCCACATCTCCGATCTCATCCTGTGAGGTGATTTTAAATCGTCGGGTTAAATCCCCCTCACCCCTAGCAATCTCCTTAATCCTTGCAGCCATCGCCATGATTGGTGTTCTTAACATATGTGCAACGACCACAAATAAACCCAAAACGAAAAAAGATAGAATTGTGGTAGCGATCAAAATCAGATGGGTGACAGTATTGCGGGCTTTAGGAACGAGGATTGAGAATCGACGGGAATTCTTTTGAATCGTACTTAGATAGTCTTGAAAGGCGGCGACAAAGGCCATGGGCGACAGATTTTCATCTAAGTAGTTTTCAATGATCTCGTTAGCTTCGGTGAGATCAACAATATCATTTTCGCAAAGTTCAAACACCTCACCAAAACCAAGCAACGTAAATGCAGATCGTTCAAAGCCATTGACGGCATCAAGACAGGCGATCGGTAGAGCTAATGTGTTGTCGAGGAGCGGTTGTAAACCCATTTCTAGGCGTTCAATTGAGGGAGCAGTAATTAGCCCCGTGTCTACCCCATTAGTCTGTTGTACGGTGTCTTGTATTTGTCCGAGCTTAGTTTGCATTAACAAGACAAACTCAATATGTTCGCGTTCTAAAAATTGAAAATATCCGGTTTTACCAATTTCGATCATCCCGACAATATTCATGAAAATTAGCACAATGACCGTCATGCCCAATATTGCCAATTTTGTCCCGATTTTCCGATTGAATAGCCACGTTATGATCATTGTCTCTCTCCCCGGGTCTATGGAGCAGATTTTATCTCAATTTTCACGGTTCACAGCCAGATTATTACAGTATTGTCAATATGTCGGATTTTCTGAAATGAGGATGAGTGGGTACAAGTGTATGATATAACGATGTTTGGCGATCAGGGGGTTGTCCATTGCCTTTTTCCAAAAAGCGTCAACGCTTGGGGTCAATTGGGATTGTCGGTTTAGCTCAATTGTTTGGGGTGGAGTTGGCGCGATCGCTTCCCCGCTCAAAGCTTAAGGCACAGCAGCCTCTCAATCCGCCCTTTCCGGTCTTGGGAGGATTAGGCGCTACGCAGGACATCCCCCATTTGGAGCCGACCTTGCACCTGTCCCATTGCCACTAAGCCTTGCCGGTCTGTCACTCTAATTCGTCCGCCCCGATTTAAGGCCCTCAAGACTGTGCCAACGGTTACTGCTGTGGGGGCAATGCCCACCAACAAAACCGCTGCTTGACCTTGGGTGATGTTCACCACAACGGCATCGGCGGCGGGGTTGGGTTGGTTGACGAAGAACATCGGCGCTGTTTGGTTTTGGGTTCCCGGCTTGGCTTCCCAGAGGGGTTGTTGTCGATAGCCGGGGGGGATGATCTCGTTGATGCGGGCGATCGCCTCCTGGGCATTGGTTTCGGTTTGCCAGAGGTGTTGGGTGAGGCGATAGGAAAATGCCCCGGCCATAAAGCCGGGCAATTGTTCATCAACGGCCAGTTGATGGCGTTGGGTGGCGGCTAAGATCACGCCCTTGGCGATGCCCCGTCGATAGCGTTGGACAAATTGATCATGATTCCAGTCCAATCGTGCCAGCCAATCTTCTTGATAGGCTTTTTCTTGGGGGGCGATCGTGATTTTTTCAGTAACATCGCGCGATCGCACCGTAATATCGCGGGTCGCGCCGCCGGAAAAACAACTGTCTAAAACCGCCGTAAAGTTTTCGGTTTGGATCGCTGCCATCAGCAGGAACAAGGTATGTCCCATGATGTCATTGACCGTGCCGCCGATGGTGGCATCATTGGGCAGATGGGAGTCAACCGGAACAAAAGTGCCGTTGAAGCCGCGATTATATTGATCAACAAAAATCGGATCAGGATCGCGCACTAATGAGCCATGGCCAGAGAAGTGAAAAACAGCAACATCACCAGGTTTTGCCTGTTTAATCAAATGTTCTTCAAAGGTATCGAGAATATTTTGCCGGGTGGCGTTTTCGTTGAGCAGTAAAACCACATCATTGGGATGAAAACCAAAGCGATGAATCAAGAGGCGTTGTTGCAAGATGGCATCATTAACACAGCCTCCGAGGGGCGCATCTCGATAGGTATTAATACCAACAATGAAGGCCAATTTACGAGGGGTAGATTGAGCAAGAACGGCTTGATGGCGGTCAAGGCGATGATGAAGTCCCCAGGTGGTGAGGGTTGCTCCTGCTGCTTGCAAAAACCGGCGGCGCGAAACTTTAACCATAGGAAAAATAGGGTTGAGAGGGGATTGGGGTGATATTTTTTTCTCCAGTCTAACCGAATCTCAAAAAATGCAAAGTGCTAATTCTGTAAAATAGCACTAATTTGCTCATGAACCTTCTGCAAACAGGCCGACCTAATCTGTCCTGCCTTGTACAAAACCAAACTACTTGCCGCTGTAGACATTACAAATTTTGCCATGCTTCATCCTCTTCCGGCTTTAACCAGTCCTGAGCCAAAACAACCTCATCATATACAGCATTCTCAGGGTTATCCCAAATTGCTGTAAATACAGGTTCAGCCGCTTGCTTCATACTACCCACAAGCTGCTGCTGCTCTGACTGGGCAAGCAAGCGATCGACAAAGCTCTCCACTGCGGGTAATTGCTCAGAAGGAAGACTTTGAATTTTCTCAAATAGCGTAGCTGTGGGGCTTTCCATAATGTGCTACAAACGGTGGTGTATCTGGATCATAATCGAAAAAAACTGACGGCAACGATACTGTCAGTTTTAAAATTCCCCTTGGAGGGTGAAGGCGGCCCAATAATAGGGGGCGCGATATTTGGTTTCACTATTCCACATTGCCAATTGTGCCTGGCGGAGGGCTTGGTTGGGGTTGGTGTTTTGTTCCAGCATTCTTCGATAAAAATCACTCATTAAGTTGGCGGTACTGACATCGCTAACGCTCCACAAACTGACGACGACGCGCTTGGCTCCGGCATACATGAAGCCGCTGGTCATGCCGACGATGCCTTCCCCGGCAACATCGGCTCCGGTTCCGGTTTCACAGGCACTCAAGACCACGAGATCGGCGTTTAATTTCAGGTTGTAGATGTCTTGGAGGTGGAGGGCGGGATTGTTGGCGAGTTGGCCGTTGGGATTGTAGGCGGTGAGGGCAAGGTTAGAGAGGCGGGCGTTGTCTTGAATGCAGCCATGGGTTGCTAGGTGGAGAATTTGGTATTGGTTTAATGTGGCAGCAGTGGCGGCGGCGTGGTTAGCCTCGAAGCCGGTGGCGATGAATTTTTGGGTATCGGGGACGAGGGCGAGGATGTTGTTGGCTTCGGTGCCGGTGTGGGGGAGGCGACGAAAACCGAGGCATCCAGCACGGGTTGCGAGTTCTAGGGGGATCAGTTCGGAGAGGTCTTGGTTGCCGAGTTGTTGGGGGGTGACGTTGGTGGCGAAGCGATCGTCGTTGGCTTCAAAGACGGGATCGGCGATGATGGCGACGGTTTTGGGGGCGGGGGGGCGGTTTGCCCAAGTTTGTCGTTGAATGGCGAGGCTGGTGGCGGAGGGTAGATTGATGATTTCATGATTGGCCAGTAGGGGCGCAATGCTTGCGCCCTCTGGATGGGGTAATGCGCCAAAGGGGAGGAGTTGCAGTTGTCCGTTACTGACGATTAGTAATCGTTGGTTGCTCAGTTGGGGGGCGATTTCACCGAGTAGCATTTCGCTGAGTTGTTGACCTTGGGTGAGGTCGGTGAAGTCGGGGGTGTTGAGTTGGTCACGGTATGCGATGACGGCGGCTTCGATGTCGGCTTGGGGGGGGAGTTCAATGGTTTGTAAATTGGTTTTACTGACGACGAATAGGAAGCTGCGGTCTTTGCCTAGGGCATATTCGAGGAGGAGGGTGTTGTTGTCGAGAATTTGGTTTTGAACCTCTTGGAGGCTGAGGGGTTGGGGAAATTTGATGTTGGCGTAGGCGGGGCTTTGGCGGCGGATTTGGATTTCGACGGTTTGGAGGTTTTGGAGGGTTTGTTGGATTTTGGCTTTAATTGTGTCGATGTCGGCTTGGCTGGCGGTTCCGTCTTTGGTGAGGGTGATGCGTTGTTGTTCGGTGGCGGTGAGTTGTTGGGTGAGGGTTTGTTCTTGGGCAAGGAGTTGGGGGTCAACGCCTTGGCGGATGTCGAGGTTGGCTTCGGACAGTTGTTCAACGAGGGTGCGGGCGCGGCTGCTTTCGCTGACTTGGAAGGCTTGGGTATCGTAGCCTTGGTTGGGCTGTTGCTGATGGAGTTCCATCAGGAGGTCGAGGTAGAACTGGTAGTAGTCTTGGACGGTGGCGAAGTAGGTTTGGCGGAGTTCGCCGGGTGGGGTAGCACTGCGGAGTTGTTCGATGAGGGCGATGGCGGCTTGGATATTTTCTAGGGCTGTGGTGAGTTGTCCTTGATCTCGGTGAACCCAAGCTGAATTTCTGAGTGTATTTGCTTCTCCTGAAATATCGCCCACCGCCTTATACAGGGGCAAGGCCTGGTTGTAATAGTCTAGTGCCCGGCTCTTTTCTCCTAATGAGTTGTAGACCACACCAATGTTATTGAGGGTGTTGGCTTCCCCGCTGCGATTCCCCACCACCCGGCTCAGGGGCAAGGCTTGGTTGAAATACTCCAGCGCCCTGCTCTTTTCTCCTAATGAATCGTAGACCTGACCGATATTAGTGAGGGTGGTGGCTTCCCCGCTGCGATTCCCCACCGCCCTTACGATGGGCAAGGCTTGGTTGTAATACTCCAGCGCCCTGCTCTTTTCTCCTAATGAGTCGTAGACCAGACCGATATTATTGAGGGTGGCGGCTTCCACGCTTCGATTTCCCACCGACCGACTCAGGGGCAAGGCTTGGTTGAAATACTCCAGCGCCCTGCTCTTTTCTCCTAAATCATCGTAGACCGCACCGATACCAGCGAGGGTCGCGGCTTCCCCGCGGCGATCGCCCACCGCCCGTCTCAGGGGCAAGGCTTGGTTATAATACTCCAGCGCCCGGCTCTTTTCTCCTAATGAATCGTAGACCAGACCCATATTATTGAGGGTGTTAGCTTCGCCACCGCGATCGCCCACCGCCCGTAACAGGGGCAAGGCTTGGTTGTAATACTCCAGTGCCCGGCTCTTTTCTCCTAATGAATCGTAGGCAAAACCCATACTTCCTAAGGTGCGGGCTTGCCAGGTTTGGGCGGTTTGCAAATTTTCGCCTGTTGCTTGCTGGGCAGCAGCTTCAAAAATAGCGATCGCTCGTTCGTATTGTGCTAATGCTTCCCGGTTGTATCCCAAATTAAGATGAGCAAAGCCCGACCAATACCGCACAACCGCCTCATTAAATGCCTCATTTCTAGCTTCAAGTAATGCAATAGATGCCGCAAACTTTTCTATTGCCCCTTGCAACGATGCCGCCGTCCCCTCTTGGAACAACGCATACCCTTCATTAAATAACCGTTGGGCCTCATCCCCTTGCATCCCTTGCGCCATCAACCATTCACGGGGCAATTCAGACCCTAACGGCAACTCGATGGGTTGGGAGAAATCCGCCAACGGCTGCCGGGGTGCAGCAACCGCCAGAGCCTCCCCCACCATCAAACCCACCACCACCATCCCACCCAGCAACCCCCTTAATCCCCCCATCACCATATACCCCCGCGTAAATATTGCCCACAGTCTAACCTAACTCACCCTAAACAACAGACACATTTCAAAAACTGTAACCGTTCCAGGCACACGAGTAGACAGAAGATGCTACGCTGCCATTACATTTCACACAACTCATTTATGAAAATCAAAGCAGTTATCTGGCAAGAAGATGGGGCTTGGTGTGGTTCAGTCCCTGCCCTTCCAGGTTGCCACACCTGGGGCGAAACACGGGAACAACTCACCGAAATGCTCACCGAAGCCGTAGAAGGCTGGCTCGAAGTTGCCAACGAAACCGCTGACCAAAATGCGGATAAACAAATCGTTGAACTTTCTCTATGAAATCCGTCTCTGGCAAAAAATTCTGCACAATCTTAGAACGTCGGGGCTGGATACAAAAACGAGTCAAAGGCAGTCACCATATTTACTACAATCCCACAGCACAGAAAATCATCACGGTTCCAGTTCACGGCAATCGAGATTTACCGATTGGAACCCTCAAAAGCCTGTTGCGAGATGCTGACCTCACCGAGACGGATCTAAAATGATTGGTGTTTAAATCCGCCATCCCTTCATTAAATATTCATCCCCTTGCGCCATCAACCATTGACAGGCCAATTCAGACCCTAACGGCAACTCGATGGGCTGGAAGAAATCCGCCAACGGCTGCCGGGGTGCAGAAACCGCCAGAGCCTCCCCCGCCACCATACCCACCACCATCCACTCCCCAACCGATAAAATACGCCCCCAGTCTAGCCCAGCATTCCCGGTTGGTCATCACCCGTTGCCGAAATTGCAACCGCATCACCAAAATTAATGGGTCTGAAGCCCCGCCCTTTTAGGGCGGCTTTTCTCGTCCAATTTATTGATCCAGTTTTTCCTGTCTATGGTATGATTGCGTCATTAAAACTTAATGTTTTGGCGGCTGGGCAAGCCGGCCTGAATGGACAGGCGTTAAGCAGTGTTAGACCCCGATCTGGGGCAGTTGCTTGTCTGTCTACCCATCAGGAGTCTACTTAATGTAGGCAGACTGGGAATCCCCGCGCCTTTAGGTCGGGGAGGATGTCAACCATAGGGCGCAAACATTGCGCCCCTACACCAAAAATCGTAGGGGCGCAACGCTTGCGCCCCCACTTGCGCCCACACTTGCGGCCCCACCAACCTACTCCGAAGACTCCTCACCCAGTTCCAACTCCTCCAGCGTCACCCCCGCAATCTTCAAGATCGGCTCAACAGGAACTCGACAGCTTTGCAAAAACGGTACAATTTTGCGGAGCAGGCTAAATCGCTCCTCTTTTCGCCCCTCTTGGCGACCCACCTGAAGACCCTCTTGACGACCCTCTTGGCGACCCTCTTCAAGGATTGCTTGATAAAATGTTGACTCCCGCATCGTTCGGCTCCTCATCACTTGTTGAATCACATCTGCCTCTAATTTTAACCCCGCCAAGATTGCCGTTGCTGCTGCCAAATTGCTTTGCATTCCCCCATCCGCCACGATTTCCTCAATCCGGTTCTGAATCGCTTGGAGTGTTGCCACTGCATCTACCTCCGCCCCTTGGGATAGAATCGCCAAAGGCAATAAACCCGGTGCATTCCAGAACAAGGCTTGAGGTTGCTCCCACAACCGCACCACCTCAAAGCAATGGGTCATACCTTGGGATTGGAATTGGGTTTCGTAGACGAGGGGAGATCCGCTGGTGCGCAGATAGAGCACCACTTGCTTGATTTGTTTTTGGGGAAATTTCTTCTGGATGCGTAGAAAATAATCCGCCATCCGACGGGGCATGGTTGGGTCTGGCTGGGTTTGGAATTCTACCTGCAACACCACATCGTCCCCTTGCAACAGTAGGGAATCGGCGCGAATCGGTTCGCTGACTAGCTCGGTGGGTTTGAGTTCGGTGAGGGGAACGGGTTGACCAATGAGCCACGCGGCAAAATCTTGGGGATAGGTTTCAATGAGAAATTTGCAAGAGTTGTCATACACAAGCGGGACAGTTCATTTGTAAAAAACTAGAGTAACGCAAGGATACGGCTTGCCACCACCATCTTATCGAACAGATGCCGCGTGCCATCAACCATTCACGGGGCAATTCAGACCCTAACGGCAACTCAATGGGCTGGGAAAAATCCGCCAACCGATAAAATACGCTCCCAGTCTAGCCAAGAATTCTCGGTTGGGCATCACCTGTTGCCGAAATAGAAATAGGGCGTAAAAAAAGGGGGGTTGCAGATCAGGATAACGCAGTCGGATCAATGCCCAGTTCTTGGAGTTTTTGGGCCAGGCGATCGCGCTCCGCTTTTGCCTGATCCCGTTCCAATTGAGCTTGATCCCGCTCTGCCTTGACCTGATCCCGCTCTGCCTTGACCTGATCCCGCTCTGCCTTGACCTGATCCCGTTCCTGAGCAAATTCTTCCAAAGTCTTGAACGGCTCACCATTGGGATAAAAAACCGCTAAACCATCCTCGAACATCTCAAAGCGAATTTGGAGGAGAGGAGAGACCCATGGCAAATTCAGTTCCGTCACACAATGCCAATGATTTTCAACCTGGGTAAACCCCCAAAAATTCCGAACTTGCGGGTCATAAAAATACATCTCTACCACACCGTATTTCTGGTAAAAACGCTGCTTTTCCGCCATCTCCAAATGGGTATTACTCGGCGAAAGAATCTCAAAAACCACTTGGGGCGCGATATCCTCTTCCTGCCATTGTTGATAGCTCCCTCGATAGCCATCAGGACGACCCAAGACCACCATCGCATCCGGCGCTTGACGCGGCACAGGTGGACGAGGTTGACCCGGAATGGGCTTAACCTCAACGGGATACCAGAGCAAATCCCCTGCCACAAAAGCACACTGATCTTTTAACAGGTGCTTGAGATTCTCTACCAGCCTGACAATCCACTGATATTGTTCGGTGTTCTCTGCCATCGGTTTACCATCAGAATCAGGATAAAGTGTTTGGGGGGAGAGGGGAGCTTGTACCATATTTCCTTTGCCAACATTGATGAATCTGTTCGCGCCATCACTGGGGGGTTGATGACCCAATCACAACCTTAGTTTAGCCAACCCTAGAGAATGTGGCGCGGCATCGTTTACCTCTGCTGACCTCCACCACCCAATACCGAGGGCGAACTACGCCAGCGCACTAATCGCCTCCCGCCTCAATCTCCGGTACATTAAAGAGGAACCTCATCCTTTTCTAGCCAAGCCATCATGTTAGCGAAACGCATTCTCCCCTGTTTAGATGTGCAATCGGGCCGCGTCGTCAAAGGCGTGAACTTTGTTAACCTCCAAGATGCCGGCGATCCGGTGGAGTTAGCCCAGGTGTATAACGAAGCAGGGGCTGATGAATTGGTGTTTTTGGATATCACCGCCACCCATGAAGACCGGGATATTATCCTTGATGTGGTTTATCGTACTGCTGAACAGGTGTTTATTCCCCTTACGGTTGGGGGTGGGATTAGCTCCTTAGAGAAGATTAAAGAATTGTTGCGGGCCGGGGCCGATAAAGTGAGCATGAACTCCCCGGCGGTACGGAATCCCGATTTTATTAAGGCAGCGAGCGATCGCTTTGGATCCCAATGTATTGTCGTGGCGATCGATGCCAAACGCCGCACCGATCCCCAAAATCCCGGCTGGGATGTCTATATCCGGGGTGGGCGTGAAAATACGGGGTTGGATGCTCTGACCTGGGCCAGGCAAGTTACAGAATATGGCGCAGGGGAAATTTTGCTCACCAGTATGGATGCTGACGGCACTCAGGCGGGCTACGATCTGGAGCTAACGCGCCAAGTAGCGGAAGCGGTGGAAGTGCCGGTGATTGCCTCCGGGGGAGCCGGGACAACTCAGCATATTTACGAGGCCTTTACTGAAGGTAAAGCCGAGGCCGCCCTTCTCGCATCCCTGCTCCACTACGGCCAATTGACTGTTACAGAAATTAAAGATTATCTTCAGGAATGCCGGATCCCGGTACGGCGGTAGGGTTATCCCCCCTTGCCCTGGGAAATTTCCATTACCATTCTTAATTTTCTGTATTAGAATGGAGTAGATTGTTACAAATCGTAAGATATGCTCATTCCTATTCTCATCTTTGATGTGGCCCTCGTTGCGTGGTCACTTCACCTCATGCAGGAGGCTGTGCAGAAACAGGAATTTTCCCTCATGCTGGCGGGAACCCTCGTGTCCCTGTCGGCGGCGGCCTTAATGGTGGTCTATTTTCTGATGAATAACTGCTTGACATATCTCACCACCAGCCACTATTCCGCCTATTTGTAGCAATCCCCTTGACAACCCTGGCAACCGTCCGGCATAATCAGTAATGCACAATAAGGGGTTATAGCTCAGTTGGTAGAGCACCTGCATGGCATGCAGGGGGTCAGCGGTTCGAATCCGCTTAGCTCCATTTTTAATTAAACGGCTAAGAATTGTTGAATCACTTCTTGGCTCAATTCTTGGGTGCGTCCTGAGGCAACAATGCCTCCTTTTTGCATGGCGTAATACCGATCCGCTTGGCGGACAAAATGGAGATGCTGCTCCACTAACAACACCGAAATCCCCGTATTGGCGATAATCCCCTTCACCGCCGCCTCAATTTCTAAAATAATTGAGGGTTGAATTCCCTCTGTCGGTTCATCTAAAACCAATAACTGGGGTTTGCCCATTAAGGCACGGGCGATCGCCAACTGTTGCTGTTGTCCCCCACTGAGATCCCCCCCCATCCGGTTTAACATCGTCTTTAACACCGGGAACAACTCGAAAATTTCCTCAGGAATTGCATTGAGCTTGCGGCTCCCCTTCGGCCGCGCCTCCAAACCCAAAAGCAAATTTTCCCGCACCGTCACCCTCGGAATTACATCCCGACCTTGGGGCACATAGCCAATGCCCAACCGCGCCCGCTGATCCGGTGTTTTTTTCGCCAAAGATTCCCCCATAAATTGAATGGAGCCGGTACGGGGTTTTAACAGGCCAATCAAGGTTTTTAACAGCGTGGTTTTACCGACCCCATTGCGACCAATTAAACAGACCATTTCCCCGGGCCGGACACTCATATCCACATTGCGTAAAATGTGGCTTTCACCGTAATAGACGTTTAAGCCGGAGATATTTAAGAGAGGGCGATCGCTCCCTTCAAGGGTAGAAGATTGAGTACTAGCTTGAGTCATGGTTTTAATGGGGTATGAATAGCAGGGATAGGGGAAAGATTCCCCTGCCCCCTTAAAAAAGGGGGATTTCATGAGTTAGAGCGTTTCAGTAGGAGGGTGCTCTTCAATTTTTGTGATTGTAATATCTTGCTCTGGCATCATTGCCGCAGGTTTGGCTTCAATTTCTCCTTCAATTCTCTGGACAGTTGCCAGAGGCAATGCTAACAGTTCTAATAGTTTCCGATAGACAATATTATTTGCCTCATTTAGAGTATTTGCGTGCATAATTTCATAACTCAAACGTAAGACGGTTTCCCGCTCTGCTTCAGTGGTGAGTTGAGGAATGAGAGTTTCGAGGGAAATTTCTTTGCCCAGATAATTCTTCAACTCCTCCCGCAATTCCGCTTGATGAGCCGGATCATCAGAAAACTCTTGACTGAGGCGGGCTAAAATCACCTGCATTTGTTCCGGGGCAAAATTACCATCGGCCCAGGCCATTGCCGCCGCAATGCGCAAGATCCGCATCTGCTCCGGTGTCACCGTCGGAGCTTGGCCTAAATACACTTCAATGACGCGGGGATCATCTTGGATCTCATCCATTGTGCCTTCACAAAGGACAGAACCCTGATGTAAAACCGTCACTTGGCGGGCAATTTGCCGCACAAATTCCATATCATGTTCAATGACAATGATCGAATGGTTTTGGGCGAGAGAAATGAGCAGATCCCCTACTCGTTCCGTTTCTTCATCGGTGAGGCCGGCAACCGGTTCATCCACTAAGAGTAAATCGGGAGATTGAGCCACTAACATCCCGATTTCTAGCCGCTGTTTTTCGCCGTGAGAGAGGAGGTTAGCAGGAAAATCGGCTTTACTGCTGAGGCTGATCGTTTCTAAGAGGCGGATGATGGTTTGGCGATCGCCTCCTGTGGGTTTCCGAAACAACGTTGCTAAGACATTTTTGCGGCGATTAGTGGCCAGATCAAGGTTTTCCCGCACCGTCAGATTGAGATAAACCCGGGGGGTTTGGAATTTGCGGCCAATGCCCAATCGTGAAATCTGATGTTCGGGAATTTTGCGTAAATCTTTGCCTTTAAACCGCACTGTACCGCTGGTGGGTTGGACTTTGCCGGTGATGATGTCGAGAAATGTCGTTTTCCCTGCACCATTGGGGCCAATGATCACCCGCAATTCGCCCGGTTGCATTGCAAAAGTTAGGTTATTGAGGGCTTTAAAGCCATCAAAACTGACGGTGAGATTTTCGATTTCAAGGATAGGGGCAGCCATGGCAATTGGATCACTGAGGGATAGGATGGGATCCCCCCTGCTCCCTTATTTAAGGGGGGTTTTTGAATTTTGACCCCCCTTAAAAAGGGGGTCAGCGCAGCCGGGGGGATCGTGAGCCTTGAAGGGGGGTTCTGAGGGATTATTTTGGTTTGGTTAATTGTTCCCGTTCCGCTAAAACTTCGGGATCGGTTTCCAAACTGGGATAGGTCATGATCGGAGCGGTAAAACCAAAGCGCGATCGCACCTTTGGCCAGATAAACGCAGTCAACCACCCGATAATCCCATCGGGTAACACCGTCACCACCAACAGGAATAAAAAGCCTTGGAAAAAGAGCCAAGCTTCTGGAAATTTGGCACTCAACGTAACGCGGGCATATTGCACCAATAATGTACCGATCAGCGCTCCCACCAGGGTTGCCCGGCCCCCCACCGCTACCCAGATCACAATTTCGATGGAAAAGGCTACCTCCATTTCACTCGGGGTAATAATCCCGGATTGAATTGTGGATAAAGCACCTGCAATTCCGGCGATCGCCCCTGAAACGGCGAACACTAACACCTTAAACCAAGTGGGATCATACCCCGAAAATCTTACCCGATTTTCATCATCCCGGATCGCCACCAAGAGCCGCCCAAACCGGCCACTGGTGAGCCACCGACAAAGCAGGTAAACAGCAATCAACGCTAGGACGGTGTACTGATAAAACATCCACTGCATGCGGGGAGAACCCACCACCTGACCAAACAATTCTGCTGTATCGGTTTTTAAGCCATTAGTGCCGTTAATCAGCTTTTGCTGGCCATTAAAAAAGTTGAAAAAGACCAGTAATGCCGCTTGGGTGAGAATGGAAAAATACACCCCCTTAATCCGGTTCCGAAACACCACATAGCCCAAAATTCCCGCCACAATCCCCGGTACAACTACGATGAGAATCAGCGTTAGGGGAAAGGAGTAATAGGGATACCAAAAAAATGGCAGTTTCTCAACACCATAGAGGCTGAAAAAACTAGGAATCTGTCCCTCTGGTAATTGTAAGCTGAGGTGCATGGCCAAACCATAGCCCCCTAGGGCGAAGAAAATCCCTTGCCCCAAACTCAACAGACCCGTATAGCCCCAAATTAAATCTACCCCTAGGGCCACAATGGCAAGGGAGAGAAACCGCCCCAATAATTTAAGCTGGAAGGCGGGGAGGATCGAGGGAATGACCCCCATGAGGATAATGCCAAAGACAATAATAGCAATCCCTTCGATCAGCAACCGGCGGGTGGCGATCGCCTTTTTTTGTTGAATTGAACTCAAGCCCTCAGCAGTCATAACGTTTTAGAGAGAAGGTAAAGAGGGGAATAATCCCCCCTGCCCCCCTTAAAAAGGGGGGTGAGATTATAACTCTACAGCGCGGCCTTTGGGCGGAAAGATTCCCGCTGGCCGGACTTGGAGAAAGGCAATAATCAAACCGAAGACCATCACTTTGGCCATACTAGAATCGGCAAAAAAGTTGAAAAAACCCACCACAGGCTGCAACCATTCCACCGGGTTAAGCAAGGTGGCAAAGGTTCCCGAACCGATCAAGTAGGTGACAATGCCAATCACCATAGCGGAAATAATCGACCCAAACAGATTACCCACACCGCCTACAACCACCACCATAAACGTATCAATGATGTAGTTTTGACCCGTATTCGGCCCCACTGATCCCAACAGCGTAATCGCACAGCCCGCTACCCCTGCCAAACCAGAACCCAGGGCAAAGGTGAGGGCATCTACTTGGGCTGTAGGAATCCCTAAGCAGGCACTCATGGGGCGGTTTTGGGTGACGGCACGAATCCGCAAGCCCCAGCTAGAGCGGTTGAGGAAAAAATACACCCCCACCACACAAATAATCGTCAGGATAATAATAAAAATCCGGGCATAGGGCAGTTGAATCGGCACGGCCCCCGTGGGAATTTGGATCCCGCCTCGTAACCAGGCGGGCGCGGTGACATCGACGTTGCGGGTGCTGACGGTGGTACGGACAAATTGCCGCAGGATCAGGCTTACCCCCCAAGTGGCCAGAAGGGTTTCCAAGGGCCGCCCGTAGAGAAAGCGGATCACCCCCCGTTCGAGGATTAACCCCACCAAGGCGGTGACAACAAAGGCCACGGGAATGGCGGCGATCGTATACATCTGGGCCCAAGGGTCGCCCCAACCATTGAAAATATTTTGAACAAAAAAGGTGGCGTAGGCCCCCAGCATCATCAGTTCTCCATGGGCGAGGTTGATCACCCCCATTAACCCAAAGACAATCGCCAGCCCTAGGGCTGCGATCAACAGAACTGAACCAATACTAATGCCGTTAAACGCACCGATGAACAGTTGTAATGCAAAATCAGCCATAGTGGGTTTCCCGGATAGAGTAACCAAACAACGGTCATCAAAGGGATGACCGTTGAGCGAAACTCTAGTTATGCCTCCATCTTGTAACGTTCGCCCTTGGCGGGATCAGTCCAATCACAGCCATACCCTTTGGTATCGGGTACAAACTGGTTCCAAGGTTGAGGATCAATCGGGCCATCGGTTTCGTAGACGATTTCAAACATCCCGTCTTCCATAATTTCGCCAATCCGTACCGTTTTGGAAATATGGTGGTTGGCGTTCATCGTCACTTTGCCTTCAGGCGCATCGAAGGTTTGCCCCACGGCTGCGGCCCGCACAGCTTCAATATCAGTGCTTCCCGCTTCTTCAACGGCCTGCTTCCACAGGTAAACCATGATGTAGGCGGCTTCCATGGGGTCGTTGGTGACGCGATCGTCCCCGTATTCCGCTTTAAAATCTGCCACCCACTTTTCATTTTCGGGGGTTTTTACGGTTTGGAAATAGTTCCAGGATGCGTAATGACCCTTAAGGAATTCGGGGCCAATTTGCCGGACTTCTTCTTCTGCCACACTGACGGACATGACGGGGTATTTATCGGGGCCAAGGCCTGCCCCCTGCATTTGCTTGAAGAATGCCACGTTACTATCGCCGTTGAGGGTGTTGAAGATCACGCCGCCATCGGGGAGGGCCTGCTGAATCCGGGTGATGATCGGGGTGACTTCTGTATTGCCTAAGGGGAGGTAATCCTCCCCGACGGTTTCACCGCCGAGGGCTTTGAGTTGCTCTTTAATTACGGTGTTGGCGGTACGGGGGAAAACGTAGTCCGAACCCACCAAGAAGAATTGCTTGCCTTTATTTTTCAGGAGCCATTCCACCGCTGGCTCAATTTGCTGGTTGGGGGCGGCTCCGGTGTAGAAGACGTTTTGAGAGCATTCTTGGCCTTCATATTGGACGGGATACCAAAGCATATGGTCTTTGGATTCAAACACATCCAGGACGGCTTTGCGGCTGGCGGAAGTCCAACAGCCAAAGACGACAGCCACTTGATCTTGATCGATCAGTTTGCCTGCTTTTTCCGCAAAGGTGGGCCAATCAGATTCGCCATCTTCGATGATGGCTTCAATTTGCTTGCCTAAAACACCGCCAGCGGCGTTGATTTCTTTGATGGCAAGCTTTTCAGCATCGACGACGGTGGTTTCACTAATGGCCATTGTGCCGCTGAGGGAATGGAGAATCCCGACTTTGATCGTGTCCCCGTCACCGCTAGGGGTGGATGTTGTGTCACCCTCGTCAGGGGTTGTGGTGCTGCCTTCTTCGGGGGGAGCACCGCAGGCTTTTAATAAAATGCTGGTTCCTAGGGCGGCTGTACCGTAGAGCAGGAATTTCCGTCGCCCAAAGTTAGGTTGTACCATTTCCGTTCGTTACCTCACGTTCGCAGGTTAGGGCGGTTTCTGAGCAGGTAGGCAGAGAAACCGCAGGATTAAGAGCAATCATCCTAGATCCTCATTGCTAGATTTTTTGTAGTCTGAAATACCATTATCCCCTGGGGAGGGGAAATATTAAGAAATGTTAAAGTGAATGTTGTGGCGGTAGGGGAGGGCGATCGCCTCTCCCTTTTTAATCCATTTCCCCTCCTGGTTTGAGAAGGGGGGCAAGCTATCCGCAATAAATCTTAATCTGGGGAGCGGGAAAGATCGCCTGAGAGGGTTGGCAGCCATCCCAATTTTTAACGTTTTGTATTTTTCCGTGATTAATCATGATGTTCTGTCACAAAAGTCTTTAAATTGAGGCTTTATTTAATGTTGTTTTGGCGACATTTTTCAACAAAATCGATTAATGTCAAAGAAGAGACCCCTTAGAAATTCGCTAGAAATTCGCTGCAATTTGAGCAAAGTCGGCAAATTCGGCAAATTCGGCAAAACTGAGGCGATCGCAATTATTCTCGATCCCGTGCGGAGCAGGTGATGATGGGAAACCTCAATTTTACAACCGTAGACTATGATCTCAATCAGCTTAAGCAACCGGTTATTCATACTCTCACCCAAGTCCAACCCCATGGGATCCTTTTGGTATTGGCAGAGGATGACTTAACAATTTTGCAAGTGAGCAAAAATACTCAGTTACTCCTCGGCCTGGCTCCGGAGCAACTCCTCGGCCAAAGCTTGGAAGTGATTCTTGATTCCTTCCAGGTGGATCGCATTAAAGCGGGCTTGTATGGCTCCAACCTCGATAGCATTAACCCCAGTAAAATTTGGGTACGTCGCCACGGCGATGATTATCAAGTCTTTGATGCGGTGTTTCATCGCACGGCGGATCAGCAACTGGTAATGGAATGTGAACCGGCGATCGTCCAGGAAGAAATCCCTTTCTTAAGCTTTTACCATCTCGCCAAAGCCTCCATTCACCGCCTCGAATCCACCGCCAATCTTCAGGATTTTTGTCAGGTGATTGTCCAGGAAGTGCAGAAAATGACCGAGTTTGATCGGGTCATGCTTTACCGCTTTGACCAGGATAATCATGGCGAAGTCCTGGCGGAGGCAAAAATTCCTGAACTAGAATCTTATTTAGGGCTACATTTCCCTGAATCCGATATTCCCGCCCCGGCTCGTCATCTTTTCCTTTCTAATTGGATTCGGATGATCCCCGATAGTGCCGCTGCTCCAGTGCCGCTCTATCCCGATGTTAATCCGCGATCGCACCAACCCACGGATTTAACCCTTTCCATCCTCCGCAGTCCTTTCCCCTGCCATCTCGAATATTTACAAAACATGGGGGTGGGCGCATCTCTGACTATTTCCCTGATTAAAGATCAGCGGCTTTGGGGCTTAATCGCCTGCCACCACCGCACCCCCAAACAAGTTCCCTACGAACTCCGCAAAGCCTGCGAATTCCTCGGTCGCGTCGTGTTTACTGAAATTGCTAACCGGGAAGAAGAGGCGGATTACCATTACCGGATGAAATTGGCACGGGTACAAACAACGCTGATTGAAGCGATGTCCGAAGCCGATGATTTTATTCAAGGCTTGGTGACTGCGCCGGTCACGCTCTTGGATTTAGCCAATGCCAGCGGGGCCGCCATCTGCTTTAACGGCCATTGGACAACCCTCGGAAAAACCCCAGATCAGCAAGAACTGAACTATTTGCTGCAATGGTTGACCAAAACCGTCACCGATGAATTTTTTGTCACTGATTCTTTGCCTTCGGTGTACTTTGAAGCCGAACGGTTTAAAGCCGTCGCCAGTGGTTTATTGGCCATTCCCATTGCCAAACATAGCTTTCTGCTCTGGTTCCGGCCAGAAGTGTTGCAAACGGTGAATTGGGGGGGCAATCCCGGCGAAGCTTATTATCTGGAGGATCAAGACGGCTCCGTCAAGCTTTGCCCCCGGCAGTCCTTCGCCCTTTGGAAAGAAACGGTGCAATTGACCTCGTTGCCTTGGCAAGAGGTGGAAATTCGCTCAACCCTAGAGTTACGCAAGGCGATCGTTAATATTGTCTTGCGCCAAGCGGAGGATTTAGCCCTCCTAGCCCAAGATTTAGAACGGTCTAACGCTGAGTTGAAAAAGTTTGCTTATGTGGCTTCCCATGATTTACAGGAACCCTTAAACCAAGTGGCCAATTATGTGCAGTTGCTAGAAATGCGCTATGACCACGCCCTAGATGAAGATGCCAAGGAGTTTATTAATTTTGCCGTCGATGGGGTGAGCTTAATGCAAACCTTGATTGATGATGTCTTGGCCTATTCTAAGGTGGATCTCCAAGGCATTGACTGTGAGTTAACCGCAGTGGAAACGGCGGTGAACCGAGCAGTAGGCAATTTGCGCAGTCGCATCAGCGAAACCCAAGCGGAAATCACCTGGGATGAGTTACCCACCGTGGTAGCCGATGCCACACAACTGATGCAACTGTTCCAAAACTTGATCGGCAATGGCATTAAATTTCAACGCCCCGATGTCTCGCCCCAGATTCATATTGGGGTAGAGCGTCGGGATGATCATTGGTTGTTTGCGGTGCGGGACAATGGTATTGGTTTAGATCCCCAATTTGCCGATCGCATTTTTGTGATTTTCCAACGTCTCCATACCCGTGATGAATATCATGGCTCTGGCATGGGTTTGGCAATTTGTAAAAAAATTGTCGATTGCCACCGGGGCCGAATTTGGGTCGAGTCCGAACTCGGACACGGTGCTACATTTTATTTCACCTTGCCAGTGGGAGGTCGCGATCGCCATCATGTTAACCGACGTAAAGCGCAAAACTATCTTTTTAGTTGAAGACAATTGGGGGGATATTCGCCTCATTCAAGAGGCTCTCAAGGGGAGTGCTGTCGATTATGAAGTGGCGATCGCCCGTGATGGGGTGGAAGCCATGGCCTGCCTGCGGGGCGAAGGGGATCAACCGGCGGTCTTACCCGATCTCATCCTGTTGGATCTCAACCTCCCCCGCAAAGATGGCCGGGAAGTCTTGGCAGAAATCAAAGCCGATCCCCAACTGAAGCGGATTCCCGTCGTGGTTTTAACCACATCTCGCAATGATGATGACATCATTAAAAGTTATGATCTACATGTCAACTGCTACATTTCCAAATCCCGGAACTTGAGCGAATTGTTCAAAATTGTCCGGGGCATTGAGGCATTTTGGTTAGAAACTGTCACCCTACCCCCCCGTCAGTCCTAAGCACCGATCAATTGGCAATCCTTTTGATTGAGGATAGTTTGGCCGATGCCAGACTTTTACAGGAAGTGCTCAAAGGCAGTGCTTTAACAGAGAGCCATTTAGTTCATGTGCAGCGCTTACAAGCGGCCATGGCCCGTTTGTCCCATGAGGATTTTGCCGTTATTCTCTTGGATTTGACCCTCCCGGATAGCTATGGTTTGGCTTCCCTGGATAGTCTGACCGGAGTGGCTCCCCATTTGCCGATTGTTGTCCTCACCAACACCAATGATGATGAATTGGCGGTGCGGGCGGTGCGTCATGGGGCGCAAGATTATCTGATTAAGCGCCAAATTAACCCTGAAATTTTAGTGCGGGCGTTGCGCTATGCCATTGAGCGCAAACAGAGTGCCGAAGCGTTGCGCATTGCCAATGAAACCCTAGAGTTGCGGGTGCAACAACGCACGGCGGAATTAAAAGCGGCCAATGAATCCCTTTGGCAGGAAATTGCCTGGCGGCAACAAATTCAAGACCGTCTTGCCCTCGCGCAACAGGTGGGCAAAATTGGTACTTTTGAATGGCTTTTGCCGGGATATCGGGTGTTATGGACGGCGGAGTTAGAGGCCCTCTATGGATTAGCACCGGGGAGTTTTAGCGATCGCCATTTCCCTTGGCTTGAGCGGATTTATCCTGAAGACCGGAGCAAGGTAGAGCGGGCGATCGATGAAGTATTAACCCATGGCCAAGGGTTAAATTTGGAATTTCGGATCATTTGGCCCGACGGCCAACTCCATTGGATTGCCATCACCAGCACGGTTTTTAAAGCAGAGCCGGGGCAACCCCAACGGATGATCGGCCTGCATATGGATATCACCGAAAAAAAGCAATTGGAGGCGCAATTTTTGCGAGCCCAACGGCTGGAAAGTTTAGGAACCCTTGCCAGCGGCATTGCCCACGACCTCAACAATATCCTCACCCCCGTCCTCTCCGTTGCCCAACTCCTCCCTCTCAAGTTTCCCAACCTTAATGATCAAACCCGCAACCTCTTGACAATCCTGGAAACCAGTGCGCGACGGGGTAGTGATTTAATTAAGCAAATCCTCTCCTTTGCGCGGGGCATTGAGGGCAAACGGGTCTGTTTACAGGTCAGTCACCTGATTACGGAAATTCGCCATATTATTCGCCAAACGTTGCCTAAATCCATTGATATTTTTGTGGAAGTAGATCCGGATTTATGGATGGTGCATGGGGATGTGACTCAATTGCATCAGGTGTTAATGAATCTCTGTGTCAATGCCCGTGATGCCATGCCCCATGGCGGTAGCCTCAGTATTACGGCGGCCAATGTGATGGTGGATGAGGTTTTAGCGCGGCAACATTTAGAGGCGATCGCCGGCCCCCATGTGGAAATCACGATCAGCGATACCGGCATGGGCATCGCGCCGGCCCTGTTGCCGCGCATTTTTGACCCCTTTTTCACGACAAAAGAAATTGGCAAGGGGACGGGATTGGGCCTATCCGCCGTGTTAGGAATTGTTAAAAGCCATGGGGGATTTATTGATGTGCAAAGTCAAATTCATGGCGGCAGCCAATTCCATATTTATTTGCCCGCCACCACTGCCGCCTTACTCGTCCCCACCGATGAGATGGAGCATTGTTCCGGGGCTGGGGAGTTAATTTTAGTAGTGGATGATGAGGTGGCGATTCGCGAGGTGATTAAAACGATGTTGGAAACCTATCAATACCGGGTGATTACCGCTAGCCATGGTTTAGATGCCATTGCCCGCTATGCGGAGCAAAAGGCAGAAATTGCGGCGGTGATTATTGATTTAATGATGCCGATTATGGATGGGGGGGCAACGTTGCCCTTGCTCCAACAAATTAATCCGGCGGTGAAGGCGATCGCCATGAGTGGACTCAATGTCAATGAAGCAGCCCAAAATGCTAAACGGCAAGGATTTGCTGCATTTTTAGATAAACCGATCCACACCCATGATCTCCTCAAAACCCTCCACAATTGCCTTTATCTCACCCCTTGATTTCATAAAAAATATAGCGGTAAGCGGGAAACTCAGCGGCTTTAGCCCTGAGAGGAAAGCAACTCGGCGAATTTATTCGCCGTGGTCTTCCTTATGATAGACTTATATCCATCAGCGGCTGTTATGTAGTCAGTCCGCTCCAAGGGATATGCCTAGAACCTTAAGCGATTAATGGTGCGGCATATCTTAAAAAAGTAGCCAGAAAGCTAGGCTTAGACCTTAGCCAACTGGGTAGACGGTGTTTGACGGCCGTAGCGAGAGTCAGATTTTGGCCAATACTAAAATCTACTCTGTCAGCAGAATCTCAGTGTCTTTAGACCTGAGAGTGTCAAATCCTGTCGGTTAAGGCCAATGATGCTAGTGAACGGTGCGTCAGACACAATTCAAACCAACATCATTGTTGATCCGGTCTGACGCACCCTACAATTGAATCGTAGGGTGCGTTAGAGCGATTAATCTCTGATGCAAAAGAGCAGCGTCACGGCTGACGCACCATTGATTGAGCGACTTTAGTTCTTTAATAGGCTCCTTCTTTGCCTAATACCACTTTAATCGTCCGCAATAAAATTTGAAAATCTAGCCCTAAAGACCAGTTTTGAATATAGGTAATATCCAACTTAAAGGCCTCATCAAAATCGGTAATATCGGAGCGACCGGAAACCTGCCAAAGGCCGGTAATGCCGGGCATAACATTGTGGCGCAAATGATGATGGTCTTGAAACCGCTCTACATCCCGCAGGGGCAACGGCCGCGGCCCCACTAAACTCATCGTGCCAAACAGGACGTTAATCACTTGGGGAATTTCATCTAAACTGTAGCGGCGGAGAAATTTGCCGACTTTGGTAATGCGGGGATCATCTTTCATTTTGAATAAGACCCCATCGGTTTGATTGTGGGCTTCTAGTTGGGCTTGGAGTTGATCAGCATTTTCTACCATCGTGCGGAATTTCCAAACTTGGATGGTTTTGCCCCGCAGGCCCGCCCGTTGCTGTTTATAAAAAATTGGCCCTGGGGAATCAAAGTGGATCAGGAGGGCGATCGCCACATACAGAGGACTGGCCAGAATGAGAATAAACGCTGACATCACCACATCAAAGGAACGTTTTAAGAGGAAATCACTCCCGACGAGGGTCGGGGGTGGAAAAACAATCGTCGGCATCCCACCAATCATTTCAATTTGTGGCCGTTGGGCGGGAATTTCCAGATCAATGGGTAAAATGCGCAGATTCATCCCAGAGGATTTAATACTCCAATAAAACTCCATGGGATGATTAATCGATTGCCAAGAACAAACAAACACCTCCCCCGCACCTTCTAGATAAACTTCGTTTAATCGAGCCTCCCAATGGTCAATATCCGCGAGAGCTTCCAATGTCACCATTGCGACAATATCAAATTCTTTCTTGTTGATTAATTCTATTAACAACCGCGCCCGCTCCATATCTCGCCCATGGCCCACCAGCATAATTTTGCGCCGGACTGCCCCTTCTTCTCGCAACAGCGTAATTAACCCCTCTGCTCCCCAACGCCCCACCAGGATCAAGAGGATTGTGAAGAGGAAACCCATTAAAAAAGTAGAGCGGGAAAAAGGCAGGTCTGGTTGATACAAAAACTGAATCACGACAATGAGACATTGACTCAGGGATAAAGTGATGATTAAGGTCAAGTAACTGCGTCGTTGAAAACGGGAGCCGTAGAGCTTGGCGGCCACTAACAGCACCGTGTTGATCGTAATAATCGGTAATAATAGCCCTGGGCCACGCCCTTCATTGGGGATCAGGGCAATGCCCACCACCCCCCATTGAGGAACAATATCGGAAATATATTTCGCTGTTACCCAGGCGATCGTGACCATGACCGCATCTAAAAGGAGGAAAAGCAAGATCCGCAATAGACCAAAAATACTACCTCGACTCAGGCCCAAGGCATGGGCATAGCGCACATCCCGCTGGGATAAATCGGTGGAATAATCATCTTGTTTAAACCCCATCCCCGTTAACCCCTGCGACTCTTCTTGTCAGAGCGACCCCTCACCATAACATTACCGTGATTGTCCCCCATCTCGTCCGCTCCATGTTGTTAACAAAACACCAAAAATGTCCCGATTGCCTTCTGTGGACTCTAGAGGTGGTTAAGGTAGGAGCGGGAATTGATCAAAGGCGATCGCCTCACTCTCACTCACTGTCGTATCAAAACGATAGCTGGTGACGTTCCCCGTGGCTGTATCCAAAATACTAAAGACGGTCAGGGTATTACTGGCGATATAGGGCAGCGGTTCCTGAGTTTGCTCATCCACAACGGGATCAAGGGTGGGCATGATCGGCTCCAAACCATAGGGATCACCCAAGGGAACATAGGTTTCTCGATAACCGGGGGGGACATACCGGGGTTCTGTGTCCTGCCAATGGGCTCCGTAGGTATTGCCCACATTGGAGGATTCCAGGAAATTGACCCCTGCTGCATTGCGAAAACGATTCCAGAGATGGGAGTGGCCGTAATAGACCAACTGCACCCCCGCTTGATCCCACAAGGGTTCAAGGTATTTGTGGATGTAGTCCTGATCGAGGGGGTATTCATAGCGGACAGCGGTGATTTCACCTTGAGCATTGCGATCGACGATCGCCTGAGGATCGGTGTAGGCGGGGACAATATTGCCGCCGAGGGTGTGGGGGGGATGGTGGAACATGACGATTTTATATTTCGCCTGCTGAAATTCGGGGCTGGCCAGTTCTGCCTTGAGCCATTCGTATTGGGCGCTACCGGGGGTGATCGGTTCAAAAATATGTTGGCCGTAGCTCCATTGGCTGGGATCGGCGGCGGTGGCTTGGGGTTCGCGGTAACGGCTCACCCGCCCATCTTCAATGGTGGGGACGCGCCAAATGTTGGTGACGTAGAGGCTGATCAGGCGAATATCGCCAAAACTGACGGCGTAGTAGCGTTTGCCGCCGGGACTGCTTTGGGGCAGGGTAAAGATTTCCTCGTAGGTGTCGCTGTTGAAGCTGTGGGCTTTGAGCCAAGCGGCTTGGAGGCTGGGGTCAAGGGTGCGTTGGCCCCCTGGTACGGGGAAAAATTCCGCTGCTTGAGGACGGGGATAGGGGTCGCTGAACTGGTCTGAAAGGGTTTGAGCCATGCTAAACCGGCCCATCACCTCATGGTTGCCGAGGGCGGGAAAGAGGGGGGCATTTTGAATAATTGGGCCGCCGGTATAGACCCGCTCCCCGCCATTGGCTTGGGCGATCGCAAACTTGGCCCGCCCCTGTAAACAGGGAAAAAAGGCGTTGCCTTTGGCACTGTCAAACCATTCGGAGCCGCGATCGGGGATATTCACCAAATCCCCAGCCAGAAACACGCCATCAACGCCGCCAACGGTGGCGACCACTTTTTCCAAATTCGCCGCCGTCATTGGCATCAATTGATGATCGGAAGTGAGCAGGATTTTCAACCCCCGGCCCGGACTGGGGGCAGGGGCAAGGGAGAAGCGATCGCTCTGGATCAATTCCCCATTTTCCCGCTGGCTCCGCACCTGATAGGGAACCCGTTGATCCGGGGTTAAACCGGGAATCAGGGCCTCATGTCGCCAGACGGTGCGAAATGTCGGGGTAGTGGGGGGGTTAGGGATGGGAGATTTTGCATCTTCCCGGAGGCGGGAAAGGGGGCGAGTCGTGGCGTTTTGGTGGTATTGGAGGCGATTGCCATACCACACCTGATGATTTTGACCGGCAAATTCCGTAAACCATACCACCCGCACCGAGTCCTGGGTGGGGAGTTGTAAAAAGGGGTCAGTGAGCAGTTGCTCGGCGTTGAGGGGGGAGGGCATCGGGGGCTGATCAATCAACAGGGCTAGAAACAGAGCCAGCAAAAAGGGGAAGAGACAGACAAGCACCGCTTGCAGGGCGGGCGATCGCCAAAATTGGCGGCGTGAGGGTGGAGGTGGGGGCGATCGCTGAATCATGACAGGTTCAAGGGGTGATGCCCCCATCGTAAAAGAGCAACGTTAACAGGCCATTAAACTCCCGATGCCTTTCTCAATTGCTGCAACACCCAATCAAACCGCTCTAACACCGGCTCCAGGGCATTATCATCAGGCAACGTCGAAAGCTGAAAATTCGGTAAACGCCGCTCTAAGGGGTTCGTCGGCAGCGCCAAACCAATGCCACTCAAGCGATTGCGCAGTTCATGCCAACCCTCCTCTTCATTAAACGGTGGCGTAGCCGCATAGCCCTCCGAAGCAATTTGCAACGTGCCATTAATCCCCACCGCAAACAACTCCACCAGCGGCGAAGGGGACTTTAACCGGGCCGTAAAGCCGCCGTACACATCCCCCGTCCCCCATTGGAGATAGAGATCATTCGGATGGGATTCAATCCAGTCATACAACTCCCGCACCAGCGCCATTTCATCCTCCCCATAGCGGGCGGCATACTCCACCAAAAAGGAAGTTTTATCCCACTGCCGACGCTCCCGGGCGGTGCTGGATTTTTTCTGTTGGGCTTCGGCGGTTTGGCCAATCACGTTGGAAACAAGGGTTTTTAAGCCATTTTCCAAGCTGACATATTGTTTAATTTCCACCGCCAACACTTCCGCCGGATCCATCTGCTTATTGAGGAATTCAATCACCCGCTGCATCGCCGCCGGAATGTGATCCGCCACAAAAATTAAGCGAATTTTCCCCGCTTGCAGATTGGTTTTGACCTGCTGCCAAAACTGCTCCTCATCGGCATTTTCTCCGAGGAAATCCTCGAAAACCTGTTCTGGATCGCGGTTTTGCCGACGACAATTGATTTCAAACTGATCCAAAATCGATTCTACGGGCCAATAAAGCACGGCATTGGCGGCATAGTCGAGCATTTGGCCAATAATTTCCCGGCGGGGGCGATATTCCCCCTCGTGCTGCACCTCTACTAACGTGGGGATCGCTTGGTGATCCAGAAACAGATGGTTTAATGACCAGCGCTCCATCCCCATATCATCGGTGGGAATCGTGCCGGTGCGTTTAATCAGCAACCACTGGTTAAACCGTTGGTCATGGTGATCAATGCCCAATAAATTGGGGTATTTTTCCAAGAGTTCTTGGAGCAGGGCTTCTGAATCGTAGGGTTTTTCAGCCATGGCAACCAGTTGATTGTCGCCTTGAATAAGATAGATCCCACCGCTCATAATGTTTGGTGTCCGTTAGTGAATCGGTTAGCAGTTTTTGTGGTGGACGACGAGATTTGCAGCTATTTTAAAGGTTGAAGGTTCCCGTAAACACTTTTTGGGCGGGGCCGGTCATGTAGATCCGCTGATTGTTGGGGTTCCAATCGATGATGAGGTTGCCGCCGGGGAGTTCAACGGTGGTGGTGCGATCGCATTTCCCATTTAACACCCCTGCCACGACGGCAGCACAGGCCCCCGTTCCGCAGGCGAGGGTAATGCCGGCCCCCCGTTCCCAGACGCGCATTTTGACATAATCCTGCGCCACTACTTCGATAAATTCCGTATTGATCCGTTGGGGAAATGCGGCATGGTGTTCAAATTGTGGCCCCAGGGTGGCGAGGGGAATAGCGGCCACATCGGGAACGAAGGTGATGCAGTGGGGGTTGCCCATACTGACACAGGTGACTTCCCAGGGTTGATCCCCGACGGTGAGGGGTTGGGCGATCGCCTTTTCTCCTGCTGCGACTAACGTCGTCGGGATTTCCTCAGCCTGTAAACGGGGCAGGCCCATATCCACCGTCACCTGGCCATCGGGTTGGAGTTGGGGGGCAATCACACCCGCGAGGGTATGAATTTGATAGGTTCGATCCGCCGTGGGGGGCAAACCTTCCAATTGGGCCAAAAACCGGGCCAGGCAACGGATGCCATTGCCGCACATTTCCGGCTCCGAACCATCGGAGTTGAGGATGCGCATTGTGTAATCTGTCCCTCCCTGACCCGGCAGGGCGAAGATCACGCCATCGGCCCCGATGCCAAAATGGCGATCGCACAGCGCCACCGCTTCCTCTGGGGTAAACTTTAAATCCGGGCTGTGGCGATGGTCGATGAGAATAAAATCATTGCCAAGGCCGTGATACTTGCTAAACTCGATGGGCATGGGAATCCTTGCAGACGTTAAATCTAACAGTGGCGGGGTTCGCCGTTCTTAATCAATTGAGCGTATTTCATTATGGCTGAATTTGAAACTGGATTCCCCAGTGTGCGCCAAATCCAACAATGGGTTGCCGACAAACAAGGGGTTGAGATTAAACTCCTGACGGGGGATATTTTGGTGGGAACATTACTATGGCAAGATCCCCATTGTCTTTGCTTGACCGATGCCAGTGGCCAACAGATCGTCGCCTGGCGGCAGGCGATCGCCTACCACAAAGCCACCACGGCCTAACCCTCTGCCCTGATGATCTAAAAATGCTGTTCAATCGTACCTTTCCCCTCTTCACCCTCGCGACGGCCTGCTTGACGCTATTGGGGGCGATCGCCCCGGCGATCGCCCTCGAAGTCCAAATCAACCCCAACCGCCCCAAATTGGGGGAAACCGTCTCCGTTTTCGTCCAAGTCAACAACCCCAACCAACCCCCCACCGTCACCCACAACGGCACAACCCTCCCCGCCTTTCCCCTCCAACCGGGCCGTTACCGCGCCTTCCTCCCCACCTCCCCCCTCGATCGCCCCGGCTCCATCACCCTCCAAGTCCAAGGGGATGGCGAAACCCAAACCCTGCCTATTACCCTCGAAAACCGCAGCTTTCCCACCCAACGGATCACCGTCCGGGGCGGCGGCAATGGCGCAACCCCCTACGAACTCGAGCGCGTTGCCGCCTTTAAAAATCTTGTTTCCCCCGAAAAACATTGGCGAGGCCCCTTCCTTCGCCCCACCAATGGCCGCATCTCCACCACCTACGGCATCCGGCGGTACTATAACGGCGTTTTTGCTCAGGATTACTACCATCGCGGCGTAGACTATGCCGCCAGCACCGGCACACCCGTGGTTGCCCCCGCAGCGGGCTATATTCGCCTCGTTGATCGCGAAGCCAATGGTTTCCGGATCCATGGCAACACCGTCGGCATTGACCACGGCCAAGGCGTACTCAGCATCATGATCCACCTCAATAGCATCACAGTGCGGGAAGGGGAATTTGTCCAAGCCGGCCAACGTATCGGCACCGTGGGCAACACCGGCGCATCCACCGGCCCCCATCTCCATTGGGGCCTCTATGTCAATGGCGTTGCCATTGATCCTGTCCCCTGGCGTTACGATGGCATCGATTAATCACCCTAAATTCTCCTCTCAAGAACGGAAAATTTTTCCCTTTGTCCCATTTTTACGGCAAGATAGGGATGCCCCCCTATGTCCGCCCCCACAGTTATAGAGCAACGTTATGAGCATAGAGCGAATTGTTGAACAAGCCCTTTCCGATGGCTACTTAACCCCCACGATGGAGGCGGAGGTGGGGCGGATTTGTGATACCGCTTCAGAATTGTCCATTGAAGAATATATGGCGTTGGATCGCCTGATGGGGGCATTGCTCACGGGGGAAGTGGTGGCCGTGCCCCGGAAGCAATTTATTAACGTCATGGAAGAACTGGTCTTGAGTGAATCCATTGGTCGGGTGGCGGAACTGGATGCCAGTATTGACCCTCCCTTGGATGTGGGGGATATTGCCGCCTATGCCCTCAATCGCCTTCCTCCCCTCTACGCGACAACGGAAGAGGGGGCTAGCTATCAACGCACAAAGGCCAAAGAAGAGTTACAGGGGTTAATTCGGGAGCAAATTAATGAGGCAATTTCCCGGAATTTACAGGCTCCTGACCCCAATCCCGATCGCCAAGCTTTCAAGAGTAGTGATGTACTTAGACAAGTAAATCATTTACTCCAGTCCCATGCTCGCCAGTATGAATCGAGCAATCCTTAGTTAATTTCTCTTAATCCATCCGCTGGGGTTGATCCGTCGTTTGGCTGAACTTAGGGGTTATGGGGGGGAACATTCCCGAAATCCCTGCGTCCCAACGGGAAGAAGGGTAAAACGTTCTCCAGCACGATCCCATGCGTCAATCCGTTTCTGCACATTGGTCAACCCTTGAGGCTCACTCACCTTCGCCTTTGGTGTCGTTTAACAAATTACCCAACTACGACCTGATCTTGCGCTGCCAACAGGGTGCTCAACCCGACCGCGCTGCCTTCTCTGAATTGCTGCGCCGTTATCAGCCCCATGTGGAACGAATCCTTTACCACCTCGCCCCCGATTGGCAAGATCGTGCCGATTTGGTGCAAGAGGTTTGGATTCGGGTTTATCGCAATATCAACCGCTTGAAAGAACCCAGTAAGTTCAAAGGCTGGTTAGGTCGCATTGCCACCAACCTGTTTTACGATGAACTGCGGAAACGGAAACGGAATGCGCCTCCCCTCTCCCTCGATGCGCCTCGGCGCATGGATGATGGGGAAATGACTTGGGAAATCGCCTGTGATGCGCCTCGGCCTGATGATCAGTTGGCCACGCGGGAGTTTTATGAAAAACTTCAGTTGGCGATCGCCGATCTTCCCGAAGCCTTCCGCACGACGATTGTCCTGCGGGAAATTCAAGGGCTAGCCTATGAGGAAATTGCTGAAATGACCGGGGTTTCCCTTGGTACGGTCAAGTCTCGCATTGCCCGCGCCCGTCTCAAACTCCAAGAGGAGTTAACGCCCTATTTGACCTATGAGTAATCCCGTTGCGGATTGTTACGGGGAGGATCTAGCGATCGCTCATCAAAGGGGCTAGAATATAAGTTTAAAAAACAGTCAACTTCGGGGATTTGTCAAGCCACTAGGGGGTGAATGATGACATCCAATCACAATCGGTCTCGCCCACACCATCTCGATGATTCCTTTGGGGATCAAACCTATTTCTCTGACTTATCTGATCTAGATTCACCCATGGACATTTACCAACGCGATCGCTTTGAACTGCTCAGTGCCTACCTCGACGGTGAAGTTAGCCCCTCAGAACGCCAGCAGGTTCAAGACTGGCTTGATCATGATCCCGCCATGCAACAGTTGCACCAGCGCCTCACGCAACTGCGCTACGGGTTGCAGACCCTCCCCATTCCCGCCCTGGAAACCTCTGCTGATGACCTATTAGCGGGTGTATTTGCCCATGAAGCGCAACGCCATAGCCGTTTCCGCTGGCTGGCTTGGGGTGGTGGGGCGATCGCCGCAACGGTGGTCGGTGCGCTCTCATTCCTCGCTCCCCAATCGCCCCTTGCTCCCCGCTTCGCCCAAACCCCAGAAGTAGAACCCGACGCGACCAGTCTCCTGATTGCCGTCAGTCAGCCGGTGGTGGATATCCCCCTCGCCCCTGAGGCCATGGTTAAAGATTTGAGCATTTCCATTGACCGGCCAGTGGTAGACATCCCCACCACTCAATATTAGGCTCCTCAACTCCGTTGCCTGTCGTGCGGACTTTAGTCTGAATCCCTAAGGTGAAAATAATTGATAAAGGGGGAGATGATTGCTCATCTCCCCCTTTGTTGATCAAGAGCAAGGAAATCTAAGACACCGAGAACGCCACAAACACCACCCCTGTCACAAAAGCGAGGGCAACCACCCCAGCGATAATGTAATTGCGCTTTTCTGTCGTGGTGGGAGGCTCAGTAGTATACATTTTCGGCTCAACGGCAAAGTTGTTGATCCGGCCGCCTTCTTCTTGGGTATAGGGCATTTTTTATGTTCCTAATGCTAAACAGGGGGGCGTTGAGGCTGCTCTGGGCTAGAACAGAACCAACTGCCATGCTCCCATTATGTCATATTTGTAACGAAACATTACCAAAATTCATGGGTCTAAAGCCCCGTCCTGACTTCGACAAGCTCAGTCACCATCCAGGACGGCTTTTTAGGGTTTATGATTAGCGTAGCGGATAGGGTAATCAACCGCTTTAAAAACCCGATGCTACCTAACTCGTAGCGACTGAACCTTGGCAATTGAATCTATGGGGTTCTACTTCATTGTTCTAGACCTCCCTGCAAGTAGATAAAAGATGCACAGAAGACGAATCAGTTTTTGGCAAATATTGCTGCCAATCCAAACAAACTTTGGAGCAATCCAACTACGGTGGGGCACACCGAAAGTAACGCTTGGGGAGAGAACCACCTCTATGTAGGACTTCGCAAGGAATCCTAGGTAAGTGGACTCGGTGAGCCAAGAATCCCCGTGCCTTTAGGTCGGGGAGTGTCAAAAAAAAGGTCGTCTTTTTGAAAAAGATTGCCCAATATCCCCCATCCCCTTAAGAGTGGGGTCGTTCACGAACTTTTCCACACTTCCCAACCCGCCTCCCGGCCAATCTTGCCATTGCGTTTAAAGCGAAACGCGCCATATTCATAGACATCCCCATGGGGAGCAATGTTCGTTAGGGTGCGAATTTGGGACGTGGAGAGAATCCAACCACAACTACAGGCTTCTTCTAATTCTCGCCACACTTGTAGGGGAGAGGGGGCGGGGGTTTGCCCAGCTAAAGCTTCGGATAATGTGATCACAACGGGCATGAGGGGATTTTCCGGCTCTTTCACCAAATCCGCCACCGCCGCCACATCGATCGCCCCGCCTCGCATTTCCTCTCTCGGCTGGCTGATCAACCGTACTTTACCCATGGGGGTGTAGTTCCTTAGCGTGCCTCCCTTGGCTAACCAGCGATCGAGATCATCGAGGTGTTGCACCAAGGGAACATCGGCATATTCTCCCCTTTGGGGATCCGAGTGGAGCGTTTCCCCCACTGCCTCTAGCCGTTCATCCAGTTGGGAGCGGTGGGTGAGGCCGTAGCGGGCCATTAACCCGGCAAGATCAAGCATTGATTCGGGGGAGAAATTCATCAAAGATGGCGGTGAGGGGGCGGGGATTCCACCCCAGTTGATCCTTGGCTTTTTGGCCGGTGACGCGCACGCAGCGCTCATAGACGTAGTGGAGGCGTTCCCGGCTTAAGGGGGGGTTCCATTTGAAGAGATGGCCGAGGGGATCGAGGAGGGCGGTGAGGGCGTAAACCAGGGCTTTGGGGGCTTCCTTGGGGGTGGGAATGCTGGCTTTTTGCCCGAGGTAGGCGAACATTTCCCGCGTCGGGAGGTCGGCGGTGGAGATGATGTAATGCTCACCGGGTTGGCTCTTTGTGGCGGCGAGGATCATCGCTTCAACGAGATCATCCACATGGACAATGCCGGTAATGCGATCGCCCCCCACCCAAAAGGGGAGTTTACCCTTTAAAAATAACTGAATCACCGGGCCAAAATGGGGGTCATCCACGCCAAAAATCCCCGATGGCATGACGCTAACGACGGGAAAACCTGCCGCTGCCGCTTGATTGACTAACGCTTGGGCTTCATATTTGGTGCGATCGTAGGCGGAGGAAAACCCCTTTTGGCGACGTTGGAACGTTTCGTCAATGGTTTGCCCTTGGGTATCGCCATAGATGCCGATGGTGCTGCAATAGATCATTTTTTTCACCCCAGCGGCTTGGGCCGCGGCCAGGACGTTGCGAGTTCCTTCAATATTGACCTGAGCCATGCGATCGCCATCCACAATCCCCAAATCCACATAGGCCGCCGTATGAAACAGCCAATCCACCCCCACCAGGGCCTGATCTAAACTGGGGCGATCGGTAATATCCCCATAGGCGAGGGTGAGGGGGAGGTTAGCGAGGCGATCGCAATTACTTGTTCGGCGCACCAATCCCACCACATCAAAACCCCGGGCCACCAAGGCCCGCACCAAATGGGAACCCGTAAAGCCATTCGCCCCCGTTACCAATGCTTTCATCACCATTTGCCTAGTCAAACTCTAAGCCAATATAATCCAATCTCTCCCCCCGTAGGGGCGAAAAATTTTTCGCCCCTAAACCCTTGTCCCCAAATCAAAAAACCCGTTTAAACCAAAAACCCCCTTTTTAAGGGGGTCGGCGTAGCCGGGGGGATCATGCCGACTGCGGCGGAGGGAGTGAGGGACTAAGACGTATGTAAACGGTAGGTACGGAGAGGGAGGGATTCGAACCCTCGAATGAGTCACCCCATTACAGCATTTCCAGTGCTGCGCCTTCGACCACTCGGCCACCTCTCCAGGTGCGTTGCAGTCTTCCATTGTAGCAGCATAAAAGTCAATCGTCAAAATAGTGATCAATATTTTCACCAATTTTTGTACAATAGGGGGTGCTGTTGTCGGGGGAACCATGCCCAATTACTACGCCATCCAAGTTCACGATCGCCAACGGGGCCAAATCTTCACCGCCCAAGTCCCCGATGATCAATATATCCTCCACAGCCTCGAAGCCGAGGGTTATACCCTTCCCTTCTCCTGCCGGAATGGGGCCTGTACTGCCTGCGCCGTCCGCGTCAAACAGGGCAATTTAGTGCAACCGGAAGCCATGGGCCTTTCCCCCGACCTCCAAGCCCAAGGCTATGCCCTCCTCTGTGTGAGTTATGCCCGCTCTGATTTAGTGGTGGAGACTCAGGATGAAGATGAGGTCTATGAACTGCAATTTGGTCGCTATTTTGGCAAGGGGCCGGTGCGGATCGGTCTCCCCCTGGATGACGATTAAAGCGTTACAGCTTGCTCATGAATTACAAAAACTTGATCAAAGTCCCTCTCCCTCTTTGGGAGAGAGATTTAGGGTGAGGGACTGTATTGGATAAATATCGAACAAGCTGTAACGGGTTAATGGCTGTGATGTCTGAAGATTTCCCTCCTGTTAATTCTCCCATCCCAGGATGGCAGCCTAGCCTCACTCCCATTTTGAAAATCCTCTGGATCTTCGCGCTCCTTCTGCTCACCAGTTGCCAACCGGAAACCCCACCGCCCCCAGGATTAACCGTGACCATTGACCGGGTGGTTAGTGGTCAAGTTGTCGTGTTGCGGGGCTTTCCCTACGATCCTCAGGCTCCCATTACCCTGCGCCTCAGTGGGATCAATGCCCCGGATCTAGAACAGGCTCCTTGGGGGGAAGCAGCCCGGACTGCCCTGGAAACGCAACTCCAGCAAAACCCTACCGTTACCCTGGCTTTGGAGCGGCCTGAACCGGATCAATACGATCGCTATTGGGGCCACCTCTGGCAGGGGAATGTATGGATTAATCGGTGGCTCGTCGCCGAGGGCTATGTTTTAGCGCAGGGGAGTGATAACCCCTCCCCCATTCAGCAGCGATTGAGCCATGCCCAAGACTATGCAAGAATAAAAGGCGTTGGCATTTGGCAACCGGATCAGCCCCTGCGCCAAACTCCGGCGGAATTTCGCCGTTAATGCACCGTGATCGCATTTTCGTAACTGATGAGGTATGTCCCTCACTCCAAACCCCTCCCCAAAGAGGGCGAGGGGTTCATATACCGGATTGAGAAACTGCTATATTATTTTCCCTGCAATCTTTCCTCACCCATGGCCCAAGCCGAACCGCTGCAAACGTTCCTTGATATTGCCACTGAAGCGGCCCTGGCTGCTGGCGCGATTCTCAAAGCCCATTGGGGCAAACTGGAAACCATTGAAGAAAAGGGCCGCCCTGGGGATTTAGTCACCGAAGCTGATAAACAATCGGAAGCGGTGATCCTGGCTACCCTCGCCCGTCATCTGCCAGATCATACGATTTTGGCGGAAGAATCCGGCTTTCAACAGGGGAAGAGCGATCGCTACCATTGGGTGATTGATCCCCTCGATGGCACGACGAATTACGCCCATTGTTACCCCGCTTCTTCGGTCTCCATTGGCCTGCTCATCGACGGGGAGCCGGTGTTAGGGGTGATTTATGATCCGGGGGGCGATCGCCTCTACCGCGCCGCCCAAGGCCTAGGAGCCACCTGTAACCGCCAACCGATCCAAGTCTCCACCACCGCCCAACTGCGCCACAGCCTCCTCGTCACCGGCTTCGCCTACGATCGCCACACCACCGCCGATAATAACTACGCCGAATTCTGCTACCTCACCCACATCACCCAAGGGGTACGGCGAGGGGGATCCGCCGCCCTAGATCTCGCTCTGGTGGCCTGTGGTCGCCTCGATGGTTATTGGGAGCGGGGGTTAAAACCATGGGATCTAGCGGCTGGTGTTGTCCTGGTACGGGAAGCGGGGGGCCGAGTCACTGCCTACGATCAAACCCCCTTTAACATTGAATCCGGTCGCCTTTTAGCCACCAATGGCGCGATTCACGCTGCCCTCAGTCAAGCCCTAGCCCAAACCCCCCCCATTGCCGTTTGGAGCGATGCCGCCCAAATGGCCCAGTTATCCCCCGATGATTAATAACATGATCAATAACATTAAGCTCCGTCGCAGAATGCTCTCATCCAGGGGAATCTAGGGGATACTAAAAGATTATGAGCGATGTTTTCGGTGAAGCACTATGTCCCTAACCATTAAGTATGGACTCTTTAAATATGATTTGACGGATCACCATGCTGTGCTGGGTATACCCGTCACAGCGGATGCCAATACCGTGCGTAAACGGTATCTCAAGCTGGCACGGCTCCTCCATCCCGATACGGTCAAAGTCAACAGCGATACAGAGCGGCAACAGGCCAGCGAACTGCTTTCTAAATTGATTAACCCCGCCTACGAAACCCTCAAGGGCAAAACCCACCACGAGCATCAAATTGTTCTGGAACAAACGGGTAAACGATTAGCCAGCGAAGGTAATACCCCCAATGTCCATAGCGAGATGGCGAAAAATCTTCTCAAGGCTGGCGGCAATGTTGACCTGGCCTATGCCCAAGCCCTCAAGGCCCTCACAGAAAATCAATACAAATCCATTGCGGCCTGTGAGCAGACCATTGGCGAATTAAGTGAATTAAATCTGGTTTATTTAATGCTCAAAGCCGGTCAAGGTCTCCGCCAAGCTCCCCCTGCGGCGAAGGCGGCCCCCAATGCTCCACCCCCATCGGCTCAACCCGCCAAACCCGCTGCGGCTCCGGAGGAACCTTCTCCCGTGCTGGCCTATGTGCGCCGTGCTCAGGAATATATCGGCAAAAATAATTTTGCCAAGGCGGTTTTAGAACTGCGGGATGGGTTGAAACTGGATCCGAAAAATAGTACCTGCCATGGTCTTTTAGGTATGGCTTACCTGAAACAGAATCAGGTCAGTATGGCAAAGGTGCATATCCTCAAGTCGCTGCAATCGAATCCTGAAGAGGCGATCGCCCTCCAATGTAAGGCGGTGATTGAGAAAAAACTCGGTCAGCCCCTCAGCGCCCATAGTGCTGGCTCCAATTCCAGCGGGGGGATTAACGCCCAAAATAAAGCGGCTCAGGACGCAAAACAAAAGGCCAAAGGCAAGTCTGACCCCAAGGCTGAGGGCGGTGGTATGTTTGGGGGACTGTTTGGTGGTAAAAAAAAGTAGTGTGATCCCGCCGATTGGGACTGTTCTGTATAAACTCTTTTAACCCCCCTGATGATGATTCACCAGCCCCCTGCCGGAAGCCGCGATATTCTGCCCTTGGAGGTGTCGCAAAAACGCTGGATTATTGACCGTTTACAGGCTGTTTTTCAGCGCTGGGGGTATCAGCGCATTATTACCTCAACGTTGGAATGGCTGGATACCTTAACCGCTGGGGGGGCGATTCAGCCAGATACGGTGATCGAGGTGGGGGAAACGGCCCAGGGACGGCTAGGGCTACGGCCAGAATTGACGGCTTCCATTGCCCGTGCTGCTGTCACCCGGATGGCGGGGGATAAACACCCCCTACGGCTCTACTACAATGCCAATGTGTTTCGGCGGGCGGCCCAGAGTCATCACGGCCGCCAAGTGGAGTTTTATCAGATGGGGGTAGAACTGCTCTACACCGGGGGGAGTTTGGCGGATACGGAAATTGTGCTGTTGGTGGTGGATTGTTTGCAAGCGTTGGGGTTAAGGGATTGGCATTTGCTGTTAGGCCAGGCGGAATTGACACGATCGCTCCTCGCTCCTTTCCCCCCTGAACAACGGGGGGCGGTGCGAGAGGCGATCGCCCATCTCGATCGCATTGGTCTTGAAGCCCTCGACCTTACGCCGGAACTGCGCGATCGCGCCCTGCTGATCTTAAACCTGCGGGGTCGGCCCGAGGATGTCCTCCAACAGGTGAGCCAATTCGATTTGGACACCACGGGTCAAGCCTGTGTGGAGAATTTAAAAACGTTGATTGAGCGGGTGCGCCACAGTTCCCCCCAGGAACTCCCCTTGATTCTTGATCTCAGCCTGTTGGAAACCATCGATTATTACACCGGCATTGTCTTTGAAGTCGTGGCTGCGCGGCAAAATTATGCCCGTGTTGTCGGTAAAGGTGGCCGTTATGATCAACTTTTGAGCCTTTACGATCCCAATGGCGAAGGCGGCGCAGGGATCGGCTTTGCCCTCAACCTTGAAGACCTCCACGCCGCCCTCTTAGCCGCCCCCCAATTGCCCCAAACGATGCCCGTCAATGATTGGCTGGTGATTCCCAAAACCCCGACGGCGGAGGCGATGGCCTTTACCTATGCCCAACAGTTGCGGCAATCGGAGCATCTGGTAAGGGTAGAGTTGGATTTAGGGGGGCGATCGCCCGCCCAACTGCGGGATTATGCCCGCGCTAGTGGCATTCGTCGCTTGGCTTGGGTGGATGGGGAAGGTACGCCAGAAATCGAGGTGGTGGAATGAACAAGGCGCATATTATTGGCTTAGGTCGCTCTGGAGTGGCGGCAGCAAAGGTACTCAAGGCGATGGGTTATGGGGTAGAGGTGAGCGATCGCGGCACAAGCCCATCGCTCCATCCCCTACGGGATCAATTAATCGCCGCCGGGATAACCGTCCAACTGGGGGCAGAATTAGACCTCAGTCAAGGCCACCCGGATTTAATTGTCGTCAGTCCCGGTGTGCCCTGGGATAGTCCCCTACTCACCACCGCCCGCGCCGCTGGCATTGCGATCATGGGTGAGATGGAATTAGCTTGGCGACAACTCCAAGGTAGTCCTTGGGTCGGCATTACCGGCACGAACGGCAAAACCACCACCACCGCCCTCACCGCCGCCATCTTCCAAGCCGCTGGCCACAATGCCCCCGCTTGCGGCAATATTGGCCATGCCGCCTGTGAATTAGCCCTCCAACCGACCCCCCCGGATTGGGTGATTGCGGAACTGAGCAGCTATCAAATCGAAGCCGCCACGACATTAGCCCCCCAAATTGGGATGTGGACGACGTTCACCCCCGACCACCTCGCCCGCCACTATACCCTCGAAAATTACTATCAAATCAAGGCCAGCCTCCTCCACCGCAGCCAACAGCAAATTTTCAACGGGGATGATCCCTATTTACGCAGTCGCGCCGCCGATTGGCCCGATGCCTATTGGACTTCCGTGCAGGGCAGTGCTGCCCTACCCTGTCCCCCGGAGCGGGGCATTTATGTGGAAAAGGGGGAGGCGATCGCCTTTGGGGAACGGATTATGCCCCTGGGGAATTTAAAAATGTTGGGGGATCACAATCAGCAAAATTTGTTACTGGCCATCGGTGCGGCTCGGTTGGCAGGGGTGGGGGGAGAGGCGATCGCCCAAGCCGTAACTCAATTTCCCGGCGTACCCCACCGCTTAGAATATATCTGCACCCATCAAGGCATCCAATTCATCAACGACAGCAAAGCCACCAACTACGATGCCGCCTGGGTGGGCCTCATGGCCGTTCCCGCCTCCACCATCCTCATTGCTGGCGGTGATCCCAAAGCAGGAGATGACACCGCTTGGATTGAAGCGATCCAAACCAAAGCCGCCGCCGTCCTCCTGATTGGTGATGCCGCCCATCAATTTGGCGATCGCCTCGCCAGCATCGGCTACGAAGCCTACGAAATCGTCGAAACCCTCGATCGCGCCCTCCCCCGCAGCCTCACCCTCGCCCAATCGAAGGGAGCCGCGACAGTTTTACTCTCCCCCGCCTGCGCCAGCTTCGACCAATACCGCAGTTTCGAGGAACGGGGCGATCATTTCCGCCGCCTCTGCCAACAACTTTAACCCTTCCTCAATCGTTTGTAGTGCGGACTTTAGTCCGTTCCCCCCATAGGCCACCCTTGAGATCGATAAAAGCTGTATTTTTCTCGATTGGCCCTGTTCAGGAGAATTGCTCTGGTCATTCATCATTGAAAATCACAATAATTTTGTACTCTGTTAAACACATTCACCTATCATCATCACATGATGAATTTTGTGCCGATAAAGATAAACCATGAATTACAAACGTGATATATCACAACTTCAGACCCATGCCACCCTGTGGTGGCCCACAAGCTTGAAAGAAAAGAATGCTTTAGCGAATGTACTGCCCTTGCTGTTACGAACCCAAGATGATTTTCTCCGACTACTCCATTTGAGCAAGAAAAACCCATTTCACTTATTCAACTTAATCAAATCAGCCCATTATCCAGCTGACCTATTTCTAAAACACTTAGTAGTATTAGCGGATTATGGTGGAGAACCTATTCAGCGTTTAGGAAAATCATTTTCAGATATTTTCCCAAAAGATCAAGATGGCTATTTTTTTGAATTTATATGGCATGGAAAAAGCTTTGAATACCGATTTAAAGCGATGCCAGTAAAAAATCTTAACAACAAGAGACTGCAAATTGATGGAGATGGCCTCACCAAAGAAAATGATCTTAACGATCTAACTTCTGATATGATTGCAATTCTGCTTTTTGCAGCATCATCTAATGTAGCAGATCAAGCAGGACTTGATGCTTGTGATATTGGCTCTTTATTGGGAAATTCAGACGCACTAGAATCTTTTATAAAGCAGCGTTATATCACAGTTAGTCGCATCATAGGCGGAGCTACTGCCAATAACCTCGGTCAGCTCGCCCAAACTGAACTAGTAAATTTCTTACAAAAGAGACTTGGCGGTGAATTTTTAGTGGTCAAAAATGGAACAATACATCTAAAAGGGTACGATAATGCACAAGGTATGCCCTTTGATATTGTAGTTAGCCGAGACAATAAAATGGTTGGAATTGAAGTGAGTTTTCAGGTGACTACCAACAGCACAATTGAACGCAAGGCAGGGCAATCTGCCGACCGAAAGAGTTTAATGGGTGCAGAAGGACATGGTATCGCTTATGTCATAGATGGAGCTGGAAATTTCCAACGGTCTTCTGCAATTTCGACAATTTGTACCAATAGTGATTGCACCATTGCCTATAGTTTAGAAGAGTTTGAGGTACTTTCACAATGGATAGAGAATCAGTTATAATACGCTTTATTGATTTATTCGCAGGGACAGGCGGAATCAGGCTTGGATTTGAGTGGGCTTGTTCTCAACATGGCCTCAAAACTGAATGTGTATATTCTTGTGAAATTGATGAAAAAGCTTGTAAATCATACGAATTAAATTATGGGGTCAATCCAAAATCAGATATTCGAGATTTACAAGAATTACCCAAATTCGACTTTCTGTTAGCAGGTTTTCCTTGCCAAGCGTTTTCTTATGCTGGAAAACAGAAAGGCTTTGGCGATACTCGCGGCACATTATTTTTTGAAATTGAAAGGCTGTTAAAACAATATAAGCCATCATTTTTTTTATTAGAAAATGTTAGAGGACTCACCACCCACGACAAAGGCCGAACCTTTGAAACGATTAAAACACATCTCCTTAATTTAGGCTATTCAATTAATCATGTTTTACTGAACAGTAGTAATTTTGGTGTACCCCAAAACCGAGTCAGAATTTATATTATCGGATCTCGTTGGGGTTCTATTAAGACGAATTTATATTCTGATACAGGGCCTGCTGATTCCCATAAATATGAAATTAATCATTTTCAAGGAAATTTGTTTGATCAGCCGAAAAAATTAGTGGTTGTTAGTGATATTCTTGAGGCAGATGTGCATCAGAGATATTACTGCACGGAAGGATTTGTAAAACAGCTTAAAAAGGTTGTCGGTAATGATCTGTCAGTGCTACACGGCTATAGACTCATTGATTATCGAGGTGGTCAGTCTATTCATTCGTGGGAATTGGGAATCAAGGGAGAATGTACAACGCAAGAAATTGCGTTTATGAATCTTCTCATTGCCAACCGTAGAAAAAAGCAGTTTGGAACCCATCAAGATGGAAAAGCTTTAACCATTGATCAGATCAAAACATTTTATAACAATGAAGATTTATACAAATTATTGTCTTCGCTCAAAGCCAAGGGATATATTAGCTGTTGCGATGAAAAATATAATCCTGTCGCTGGCAATATGTCTTTTGAAATATTTAAGTTTTTAGACCCAAACAGTATTTCAATTACCCTTACGGCATCAGATACAAACCGGCTTGGAGTTGTTCAGAATGGAATTGCGAGAAGACTAACTCCACGTGAATGCGCTCGCCTGCAAGGCTATCCTGACTCGTATAAGTTGATTGATGATGATAATGCAGTGTATATGCAAATGGGAAATGGGGTTTCTGTTCCCGTTATTAAAGCTGTTGTAGAAGACTTTCTCCTCAACAACGATGTTCACTTAATAAAGGCACAACAAAGCAGTTCATTAAGTAGTGGGGTAAATTTCAGGTAGATAAAAGGGTTTCCTGACTATATGGCATCGGGTGCTTAAAGTTAAAAAAGAAAGGTTTTTCAATTGCAATGCACCCCATAAAAATTTTCTCCCATTTTGTTCATTGTAGGGGCGAAAAATTTTTCGCCCCAAGCCTATCAATTCTACAGACGGATTTCTGACGCATACCCGGCCACAAGTAATGTGGCCGGGTTATGAATCTAGACCACTGCGGAAGATTTTTCCGTAGCGAAGAATGTGGCTCGTAATTGTTCGGCAATTTGGGAGCCGTTGAGGCCGAGATCAGTTTTGGATTGATCCGGTGTGGCGTGATCCACCAGAATATCCGGCACACCAAAACGTTTCACCGGCACATGAACATCATGATCCTGCAACGCTTCCAACACCGCAGCCCCAAAACCCCCAATTAAGCAACCTTCTTCAATCGTGGCCACCTTACCAATCTGACGCGCTAACGGCGCAATCAGATCGGTATCCAAGGGCTTCACAAACCGGGCATTAATCACCGTCACGCTAATGCCATGCTCGCCCAATAATTCCGCCACTTGGAGCGCGGTTTGCACCATCGAACCATAGCCCAACAACAGCAAATCATCGCCATGGCGGAGGATTTCCCCTTTGCCGATCGCCAACGGTTCCCAACCGTCTTCCATGAGCGGTACACCCACACCATTGCCGCGAGGATAGCGCATCGCAATGGGGCCATCGGTATAATCTACCCCCGTTACCAGCATTTGCTGTAATTCCGATTCATCTTTGGGGGCCATAATCACCAAATTGGGCAGACAGCGTAGATAGGCGATGTCATACATCCCTTGGTGGGTGGGGCCATCGGCTCCCACAATGCCGGCCCGGTCTATACAGAAGAATACCGGCAGTTTTTGAATGCAAACATCATGGATCACCTGATCATAGGCCCGTTGTAGGAATGTGGAATAAATCGCGACGACGGGGCGCACCCCTTCGCAGGCTAAACCGGCGGCCAGGGTGACGGCGTGCTGCTCGGCAATCCCCACATCAATATATTGTTTTGGCAGTTTTTGCTGGAGCTTATCCAGTCCCGTCCCCGTGGCCATGGCGGCGGTGATGCCGACAATTTTCGGATTATTGGTGGCTAGGGTGGTGAGGGTGTGGGCGAAAACTTTCGAGTAGCTGGGGGGGGTGGGTTTTTTCTTGGGGTAGGCTTTGCCGGTTGTGAGATCAAAGGGGGATTGGGCATGGTAGCCTACTTGGTCTTTTTCGGCAATTTCGTAGCCTTTGCCCTTGGTGGTGGAGACATGAACGAGAACCGGCCCGTGCATTTTATGGGCTTGGTTGAACGTGTCGATCAGTTCTGCGAGGTTGTGACCATCGACGGGGCCAAAGTATTTAAAGCCCAATTCTTCAATCACTGCCCCCACTTTGGGAACGGTGAGCCGCTTCATACTTTCCTTGAGCCGCTCCATGTCGGGGCTGAGGCTATCGCCAAAGAAGGGCAGATGGCGCAGTTGCTCCTCGATGTTGGAGGAGAGGAATTGCATGGGGTCGGAGAGGCGGACTTTGTTGAGGTAGCGGGAAATGGCCCCGACGTTGGGGGAGATGGACATTTCATTGTCGTTGAGGACGACCATCAGGCGGGTGTGGGGGAGGTGGCCGGCATGGTTGATGGCTTCTAAGGCCATGCCCCCTGTTAGGGAGCCATCGCCGATGATCGCAACGGATTTGTAATCATCGCCAGCGAGGTCACGGGCGATCGCCATCCCCAAGGCCGCAGAAATACTCGTCGAGGCATGGCCCGCCCCAAAATGATCAAAGGGGCTTTCACTGCGTTTTAAATACCCCGCCACGCCATCTTTTTGCCGCAGGGTGTGGAAATCCTGGTAACGGCCGGTGATCAGTTTATGGGGATAGGCTTGGTGGCCCACATCCCACACCACCTTATCCCGATCCAAATCCAGGGTTTGGTAAAGGCCAAGGGTCAATTCCACCACCCCTAAGCCCGGGCCGAGATGGCCGCCGCTGGCGGCAATGGTTTCTAAATGTTTTTCGCGAATTTGGCGGGCAATTTCCTCCAGTTGGCGGATGGACAGGCCGTGTAATTGGTTCGGATGGGTGACTTCGCTCAGATGCATAGGATTTACGCTATGGGGGTTTGATCAAGGTTAATTAAGACTGTAGCGGGATTTATCCTCATTACAGGGGCAAAAATCGCTGTTTCGTTACATTTTCTTTATAAATTAGGTACAGCTCCACCCCTCTGCCCTGGGCAAAGGTATCCCTATTCCCCGGTTTGGACGCGCCAGAGGTTGGCATAAATGCCCCCTTGGGCGAGGAGCGTATCATGATCCCCCGCTTCGGCAATTTGACCCTGATCCATGACATAGATGCGATCGGCGTGGCGGATCGTGGAAAGACGGTGGGCGATCGCAATCGTTGTGCGGTTCTCGGTAATGTGGGCTAAGGCGCGACTAATGGCCGCCTCCGTTTCGTTATCCACCGCTGAGGTAGCCTCATCAAGAATCAGAATCGGTGGATTTTTCAAAATGGCCCGGGCGATCGCCAACCGTTGCCGCTGCCCCCCGGAAAGCTTTTGCCCCCGCTCCCCCACAATGGTTTCATAACCTTGGGGTAATTGAGCGATAAAATCTTCTGCTTCGGCCAATTTGGCCGCGTTGCAGATTTCCGCAACGCTGGCCCCTGGACTGCCATAGGCGATATTTTCCGCCACTGTGCCATGGAACAGGAACACATCCTGACTCACCAAACCCATGGCCCGCCGCAGATCCCCTAACTGAATATCGCGAATATCCAGGCCATCAATGGTAATACTACCCCCCTCAATTTCATAGAACCGTAGCAGCAGTTTCACGACTGTACTTTTCCCCGAACCCGTCGCCCCCGCAATGCCGATGGTGTGGCCGGCGGGAATCGTTAAACTCAAGCCCCGGAGGATGGGATAGCCCGGTTGATAACTAAACTGAACTTGACTAAAGGCGATCGGTGCGCCATCGCGGATCGCCCCCTGCGGTAAAGCCTGACCCCCGGAGACAATCCGGATCGGCGTATCCAATAGATTCATCACCCGTTGGGTCGAAGCCATGGCCCGCTGATATTGATCCAAGGTTTGCCCTAAACGGGTGAGGGGCCAGAGCAACCGCTGGGTCATGAATACGAGGGTGCTATAGGTTCCCACCGCGAGACGACCGGCGATCGCCTCCTGCCCCCCCACCAACAACGTTGCAATAAACCCGCCAAAAATCACGAACCGGATTAACGGCACAAAGGCCGCACTGAGGGCAATGGCGTGGCGATTACTGTGGCCATAGGCAGCACTATCTTGGCGGAGGCGATCGAGTTCGTAGGCTTCGGTGGTAAAGCTTTTAATCGTCGCAATGCCGCTGAGGTTATTAGCGAGGCGCGTACTGAGGAGACTCACCTTTTCCCGCACCGCCGCATAGCGGGGAGCCAAACGGTTTTGAAAGGCGATCGACCCCCAAATAATGATCGGAATCGGGATCATCGTCAGCCAAGCCACCTCCGGCGCAAGCAGAAAGAAACCACCACTAACCACAATCACTGTCGTGGCCACTTGGAGAATTTCATTCGCCCCAATATCGAGGAACCGCTCCAACTGGTTAATATCATCATTGAGAATCGCCAACAGCCCGCCGGTACTGCGATCCTCAAAAAAACGCATTTCTAAATGTTGGACATGATCATAGGCTTCAAGGCGCAGATCATGCTGCATCCGTTGGGCGAGATTACGCCAGAGGCGATCGTAGCCATATTCAAACAGCGATTCTAACCCCCAAATCACCGCCGATAAAACACTCAACAGCACCAATTGCGCCCCCGGATCCCGCACCCCCCAGCCCGCAATTAACGAATCCTGCTGTTGCACCACCACATCCACCGCCGCCCCAATTAAGACCGGCGGCGCGAGATCAAAGAGTTTATTGAGGATAGAACAGGCGGTGGCCTGCCCAATGGCCAAGCGATAGCGGCGACCATAATGGAGCAAACGTTGGAGGGGATGAGCAGGGGAAGATGTCAAGAGAGCGACGGGGCTGAGGGGTAAAAATGGGGCTGAATCCAGCCAGGAAAAAGCGCAAAAAGCATGAGTTTAGGGCAACATTGTAGCCTTTTTTGCCCGAATCCGTTGCGAAAGTTCCCATTAAACCTAAAATGATGGCAGGGTTGTCTGCCTTCCCGGATTCTGATGATCTCCGCATCCCAGCGTTGGATCATCGTCAGCCCTCCCCCGTCCAGCGATCGTGGCAATGCTGCCGGTGTTTGCTTCCTCTGTTGTCTCCTTCGCTTGCCAAGAGAGTAAAACGCTGTTGCCATTTCCCCCCTGACCTGATCCGAGGGATAAACACAGTCCCCATTGCAATTCGGACTGCAAACCCACTTCCATCATGGCTACACCACAAGACATGATGCTTTGCCCTTCCACCTGTTCACTTTTGATCCCCCCTTTAAAAACATGGAATTTTCAATCGCTACATTATTAGCTCAATTCAGTCCAGAGAAATTGGTTGCCGCCAAGTTTTTAGAAAAAAAGCTGGATTGTGAAGATGAATTGTGTATCGAGAAGCTCCAAATTATCCTTGATGCTCTGGAAAAAATTGGCTTGCTGAACAAGGAATTGGGTAAGTATCGGCGGGTGGTTCCGGAAGGGATGGTAGAAGCAAAGCTACGCTGTTCAAGTAAGGGATTTTGTTTTGCGATTCAGGATCAAGAGGGGGCGGATGATATTTATGTGCGGGAAAGCTATTTAAGCAATGCTTGGAATGGCGATCGCGTTCTCGTTAAAATCATTAAAGAAGGCAGCCGTCGCCGTTCCCCGGAGGGGGCGGTGCAGGTGATTTTAGACCGGGCTAATCCCTCACTCCTCGCCCGGATCAAACACACCGCCCAGGGCTACCGCGCTGTTCCCCTTGATGATCGGTTGTTGTTTGAAATAGAACTGCAAACGTCAGCGGAAGAACTCGCAGAAGCCATTGATCACCTCGTCCATGTGGAAATTCTTCGCTATGCGATCGGCACGAGTCTGCCCCTGGGCCGGGTGACGAAAATCCTCGGCTCTGATGCAGAAACCGCAGCGGATACGGATATTGTCGCCTGTAAGCATGATCTGCCCCAAGGGTTTAGCGAGAAGGTACAGGAATTTGCCAGATTGACCCCCAAACCGGCCCCCAATGGCAAAATCGCCAAGGCAGAAATTAATAAACGCTTTGACCTGCGATCGGTGTTGACGATTACCCTCGAAGATCAGGAGCGGCTCAAAACCAAGCCGCCGGAATTGATCGAGAATGCTTTTAGTTTGGAACCCCTTGATGATGGCCAGTGGTTACTGGGGATTCACATCGCGGATTTTGCCCATTATATTGAAGCCGGTTCTCCTTTAGATCATGAGGCCAAAAAACGCGGCACGGCGGTCTATTTGGATGATTTTGTTGTGCCGTTGTTTCCCGATATCATTACACGCCGTTGTTCGTTGGTGATGGATCATGAACGGTTGGCGATTAGTATTTTACTAACGTTGGATAAAACGGGCCAGGTGATTGAGTTTGATATTCAACCCAGTGTGATCAAGGTGGATCATCAACTCAGTTATCAACAGGTGCAAGCCTATTTAGGGCAGCAGGAGGATACGCCGCCGGAATTAGCGGAAGCGAACGCGATGCTAGAGCAATTGTTTTTTACCCTTGCGCCGTTGGTGAAGGCCCAACGATTACAACGGGGTGGTTTTGATCTCCATACTTTGCCGCTTTCCCATGCCTTTAAGGATGAAAGTCGTTTAGGGGTGATTACGGTGGATCCGACTGTGCCGCTGCGATCGATGTTGATGGATGTGGCGATTTTGGCGGGGAAGGTGATCGCTGATCATTGTCGTAAGTTGGAGTTACCGGCTTTGTATTGTGGTCATGTGGAGCCGGATGTGATGGAGTTGGAGGATTTTATCAAGTTGGGGACAAATTTAGATCTGAATTTGGATCTCGATTCGGAGGATGAACTTACGCCGGGAGATTATCAAACGTTTACCCAGGAAATTGCCAATTCTCCGGCTCCAAAAATCCTGACGGAGTTTCTCAAAAAAACGATTAAGCCGGTGCATTATGGGACGAAGCCGATCCCCCATTTTGGTTTGGCTTATAACGATGGTTATTGCCAGGTGTTGGCTCCGGGGCAACGGTATGGGGATTTGTTGATGCAGCGGTTGTTAAATACGCTGTTTACGGAGGGGCGCGATCGCCGCACGACGCGATCGCGCAAGGCGGTCAATCTCGGCAGTAGTGAATCCTATGATGAACTGACTTGGAATGTGTTGGCTCCGGCAACGCAAAGTCAATGGGATGCGGATATGCATGAGGTGGTTCATCATCTCAATGAGCGGCTCAAGTTGGCGGAAGATGCGGAGAATGATCTGCAAGGGTTGAAAAAAGCGGAGAAGATGAAGGCTCGCACCGGAGATGTTTTCAAGGGTTGGATTACGGGGGTGCAGTCCTATGGTTTCTTTGTGGAAATTGAGGAGTTAATGGTGGAGGGGTTGGTTCATGTTTCGTCCCTTAAGGATGATTGGTATGAATACCGCTCTCGCCATAGTTGCCTGGTGGGCCGCAAGAATCGCACCGCTTACCGTTTGGGCGATCGCGTTGAGGTACAGGTGAAAAGTGTGGACTATTACCGTCAACAAATCGATTTGGTGACGGTGGGCGGCGGCAGTGCGGCGGTCAATTCTGATTTTGATGAGGATGAGTAAGTTACTGCTCACTTCGTTTGCGCCTTGGTTGTCTCATCATCGCTCGAATGCCTCCGATGATCTCCTGGGGCTATTGCCCCCGGATGATCATTATCACCTTCTGCGTCAGTTGCCTGTGGATACGGTGTTAGCGCGGCGGGCGGTGTTGGGGGCGATCGCTGCGGTGCGGCCGGTGGGGGTGGTCTGTTGTGGGATGGCAGAGGGGCGATCGCTCCTCACGGTGGAGGCGCGGGCGCGGGAGGGGGCGGTTTGTTATCGAACGGGTTTGGATTTAGCGGGGTTGGTGGCGGGGTTAGCGATGACGGGGATTAGTGAGGATGCGGGGCTGTTTGTCTGTGAGGGGCTGTATTATGGCGTTTTGGAAGCGTTGCCCCGATTGGATTGGCCCTGTTTTGGTTTGTTTGTCCATGTGCCGTTGTTAACGCCGGAGAATCGGGCGATCGTGTTGGGGGATTTTAGGATGATTTTGGAGCGGTTAATTTGAGGGTTTCCGTAAGGGCGGCTTTCGCCTTCTTGTTTGCTCTATCCGCAATAATCTAAGGAATGGCTATATGTTAAAATTCAACTAAATTATTAGCGGAAAACACTCTAATGCTAACCTTATACCAACTCATCTCAGAAGCCACGGCGTTGCCGGATGCAGATAAAGCCATCCTGATTGAAAAAGTCATGGAAAGCATGACGGAGCAAATTGATCCAGATATTCTAAAGGTAGGAATTCAGAAAGCACAAGAACGCCTTGCTGAAATTGATAGCGGCATAGTCGAAGCAATTCCCGGAAATATTGCCCTAGCCCAAATCCGGCAACTCTTAGGATAATGAAGTATGAGTTTCACCCTGCTGCCTTGCAAGAATATGCAGAAGCTGTGCAATTTTTTGCCCAGTATAACCAACACCAGAATTTCATCGACACGATAGAAAATGCCATTGTTCGTATTCTTAGCGCACCCGAACGTTGGCCAATTCTTGAAGATCAGATTCGTCGTTATTTTACCCCTAAGTTTTCCTATGCTATCCTTTATCGAGTCTATTCAGATCGAGTTGTGATTGCCGCAATTCTGAGTTGTCGTCGCGATCCAGATTATTGGAAAACTTGCTTAGAACCATAACACCCACAGAAAGAGGATAATAAGTAATATGGAGTATGTTTCTTTCGCAGATGAAAGTTATTCAGATGTTGGACTCAAGAGTATCGCCGCATTCTCTCTAAAGTCCGATAATTTTTCAAAAGTCAATTCAGAATTAAAAGCATTACTGAAAGAATCAAGTGTAAAAGAATTTAAATGGCAAAAATTGAAAGATGCAAGATATCGATTTTGTGCCCAAAAGTTAATCGATGCTGTATGGAAACTGATTCACACTGATGATGCTCGCGTCGATGTCATCATGTGGAACATTCATGATGCTCGTCACAAAATTAAGAATCGGGATGATTTAGCAAATTATGGAAGAATGTTTTATCATTTGCACACACAATCTCTTAAGCGTCGTCCAGAAGCATCAACATGGAAGCTATATCCTGATGAAGGAGTTTCAGTTAACTGGAATATTGTGTCTCAATGTATTAATGCTACTGGTCAACAGGAAAATTCGATTCATCTCCCATTATTTGGTAGCTTTTTTACTGATTCTCACTACACTATTACTAAATTTGAAGAGGTTAAATCTCATGAAGAACCCTGTTGCCAAATTGCGGATCTATTTGCAGGCATGAGTCTATTTTCTCACACCCATTACGATCTGTATGAAAAATGGTGTAAATTCAAAGAGCCTATGCTTCCTCTTTTTTTGGAGGAAGAACCTAACATGACTAAGGCAGAAAAAGAACGTTTCATCATTCTTCAATATTTCGATGATGGATGTAAGGATAAAAAACTCGGTGTTAGTCTTAAAACTGATCGAGGTCTTAAAACCTACAGTCCAAGGAAACCAATAAATTTTTGGTTTTATGCACCACAACATGAAATGGATAAAGCCCCAACAAAGGGCAAAATTTGATACGCTGCGATCATAGAAATTCTATTGGATTCGTCAAGTAAATATTGTGCGATCGCCCCATGGCTCTGCCGTAGCGCGGGCTTTTGGCGGGGGTTTATGGGTTTTTGGGCGCAAGCGTTGCGCCCCTACAGATTTTATTCGTAGGGGCGCAACGCTTGCGCCCTCCGGTTTTCGCCCGCTTGCTTGGGCCGCATGGGGTTGGTTAGAGTTCGCCACGGAATGCACGCTGTAGAAGGGAATTAAAGAGATTTTCTTGCAATTGAGCAGATTCATTCATTTTTTTTATTTGATCAAGTATTTTCACATTAAATTCATCAAATTTTTTTTGTAATAATATTGGTGGCAACTGAACTTTAAATTTTTTGATCATATCCAAATTAAGATTGGGTTGATTACCACCTCTTCCTAGTTCACGCAATCTATTATATGAAAGCTTTAATAAAGTCCAAAGATAATTAGGATAGAACTGATCACTTGGAATAATCACAGCACACGCTTGATTGGTAGTACAAGGTTGAGCTAAAAGAGCAGTTCTACCTCGTGTAGCACCTTGTCCATACATAGCAACAATGATACTATTTTTAGGAAAAATAGTCATTTGAATACCACCTTGTTCGGTCAAATGCTCTTCTGTTTTGTCAATAATACAATCTCTTACTTCAGTCGTTTTTACCCAATTTATATGACCACCATAATTTTTGGGATCATCTCGACTGGGTGTTCTTCCGGTTTTGACGCTAGTAATTTTCTCAATATCAACAACATCCCAGCCTTTGGGGTTGGTGACGGGATCGCCGAACATATCGAGGAAGGTGGCGCGGAGGAGTTCCTCCGTGAGGCGAATGGCTTCCCGTCGTTTACGTCGTATTGTATCCGCCTGATCCAATATCGCTGCAATCCGCCGCTGCTCCTCAATCGGCGGCAACGGAATTTTTGTTGAATAAATATCATCTCTACTTAATCCAGGAATAGCAGTAGTGATTGTCCATCGGTCTAGATGAGAATTACTCAGTGCGTAAAAAAGATAACGAAGATTTGTTTTTTCAGCATCAATTAATTCAGTATAAAAAACAGTATCAATTGGCCATCCACCATTTTCAGCATAAATCACTTTACCTGCACATCCTTTTCGACCAATTATCAAAGTTGAATGGTTAACTAACGATAAATCATGAAAGCCTATTGCACCACTTGAACCATAAACAGGTATTGAGCCAGACTCACAGCGATCATTAGATTTTAATGACTTTCCATAATGAATTTTTGCAATTTCTTTAATTGAAATAAGTGGATATTTAGCCATTTTTTTAATTCTTTATCTAGATAGTGGTAGGGTGGGCACTGCCCACCATCAGGTAATAGGTGGGCGATGCCCACCCTACGCACAATGATAAACCTAAAAAGTAAGTTAATTGCACTTCTGTATTGTCGCACAATTCCGTTCCCCTAACCCATGATCACTCCCAAAATTATCAAACCCTCCTCTTATCCATCAACAACAGCTAACAACGCATCCCTGAGAATAGCCTGCTTAATTGGTTTCGTTAGATAAGCATTCATCCCCGCTTCCAAACAAGCAAGGCGATCGCCCCCATCATCATTAGCCGTCAACGCAATAATATAGGGCTGAACATCAGCAGGGAAATCTTGCCGGATCATTTGCGTAGCCGTAATCCCATCCATCTCCGGCATTTGCATATCCATTAAAATCACATCATAGGTATGGGTTGCCAAAGTATACAACACCTCTAAACCATTCACCACCACATCAGCACTATAGCCCAATTGCTTAAGGTGCATCAGCAACACCTTTTGATTCACCGGATTATCTTCAGCAATTAAAATGTGCAACTGATTTGATCCCGGCTTCAGAACACCATTGCGATCAGGATTATCCACCTCAACAGCAGGAGCAATCAGACAAGATTCTGCTTGAATCCACTGAATATTAAGATGACGGGTTAAACAATCGATAATTTCTTGTTCCTGAAAAGGTTTACGAATAAAATCATCACAGCCCACCGCTAAAATATTTTGACGATCCTCCTCAAAAGCACTAGCAGTAAAAGCAATAATTTTCGGCATGGGTTTTGAGGCTTCTTGCTGAATTCCTTGAATCGCGCCGAAACCATTGAGTTTGGGCATCTTCATATCCATAAAAATTAAATCTGGCTGATGCTGCTGATTTTGAGTAATCGCTTCTTCCCCATCCCTTGCTGTAAACACCGTCAAGCCCCATAATTCCAAAAGCTTAACCAAAACCTCTCGATTTTCCGCCACATCATCCACAACTAAAATCCGGTAAGCTGGCTGCCCCGTTGCCAACTGCCAACGGACAACTTCCAAGGGTGCAGGGTTATATTTGGGTTCCGCAAGATCCTCACAGCCAAGCTCAAAAGTAAAAGTTGTCCCTTCACCCACAGCACTTGTAACCTCAAGTTCTCCCCCCATCAACGCCACAAATTTCTGACTAATCGCCAACCCCAACCCCGTCCCCACATTGCTATTGCGGCCACTTTCCGTTTGGACAAAAGCTTCAAACAAACTATTAAGTTCTTCCGGGGCAATCCCCACCCCAGTATCAGCAATGGTAAAACGGAGCCGTTGGGCAGCATTGGGCTGATGGGGGGCGATCGCTTCAACCCTTAAAGAAACCGTGCCATGTTCAGTAAATTTAATGGCATTATTGAGTAAATTAATCAAAACCTGTTGTAACTTAACCCCATCGATTTTAACCAAGTTCGGCAAATCATCGGATTTATTAATCTTCAAACACAACCCTTTTGCTTCTGCTTGGGGTTTTAGCATCGTTTCAATATTATTAAGCAGAGAATGAATCTGAAGTTTACCCAAATTTAAAACCATTCGCCCCGCTTCAATTTTAGAAAGATCTAAAATTTGGTTAATGAGGGAAAGGAGATATTCTCCACTGCGTTCAATCGTGTGAATATATTCCCGGTCTTGAGGACTGAGGTGATCACTTTGGAGCAAAAGCATAGGATAGCCTAAAATTGCATTTAAGGGCGTGCGAAGTTCATGGCTCATATTGGCTAGGAAAATGCTTTTAGCTCGATTCGCAGCTTCTGCGGCTTCCTTGGCTTCAATTAACGCTTGCTCTGCTTGTTTGCGGGTCGTAATATCCGTCATTGTCCCCACAAATTTTTCAATTTCTCCGGCTTGATTGCGAATGGGACGGCCTTGAGCATGGATAAAACAGAGATTGCCCTTGTGGGTAAGAATTAGTAAGTCTGTATTAAAGGGTTGGCCGGCTAAAAATGGCTCGAAAACGTACTTTTGATAATGCTCTTGATCTGGGGGATAAAGTTTGCAAACGGTCAAATCAGGGCGGGGCGTGGGCATCTGATCGATCGCTTCATAGATACGATAGAGTTCTTCTGTCCAAATTACTGTTTCAGTTTTGGGATCAAATTCCCAACTGCCCATGTGGGCGATTTTTTGAGCTTCGGTGAGGGCGATGGTTTTAACGGCGACCTGTGCTTCTAAATCACGGGTATAGTTTTGACGCAATTGCTCTGCGGATTGAATAGCCAGCATCATTGCTTGAAAGGCTTCAGAAAGGGTTGCCAGTTCAGCAATGCGGCTGGATTGGATGGCTTGCTCATGTTTTTCAGTCATGAAATTTTGACTGGCGGTGGTGAGGCGGGAGAGCGATCGCGTCATGCGGCGAGCTAACCACAGACTGCTACTGATGGAAATGATTAAGGCTAATCCACACAGTAAGATCGTGCGGCGCAAGTTGGCATAAATTGCCCCCATAAAATCAGATTCAGGCACAACGCTAATAATCTGCCAATCGATGCCTTTGCCGTTTTGATAGGGGGTAACGTTGACGAAATAGCGTTGGCGATCGCCCTTTTGCTTAAACCAGCCCTGATGTTCAATATCAGGCACAGCCGCCGTAAATTGGAAATTCAAGAATTGACCAGGTTGCAGTGTTTGCTGTTGCGTGAGTAACGCTTGCCCAACCGCCTTTGTTAACGGGTTTTTGCTCTCAGTTGCAGCTAAACGGTTTAAAATATGCTCGTTGCCCTCACGGATAATCGGTGCAACAACTTCTGGGGTAGAAGTGGCTACCAATTCCCCTGTTTTTTCGATAATCAAGACCTGGCCTTGGGGGGAAAGGTTGAGTTGACTGAGAAACTGATTAATATCATGGAGCATTAGGGTAATATTAATCACACCTTGCAATTCTTTCCCTTTTTTAATCGGTTGAACGGCCACAATTGCCGGAACAGGGCTGACCACAAGGGGGACAATTGGTGACCATTGGGGTTGATCTTTTTCCGTCGCCATCTGATACCAACTGAGGCCAACGGGATTCCACTGGGGAACCTCAAGGACGAGATCGAGGCGATCGCCTTCGTCATTGAGCCGATAAAACTTAGCCTCTCCTGATCCCACCCCTTGCTTTTCGAGGGCGAGCATCGTGTTAGGGCTAGAGATAACTCCATGGGTATCCCGGGCAATGCCAATGGCCTGAGATTGGGGATTATAGAAGCTGATTGCCGTTAAGCCTGGATACAGTTGCAATGTTTTAAAAAACAGAGTTTCTAATTCAGCAAAATCATCAACCTCTAACTTGTCCCGCTCCATTAAATCACCATAGGTTGCCAGAATCAACGGTGCATCACCCAGGAAGTCATCAAGTTGACTGTAGGTTTTTTCAGCAGTGGTATTCATCAATTGATTCGCTAAATTTTCCACCACTGATTGACCACTGCGATAGGAAAAATACCCCACTAGCCCAACAATGCCCAAAACTTGGAGCAAAAATTGCAGGGTGAGGATGAAGTGCAGCGGCATTTTTTTGGGTATCATGTTCGGTTGAAAGGGCGATCGCATGGATGGGCTGGCTGCCGGGGGTAACTCCCTAAACTCCATTTTAGGCTACCCGAGCAGGACTGGAAAAAACTCTTTAGCCGCAATCCCAAAGCGCAGGCGCGATCGCCCCCATGACCCCACAACCCCAGTTATCAGCAAAGCGAAGGAACCGAGGCTAACGCTGTCCTTAATATTTCCTGCTTAATCGGTTTGGTGAGATAGCCGTTCATCCCCGCTTGCTCACAGGCGAGGCGATCGCTCGCGTCATCGTTGGCGGTCAGCGCAATAATATAGGGCTGAACCTCTGGGGGGAAATCTTGGCGGATCATTTTTGTGGTCGTAATCCCGTCCATTTCTGGCATTTGCACATCCATCAAAATGACATCATAGGTATTCATGACTAAGGTATACAGCACCTCTAAACCATTAGCCACCGTATCAGCGGTATAGCCCAATTTTTTAAGGTGCATGTATAACACTTTTTGATTAACCGGATTATCTTCAGCGATTAAAATCCGCAACTGCTTGGATCCCGACAGGAGAACACCGTTATGATCTGGATAATCAACCTCAGCAGCAGGAGCAATCAGATCAGATTTTGCTTGGATAAACTGGGCATCAAGATGACGGGTTAAACAGTTTAAAATTTCTTCTTGTTGAAAGGGTTTACAAATAAAATCATCACAGCCCGCGGCTAAAATTTTTTGGCGATCTTCCTCGAAAGCACTAGCGGTAAAAGCAATCATTTTTGGCATCGGATCTAAGGCTACTTGCTGAATTTTTTGGATCGCATTGAAGCCATTGAGTTTGGGCATTTTCATATCCATAAAAATTAGGTCGGGATGATGTTGCTGATTTTGGGCGATCGCCTCCTCCCCATCCCGTGCTTCAAACACCGTCAAGCCCCATAATTCTAAAAGTTTAGCCAAAACCTCTCGATTTTCCGCCACATCATCCACGACTAAAATCCGGTAAGCTGGCTGTCCCGTTGCCAACTGCCACCGGACAATTTCCGGGTTAGCTTGATGAAGCTGATCGGGTAAATCTTCCCATGGGACATCAAAGGTAAACGTTGTACCTTTGCCCACCTCACTCGTAACCTGTAGCTCTCCCCCCATCAGCGCAATAAATTTCTGACTAATGGCCAAACCCAACCCCGTCCCCCCATGACTATTCCGGCCGCTTTCGGTTTGCACAAAGGCTTCAAATAAACTATCAAGTTCTTCCGGGGCAATCCCCACCCCTGTATCAGCAATGGTAAAACGGAGTCGTTGGGGAGAATTGGGCTGATGGGGGGCGATCGCTTCAACTCTTAAAGCAACTGTGCCATTGTCGGTAAACTTAAGGGCATTATTGAGCAAGTTAATCAGCACCTGTTGCAACTTTACCCCATCGATTTTAATTAAGTTGGGAAGATCACGGGTTTTGGTGATGGTCAGACTTAAGCCTTTTGCCTCTGCCTGAGGTTTGAGCATGGTCTCTAAATCATTGAGTAAATCATGAATTTGGAATGTGCTGATATTTAAAATTATTCGCCCTGCTTCAATTTTAGACAGATCTAAAATTTGGTTAATTAAAGATAGTAAATATTCGCCGCTCCGTTCAATGGTGTGAATATATTCGCGATCTTGGGAACGCAGGTGATCGCTCTGAAGTAATAGCGTTGGATAGCCTAAAATGGCATTTAAGGGCGTGCGCAGTTCATGGCTCATATTCGCCAAGAAAATACTTTTGGCTTGATTAGCGGCTTCTGCGGCTTCTTTGGCTTCAATTAAAGCCTGTTCTGTTTGTTTACGGGCGGTAATATCAGTGGTTGTGCCGATAAACTTGACCATTTTACCCGCAGGATTACAAACAGGTTTACCTTGGATATGGAGAAACCGAATATTGCCTTTATGGGTAATAATTTTAACATCGGTATCAAAGGGCTGACCTGATCTAACCCGATCCATGACTTCCTGTTGATAATGGGCTTGATCCTGGGGATGAATTTTGAGAATTTCTTGGTCTGGCCGTGAGGTGCGGGGATAATCTTCGGCTTCGTGAATGCGATAAACTTCGTCTGACCAGGTGACGCTGTGATCACTGAGATTGACTTCCCAACTGCCGGTATGGGCAAGCTTTTGGGCTTCGGTAAGGGCGACGGTTTTGAGGGCGACTTGTGCTTCTAGATCATGGGTGTAGTTTTGGCGCAATTGCTCTGCGGCTTGGATCGCCACCATCATTTCTTGAAAGGCTTCCGCAAGGGTGGCAATTTCAGCAATGCGGGTGGGTTGGATGGCTTGTTCATGTTTCTCGGTCATGAAGTTTTGACTCGCTTCGGTGAGGCGGGAGAGCGATCGCACAATCCGACGAGCCAACCACAAACTGCTCACAATGGAAATAATTAAAGCTAATCCACAGAGCAGGAGGGTGCGGCGCACATTCTGATAAATGGCCGCCATGAAATCCGAGGCTGGCACAACGGCCACAATCAACCAATCTAAACCGTGGGGATCCTGATAAGGAATCACCCGCAGATAGTAAAAACGCCCCAAGGCCTTAGTCAAGGCGGCATTTTTGGTTGTAAAGGTTAAGTTTTCAGGCTTTTCAATGGTGGCAAAGTTTCCCAATTGGGTTTGCAGTGCCTGGGCTGCTTCCCGGAGGATGGGGCGATCGCTCTCTAGCACTGAACGCCGTTCAAATTGGCCCCGACCTGGGGTTGCATTGCCTTCAGCAACAGGTAAAGAAACTGTAAAAGAGTCTTCCCCCACAGAATTAGCAATCATCAAGCCATTGCGTTCAATAATAACAATTTCACTGTGTTTACTGATCGAGAGCGTCGCTAAAAATTTGTCAAGACGCTCAAGGGTAATATTTACACCAAAAACCCCCAGTAAATTTTGCTGCTGATCGTAAACCGGTGCAGAGGCATTAATCGTGAGTTGATTTGTGATTCCCAATTGAAACGGTTGGCTCCAAGCCGGTTTGCCCGCCGTCATTGCATCACGATACCACGGCCGTTGCTGTACTGGCATATTCTCTACGGTTTGTAGGTATTCCCCCAATTCACCCGCTGGCGTAATTTTGTAACTATGGAAGCGTGTGGAATCTTGTGGATCAGAGCGTCCTGCTTCTAAAAATGGTCGGTTAGTATGGATTAACGGTGAACCAAGCTGGATTTCCGTGGCAGTCACTTGATGAATAAATAAAAAATCTCCCTGCGGGCTGCCCCATACTAAAGTGCTGACTTCGGGATATTTTTGTTTCGTTAAAATTAAATACCGGTGGAGTTGATCCAGATCATTCGGGTTAATTTCACCGGATGTTAATTCTTCTATGCTATTTTCGTTGATCTGATAGGGAATTTTCAGGTAATGGTTAAAATTATCAACAATGCGATCGCCCGTTTCTGTCATTAACCGATGGGCAATATCCCCAACAGCCGCAGAACCACTACGATAGGAAAAATACCCCACTAGCCCAACAATACCCAAAACTTGAAGTACAAATTGCAGGGTTAAAATTAAGTGGAGAGGGATTTTTTTGCGCATCGGTGAGGAAAGGGTGATGGGATGGCGATGAGGCTGGAATTTGATTCACGGATACCCTGACGATAACCTTTGTCGCGGCTCTGTTGTCCTCTTATTCTACCGGGTTGACAGAGCGGGAGTGTACTAGATCGAGGGAAAAGGGGTAGTGCTAAAGAGGTAATGATGCGTTGTAGTGGTGGATGAAATACCAAATGGCACCAATGTGATTCTCTAAAGACTTGGAAAAGGATAAGGTCTTGCGTACTAACCGCGATACTCGTTGTCTCAA